>Ga0308417_1000045_pt1 | contig 98990 bp, 91 predicted proteins | sample HotsprSampleOS65_FD_203528 | JGI IMG/M metagenome (GOLD analysis project Ga0308417, IMG submission 203528) | Hot spring phototrophic mat microbial communities from Octopus Spring, Yellowstone National Park, Wyoming, United States - 20090730_OS65 ... | reverse complement strand
AGCCCTTGAGCCAGCGCCCGAAGCCGGGTTCGGCGCGGCGCCGGAGGAGGGCCCAGAGCTCTGGATGGATCAGGGCAAGCGGCTCTCGTGCCACAGGCTGGGCGGCAAGAGCGGGCCAGCGCGCCAGGGCCTCATCCGTCGCGAACAGAAGCATGTTCTGGCGGTACCACCACGCCACCCGATCGTCCTGCCACAGAACGTGTCGATACGGGTCAAGGCAGAGCGCGCCGGCCCGGGCGAAACGCTCAGCCCACCACTGAGGCCATTGCTCGTTCACATGCCCCTCCCCACCCTGGCCTGGAACGGCTGCGGAGAAGAGGACGAGCGGTGCCGCGGAGAGGAGATCGGAGATGAAACCTTCCGCCCTCTCGGGGGGCAGGTGCTCGGCGACCTCGAGAGCAAGGGCAAGATCAAAGCGGCGATCGAAGTGAAGCGGTTGGCTGAGATCGGCGCGGCGGAAATGCGCGGGCGGGATGCGCAGCTGATCCTCAGCCACCCAAGGCCCGTCCACCCCGAGCGTGTCCGCGATTCCCGCTGCGAGGAAGGCGGCGATCCAGCCCCCCGTGCCGCAGCCGACATCGACGACCGAGGCGACAGGAGCGAGAGCGAGAAGCTTCGGCACCACGACCGCTGCGGAGGGGTCTGCGGTCGCCGTGAGGAGGTCGTAGAAGCGCCGGTCGTAGGGGGAGGGCGTCATCGCTGCGGCGGCTGGATCGCCTCGGCAGAGGCCAGAACGAAGGCAGCCGTGTCGCGCGGCGGCAGCCACGCCGCGAGCCTTCGCAGCGACCAGGGAGACAGAAAAGTCTCGCCTTGGTGCCGCCGTCGCCACAGCCAGGCGCGCCCGGCCGCCCGGCGCGCGGCGAGCCGTCGCAGGGAGACCGGCAGGTCGGGCTTGTCTGCAAGGAAAAGCCCGAGCGCGCGGGTCGCACGCGCGAGCTGTCCGCCCTGATCGGCCGAGAGATTGCCGTCGATGCCGACGCGCTGGAACGCGAGCGTCTCGGGAACATGCACGAAGGGGCCGGCCGCGGCGAGGCGCAGTGAGAGACCGTATTCCTGCGAGTAGAGCACGCGTTCATCGCAGCCGCCGACGGCGCGCGCGACCTCCGTGCGCACGAGGATCTGGGTCGGGTTGAAAAGGGAATTGCGGATCACCCGCGCGAGCGCATCGTCAACTCGACGCGGCGGGAGTGGAGCGCGCGGCGGCATCGGAGGCAGAGTGCCGTCGGGAAAGGTCATCCGATCGGCGAAGGCGAGCACGGCGGTCGGCTCGCGCCGCAGCGCCTCGAGCAGGACGGCGGTCGCGTCCGGATGCAGCAGGTCGTCGGCATCGACGAACTTGACGGCAGAGAATCGCGCGGCGGCAAGGCAGGCATTCGATGCCGCCGCGGAGCCGGCGTTCTCCTGCCTCAGGAGACGGACATCGTCGCGGCCGCTCGCCCATTCCGCCACAAGCCCCGCCCCGCCATCGGTCGAGCCGTCGTCGACCACCACGATCTCGCGCGCGAAGTCGCCGCGCTGGGCGGCGATCGAGTCGAGGGTCGCGCGTATCCAGGGAGCCTTGTTGTAGAGCGGGATGGCGAAGGTGACGCCGGCGTCCGGGCGCATCAGAGCGCGAACATGATCAGCACCGCGGCGACGAGCAGCATCTGCCCAAGATTCACCGCCACCGAAAGCCCGTGCAGACGCGAAAAGGGCTTCTTCGCCGATTCGTCGCCTGCAAGCTCGAGGTCGCGATAGGCGTTGATGCGCGGCATCAGCCCCTGCCGGGCGAAGACAAAGCCCAACGCCACCACGGCCATCACCACCGAGGCTTCCCAGGCGAGCGGCACGAAGGCGAAGGCGGCAGCGCCCGCGAGCGCAGCGCCATAGACGTAGTAGAGCGGGAAGAAGCCGCGCAGGAACCGCCCCGCCGCCGCAGGCTCGAGCAGGCGGAACACGGACGGGGCGACGACGGCCGCGAACATCACCATCCCGCCGAGGAGAAGCGCGGTCGCGAACAGAGCGACGGAAGCGGTGAAGGTGGCCATGCGCCCTACCCTCCGTCAGGCTCCGCCGCGGCGACGCCTCAGTACCGGTACGTGTCCGGCTTGAAGGGCCCGGTCTGCGGCACGCCTATGTACTCGGCCTGCTTCTTCGACAGAACCGTGAGCTTGGCGCCGAGCTTGGCGAGATGCAACATCGCAACCTTCTCGTCGAGCGCCTTCGGCAGCACATAGACCTTGCGGTCGTATTTGCCCGGGTTGGTCCAGAGCTCGATCTGCGCGAGCGTCTGGTTCGAGAAGGAGGAGGACATCACGAAGGAAGGGTGGCCCGTGGCGTTGCCGAGGTTCACGAGCCGCCCCTCTGAGAGCAGGATGATCCGCTTGCCGTCGGGGAACTCGATCTCGTCCACCTGGGGCTTGATGTTGTGCCAGCGGAAGTTCCGCAGGGCCGAGACCTGGATCTCGCTGTCGAAGTGGCCGATATTGCAGACGATCGCCCGGTCCTTCATCGCCCGCATGTGCTCGAGCGTGATCACGTCGATATTGCCTGTGGCGGTGACGAAGATGTCGGCGCGCGGCGCTGCCTCCTCCATCGTCACCACCTCGTAGCCCTCCATTGCCGCCTGCAGGGCGCAGATCGGGTCGATCTCCGTCACGAGGACGCGGCAGCCAGCGTTGCGCAGCGAGGCGGCTGAGCCCTTGCCCACGTCGCCGAAGCCTGCGACCACGGCCACCTTGCCGGCCATCATCACGTCCGTGCCGCGGCGTATCCCGTCCACCAGGCTCTCGCGGCAGCCATAGAGGTTGTCGAATTTTGACTTGGTGACGCTGTCGTTGACGTTGATGGCAGGGAAGAGGAGCCTCCCTTCCCTCTCCATCTGGTAGAGCCGGTGCACGCCCGTGGTCGTCTCCTCCGAGACGCCGCGGATATTGGCCGCGAGGGTCGCGAACCAGCCCGGCTTCTCGGCGAGCGTTCGCCTCAGGAGCGCAAAGAGGACCTCCTCCTCCTCGTTGCCGGGCCGATCGAGAAAGGCGTTGTCCCCCTCTTCGGCGCGCACGCCGAGATGGACAAAGAGCGTGAGGTCGCCGCCGTCGTCGAGCAGCATGTTCGGCGTCCCGCCATCCGACCACTCGAGTGTGCGGCGCACATAATCCCAGTACTCGACCAGCGTCTCGCCCTTGACGGCGAAGACCGGCGTGCCGGTCGCAGCGATCGCAGCAGCCGCATGGTCCTGCGTTGAGAAGATGTTGCAGGAGGCCCAGCGGACATCGGCGCCGAGCGCCTTCAGCGTCTCGATCAGCACGGCCGTCTGGATGGTCATGTGCAGGCAGCCGGCGATTCGCGCGCCGGCGAGCGGCTGCTTCGGCCCATATTCCGCGCGTATTGCCATCAGCCCCGGCATCTCCGTCTCAGCGATGGCGATCTCCTTCCGCCCCCAGTCGGCGAGCGAGAGGTCCTTCACCACATGGTCCTGCGCGGCTTGAGGCATCGGGCTCTCTGGCATGGAAGAGTGTCCTTGGGAAGATCGGCTGCGTGTCGAGGCGCGGCCTAGCACGGACGGGGGCACGAGACCAGCATCGCCATTGTGGCGGCTGAGCGCCCGCGCAACTACACACCGTGCCAGGCGCGGAACCAGGAGATGAAGCGTGGGATGCCGAGGTCGATCGGTGTCGCCGGGTCGAAGCCGAAATCGGCGCGCGCGCGGGTGATGTCGGCGTAGGTCTCCGGCACGTCAGCGCGGGGGCGGGGGGCGTGCTCGATCACCGCCCGCCGCCCAAGCGCCTGCTCGATCAGGGCGATATAGCGCGAGAGGAGTTCGGAGCGGTGGTTGCCGAGATTGTACACCCGGTGCGGCGGCCCGCCAGGCTCGTCGGGCCTCGCCGCCACGCCGGGGCCGGAATCGAGGCAGCCGAGAATGCCAGAGACGATGTCGTCGATATAGGTGAAGTCGCGCTTGAGCCTGCCCTCGCCGAATACGGTGATCGGCCGTCCCTCGGTGATCGCGCGGGCGAACAGGTAGGCGGCCATGTCAGGCCTGCCCCAGGGGCCATAGACGGTGAAGAAGCGAAGGCCCGTGGCCGGGATGCCGTAGAGATGCGCATAGGCCGCCGCGGTCAACTCCGCGCCCCGCTTGGTCGCGGCATAAAGCGAGTAGGGACGCTCGACCGGGTCTGTCTCGGCGAAAGGCAGCTTCGTGTTTCCGCCATAGACCGAGGAGGAGGAGGCGTAGAGCAGGTGGGACAGGCGCCCCAGACGACGCGCGAGCTCAAGGATCGCGACCTGGCCCATGGCATTGGCGTCGATATAGGCCCAAGGGTTCACCTCGGCGTAGCGCACCCCGGCTTGGGCGGCGAGATGCACGATACGGTCGATGTCCGGGAAGCGTTCGGCAAGGGCGAGCACGGCAGTGCGGTCGGCGAGGTCGCCGCGCACGAAGACGAAGCCCGGCCGGTCGGCGAGCACGGCCAGGCGCGCCTCCTTCAGGGCCGGATCGTAGTAGTCGTTGACGCTGTCGAAGCCGATCACGCGCTCGCCTCTGTCGAGCAGGGCGCGCGCAAGGTGGAAGCCGATGAAGCCGGCGCTGCCGGTGACAAGGATCGTCATGAGACACTCGAGTGCATCGGCGCGGACCATCGCCGCAGCACGCGCGCGCCGCAAGATCCCGTGAGCGCCCCCTCGCCGACCGTCCGGACGGTTGCCTGCCGACCGTCCGGACGGTATGAATTGCCTCCATGCAACCTCGCTCCGACCGCGACGACACCCGCACCCGCCTGCTCGACGCCGCGGAGCAGATCGTGGCCGACCGCGGTGTCGGCGCGCTCACGCTCGAGGCCGTCGCTGCCGCAGCCGGGGTCTCGAAAGGCGGACTCCTGCACCACTACCCCTCTAAGGAGGCTCTGCTTTCCGCGATCGTGGTGCGGCTTGCCGCAGAGATGCGGGCGATCTTCGACGGCATCGTCGCCTCGATCCCCCCAGGCCCAGGCCGCGCCGCCCGCGCTGCCATCGCCTGGGCGCTCCATTCCCCGCCGGAGCGGGAGGCGCGCGACCTCCGAATCGCTGCCGCACTGCTTGCCGCGCACGCCCACCACCCCGCCCTGATCGACCCGATACGCGCAGAGCATGCGCGTATCCGCACGATCCTCGCAGAGGACGGGCTGCCGCCCGGGCATGCCCTTGCCGTCCAGGTCGCAGCCGACGGGCTGTTCATGGCCAAGGTGTTCTCGCTCTGGCAGCCGACAGAGGCCGAGGCCGCCTCGATCGAGGCGGCGCTCGTACGCCTCGCTTCGCCATGAAGCGGTGGCTTCTCCTCGGCGCGGCCGCGCTCCTCGTGGTGCCCGCGGCGGCGCTGCTCCTGTTCGGCGAGCCGCTCGGCCTCGAGCGCCCGGCGCCGCAGGCGGCGGGGCTCGCAGAAGCGCCGGTCGGGGTGGGGGCGCTCGGCCGCGTCGAGCCGGCGAGCCGGATACGCCGCGTCACCCGCCCCGGGGGAGCGGAAGGCGTGCGCATCCTCTCCCTCGCCGTGGCGGAGGGGGACACCGTCGAGGCCGGCGCGGTGCTCGCGACCTTCGACGACCTGCCGCGGAAGGAGGCGGCGGTTGCGCGCGCCGAAGCGAACCTCGCCCTTGCCGAGGCACGCCTCGCGAGGCTCCTCGCCGCCGGGCGGGACACGGAGATCGCCGCAGCACGCGCCCGTGTCGCCGCCGCTCTCGCCGCGGAGGAAAGCGCGCGTCGCGAAGCCGATCGCGCAGCTCGCCTCTTGCGCTCGGCCGCCGGAAACGAGGCGGCGTGGGACCGCGCACGCTTCGCCGCCGCCCAGGCGGAAGCCGAGCGCGCCCGCGCCGAAGCCGACCTCGCCTCGCTTCTCTCGCCGCGGGCGGAGGACGTCGCCATCGCCGAAGCAGAGCGCGACGCGGCGCGCGCGGGCCTCGCGCTGGCCCGGGCAGAGCGCGACCAGGCGTTGCTCCTCGCCCCGCTCTCCGGCCGCGTGCTCCGCGTGCACGCGCGCGAGGGCGAGACGGTGGGCGAGGACGGCGTGCTCGACCTCGCCGACCTCTCAGCACTCGACGTGGTCGCCGAGGTGTTCGAGACAGACCTGCCGCGGGTGCGCGAGGGCGCGCGCGCAACCGTTCTCGTTCCCGGCGATGCGCGACGCTTCGGCGCGACCGTGCGCGAGATCGGCTGGATGGTGCGCCGCTCGGCGGTCGTCTCGCCCGATCCGGTCGCCGCGATCGATTCGCGCGTCGTGGAGGTGCGGCTCGCGCTCGATCAGGACGGCGTCGCCGCTCTCTCGCGCCGGTCGAACATGCAGGTGCAGGTGAGGATCGCGCCGTGAGGGGCGCGCGATGACGCCGGCGGTCGCCGCCTGGGTGCTCCCCACACGGCTCGCCTGGCGTCAGCTCCGGCACGAGCCGGCGCGGCTCGCCGCAGCCCTCTCCGGCGTGCTCTTCGCCTGCCTGCTCATCTTTATGCAGCTCGGTTTCATGGACGCGCTGTTCGACAGCGCCGTGACGCCGCAGGCAGGCATGAGGGCTGACCTCTACCTGCTGCACCGCCAGACGGAGGCCCTCTGGCGCACCCAGCCCTTCGCGCGCGCGCGGCTGATGCAGGCGCTCGGCGTCGAGGGGGTCGAGCGTGTGGCGCCGCTCTATGTCGGCAACGCTGCCTGGAAGAACCCCGAGACCGCGCTGAAACGCACCATGCTCGTGTTCGGCACCGACCCTGAGTCGGGGCTGCTCGACTACGCCGGGATGGACGCCTCCGCGCGCGAGGCGATACGCCGCGCCGACGTGATCCTGTTCGACGAGCGTTCCAAGCCGCAGTTCGGCCCGATCCCACGCCTGCTCGGCGAGGGGCCGCTCTTTGTCGAGCTCGCCAACCGCCGCGTCGAGGTGGTCGGGCTGTTCCGGATAGGCGCCAACTTCGGCTCCGAGGGCCATGCGCTGACCTCGGAGACGAACTTCCTGAGGCTGTTCCCGCAGCGCAGGCCAAGCCATGTCGATGTCGGCGCGATCTTCCTCTCGCCTGGAGCCGATCCGCGCGTCGTGCAGGCGCGGCTTCGGCCGCTGCTCGGCCCTGACGTGATGGTGATGACGCACCGGGAACTCGTGGACTTCGAGCTGCGCTACTGGGCGGAAGTGGCGCCGATCGGCTTCATCTTCGGGCTCGGCGTGGTGATCGGCCTCGTGGTCGGCTGCGTCATCGTCTACCAGATCCTGTTCAGCGACATCGCCCGCCACATCGGCGAGTACGCGACGCTGAAGGCGATGGGTTACTCGAACCTCTATCTCGCCCGCGTGGTGATGGGGGCTGCGGCGATCCTCGCGGTCGCTGGCTACGTGCCCGGCTGGTTCGCCACCAAGGCGCTCTACGGGCTTGCGACGGCGAAGATCTTCATCCCGCTCACCCTCGATCTCGAGAAGAGCGCGCTCGTGTTCGTGCTCGTCTTCGGCATGTGCGTCGTCTCCGGCTTGGTCGCGATCCGCAAGCTGCGCGACGCCAACCCGGCCGACATGTTCTGAGGTCGCGATGGATCACGCGATCGAGATACGCCGCCTGACCCACCGTTTCGGCGACGGCCTGGAGGCAAAGCCCGTGCTCTACGACCTCTCGCTCGCCGTTGCCCCTGGCGAGATCGTGCTGTTGACAGGCCCTTCCGGGTCCGGAAAGACCACGCTTCTGACGCTCGTCGGCGCGCTGCGGGCCGTGCAGGAGGGGTCCTGCCGCGTGCTCGGAGTGGAACTCGCGGGCGCCTCGGAACGGGCGCGCGTGGCGCTCAGGCGGCGCGTCGGCTTCATCTTCCAGCACCACAACCTGCTCGGCTTCCTCACCGCGCGCCAGAATGTCGCGATGGCGCTCGAACTCGACCCGGCTCTCGACGAGGCGGAGCGGCTCGCCCGCGCCGACAGAGCCCTCGCCGCCGTCGGCCTCGCCGACAAGACGGAGGCCTATCCCGCCACGCTCTCGGGCGGGCAGCGCCAGCGTGTCGCGATCGCCCGCGCTCTCGTGCATGCCCCGGGCCTGGTTCTCGCCGACGAGCCAACCGCCGCCCTCGATGGCCGCACCGGAGGCGAGGCGATGCGGCTTCTGCGCAGGCTCGCCAAGGAGCAGGGGCGGACCATCCTGCTCGTCACCCACGACCCGCGAATCCTCGACATAGGTGACCGGGTGGTGGCGATGGAGGATGGGCGGATCATCGGGGCGGAAGAGGCCCGGCCGCTCCCGCCCGGAGCGGTGGCCGAGCCTCTGCCAGACGCGGGCAGGCGCTGATCCTGGCAACCGGGGCTCAGCGGGCGCGAAGCCCCCAGGCGGCGTAGGCAGAGAGACCGCAGGAACCATCGCCCCAGCGGGGTGGCCTCTCAGCCGCGCGCGGCTTCCTCTCCGGGCAGCGCCACGCCCCACATCTTCTCGAGCGCATAGAGCGCCCGCGCCTCAGGGCGGAAGAGGTGCACGACGATGTCGCCCGCGTCGATCAGCACCCAGTCCGAGGTGCCAAGCCCCTCCGTGCGGACCCGGCCGACGCCTGCCTTCTCGAGCTTCTCGACGAGGTGTTCGGCCATCGCCTGGATCTGCCTCCCCGCAAGCCCAGAGGCGACCACCATGCGGTCGGCGAAGGTGGCCTTGCCGGTGAGGTCGAGCACCACGACGTCTTCGGCCTTGTCCGCCTCGAGGCTTTCGACCACGAGTCTCGTCAGCGGCTCGATCGCCCGAGGTTCAGGCCGCGCAGCAACCGCCCTGCGCGCCGGGCGGGAGCGCCCGGGCGCCGCCTCGCCGCGCGCTGCCGCACGGGCGGCGCGGATCATCGTCGCCGAGGCGGGGTGCTCGCGGCCAGGCAGGAACACCCAGGCCGGCGCTGCCATGGTGGGGATGGCCTTCGCAGCGGAGGCGGGCTTGCGCGCCCGCGCCATGCGCCGGGTGGCAAGCCCTGCCAACGCTGCCCGCGTCCAGCCGGGGCGCGGGAACACCACCACCGGCAGCATGTCGAAGATCCGTCTCCAGCCTTGCCAGCGCGGGATCTGCACCTGATTGTCCGCACCCATCAGCCAGACCAGCCGGGCGCGCCGGAAGCGCCGCCGCAGCACCGAGAGGGTCTGCCGCGTGTAGCGTGTGCCTATGCGGGCTTCGATGTCGGTCGGCACGATCCTCGGGTGGCCGCCCGCGATCACCCGGGCAGAGGCGAGCCGGTCGGCGAAGGCGCCCATCCCGTCCGTGGGCTTGAGCGGATTCCCTGGGCTCACCATCAGCCACACGGCGGAGAGGCCGAGCCGCTTGAGCGCAGCGAGCGCGATGTGGCGGTGGCCCTCATGCGCGGGATTGAACGAGCCGCCGAGGATGCCGATCGCTCCCCGCCGCCCGTCTCCCCAGACCGGCAGCGGCGCGTGGCGGCAGAGCGCCGATGCGGGCTTCACCGAACTCTCCTCTGCCGCCGGGCGCGGCCGCGAACGGGGTGGTATGGCGCGTCCTCCGGAGACGATCGCAACCCTGAGCCTAGAGCAGAACGGCCGCCTCTGGTATCCGCCTCGCCAGCGCCCAGACCGGGCCGTCATGCGCCTGCGCTTGCGCGCGCGATCGAGGCAGCTTCCCATTCGGCCAGGCAAGCCCGATAGCCGCAACGATGACGACCCTCACCCCAGCCGAGCTGTTCCGAGAGATCGAGGCCCTGCGCGCCGCCGTGCGTGACGAGGCAGCCGCGATCCTCGCCGGCTGGAGCGGCGCCCGACTGCCGGCCCGGGCCCTGCCGGCAGCCCACAACCTCGCCTGCTATCTCGCGCTTCGACGCCACGACATCAGCGACCTGCAGGAGGCGCTCGCCGCCTTCGGCCTCTCCTCGCTCGGCCGCCTCGAAGGGCATGTGATGGCGAGCCTTGAGTCGGTCTGCGCCACGCTCGGGCGGCTTGTCGGCGCCCCCCGCCCCGGGCGCTGGCGCCCGGGCAAGATCGCGGTTTCCGGCGCCGCCCTGCGCCAGGCCCAGCGCCGCTTCTTCGGCCCCGACCGGATCGGCGCGCGGGCGCGCATCATGGTCACTCTCCCCTCCGAGGCGGCCGAGGACAGGGCGCTGGTCCGTTCCCTCATTGAGGCCGGCATGACCTGCGCCCGAATCAACTGCGCCCATGACGACGCCCAAGCCTGGCGGGCGATGGCGGCGCTGGTGCGTGAGGAGTCGGCGCCTGGCGGCTGCACGGTGCTGATGGACATAGCCGGACCGAAACTCCGCCTCGCCAGCGTGCACGCGGCGGAGCCGGTGCGGCTCAGGCGCGGCGACAGGGTCGTTCTCGTGCGCGACCTCTCCCGCGCGGATTCAGCCGACCCGGTGATCGCGACCCTCTCCCACCCCGCCGTGGTCGATTCCCTCTCCCCCGGTGCTGAGGTGTGGATCAACGACGGCAGGATTGGCCTCGCCGTGACCGCAGCGGCGCCAGGACGCGCGGTCCTCATCGTGGTCCATGCGCGCGCCAAGGGAGAGCGGCTTCGCCCTGGCAAGGGGGTGAACGTGCCCGAGCTCGGCCTCGCCCTGTCACCACTGACGGAGAAGGACCGCGCCGACCTCGACGTGGTCGCGGAGATCGCCGACAGCGTCGGCTACTCCTTCGTGCAGCGCCCCGAGGACGTCGCGCTGCTCTCGGGCGAGCTCGCGCTCAGGCGCCCGGGCCGCCCGCCTCTGCCGATGGTGCTGAAGATCGAGACCCCGCTCGCCGTGCGCAACCTGCCGCGGCTGATCGTCACGGCGCTGGCCCGCGGGCCGGTTGCGGTGATGATCGCGCGCGGCGACCTCGCGGTCGAGCTCGGCTTCGCGCGCATGTCGGAGATCCAGGAGGAGATCCTCTGGATCGCCGAAGCCGCGCGCGTTCCGGTGGTCTGGGCGACCCAGGTGCTCGACAGCCTGGTGCGCGAGGGCCTGCCGAGCCGGGCCGAGGCGACCGACGCCGCGATGGCGCAGCGGGCAGAATGCGTGATGCTGAACAAGGGCCCGCATCTCGCCGCCGGCGTGCGCTTCCTCGCCGACGTGCTGCGACGCATGGACCGGCACCAGCGCAAGAAGACGGCACGCTTCGGCGCGCTGCAGTCCTGGCCGCCGGAGGAACTCACGCTGACGTCGGCAGAGGCGTCTCAGAACGGCGAGAGGTTCCAGCGCACCGGCCGGCGCGCCACCGGCGGCGAGGGCGTGTCCGTCACCGCCCGCTGCGGGCCGTAGGGGTTGGCGACCGTCCAGCAGTCGACATCGCCAAGCGAGCGGGTGCAGAAGGCGATCGGCTGCGCCACAGGCTCGCTGCGGCAGTACTCTCCAGCGCGCTCGATGTTCAGAAGCGAACAGTCCTTGCCCGTGACGAGCGAGTAGATCGTGTCGAACAGGCCCCGCTGCAGCACGACATAAGACGCAACGCTTGTGCCGGCGAGCCACAGGGACAGGGGCGCTCCCGCAACCGGTTCCTGCGAAAGCGGCACCTCGGAGCAGCCGCCGAGCAGCGACCCGGCAAGGGCGAGGGCTGTGAGGCGTCTGGGCCTGCGAAAGCGGGGGCGTGCCATGGCATGGAGGCTAGAGGGCCTGCTTTAACGAAGCGTCAAGCGCGGCAGAGGCGCGGTTTGCGCCGCCGCCCGGCGGTGGCTATGCTTCCGCCGCTTCGCAAACGGCATGCGCGGGCGCTCCCGCACCGGCCGGCGCGGACGGCAGCGAACGCGGACGGCAGCGAGGCGGCCCGGAGGAACGGCGTGACCGACATCTTCACCGAGGTCGAGGAGGAGCTCAGGCGCGAGCGCGTCAAGCGGCTCTGGGAACGCTACGGCTGGGTCGCCACCGCGGCGCTGTTGCTCCTGGTCGCGGGCATTGCCGCCTGGCAGGGCTTGCGATGGTACGAGGCGCGCGAGGCGGCCGAGGCGTCGGCCCGCTATCTCGCCGCCATGCGCGCCGCCGAGGCGAACGACATGGCCGCCGCCGCCTCGGCCTTCGCCTCACTCGGGAAGGAGTCTCCCCAGGGCTACCGCCTGCTCGCCCGGTTCCAGGAGGCAGCCGCCCGCGCCCGCTCCGGCGAGCGGGAGGTCGCGCTCGCGATCTGGGACCGCCTCGCCGCAGACAGCGCCACGCCGCAGCCCTATCGCGACCTCGCCTCCCTGCTCTGGGTCCTGCACCAGGTCGACGACGGCGACCCGGCCTCCCTCTCCGCACGCCTCTCCTCCCTCGACCGGCCTGACGGCGCCTTCCGCTTCTCGGCGCGCGAGCTCGAGGCCCTGCTCGCGGAGCGGCAGGGCCAGCGCGAGCGAGCGGTCGCCCTCCTGCGCGGGCTTGCCGAGGCCGCAGACGCGCCTTTGGCGATGCGGGCGCGCGCCTCGGAGGCGCTCGGCGCGCTCACCGGCTCCGCCTCGGCTGGAAGCTGAACGCCTCGCCATGCCGGGACGACGCGCCGCGCTCGCCGCCCTTCCGCTCGCCGGCCTCTCCCTCAGCGGCTGCTCTGTCTGGGACAGGTGGTTTGAGGAGACAAAGCCGCCGCTTCCGGGCGAGCGCCGCGCGATCCTGCCGGGCGAGACGGAACTGCAGCCGGACGAGGGCATGGCCTCTGTCGAGGTCGCCCTGCCGCCGCCCATGCGCAACGCGGACTGGCCCGTACCTGGCGGCGCGCCGTCGAATGTGGTTGGCCACCTCGAGGCTGCCGACACGCTTGCCGTCGCCTGGCGCTCCTCAATCGGCACCGGCGCCTCGACCAGGCGCCGGCTGATGGCCCCGCCGGTGGTGATGGACGGGCGCGTCTTCGCAGCCGATGCAGAGGCGCGTCTGACCGCTCTCGATCTCGGCACCGGCCGGCCGCTCTGGCGGGTATCGACCCGCCCCGAAGGCGCCTCCAGCCAGATCTTCGGCGCCGGGGTCGCGACCGACGGCGCGCGCGTCTACGCGGCCACCGGGTTCGCCGAGCTCCTCGCGCTCTCCCCGGCAAGCGGCGAGATCCTCTGGCGCAGGAGCCTGCCGAGCCCGTCGCGCGGCGCCATCACCACCACGGGCGAGCGTGTCGTGGCGCTCTGCGTCGAGGGGCAGGTCGTCTGCGCCTCGGCCGAGACGGGCGAGACCGTCTGGACCTATCGCGGCCCGTCCGAGACGACGACCCTGCTCGCCGCGCCGACGCCGGCGATCGACCAGGGGCTGGTGCTCGCAGGCTTCGGCAACGGCGACATCGCGGCGCTGAGGCTGCAGACCGGCCGCCTCGTTTGGTCGGAGGCTGCCGGAGCCGCGCGCGGGCGGCCCTCAATCGCCGATCTCTCTGCCGTGCTGGCGCGCCCGGCGATCGACCGCGGGCGCGGCTTCGTGGTCGGCGCAGGTGGGGCGACGCTCGCACTCGATATGCGCTCCGGCAGGCGAATCTGGGAACGGGACCTGCCTGGCCGAGAGAGCCCCTGGGTTGCCGGGGACTGGATCTTCCTCCTCAGCGCGAGCGAGGAGCTCGCCTGCCTCAGCCGGCTCGACGGCAGGGTGCGCTGGGTGACCGCCCTGCCGCGCTTCGAGGACGACCGGCGCCGGCGCGGCCGAATCCTGTGGACCGGCCCCGCCCTGGTCGGCGACCGCCTCGTGGTCGCCTCCTCCTACGGCCAGGCGATCGCTGTTTCGCCCTATACGGGCGAGATCATCGGGCGGCAGAGACTGCCGGACGGCGTCTCGGTCTCTCCCGCCGTTGCGTCGGGGACGCTGCTTGTGCTGACCGACGACGCGACCATCGTCGCGCTCCGCTGAGCCTCCGTGCCGCCCGCGAGGCGCCCCGTCGTCGCGATCGTCGGTCGGCCGAATGTCGGCAAGTCCACCCTGTTCAACAGGCTCGCGCGCCGACGGCTTGCGATCGTGCACGACCGCCCCGGTGTCACTCGCGACCGCCTCGAGGCGGAGGCACTGGTCGGCGGCTGCGACGTGACGCTGATCGACACGGCCGGGCTCGAGGAGGCCCCGCCCGAGACGATCGCGGGGAGGATGACGGCAGGCAGCGGGCGGGCGGTGGACGAGGCCGATCTCGTGCTGTTCGTGATCGACGGCCGAGCCGGGCTCACCCCGGCGGATGAGCACTTCGCCGCCTGGCTGCGGCGCAAGGGGAGGCCGGTGATCGTGGTCGTCAACAAGGCGGAGGGCCGCGCCGGACAGGCCGGCTTCGCCGACGCCTTCTCGCTCGGCTTCGGCGAGCCTATCGCCATCTCCGCTGAGCACGGTGAGGGGCTCGGGGACCTGCACGCCGCGGTTGCCGAGGCGCTCGGGCCGGCGGCAGTCGCGCTGGCTGAGGCGGAAGGCGAGGAAGGAAGCGACCGCCCGCTCAGGCTTGCCGTGGTCGGCCGCCCGAATGTCGGCAAGTCCACCCTGGTCAACCGCCTGCTCGGCGAGGAGAGGATGCTGACCGGGCCGGAGCCAGGCATCACCCGCGACGCGATCGCAACGACCAGGCGCGACGCCGAGGGAAGGCTTGTGCGGCTCGTCGACACAGCAGGCCTGCGCAGGCGCGCGCGCGTGGTCGAAAACCTCGAACGTCTTGCGGCAGGCGAGACCATCCGCGCGCTGAAGGAGGCCGAGGTCATCGTGCTTGTGCTCGATTCGCTCGCGCCGCTCGAGGGGCAGGACCTCGCGATCGCGACGCTCGCCGAGCGGGAGGGCCGGGCAATGGTGCTTGCGCTGAACAAGTGGGATCTCGTCCCTGTGAAGGAACGGGATGCCGTGCGCCGGCTGCTTGCGGACCGGCTCGAGGCGAGCCTCGCCCAGCTCAGGGGCATTCCAGTCGTGCCGCTCTCGGCTCTGTCTGGGGCTGGGGTGGAGCGGCTGATGCCGGCCGTCTGGACGGCCTATGACGCCTGGAACAGGCGCGTGCCGACAGGGGCGCTGAACCGCTGGTTTGCCGCAGCGATCGAGCGCCACCCTCCGCCTCTGGTGGACGGGCGGCGGCTGAAGCTCCGCTACATCACCCAGGCCAAGACGCGGCCGCCCACCTTCGTGATCTTCGGCACGCGCAGCGAGCGTCTGCCCGAGGCCTATGCGCGCTACCTCGTCAACGCGCTCCGCGAGGATTTCGACCTCAAGGGCGTGCCGATACGCCTCAACCTGCGCGGCACGAGCAACCCCTTCGCGGCAGGGGAGGAAGGCGGCGGCTGACCGCGCGGCCAGAGGATTGAAACCTCACGGTCGCAGGCAACCCCGTCAGGGCACGAAGCCCGCGGCACGGCAGGTTCAGGAGCGATCCGGGAGTCGGAGGAGCAACCCGTGAAGGCACCAGCCGTTGTCACCGCCGCAGCGGCGGCGTTCGTTCCCTTTGCCGAGCCGGCACTTGCCGGCCGCACCTCGATCGGATCAGCCAAGCCGGCACGATCCGCCGCGCCATCTCGGGGCGGACAGGCCGCTCGGGCTCGAGCGCGGCACGAACGACATCTGCAACGACATCTGCCCAAAGGGCGACCTTCTTTGCGCACCGCCTGCCCGCTGATCGGCACGCCATAGCGGGCAGCGGTGCGGCACCCCCTCTGCCTTCGGCACTGGTCCTGCCTGCCGCCTCCTGCATAGCAACCCTCGCCGCAAGACGGAGCGCCGCACCTTTCCCGGCGCTGTGCTCGTGCGCGGCGGCATCCCAAGCGTTCCGTAAGGCAAGGGGAGGTGGCGGAGGGTACCCGGCGCCCGCTGCAGGGTCGGCAGTGGCCGGAGGATGGTCTTAATTCGATCGCGCTGGCGCGAGAGCGCTGGCGTGCGTGCACCATCGGCGACTTACGGGCCCTCTGCCGCGTGTCAGGCGACGCCTACCCAGACAGCATCGGCAGCCGCGAGAAGCACGAGACCGTTCGGGTGCTTGAAGCGGGTGGCCTCCGACCCGAGCCGTAGCGCAGCTTCCCTCTCGAGCCGCTGGAGGACCTCGCGACCACCGTCCCGCTCAGGCGCCTCAAGCCGGATTCCGGTCATCGGGCGACGCAGCATGTCCCGTACCAACCTTGGGTTGACGCTGACCCTTTGGGTGTCGCCGGTGTGCAGCACCAGGAACTCTTCGACGATCGGCTCTCCCTGATCGTTCTGCCACCGCAGGCGATAGGCGGCGAGCGCCCCCTGATCCGCTTGTTCGGCCGGAATCGACGCGTAGCTCCCGCCGAAGGCCGGATCCTGCGCTGAACGGATGAGATGGCGAAAGAACGGTGCCTCGAAATCGAGCAGGGTGACATCGGCGAGACGCTGGGCGAGCGCTCGGTCGGTGGTGACCCGAACGACGGTGCGTTGCTGGAATTCGGGAAACTCGCCCCGCATCTGCTCCGGCAGGCGCAGCTCGAGAACACGTCCGTCATAGAGCGTGTTCGAGACCGATACGCCAACGAATGGAAGCATCGCGCGGACGAACATCGCCACGTCCTCCATACTCAGGCCGAGCGCGCCTCCGAGAGCGTTCGGATCGAAGCCCGTCGCATACGAGAGAAGCTCGTCCTGTAGGCGCCTTGCCTCCTGCGCCCTGCGCATCGCCTCCTCGATCTCGGCGCGGGTGCGCTCCGGCGGAACCGACGCCGCAGACCGCAGCACCGAGGACATGTCCAGGTTCTCGAGCAGCTCGCCGATGATCTCGGCATGGAGGCCTTCGCTGAATTCCTCGCTGACGTGCGCCATCTCGCGGGCGACGGTCGTCACCCGATCGAGCATCGTGCTGATGGCCATGTTGTCGAAGGTGTCCGCCGCATGCAGGTTGAAGACAATCACCTTCTCGCGCTGGCCGTAGCGATAAAGTCGTCCGATCCGTTGCACGAGCCGTGCCGGGTTCCACGGCAGATCGTAGTTCACCATCACATGGCATGAGTCCTGGAGATTGATTCCCTCGCCTCCTGCCTCGGTGGAGATCATGAAGGTCGCGCTTTCGCGGAAGGCCCGGATGGCGTTGAGCTTCGCGGTGAGGTCCATCGAGCCGTTGATCAGGACAACCCCTCGGTCCGGGTAGCGCTCGCGGAGCGCCTCAAGGATATAGGTCTGCGTCGCGCGGTACTCGGTGAAGACGAGAAGCCTCTTGCCTTCCGCGACCAGAGGATCGACAACGCGTTCGAGAAACAGGCGCAGCTTCTCGTCGTCGCGGCGCACCGCCGCAGACAGCGCCAGGAGCTCCCGCAGCATCCGCTCCTCGTCCGCGAAGAATTCACCGAAGCCGCCCACGTCGCCGAGGTCATCCTGATCATCGCCGCCGTCGAGCAGGTCATCCATGCCGATGTCGATCGCGGCCCCCTCGCGGCCGTCGCAGGAGAGTCGGTCGAGCCTCGCGCGGAGTGCCTGCTCGATGGCAGCGATGGATGAGGAGGCGAGCTTGCGGTAGATGACCATGACGAAGCCAATCGCCCTGCCCGCCGCCCCTCCCTCGTCGCTTGCCCTGTAGCCACGTTGCAGATAGGCCTGCAGGCGGCTCCAGAACCGCTGTGTCGTCGCCGACGGCTCGACTGACACGCGATGCACGACATGACCACGGAAGATCAGGTTTCCCTCGGCATCGGTCACGGCTGACTTGCGGTTGCGCAGGATCATTTCGCCGACGATCTCAGGATTTGCTTCCAGCCGGCGGATCTGGGGCGTCAGGTCGGGGCGCACGAGCTCGAGAAGCGCCTTGAACCTGTCCGTATACCCCTGATGCGGCGTCGCGCTGAGGAGGAGGAACGCCTCGGCCCTGCGCCGCAGCATCTCGGCAAGCCGATACCTCTCCGTGCGCTCGCCATCGTCGCGGCGCGTGAGCTTGTGGGCCTCGTCGAAAACGACGACATCCCAGGTGCCGGCAGAGCGGAAGCGCTCGAGATGGTCCTCGCGTTTGGCAAGATCGAGCGACACGATCACCCGGTCGTGGAGCTTCCAGCGCGTCGGATCATCGATCTGGAAGTCGAGGCCGAAGATGCTGTACATCCTGTCGAATTTGGACTGCAGCTCGTCGCGCCACTGTCGCGTCAGACCGGCGGGCGCGACGATCAGCACACGGCGTGCCCGGCCCTTCCGCTCCAACGCGGCCAGAAGCAGCCCAACCTCGATGGTCTTGCCGAGGCCGACGTCATCTGCGATCAGCCAGTTGGCGTTTCCCGACGCGATGATGCGATGCACGAGCTGGATCTGATGTGGAAGCGGATCGATGTCCAGGCGGTCCAAAGAGCCAGTAAGCTGGTTCCAGTTCTCGAGCGCGTGTGCAAGAAGGCGCAGTCGGAAGCGCTCCGCGGCGTCGGGTTGGCCGGCGTCGCGCTGGAGGAAGCGTAGCGCAGGATCCTTGATACGCTTCAGATTCTCGTAAGGCATCCAGGTCGATCGCCCGGTGTCGTCCCACTGCACGAGGATCTGTTCGCGGCCACCGAGCTCGCGACGCTGCACCGCACGCCCCATGCCGAGCGGCTGTCGGACCGCCGACAGCGGCACGTCCTGGACCGCCCAGCCCGGCTGGATCCCGCAGGCGAGAGCGGCGAGCGGGATCCATTCTGCCGATCCATCGCCCCACAGGACCTCGAGCAGCCATCGATCCTGTTCCAACCTGCGTTGCCGAACCACGCCGATCCGTTGCCGGTCCTTGGCACGGCACACCCAGCACCCTATGACTGGCACGAGATCAGGAGTCATGGCCGACCCCGGTTGCTTCGACTTCGGTTTTCACGCGCGGGCCCAAGACGTAGGCCATGCTGAGGCTGAGCCGCTGTCCGTCCGCCGGATCGCGGATGCTCAAGGCCCATCCGTGGTGATCGTAGGGCTCGTCAAGACAGCCAGCGCGATCGAGGTGATCGAGGCCCGCATCGAGCTGCTCCGCACTCTCGAACTCGAGTTTCTCCGCGAGGTAGTCCACGAAAGAAATGGGCGTTCCGGGCCTCGCTGGCAGTCGCCGCCATTCGCCGAGCCAATCGGGATCGATCATCTGCTCGACGGGATAGTCAGCCCGGGCAAGACAGATCCGCCGCGCCAGCGCCCAGGACAGGGTCCTCGCACCCTGCGGCAGCAGATCGGGTGTTGTGGCCCGAGTGCCTCGGTGTCGGGAAAACCGGCGGCAAGCCCACCATTGCGGCTGCTGCGCCCACAGAGCGCGAAGTTCCACCATGTTGCGGAGCGTTGCGAAGTCGAGACCTTCGAGCGCCGCCCGCTGCAGCTCTCGTAAGGTTGCGGGCGACGGCTCTTCGAGAAACAGCGCCTCGAGCAGGGCCTGAGCGTCGTCGAGCTCCCGGCGCGTCGTGACATCCAGCTCGGCGACAATCAACGCAGCCTTCTGTCCCGCCTGAGCGCGGGCAGGGTCGAACACCTCCCACGCCTCGGATCCGAGCCTCTGATTGAGCGTCGGGTCGTAGTCCGGCAGCTCCACGTCGGGTGGCACCGCGTCCAACCGAGCGTGGTCGGCCTGCGGCCTGCTTATGTCTGCATCATCGGTCGAATCGGGTTGGCCGAAGGAGGCCGGCTGCGGCCATGTGACCGTGGCGAACGCGTCCGCGCCCCAGGCCTCGTCGAGGGCGGTGACGTGAGGGGCTGGCTCCGTCTGCTTCGACGGGGGAGTCAGCGCGCGGACAGCCGGCTGCTGAGGCGCGGTGTCGCCCACGCCGCCATCGCCCGTATTCGTTGCGGCTGAGGTACTGGCCGGCGACCTCTCCTGCAACCGACCGTGCGCTCGTGGATCGCCGCTCTGGGCGGGCGTAGCCTCGCCGTGCCACGGATCCGGCACGGCGACAGGTTCTGCGGCCGGCGTGAAGTCCCCCGGTCGCCAGTCATCCAGCGTGGATTGCCCGGGATCCCGCCGGAAGGAGAACACCCCGGCGATTTTGCGCAGCCAGGACTTCACGAGCCTGCGCTCACGCGGAACGCAGCGACGCGGCGACTCGAGCTGCGTCTGCAGAATCGCGAGAGAGTCACCGTGCGGCGCCTTCGAGAGCCGCGTGCACTGTCGTGCTCCGTGACGCCCGGCGCCGCGTCGTGGCGGTGAGGCAAGTGCGGCGACGGCGAACGGCGCGATGGCTGTCGTCCTGGCTCAGCGAGGCGGTCTGGCGCCTCGGGGCGCAGGCAAGGGTGGCGCACGCGAGAGCGCCGCAGGCGATGCCGCCCTGTCGGAAACGAGCGCGCGACCTTTGCCGCCAAAAACGAGTCGGTCCCGCCGAACATCGCCTTGGCGGCGATGTCTTCCCTCCTCCCCACGACAACGAGTCCGCCGCACGCCAGCACGAGAGGCGCCATCACGCCCTCTCCTTGGAGCGTTCCCTTGCCGGTCGCGCGCGTGATGACCACGCATACAGTTATACATGCTCAAACCATTCGAGAGTGCTTTCAGATATCGTAAAGGTCAAGTAACTCAGCGAGCAGGCGGTGCGGCTTCACCGAAACCGTGCAGGTTCTCTCCAGCGGAGCGGCGGCGGCGTAACGGTAGGGCAGAGCGGGAAACGGGTTCGTTGGCTGACTGCATCGAGGGCAGAGTGATCGCGCTGCCGGCGCTTCGAGCCCTCTCCGAATCTGACTCAGTGTCTTCCGGGTATCTTCGGACCGACGGCCGGGATCGGCGTTCGGTCACGTCGCGAACGTTGACTCGGCGCCGAAGAAGGCGAGCGCGTCGGCTGCCGCTTGGGCGAGGTCGTAGCGCGGCGCGAAGCCTGTCGCGGCGGCAAGGCGGGAGATGTCCATCGCCGGGCGATCGAAGCAGAGGTGCGTGACCACGTTCGCTGCCTCGCCCGCGCGCGCATACCGCCAGCGGAACTCCGGGCGTAGGGTGGCGAGAGCTGCGCAGAACTCGGCGACCGAGGAGGCCACCCCGCTGCCGAGGTTGAACACGGCGTGCGTGAGCGTCTCGGCCTCGAGCAGCGAGACGAGCCCCGCCGCCGCGTCGCGCACATAGACATGGTCCCCCCGGCTCGGCCGGTTCAGCACCGCCTCGCGTCCGCAGATGGCGCAGGCGATGGCGGAGAGATGCGGCGAGAGCGTGTCGCGCACGCCCGTGTCCCGCTCCCATGGTCCGAAGACGGCGCCAAGCCGCGCCGCGGCGAAGGAGAGTCCCCGCAGGGCAGCCAGCCGCGCGAGCGCCTGTTCGGCGGCGAGCTTGGTGATGCCGTAGAGCGTCACCGGCCGCGGCCAGGTGCCCTCCTCTGACAAGGGCGGGCTGCCGTCCGGCTGCCGGCCGTAGACCGCGACGGAGGAGGGGTAGACGAAGCGCGCCACACCGCGCGCAACGGCCGCATCGAGCACCGCGATCGCGCCCTCGACATTGACCGAGACGATCGTTTCGGAATCGCGGATTTCGCGCTCCTCTCCCGCGGTGATTGCGGCCGCGTGCAGCACGCGTACAACGGGCGCCGCTGCGAAGCCACGCGCGAGGTCCGCCCGCGAGCGTATATCCCCCTCGACCGGAATGATCCGCCCTGGCAACGCGGAAAGGCGGCGGACCGCATCCTCGGGCAGCGGCGCTCGGTCGAAGCCGACCACCGTGTCGCCGCGCGCAGCGAGCGCCTCTGTCACGGCAAGCCCGATAAAGCCGGCAGCACCCGTGACCAGAGTCGCCTCAGGCACGGATGATCTCGCCCGAACGGGTCTCCGAAGGCAGGCAGAGCGGCAGGAGCCTCGGCGCGATCTCCTCTGGGCTTGGCACGGTCATCGGATTCTCCCCGGGCATGGCTGCCGCCCGCATGCGGGTGCGCACGATGCCAGGGTCGAACAGGTTCACCTTTACCGGGGTGATCGCGAGCTCCTTGGCCCAGGTGAGGGCGAGGTGCTCGAGCGCCGCCTTCGACGCGCCGTAGGCGCCCCAATACGCCTTCGGCCTGGCCGCCCTGCCTGAGGTGACGAACACGGCCCGGCCTGCGTCGGAGGCGCGCAGGAGCGGCTCGGTGGTGCGCATCAGGTGCCAGTTGGCGGTGAGGTTCACGGCGATCACCTCTGCCCAGTCCTTCGCCGGCAGGTGGGTGAGCGGCCCGAGCCTGCCGAGCACGGCTGCGTTGCCGACGACGACGTCGAGCCTGCCGAAGCGCTCGGCGATGGTCGGGCCGAGCATGTCCACCTCCTCGCCGCGCCTGAGATCGAGCGCGAGCAGCGATGCGGGGGCGCCGCCAGCGGCGCGGATCGCGTCGTCCGTCTCCTCGAGTCCCGCCGTGCTGCGCGCGGTTGCGATCACCTTCGCGCCGGCTGCGCCGAGCACCACGGCGATCGCTGCGCCAAGCCCGCGCGAGGCGCCGGTCACGAGCGCCACACGGCCCTCGAGTGGTCTTGCGGTCATCCTTCGGCGAGCAGGGAGAGCTGGCGGTCGTTGGCGGGGGAGGTGAAGTCCGTCAGCGGGATCGGATAGTCGCCGGTGAAGCAGGCGTCGCAGAACTGCGGCCTTGCCGGGTCGCGGGCACTGCCGGCGACGGCGCGGTAGAGCCCGTCGATCGAGATGAAGGCGAGGCTGTCGACGCCGATGATCCGCGCCATCTGCGCGACGTCGTTGCGGGCTGCAAGCAGCTTCTCCCGCTCCGGCGTGTCGATGCCGTAGAAGCAGGAATGCGTGGTCGGCGGCGAGGAGATACGCATGTGCACTTCCAACGCCCCTGCCGCCCGCACCATCTCGACGATCTTGCGGCTGGTCGTTCCGCGCACGATCGAATCGTCGACAAGCACGACGCGGCGCCCCTCGAGCAGGGCGCGGTTGGCGCTGTGCTTCAGCTTCACCCCGAGATGGCGGATGCTGTCCGACGGCTCGATGAAGGTGCGGCCGACATAGTGGTTGCGGATGATGCCGAGCTCGAAGGGAAGCCCGGCTTCCGCCGCGTAGCCGATCGCCGCCGGCACGCCGCTGTCCGGCACGGGCACGACAAGGTCCACCGGCGCGTGACTCTCGCGCGCAAGCTCCGCCCCGATCCGCTTCCTCACCTCGTAGACCGGCGTTCCCTCGACGATGCTGTCCGGGCGGGCGAAGTAGATGAACTCGAAGATGCAGAACCGGGAGGGCTGCCTCGCCCAGGGCTTGAGGCTGCGCAAGCCCCCCTCGTCGATCACCACGATCTCGCCGGGCTCGACGTCGCGCACGAAGCTCGCTCCGACGATGTCGAGCGCGCAGGTCTCGGAGGCGAGCACCCAGCCGCCGTCCTTCCCCGGTGAGGGCAGCCTGCCGAGGATGAGCGGGCGGACGCCGAAGGGGTCGCGCACGCCGATCAGCGCCTCGGCCGTCAGCGCAACCAGGGAATAGGCCCCCTGCACTTGCTTCAGAGCGTCGATCAGTCGATCGACCACCGTCGAATAGAGCGAGATGGCGATGAGGTGGACGAAGACCTCGCTGTCGGTCGTCGACTGGAACAGGCAGCCGCGCCGCACCAGCGCGCGGCGGAGCTGGGTGGCGTTGGTGAGGTTGCCGTTGTGGCCGACGGCGAGGCCGCCGAACTCGAAATCCGCATAGAGGGGCTGGACATTGCGCAGCACCGTGTCGCCTGTGGTGGCGTAGCGGTTGTGGCCGATCGCCGCCCGGCCGGGCAGCGAGGCGATCACGCGCGCGTCGGAGAAATTGTCGCCGACAAGCCCGAGCCCGCGATGGCTGTGGAAGCGCTCGCCGTCGAAGCTGACGATCCCGGCCGCCTCCTGCCCGCGGTGCTGCAGGGCGTGCAGGCCAAGCGCGGTGAGCGCGGCGGCATCCGCAGCACCCCACACGCCGAACACGCCGCACTCCTCGTGCGGATGGTCCCCGTCCGGATGCTCCGAGACAGGACTTTGCCTGAGCAAAGACGCAAGCCCAGGAGATGAAGGTCTTGCCATCGGCACCCCTTTCGCACCCGCCCCGTCAGCGGGTGGTGTTGAGCAGCCGGTCGAGGTCCCGCCGCTCCTCAGGCCTGTAGCCCTCCCCACGCTCTGGAGGCCTCGCTGGAGCGGGGCGGAGAAGCTGCTCGACCGTCGGCCGCTGCGCGCCCCGCTCGCCGCTACGCACCGGCGGAGCGGGCAGCAGCCCAGGTGGCAGGTGCGCCACGATCCACGCCGCGGCCGGTTCGGCGAAGCGCACGCTCTGCGACGCCCTGAGCCAGTCGGGCCAGCGCCCCCTCTCGCCGGCCAGGAAGGCAAACGCAATATAGGCGAAACAGACGAGAGCGGCACCCCGGACGACGCCGAAGATCAGGCCGAGGGTGCGGTCGATCGCCCCGGCGGCGCTGTCCTGCACCCGGTCGGAAAGGTAGCGCGCGACCAGGGAGAGCAGGACCAGGACGATGAGGAAGATCACGCCGCCGGCGACCAGGTTCGACACCAGGCCGGGCGCGAGCGAGGCATGCAGATGCGGCGCGAGGTAGGGATAGAGGCCGAGCCCGGCCACCGCAGCGCCGACCCAGGCGCCGATCGAGAGCGCCTCGCGCACGAAGCCCCTGAGCATCGCGAGCAGCCCGGAAACGACAATCACCGCGAGAACGCCAAGGTCGAGCCAGACGCCGCCTGTCACCTGCCTTTGCCTGTCACCTGCCGGGCCCCCCTCCTCGGTCATCCGGCCTTCTAGCCCGCCTGCCCGGGCAGCGTCACGCCCGGCCGCTCGCGCCGCGCCGCCCTACGCCGCGGCTTTCCGGGCAGCGCCGAATGGTCGGACGATCGCCGGCCACCGCCACGCATGCGACATCGGGCGGTCACAAACGCCTGTCGGATTTTTTTACACTGAGCGCTCGCCACTTCTCTTCGCGCAACAAAAAATGAAGCTCGATCAACGTTCCTGGGTCCCTGGCATCACGATTGCAACCTGCCCTCCGTGCGGAAATGTTGCGATGGCCCGATTGTGAATTCGTCGGCCACTCGTGACGAGAGGAGATGACCAATGAACCGGACGATCAAAGATTTCTGCCTAGGCGCGGCCGCCGCAGCGCTCCTGTTCGCCCTGCCCGCGGCAGCCTCCCCGATCACCATCACCGGCGGCAGCGTGGTGACTTCGCCAGACGCGGGCCGGGTGGACATCGCCATCATCCCGCAGACCGTCACCACCGGCGTCGAGTTCGAACTCGGCGAACTCACCGGCACTTTCGATCCCTGGGCGGGCAATGTCGACCTCTCCCTCGAAATCGACGGTGTGGGCACGCTCGCCTTCCTGTTCGCCTGGACGGTCGAGATCGGCACGATCGACGCCCCTGGCTCGTCGACCGACGGTCTGACTGCGCCGATCCACCGCTGGGGTATTGCCGCGCCCGTGACCATCAGCGGCATTGAGTACACGCTCGAACTGACACGCTCGCAGACCGAGGACGACATCCCGACCATTGGCTTCTGGCCGAACACGGACGGCGACGAGCCGATCTTCGCGATCCTGACCGCTCGGGTCGTCCCCGAGCCGGGCACGCTCGCGCTCCTCGGTGTCGGGCTGGTCGGCCTCGGCTTCACGGCTCGTCGCCGACTGGCCGGCTGACGCCTTCGCTGCCGAGGCGCAGGGTTTTGGGCCGGGAGGAAGCCTTCTGGCCCTTTCCCCTGGCCACCTCTCCGCGCACGCCGGCAATCCCGGCGACAAGGTCGGCCAGGTGGCCGACCTCGTAGGCGGTGATTCCCTCCGGCACCACAAGGCTTCGGCCTTGGGCGGTTCTGCGCCGCGGCAGGGCGGCGGCGGTGAAGCCGAGCTTGGCTGCCTCCTTCAGCCGCGCCTCCGCCTGGCCGACCATGCGCACCTCGCCAGAGAGCCCGACCTCCCCGAAGAACACCATCGCCGCGTCGGTCGGCCTGCCCGAAGCGGCCGAGGCGAGCGCTGCGGCCACCGCGAGATCCGCCGCGGGCTCTGTGACGCGGAAGCCGCCCGCGACGTTGAGATAGACATCCGCCGCAGCGAGCGATAGCCCAGCCCGAGTCTCGAGCACGGCAAGCAGCATCGCAAGCCGACCCTGGTCCCACCCCACCACGGCACGGCGCGGGCTCCCCCCAGGAGAGGGAGAGAGCAGCGCCTGCACTTCGACGAGCACGGGCCGCGTCCCCTCCACACCCGCGAACACGGCAGAGCCCGCGACGTTGCCGCGCCGCTCCGCGAGGAACAGGGCGGAGGGGTTGGCGACCTCGATCAGGCCGCGGTCTGTCATCTCGAACACGCCGATCTCGTCGGTCGCGCCGAAGCGGTTCTTCACCCCGCGCAGGATCCGGAAGGCGTGGCCGCGCTCACCCTCGAAGTAGAGCACCGCATCGACCATGTGCTCGAGCACGCGGGGCCCGGCGATCGCCCCTTCCTTGGTGACGTGGCCCACGAGCACGAGCGCGAAGCCGCGCGACTTCGCAAGCCGGATCAGCTCGGCAGCGCAGGCGCGCACCTGAGCGACCGTTCCGGGCGCTGAGTCGAGCGACTCAAGCCACATCGTCTGGATGCTGTCGATCACGACGAGGGCAACCTCCCGCTCCGCCTCGAGCGAGGCGGCGATGTCGGAGACGGAGGTCGCCGCGGCAAGCCCGAGCGGCGCAGCCGAAAGCCCGAGCCGGAGCGCGCGCAGCCGCACCTGCTCGACCGACTCCTCGCCCGTGATGTAGAGCGCACGGCGCCCGGCGAGCGCAAGCCGCGTCGCGGCCTGCAACAGGATCGTGCTCTTGCCGATCCCAGGGTCGCCGCCCACCAGCACGACGGAGGCAGGCACGAGTCCGCCGCCGAGCACGCGGTCGAGCTCTGGCATGCCGAAGGGCGTGCGGGGGGGAGGCGCGCTCTCGCCGGCAAGCGGCAGGAACTCGAGCCGCCTGCCGCTTCCGGCTGCCTTCGCGGCAGGCACGGGCCGTGGCTCGGCCGGCTCTTCGACGATCGTGTTCCACGCACCGCAGGCTTCGCACCTGCCGGCCCACTTCGGCGTGACGTTGCCGCAGGCCTGGCAGACATAGCGGGAGGCCCTGCGTGCCATGGCGCGCGGCGCCCTAGCGCCGCACCTCCATCTTGATCGGCCCCTCGGTCGATCCGCGCACGAACTGATCGACGTAAGGGTTGCCGCTGTTGCGGATCGCGCTCGCCGGCCCCTGCCAGACGATCCTGCCCTTGTGGATCATCGCCACCGTGTCGGCGATGCGCTGCGCCGAGGCCATGTCGTGGGTGATGGAGAAGGCGGTGGCGCCGAGGCGCTCGACCTGCTCGACGATCAGCGCGTCGATGATCGCGCCCATGATCGGATCAAGCCCGGTGGTCGGCTCGTCGAAGAACACGAGATCAGGCCGCGCGGCGATCGCGCGGGCGAGCCCCACACGCTTCTGCATCCCGCCCGAAAGCTCCGCGGGCGAGAGATCCGCCACCTCCGGCCCGAGCCCGACCTGGGCGAGGATCTCGACCGCGCGGGCGCGCGCGTCGCGCCGCGCGAGCCGCCGCTTGGCGATCAGCCCGAAGCAGACGTTCTCCCAGACGGGAAGGCTGTCGAACAGCGCCGCTCCCTGGAACAGCATGCCGATGTGTTCGTTCACCGCCTCGCGCTCGCGCCTCGGCATCGCAAGCACGTTCCGCCCGTCGATCTCGATCACTCCCGAATCGGCCTCGATCAGCCCGAGAATGCACTTGATCAGCACGCTCTTGCCCGAGCCGGACCCGCCGATCACCACGATCGAGCTGCCTGCAGCCACGTCGAGGTCGATGCCCTCGAGCACCACCTTCTGCCCGAAGGCCTTGCAGAGGCCGCGGATCCTGAGCTTCGGCGGGCGCTCCGTCATCGCGCGAAGAAGAGCTCGGTGATCACGTAGTTGAACACGAGGATCAGGATCGAGGCCGAGACGACCGCATTGGTCGTCGCCGCGCCCACGCCCTGCGCCCCGCCCTTCGAGTGGTAGCCCTGGAAGCAGCCCATCAGAGCGATGACGAAGCCGAACACCGCCGCCTTGACGAGGCCCGAGAACACGTCCTCGAACTTGAGATATTCCCAGCTGCGCTGCATGTAGGCGCCGGGGTTGAACTCGAGCTTGAAGACGCCGACGATGAACCCTCCCATCACGCCGAGTATGTCGGCGACGATCACAAGCAGCGGCAGCACGACCGTAGCCGCGACGAGGCGCGGCACCACGAGATACTTCATCGGGTTGGTCGAGAGCGTGGTCAGCGCGTCGATCTGGTCGGTCACCCGCATCGTGCCGATCTCGGCGGCGATCGCCGCGCCGATACGCCCCGCGACCATCAGCCCCGCGAGCACCGGGCCGAGCTCGCGCGTGATCGACAGCACCACCACGGTGGCGACGGCCCCCTCAGCCGAGAACCGCGCGAAGCCGGTGTAGGACTGCAGCGCCAGCACCATGCCGGAGAAGATCGCAGTCAGCGCGACGACGGGCAGCGAAAAGTAGCCGATCTCGATCATCTGCCGCGCGAGCAGGCGGGGGTAGAAGGGCGGGCTGACGCAGTGGCCGAGGGCAGAGAGGGCGAACAGCACCACCCGGCCGGCGGCGGAGAGCACGGCGAACAGCCCCGCGCCGATGCCGCCCAAGAGGTTGAGCGCCGCCTGCATCACGCTTCCGGCCGCACCGGCGCGTAGACGCGCGCGTAGCGCGGCCCGAGCGCGGTCAGGATCTCATAGCCGTTCGTCCCTGCCGCCTCGCCGAGCGAGTCGGGCGGGAGCTCGGGCCCGATGAGGCGCAGGGTCCCCCCTGGAACGGCCTCGGGTGCGTCCGTCACGTCGAAGGTGAGAAGGTCCATCGAGACGCGGCCGGCAATTGGGACGGGGCGACCGCGGGCAAAGGCGACCCCCCGGCCGGAGAGCGCGCGAAGGTAGCCATCGGCATAGCCTGCGGCAACTGTCGCGATGCGCGACGGCCGGGCGGCGCGCCAGGTGGCGTTGTAGCCGACCGTCTCGCCCGGCGCGACCTCGCGCAGCTGCAGGATCGGCGCATCGAGCGCGACGACGCAGCAGAGCGGATTCGGCCTCCCGGGCGTTGGATTGATGCCGTAGAGCGCAGCGCCTGGACGGGCGAGATCGGACGCGGTGAGCGGCCCAAGGAAGATGCCGGAACTGTTCGCCACACTCGCCTTCGCGGGCGGCAGGCGGGCGCGCGCCGCGGCGAAGCGCGCCACTTGGGCTGCGTTCAGTGGGCACTCCGCGATCTCGGCGGAGACGAGATGCGTCATCACGTAGAGGAGATCGATGCCGGCGAGCGCGCCGGGGTCCTCGGCGACGCGTTCGACCTCGCCTGCGGATAGGCCGAGCCGGTTCATGCCGGTGTCGATGTGCAGGATCGCCGGCAGCCGCCGCCCGGCGCTGCGCGCAGCCGCCCGCCAGCGCGCGAGCTGGCCAGGATCGTTCAGCACAGGAACGATCCGCTCACGTACGAACACCGCCTCGCTGCCTGGCGTGACGCCGTTCAGCACCGCGAGCATCACCGAGTCGTCGACCAGCGGCCGCAACGCCACCGCCTCCGAGAGATGCGCAACGAACACGTGCCGGCAGCCTTCGGCGACGAGCCGCGGCACGACCGCTGCGGCACCGAGGCCGTAGGCGTCCGCCTTGGCCACGGCGGCGACCGGCCCGGACGGGTGGCGGGCCGAGAGGTCGCGCCAGTTCGCCGCGATCGCATCGAGGTCGATCGTGAGCGTCGCGGCGCCGTGGCGCGTTGTTCGGGGCTCAGTCAGAGTCGTATCCGTCGTGGTGTCGGTCGAGGTCGGCGAAGCGCGTGAACTCCGCCTCGAAGAAAAGCTCGCGCTTGCCGGTGGGGCCGTGCCGCTGCTTGGCGACGATGAGCTCGGCGAGGTTGTGCACGCGCTCCATGTCCTTCTGCCATTTCTCGAGCGCGTCCTGGTACTTCTCCTCGCTCGGGTAGGCCATCTGCTTCGGCTGGCGCTGCTGCAGGTAGTATTCGTCACGGTAGAGGAACATCACCACGTCGGCGTCCTGCTCGATCGTTCCTGATTCGCGCAGATCCGCGAGCTGCGGCCGCTTGTCCTCGCGCGCCTCGACCGCGCGCGAGAGCTGCGACAGCGCCAAAACCGGCACGGAGAGCTCCTTGGCGATCGCCTTCAGCCCCTGGGTGATCTGGCTGATCTCGAGCACCCGGCTCTCCGGCCGCGTCCCGGGTGCGGGGCGCAGGAGCTGGAGATAGTCGACCACGACGAGCGACAGCCCGTGCGTGCGCTTGAGCCTGCGGCAGCGCGTCCTGAGCGCCGAGATCGAAAGCGCTGGCGTGTCGTCAATGTAGAGCGGGAAGGCGGCGAGGCTGCGGCTCACTTCGACGAAGCGGCGGAAGTCGCGCTCGTCGAGCACGCCGCGGCGTATCCGGTCCGAGGAGACGCGCGCCTCCTCGGCGAGCAGGCGGGTGGCGAGCTGCTCAGCCGACATCTCGAGCGAGAACACGGCGACGGTTCCCGCAGGCTTCGCCGCACCAGCGGCGCGCGCCTCCTCGGCGAGCGCCTTCGCCGCGCCGAAGGCGATCCGGGTCGCGAGCGCGGTCTTGCCCATGCCTGGGCGGCCGGCGAGGATCACGAGGTCGGAAGGGTGCAGCCCGCCCATCATCCCGTCGATCGCCTTGAGCCCGGTGGCGAGGCCCGAGACGCCGCCGCTCGACCGGAAGGCGCGCTCGGCCCCCTCGATCGCCGCCGTCAGCGCCTTCTCGAAGGGCACGAAACCGCCCTCGCTCGGCCCGCGTGCGGCGAGCTCGAACAGGGCCTGCTCTGCCGCCTCCACCTGCGCTTGCCCATCGAGCCCCTCGGCGTCGCCGAAGGCGCGGTTCACCACCTCCTCGCCGATGTCGACGAGCTGGCGGCGGAGCCAGCAATCGTGCACGACGCGCCCGTATTCGGCGGCGTTCACCACCCCGACCATGGCTGAGACCAGCTGGGCGAGATAGGCCGTGCCGCCAACCTCCTCGAGCGCGTCGGAGGCTTCGAGATCGGCCTTCAGGGTGACCGCGTTGGCGAGCTGGCCGCGCTCGATGCGCCGCGCGATGGCGGCGTAGATTCGCCCGTGCACCGGATCGGCGAAGTGCTCGGGCAGGAGGAACTCGGAGACCCGCTCATAGGCCTTGTTGTTGGCAAGCAGGGCGCCGAGCAGCGCCTGCTCCGCCTCGAGATTGGCGGGCGGCGTGCGCAGCTTCAGGCCGACCAGGGCGTCGCCGCGGCCGCGCGCCGGGGTTTCGGTGGTCAGGGACATCTGGGCAGGGCTCTTCCGCAATGTCGCGCAAGCCTAGCAGGCAGCGCGACGCGCGACAGGCGGAAGTTGTTCACGTGGCTGTGGAAACCGGGGATCCCGCCATCGCCCGCCGGGCCGCCTCCGCCTCGGCGCGGGCGATGTAGTCGCGCGTGAGCGGAACCGCGTCCTGGCGGTGCGCGAGCTGCGCCTGCCACACCATGTGGCCCTGGTGGCGGAAGGTGAGTTCGCAACCGGTGAGGTAGAACTCCCACATCCGGCAGAACCGCTCGTCGTAGAGAGCGGCCACCGCGTCGCGGTTGCGCAGGAAGCGCTCGCGCCAGTGGCGTAGCGTCTCGGCGTAGTGCAGCCTCAAGATCTCGATGTCGGTCACGAACAGCCCCGACCGCTCGATCGGCGGCAGCACCTCGGACAGAGCGGGCGAGTAGCCGCCCGGGAAGATGTACTTCCTGAGCCAGGCGTTGGTGATGCCGGGGCCGTCGGGGCGGCCGATGGCGTGGATCAGTGCCACCCCGTCGGGCGCGAGGCAGCGCGCGACGGTGCGGAAGAAGGCGTCGTAGTGGACGATGCCAACATGCTCGAACATGCCGACCGAAACGATCCGGTCGAACCGCTCCGTCACCTCGCGGTAGTCCTTCAGCAGGAATCGGACGCGCCCGGAGAGGCCGGCCGCCTCGGCGCGGGCGTTGCTCTCGCGGAACTGTTCCTCGGAGAGGGTGATGCCGGTGACCTCGGCGCCGAACTCGGAGGCGAGCGTCAGCGCAAGCCCGCCCCAGCCCGAGCCGATGTCGAGCACGGTCAGCCCCGGCCGGTCCAGGCAGAGCTTGGCGGCGATGTGCCGTTTCTTCGCAATCTGCGCCTCCTCGAGGGTCTCCGTCCCGGTCGGGAAATAGGCGCAGGAATATTGCCGGTCGCGGTCGAGGAAGAGGCTGTAGAGACGGCCCGAGAGGTCGTAGTGGTGGGCGACGTTGCGCCGCGCCCGCAGCACTGGGTTGCGCTGCTGCAGCCGGCGAAAAGAGGTGCCGATGCGTTGGGCAAGGCGCACATGCCGAGGCATCCGGCCGGCGGCGAGGTTGCGCATCAGAAGGTCGAGCAGGTCATAGAGGGTCGTGTCGCCGACGGTGTCGATCGCGCCGTCCATCCACGCCTCGCCGAGGGCAAGCTGCGGGTTGAGCGCGACCCGCAGTGCGGTGCGCCGATCGCGCACCGCGATCGCCGCTTCAGGCCCGGTGCCTGGCGTGCCGTAGCGGACGGTGCTGCCATCAGGCCAGCTGACCTTCAGCGTGCCGAGCAAGACGACACTGCGGAACATGCGGTCGAGCAGGAGCATCCGACCCTCCCCCGTCGGCGGCCTGTGCCGCGCTTCTCCCGGGGAGAAGAGTAGAGCAGATCGGGCCTGTTCGGAAACCGGCAGGCAGGGCTGAGGTGGGCGGGTCGGGGGGAAGCGGGGCGCTCCTCCAGGCCGGGGCCGCCCCGCCGCAGCAGCGAGATCAGGCGCCCTGCGCGCTCAGACGTCCGGCTGTTCCCCGGTTCCGGGAGGGGCGGCGCCAGGCTCGAACACCTCGAGCGCGGGGGCCTCCTCCTCGCCGGGGCCGGCGACGCGCTCGCCGCGCGCCTGCTTCTCTGCCTCCTCCGGGGAGCGGGCGACGTTCACCGTGATGGTGATCGCCACCTCCGGGTGCAGCACCACCTTCACGCCGACAAGCCCGAGGGACTTGATCGGGTGCTCGAGCACCACCTGCTGGCGGGTGATTGAGAGCCCCGCCGCGGTCGCCGCCTCGGCGATGTCGCGCGCCGTGACGGAGCCGTAGAGCTGGCCTGACTCGCCCGCCTGGCGGATCATCACCACCGAAAGCCCGGCCACGCGCTCGGCCACCCGCTCAGCCTCCTCGCGGCGCTTGAGGTTCTGCGCCTCGAGCTGCGCGCGGGTGGCCTCGAAGCGGGCGAGGTTCTCCTTCGTGGCGCGGATCGCCTTCATCTGCGGCAGGAGGTAGTTGCGGGCGTAGCCGGGCTTGACCTTCACCACATCGCCCATCTGGCCCAGTTTCTCGACACGCTGCAGAAGGATCACGTCCATCGTCGTTCTCCGACCTCACTCGTCAGGGGGCATCGGCCCCGGGGGCCGGCCGCGCGATCGCGCGCGCGCCCGCAGCTTCAGCGCAAACTCGGCGAGGCCAAGCCCGGCCAGGGCGAGCCCCGCCGGCAGCAGAAAGACCACAAGCCCGAGATAGACGCCGCCCAAAAGGACCGGCCGCGCCGGCCTGCCCTCGCTGATCACATGCAGCACGGCAAGCCCCTGCAGCACCAGCGGCACGGCGAGCATCATCGCAAGCCCCTGGGCGAGAAATCCGGGCTCTCCCGGAGCGAGGCCAGCCACCAGGGCGGGGATCACGGCAACCGGCGCATACCAGACCGGCAGAGACGCCTCCGACCAGCGCGCGGCCGGCAGCGCAGAGAGGCCGCGGCGGGCGACGAAGCCCTGCGCGGCTGCGGCGTTGGCGACCGTCACGACCGCAAACCAGATGGCGAAGGCGAGCGGCTTGAGCCGGACCACGCTCTCGATCAGCGCCGCCGTCGCTGCGTCCTGCGGCGCGCCCATCCGCGCGAGCGCCTCCCCGACAGCACGGCGCAGCGTCCCCGAAAGACCGCCTGGCTCGCCCGCCAGGGCTGCTTCCGCAGCGGCCAGAAGCGCTGCCGGCCAGAGCGCAAGCAGAGCGAAGGGAAGGCCAAGCCGAAGCGGACCGCCGCCGCGGGCGGCGAGCGCCGAAAGCAGCGCGGCCGGAAGCGCGAACAACAGGAGCCAGAGCGCAACCGCCGGAGCGCCGCCAGAGACGATCGCAACGACAGCGCCTGCCCCGACGGCCATCGGCATGGCCCCAGGCCCGAAGGCGAAGGCGAGCGCGAACAGCGGGAATGGCGACAGCCACAGGATCAGCCCGCCGAGCGGCAGCCCGCGGACGGCGGCAAGGGCGGCAAGCGCGGAGATCAGCCCCGCCGCCAGCGCCGCCGTGGTGCGCGCATCCATGCCGTTCCAGGCTCCTCACAGCTTGCCGCCTCCGGGCCGCCGGCGCCAGCCGCCCGCACCCAGGTCCCGCACTCAGGTCTTGATCACGAAGGGAAGCAGGGCGAGGAACCGCGCCCGCTTGATCGCGATGGCGAGCTCGCGCTGCTTCTTCGCCGAAACGGCGGTGATGCGCGAGGGCACGATCTTTCCCCGCTCGCTGATGAAGCGCGACAGAAGCCGCACGTCCTTGTAGTCGATCTTCGGCGCGTTCGGCCCCGAGAACGGGCAGGACTTGCGCCGGCGATAGAACGGACGGCGTGCGCCGACGGCGACGCGCCTCGAGGCGGGAACGATCTCCAGCGTCTCGTCCATGGCTCAGACCCCAAGCTCGCTGCGGGCGGCGCGGTCGCCACGCTCCGTACGGTCGCCGAAGCCGCCGCGCGCCGGGCGCTGCCCGCGCTCGCCGAACCGCCCGCCGCCCGCCCCGCGGCTCTCGCGGTCCTCGCGGCTCTTGCTCGCGAGGATCGCCGAAGGGCCCTCCTCCAGCGCGTCCACAGAGACGGTGAGGAACCGCAGCACGTCCTCGTTCAGCCGAAGCTGCCGCTCGAGCTCGGCGATCGCGGAGGCCGGCGCATCAAGGTTGAGGAGCAGGTAGTGCCCCTTGCGGTTCTTCTTGATCCGGTAGGCGAGCGACCGCAGACCCCAGTACTCGACCTTCTTCACGGCGCCGCCCTGTTCGGCCACGAGCGCCGTCAGTTGCTCGCCAAGCGAATCGACCTGTTGTGTGGTGACATCGCTGCGCGCGATGATCACGCACTCATAGAATGGCATGTACGCCCCTCCGGCTTGTCTCAGCCCGCGACGACAGGACCACCCCGGCAAAAGCGGGCATAGCCGGCCGCGCGCCTCGCAGCCGGCAGGGAACGCGGCGGGTATAAACACAGAGGCGCGTTGGACGCAACCGCCCTCGCGCAGCGTTTCGCTTTCTTGACAGCCAGGGCGTGCGCGCCTAGGACGCCGGGCCTTGCCGCCCGCGCGCCCTTCGACCAGACCACACCGGGAGACCGCCAGCGATGCCCGTGCGCGCCTTCGTCTTCCCCGGCCAGGGCAGCCAGGCCGTCGGCATGGGCCGGGCTCTCGCCTCAGCCTTCCCGGCGGCACGCGAGGTGTTCGAGGAGGTGGACGAGGCGCTTAAGCAGAAGCTCTCGCGGCTGATGTTCGAGGGCCCGGCAGAGACGCTCACCCTGACAGAGAACGCCCAGCCTGCCCTGATGGCGCATTCGCTCGCGATCCTGCGCGTGCTCGAGAGGGAGGGCGGCCTCGCCCTGCCCGAGGCGGCGATCCTGGTCGCGGGCCACTCGCTTGGCGAGTACAGCGCGCTCGCCGCAGCCCGTGCCTTCGACCTCGCCACCTGCGCGCGGCTTCTGCGCCTGCGCGGCGAGGCGATGCAGAAGGCCGTGCCGCCCGGAGAGGGGGCGATGGCCGCCCTGCTCGGGGTGACGCTTGCCAAGGCGGAGGCGCTGTGCGCCGCGGCGGCCGAGGGGCCTGATGGCCGTGAGGTCCTCGAGCCGGCAAACGACAACGGCGGCGGCCAGGTGGTGATCAGCGGCGCGGCGGCTGCGGTCGAGCGGGCGATCGCTCTTGCGCCCGAGCGCGGGGTGAAGCGGGCGATGCGGCTTGCGGTTTCGGCGCCCTTCCACTGCGCGCTGATGGCCCCCGCAGCCGCGGTGATGGAGCAAGCGCTTGCCGGGACGGCTATCTGTCCGCCCGTCGTGCCGCTGATCGCCAACGTCACCGCGGCGAAGGCGACAGAGCCCGATGAGATACGCTCGCTGCTCGTGCGGCAGGTGACCGCGACCGTGCGCTGGCGCGAGAGCGTCAAGGCGATGCGGGCGATGGGGGTGGACACGGTGGTCGAGCTCGGCACGGGCAGGGTGCTCGCCGGGCTCGCGAGGCGAATCGACCAGGATCTTGCCGCGATCTCGATCGGCACGCCCGAGGAGGTCGAGGCGTTCCTCAAGACCGTCTGAGGAGACGCCTTGTGTTCAGGCTGGACGGCAAGACGGCGCTTGTCACCGGCGCCTCCGGCGGCATCGGCGCTGCGATCGCGCGGCGCCTGCACGCGGCCGGGGCGACGGTCGGGCTCTCGGGTACGCGGAAGGCGGCACTCGAGGCGCTCGCCGCCGAGCTCGGCGGCAACGCCCATGTGCTGCCTGCGGACCTCGCCGACCCGAAGGCGCCTGATGCGCTGATCGCCGCGGCAGAGGCAGCGATGGGCCATGTCGCGATCCTCGTCAACAACGCTGGCCTGACCCGCGACGGGCTTGCCATCCGGATGAGGGACGAGGACTGGCAGACCGTGCTCGAGGTCGATCTCTCAGCCGCCTTCCGGCTCTCGCGCGCCGCGCTCAGGGGCATGCTGCGCCGCCGGTCAGGGCGTATCGTCTCGATCTCCTCGATCGTCGGCGTCACAGGCAACCCGGGCCAGGCGAACTACGCCGCCGCAAAGGCAGGGCTGATCGGCATGAGCCGCGCGCTCGCCGCGGAGACCGCCTCGCGGGGCGTGACGGTCAACTGCATCGCGCCCGGCTTCATCGCCACACCGATGACCGAGGCGCTCTCGGAGGCGCAGCGGCAAGCCCTCGCCGCGCGGATCCCGCTCGGCCGCCTCGGCGCCCCGGAAGACGTCGCCGCCGCCTGCCACTATCTCGCCTCCGACGAGGCCGGATGGGTCACCGGCACGGTGCTGCACGTCAATGGCGGGATGGCGATGCTGTGACCGGCCGAGCCACGACCGGCGCAGAGCCGGGCCGCTTTCCAACCGCCCGGACGCGTGATATTCCGCCGCGCGATCCTGCCCGGGGGGAAATCGCGGCAGCGCGTCCGCGCGCGCCCAGGCCCCGCGGACGGGCCGCCCTCACCGACGCCTGACGTCACCGCCAGCCAAACCGACCGCAGGAGACCCGCGCGCCATGGCAGATACCGCAGAGATCACGAAGCAGGTGAAGGAGATCGTCGTCGAGCATCTCGGCGTCGAGGAGGCGAAGGTCACGGAGACCGCCTCGTTCATCGACGACCTCGGGGCGGACAGCCTCGATACGGTGGAGCTCGTGATGGCCTTCGAGGAGAAGTTCGACATCGAGATCCCCGACGACGCAGCGGAGAAGATCACCACCGTCAAGGACGCGATCGACTACATCGTGAAGCAGAAATCGGCCTGAGCCGGCAGGGGCGGGAAAGCGAGCGCCATGCGCCGTGTCGTCGTCACCGGGATGGGCGTGGTCACCCCGCTCGGGATCGGGGTCGAGCATGTCTGGAAGCGCCTGCTCGCCGGCGAGAGCGGCATCGGCGCCATCCAGTCCTTCGACGTGAAGGACCTGCCGGCGAAGATCGCGGGCCAGGTCCCCTCCGGCACGAAGGCGGAGGGGCGGCTCGACCTCGACGAATGGATCCCGCACAAGGACCAGCGGAAGATGGACCGCTTCATCCAGCTCGCCCTCGTCGCCGCCGAGGAGGCGGTGGCGGACTCGGGCTGGAAGGCGGTGACAGAGGCGGACGCCTGGGCGACGGGGGTGATGATCGGCTCAGGCATCGGCGGGCTGCAGACCATCTTCGAGGCCTCGCAGATGGTGGCGGAGGGCAGGGCCCGTCGCCTCTCGCCGTTCTTCATCCCCTCCGCCCTGATCAACCTCGCCTCAGGCCACGTGTCGATACGCTACGGCTTCAAGGGCCCGAACCACGCGGTGGTCACGGCCTGCGCCACGGGCGTGCACGCGATCGGCGATGCCGCCAGGCTGATCGTCCAGGGTGACGCAGAGGTGATGGTCGCGGGCGGGGCTGAGGCGGCCGTGTGCGAACTCGGCATCGCCGGGTTCTGCGCCTCGCGCGCCCTCTCGACCGGTTTCAACGACACCCCCACGAAGGCCTCGCGCCCGTGGGACAAGGACCGCGACGGCTTCGTCATGGGCGAGGGCGCAGGCGTCGTGGTGCTCGAGGAGTACGAGCACGCGAAGCGCCGCGGCGCGAAGATCTATGCCGAGTTCGCAGGCTACGGCCTGTCCGGCGACGCCTACCACATCACTGCCCCGGCAGAGGGCCATGAGGGCGCCTTCCGCGCGATGAAGGCGGCGATGCGCAACGGCCGCGTCACGCCGGAGGAGGTCGGCTACATCAACGCCCATGGCACCTCGACTCCGCTCGGCGACGACCTCGAGCTGCAGGCAGTCGAGCGTCTGTTCGGCGATGCCGCGCGGGGGCTTGCCATGTCCTCAACCAAGTCGGCGATCGGCCATCTTCTCGGGGCTGCCGGCGCGGTGGAGGCGGTGTTCTCCATCCTCGCCGTGCGCGACGACGTCGCCCCGCCGACGCTCAATCTCGACTGCCCGAGCGCCGAGAGCGTGATCGACCGCGTCGCCCACACGGCGCAGGAACGGCGTATCGAGGTCGCCCTCTCCAACAGTTTCGGCTTCGGCGGCACCAACGCCTCGATCCTGTTCCGCAAGCTGCACTGAGAGATGGCCGAGGGCCCCGAAGCCACGGCCGGGCAGGGGCCGCGACGGCGTGGGCAGAGGCTGCTTGCGGCCCTACTGGCGGCGGTCGTGCTCGCCGGCGCGGCCGGTGCCGGCGCCTGGCTCTGGGCGGTCGGCCAGCTCGACGCACGAGGCCCGCTCACCGCGGAGACCGCGGTGGTGATCCCGCGCGGCGCCTCCGCAGGCACGATCGCCGAGCGGCTTGCCGCCGCAGGCGTGATCGGCAGCGAGCGCCTGTTCCTCTTCGGCCTCGCGCTCGACCGCGGCGCCCCGCTCAGGGCGGGGGAATACGCCTTCCCAGCCGGCGCCTCGATACGCCAGGCGATCGCGGTCCTGCGCACGGGGCGGCCGGTGCAGCGGCGTCTGACCATCCCCGAGGGGCTGACGGTTGCGCAGATCCTCGCCCTGGTCGAAGCGGCTGAGGGGCTCACAGGAGCGATCGAGACGGCGCCGCCGGAAGGCTCGCTACTGCCGGAGACCTGGACCTATTCCTGGGGCGAGACGCGCGCCTCCGTCATCCGCCGCATGGCGGAGGGGATGGAACGCGCGCTCGCCGAGGCCTGGGCCGAGCGCCTGCCCGACCTGCCGCTCTCCTCGCCACGCGAGGCGCTGATCCTCGCCTCGATCGTCGAACGCGAGACGGCGGTCGCGGAGGAGCGGACGAAGATCGCCGGTGTCTTCGTCAACCGCCTGCGCCGCGGCATGCCGCTGCAGTCCGACCCGACGGTCGTGTATGCCGTCTCAGGCGGCACGGGCGTGCTCGAGAGGCCGCTCTCCAGAGCCGACCTCGAGATCGACCATCCGGTGAACACCTACCGCTACCGGGGCCTGCCGCCCCTGCCGATCGCAGCCCCCGGCCGGGCGAGTCTGATGGCCGCGGTGCGGCCGGCAGAGACGGACGCGCTCTACTTCGTGGCCGACGGCACGGGCGGGCACACCTTCTCCCGCACGCTCGAGGAGCACAACCGCGCGGTCGCGAGGCTGCGGCAGATCGAGCGCGAGCGGGGGACGCGCCCGAACTGACCCTGGGCTCTGAGAGCGGTTTCCACGTGAGAGGAAACAGCTCAGGACAGGCGAGGCAAGCATCTTCAGGCACACCGCTGATGCGAGCCGTGTGCGCTCTGCTCTACCGTGCCGGCGCCTTGCCTTCCTGGGTGCCGAGCAGGGCCGTCGCGACCGGCGCCGGCAGAAGGCCGACAAGCCGCGCGGCTGTGGCAAGCCACCAGGGGAAGGCCTTGCGCTTGCGGTTGCTGAACACGGCCGCGAGCATGATCGCCGCGGCGCGGTCCGCTTCCATCAGCCCGGGCATGGGGAAGCGGTTGGCGGCGGTCATCGGCGTGCGCACGTAGCCCGGGCAGAGCGAGGTGAGCACGATTCCCTCCCGACGCCAAAGCGGCGCGGTCGCGACAGCCCAGGCGTCGACCGCAGCCTTCGAGGCGCAATAGGACGGCGCGCCGGGTGCTGGCACGAAGGCGGCAATCGAGGCGACGACGCCGATCCTGCCGCGTATCCCGTCAGGCCCCGGCTTCTGGCGCCGCATCGCTGCCGCAGCCGGGAGCGCCGTGTTCAGCACGCCGTCGAGATTGGTGGCGAAGATCGCCCGCGTCTGGGCGGCGGTCTCCGTCTCGCCGCTTCCGGTGCCAGCCGAGATCCCGGCATTGGCGAAGACGAGGTCGAGCGGTGCCGCGCCCTCGATCCAAGCCGCCATCGCGTCAGAATCGCGGACGTCCACCAAGGCGATCGCAGCCGCCGCCCCCTTCTCGCGCACGGCATCCGCAACGAGGCCGAGCCGGGCCGCGTCGCGCCCGCCGAGGAAGAGCGTCGCGCCAGGCCTTGCGCAGGCGACGGCGAGGGCGGCGCCGAGGCCCGAGGAGGCGCCGGTGATCAGCACGCGGTCGCAGAGCGGCGGTCGCGACGACTCGGCCATGGCTTTCGATGATACACGGGCGCGTCTATAACCCGCCTGCCGATGCACACCCCCCTCTCCCCCGCCCTCGCCTCGATGACCGGCTTCTCGCGGGACCGCGGCGAGGCACACGGCATCGCCTGGGTCTGGGAGCTGAAGAGCGTCAACAGCCGGGGGCTTGAGCTACGCTTCCGCCTCCCCCCCGGCTGGGACGCGATCGAGCCGGGGCTGAAGGAGGCGGCGCAGGCCGTGCTCCGCCGCGGCAGCGTCAACGCCGCCCTCTCGGTCCGCAGCGAGGCTGAGACAGGGCGGCCTGTGGTCGACCGCGAAGCCCTTGGCGTCGTGCTCGCCCTCGTCGCCGAGCTCAGGGAGAAGCTGCCTCAGTCCCCGCCGCCTGACATCGCCACGATCCTCTCCCTTCCCGGGGTGCTGCGCAGCGTAGCGGAGGAGGAGCCGGACGAGGCTCTGGCCGCTGCCCGCGCCGAAGCGGTCGGCCAGAGCTTCCGGCGCGCTCTCGCCGCCCTCGACGCCGCACGCCGCGGCGAAGGGGCGCGGATCGGCCGCGTGCTTGCGGCGAGGCTTCAGGAGATCGAGGCTCTGGTCGCGCAGGCCGAAGCCTCAGCCGCCACCGAGCCCGCCTCGATCCGCGACCGGCTGGTCGCGAGCCTGCGCGCTCTCGGCGGCGAGACGCCGGCTCTGACCGAGGAGCGGATCGCCGCAGAGGCCGCCCTGCTCGCCTCCCGCGCCGATGTGCGCGAGGAGCTCGACCGGCTCCAGGCGCACCTTGCCGCAGCGCGCGCGTTGCTCGCGGAAGGGGCGGGCGTCGGCCGCAGGCTCGACTTCCTGGCCCAGGAGTTCAACCGCGAGGCCAACACGCTCTGCGCCAAGGCGGCGAGCCCGGGCCTCACTGCGACGGGGCTCGCGCTCAAGGCGGCGATCGAGCAGTTCCGCGAGCAGGTGCAGAACCTTGAGTGACGACGCCCTGGCCGGGATCGCCAGACGCGGCCTCCTCTTCGTGCTCTCCTCTCCCTCCGGCGGCGGCAAGACCTCAGTCGGCCGGGCGCTGCGCGAGTCAGACCCGACTCTGCAACTCTCCGTCTCGCTCACCACCCGCCCCGCTCGGCCGGGCGAACGCGACGGGGTCGATTATCATTTCGTCGACGAGCCGACCTTCCTGCGCGCCGTCGAGGCCGGCGCAATGGTCGAGCATGCGGTGGTCTACGCCCACCGCTACGGCACGCCGCGCGCACCCGTCGAGCGCGCGCTCGCCCTCGGCCAGGACCTGCTGTTCGACATCGACTGGCAAGGCACGCGCCAGCTCCGCGCCGCCCTGCCGGGGGATGTCGTGTCCGTCTACCTCCTGCCGCCGTCGATGGAGGAGCTCGCGCGCCGGCTCAGCGCCCGCGGGCAGGACGACGCAGGCACGGTCGAGCGGCGCATGGCACAGGCAGCGGCAGAGATCGCCCACTGGGAGGAGTATGACTACGTCCTCATCAACCGGGACTTCGACGAGACTGTGGCCGCCGCGCGGTCGATCCTTGCTGCGGAAAGGCTGCGACGGTCACGCCGCTCAGGTCTCGCCGCCTTCGTCTCGCGCCTCATCGGGCGCTGATCCCCCAGCCGCGACGAGAGCGGCAAGACGCGCGAACGCTGCCGGGTCGAGCGCCTCAGCCCGCAGTGTGGGGGCGATGCCGGCGCGGGCGAGCAGGGCCTCGGCGTCGCCGAGCGGCCTCAGCGCGCTTCTGAGCATCTTCCGCCTCTGCCCGAAGGCGGCCGCCGTCACACGCTCGAGCGCGCGGAACAGGGAGGGGCTCGGCTGCTCGGGCCTCGGCACGAGCCGCACCACGGCTGACCACACCTTGGGCGGCGGCGTGAAGGCGGCGGGGGGCACGCGCAGGAGGATTCGCCCCTCTGCGACCAGGGCGGCGAGCACCGCAAGCCGGCCGTAAGCGGCGGTTCCGGGCGCTGCGACGATACGCTCCGCCACCTCTTCCTGGAACATCAGAGTCATGCTCTCGAAGGCAGAAGCCTCAGAGAGCCAGCGGAGCAGGAGAGGCGTGCCGATGTTGTAGGGCAGGTTGGCGACGATCGCGCGCGGGGGGGGCACCAGAGGGGGGAGATCGATCGCGCGCGCATCTCCCGCAACGATCCGCAGCCTGCCCGGGTGCGCCTCTGCCAGAGGCGCAAGCGCGGCGATGGCGCGCTTGTCGAGCTCGATTGCAGTGACGTCCGCCGCCCCGGTCGCGAGCAGGGCCCGGGTCAGGCCGCCGGGGCCCGGGCCGATCTCGATCACGTGCCGCCCGGTGAGGTCGCCCGCGGCGCGGGCGATCCGCGCCGTGAGGTTGAGGTCGAGCAGGAAATGCTGGCCGAGCGACTTGCGGGCATCGAGGCCAGCGGCGGCGATCACCTCCCTGAGCGGTGGCAGGGAAGCGCTCACGCCGCGCGCCGACGTTCGCGACGCTCTGCGATCCTCGCCGCCACTGTGACCGCAGCGACCAGGCTTGTCGCGTCCGCCAGCCCACGCCCGGCGATGTCGTAGGCGGTGCCGTGGTCGGGCGAGGTGCGGACGATTGGCAGCCCGAGCGTCACGTTCACGGCATTGGCGAAGTCGAGCGCCTTGACCGGGATCAGCGCCTGGTCGTGGTACATGCAGAGCGCGGCGTCGTAGCCCGCCCGCGCGGCGGCGTGGAACAGGCTGTCGGCAGGATAGGGGCCTGTGGCCGCGATCCCCTCGGCGCGGAGCCGGGCGATCGCCGGCGCGATGATCTCCATCTCCTCGCGCCCGACCGTGCCGCTCTCCCCCGCATGCGGGTTGAGGCCGGCAACCGCAAGCCGCGGCGCGGCAATGCCGAAATCCGCAGCGAGCGCTTCGGCCGTGACGCGGCCGGCAGTGACGATGGCGGCCTCGGTCAGCGCGCGCGGCACCGCCGCGAGCGGGATGTGGACGGTGACCGGCACGGCGCGCAGCATCGGCCCCGCGAGCATCATCACGGGCGTGCCCCCGCCCGCGAGCTCGCGCAGCCAGATCGTGTGGCCGGTGTGGCCGATCCCGGCCTCGAGCAGCGTGGTCTTGGCGAGCGGGTTGGTCACGACCGCCGAAGCCGCGCCTGACCGCGCGAGAGAAACCGCCCGCTCGACAGAGGCGACGATCGCACGCGCATGCGCAGGCTCCGGCCGTCCCGGCTCGACGGGAGCGCCGAGCGGCTCGGGCAGGACCGGAAGGGCGCGCGGGAACAGCGCGGCCGCCTGCGCCATCGTCTCGACGGCGCGCACAGGCACGTCTCGGCCGAGGTGCCGCGCGAGCCGCGCCAGATGATCGGGGTCGGCGATCACGGCGAAGGGGTGGCTGCCGCGCAGCCTCTCCCAGGCGGCGAGGGTGATCTCCGGGCCGATCCCGGCCGGATCCCCCATCGTCAGAGCGACCGGGGCGAGGCTCACGAGCGGAGGTCGATGTCGGCGCGGCGTCGCAGCTCGCGCATCATCTGCCGCGACAGGAGGTCGGCCCGCTCGCGCAAGAGTCCTAACGCGATCGCCTCCGGGTTCGGCGCGCCGAGGTTCTCCACCCGACGGCTGCACAGCATCAGCACGCTGATGCCGTCCGGAGAGATCAGCGGCCTCGTCGGCTCGCCCGGGCGAAGCTCCTCGAGGATCTGCCGGATCGGCCCCTGCTGGATGTCGAGGCGTATCTCCTGGCCGGGATCGGCGGGCCTGGGCGAGCGAAGCTGGCGCGCTGCCTCCTCCATCTGCGCGCAGGAGCGGACGGTCTCGCCGATCCTCTGAGCCGCCTGCAGGGCAGCGATTTGCTGCTGTGTCGGCGCCTGCGGATTCAGCGTCTGCTCGAAGGGCAAAAAGACCTGGCGGATCGTGACCAGAGTGGCCATGTCGCGGCCGATCTCGCGGCGCTGGCGCAGGGTGACGACGGTGAGCCCGCCTGCGGTGCGTATCGGGTTGGAGATGGCGCCCGGCGGCATCTGCGTCAGCAGCGCCTCGACCTCCGGCTCGAGCTGGCCGAGCCGCACCCAGCCGAGATCGCCGCCCTGCTCCGCCGTCTGCGCCTGGCTGAACTGGGCGGCCACAGCGGCGAAGGGAGCACCGCGGCGCAGCTGCTCGATCAGGCTCGCCGCGGTGCGCTGCGCCTCCGCCTCCTGCGAGGGGTCGTCGATCGCGATGAAGATCTCCGAGACCAGGAACTCCGGCTGGCCGGTCGCCGCCTCGAGCTCGCGCAGACGCTCGCGGATCTCCTCCTCCGTCGGCTGCGCCTGCGGCCCGAGCTGGGCGCGGACGAGCTTGCCCCAGGCGATCTGCGCGCGCAGCTGGGCGTAGAGGGCGCGGATGTCGATCCCCTGACGCGCGAGCATCGCGCGCAGCGCGCCCGGCGGCTGGTTGTTCTGCTGCTCGAGCCGTGCCAGAGCCTCGGCGACCTCCTGGTCGGTCGCGCCGACGCGCCGGCGTATCGCTTCCTGCTGGCGTAGCTTCTCGTCGATCAGGAGCCTGAGCACCTGCGGCGTCAGCCGATCGAGCACTTCAGGCGTCAGCGGCAGGCCGGCGGTGACGGCGAATAGGCGTCGCCTGCTCTCGAGGTCGAAGCGGGTGATCACGTCGCCATTGACGACAGCGACGATGCCCGCCCCCATCGCCTGCGCCGGGGCGGGCTGCTGGGCCTGGCGCGCAGGCTGGGCTGAGGCGCCGGAGAGAGCGGCGCCGACAAGCGCGAGGGCGGCCGCGACAAGGGCGGGAGCGGCAAGCGCGGGCTTCATCCCCTCTCCCTAGCGGCCGCCGGCCGACGCCGCAATGGCAGCCGAGACCGAGTTGCGATCAGAACAGCGAGACTCCGAAATCGCCCACCGTCTTGAACACCAGCCGGAAGACGATGTCACTGCCCCTCTCCTGCGTCAGCGTGCTCGAGAAGCGCCGCGAATAGGTCACCTGGAAGGTGAAGCACTCGTCGTCGTAGGTGAGGCGGCCGAAGCTCGCCACCATCCTACCGTTCTCGAGGTCCCGCTGGGCGCCCACGACTCCGCTCCAGAAGCCGAGGATCCTGCCGCCGATCGCACCGGCGATCTCGCGCCGCGCGAGCGGCTGGTTGGCGAGCGGCTGCGCCGGGGCATCGAAATAGGACAGGCTCAGATAGCGCCCGGCGTACTGGAAGGTGCCATTGAAGTCGGCAAGCGCGCTCGAGAAGTCCCGCGACGCGAACCGGCCGCGGTAGTTGAACGAGACATATTCGCTCGGCGAGACGGTCAGCTGCGCGACATAGTCGGAGCGCCTGCCCTCGAGACCAGAGCCCCGGGGAAGCGCGCCGTCGTCCTTCGCCCGGAACGCCTGGCCGATCAGGCCGTCGATCGTCGTCCCGCCGAGGTAGTAGGCCGCGCGCAGCCCCGCGTTCAGCCGCGCCCCGCCCTCGAGCCGGTCGATCCCCGGAAACCTGTTCAGGCTGAAGAGATTGGCGGCGGTGAATTCGAGGTCGAGACTGTCCTCGTTCGGGTAGCGGGACTGGTCGCGCCCGATCCTCGGGGCGATGATGCCTTGCAGGATCGGCTCGATGAGCTGCGCCCCGCCCCAGCCGGTGCGCAACAGCGGCCAGCGCCAGGTCACGGCCGCCTGCGGATGGAGGCGCCCGCTCGCGCCGGTCGACCCGCCGATCACCGGCGTCTCAGCCGGATCGCCGCCGACATTGTAGCCGACCAGGTCGAGATTGCCCTCGAAGGTCCAGAGGTCGCCGATCGGCCCAGTGACCGGCAGGCCGTAGTTGGAGCGCGAGGCGATCCGCTGGGTGTCGGTGCCCACGCGGCGGGAGGCGGCGAAGATGCCCGCATCGGTGCGGAACTGGCCGCCGAACCGGTCAGGCTCGGCGACATACTCGCCGTAAAGACGCGGCAGCACGACTGGGATGGACCGGCGGTTCGCATCGCTCTGCAGCCCCTGGTAGAGGAATCCGTCGGCACGGGCGTAGAAGCTCCGCCCGAAGCCCTCGAAGAATGGCGTTGTGACCAGGGCGGCGGTGCGGTCGAGGCTGCCCACGCGGTAACGCCTGAGATAGGTGTCGTCTGAGGAGCGCTGCACGGTCCAACCGGCGCGCCAGGTCTCATTCACCGAAAACCGGCCGGTCGAGAACACGGCGCCGCGCGCCTCGCCGTTGCGCTCGACATTGCCGCTGCCGCGCAGGGTGAGGAAGCCTGAGTTGAAGCGCCGCCGGTACTCCACGAACAGCGGCACGTTCTGCCGCGTGGTGAGCATCGGCGCGATGGTTGCGTCCGCCTGCGGCGAGATCACCCAGTAGTAGGGCTGGCGGAAGAAGAAGCCGAGATGGCGCGTCGAGCCAAAATCGGGGAACAGGAAGCCGGACTTGCGCTTCACCGACGGATCGGCGTGCGAGAAATAAGGCAGGTAGGCGACCGGCACGCCGGCGAACTGCATCGTCGCGTCGAAGTATTCGACCGTCTTCTGCTCCTGGTCGTGCAGGATCCGGTCGGCGCGGAGCTGCCACAGAGGCGGCCGCTCGGGATCGGTCGGGCAGGGCTCGCAGGTCGAGTAGACGCCCCGGCGCAGTTCCGTGAAGCGCCCCTCGCTGCGGCGCCCGCCGGTCGCGGCGAAGCGCCCGCCCTCGGCGAGCAGGGCGCGGATATCGCGCGCCACGCCCTCGCGCAAGTCGTCGGTGAGCTCTGCCTCCTCGGCGAAGACGACACGCCCGTCCGCTTCGACGATGGCGACGTCGCCGGTTGCGGTGATCCGGCTGGTGTTGCGGTCGAAGCGGATCTCGCGCGCGCGCAAGACACGCCCCCCCTGCCAGGCCTCGACGCCGCCCGAGGCAATCACCGTGTTCGTGCGCTCGTCGTACTGGAGCGCGCCTGCGGTGAAGGCGACCGGCTCGCGACGCTCCGGCCGCGGCCCCTGCGCCGAGGCCTCTGCCGTTGCCAGCACGAGCGCCGCCGCGGCGAGGCGCGCCCGGCTTCGCATCAGCCGTCCTCCAGGTGCAGCAGCATCGCCACGGCGAGCGCGAGCCCCACGGCGGAGGGCGTCCACGCCGCGAGCGCCACTGGGATCGCGCCCGAGCCGCCGAACTCGCCAACCACCTTCGTCAGCACGAACAGCGCAACACCCGCACCAACGCCTGCGGCGATCGCAAGCGCCACCCCGCCGCGGCGGGCAGGCCGCATCGAGAAGCCGGCGGCGACCAGCACCATCACCCCGGCAAGCAGCGGCAGGGCAAGCAGTGCCTGGTAGCGCAGCCGGTGCTTGAGCGAGGAGAAGCCGGCCTGCTCGAGCAGAGCGATGAAGCGCGGCAGAGCCCAGAAGCTCAGCGTATCCGGCGGGGCGAGGCTCTCCTGCAGCCGCTCGACCGTGAGCTCGGTAGGGATCGTCACCTCCGGCAAGGGCTCGCGCGGCCGCTCGACAGCGACGGAGACGGCGCCGCGCAGCACCCAGCGGCCCGGCTCGAGCACGGCCTCGGCCGCCTCGATCCGGCTGTGGAAGCGGTCGTCGCGGTCGAGCCGGAACACAGAGACATCGGCCAGCCGCAGCGTCGCGCCTGCAAGCTGGACACGCCGGCCGCGGAAGATCGCCCAGCCGCCTCCGGGGACAGACGAGTCGGGCTGGCGGACCCAGATTCCTCCGCCAGCAAGCCCAAGCACCCCCGCGCCGCCGCGCAGGAGCGCCGAATCGAGCCGCTCCGCCCGGGCGAGCATCGACGCAGAGACAGGGCTCAGCGCCGTCGTCGCGAAGGCGCCGAGCGCGACCGCGGCCAGCACGGGAAGAGCGAGGAACTGCCAGGCGGAGACGCCGGCGGCGCGCGCCACGATCAGCTCCGAGCTTCGCGTCAGTCGCCAGAAGCAGAAGAGGCCGCCGAGCAGGATCGCGAAGGGAAGTATCTCGATGGCGAGAAAGGGCAGCCTCAGCGCCGTGATGGTGGCGAGATCGCCGAACGCCACCTCCTGCCGCCCCGCGGCGCGCCGCATCAGCTCGATCAGGTCGAACAGCGCGACCACGGCAAGCAGCCCCGCAAGCGCGGCGAGGGTCGAGGACAGGAAGACCCGCCCGACATAGGCGGACAGGACGCGGCTGATCGGCATCACCGCCTCACGCCTCTGCCTGCCGCGCGGAGGGAGGCAGACGGTGGCCGCGCGGCCGCAGCAGGAGAAAGAGCGCAACCGCCCCCGGCAGAAGCGCATGCACCCAGATCAAAGGGATCAGCCCAAGCCGGCTCGCCGCAGCGTTGCCGATCGCAAGACCCGCGGCGATCAACGCCCCGCCTATGCCGACGCCGGCAAGGAGCCGCCCGGTGCGCCCGGGCCGGCTGAAGCCGCCACCGAGCACGATGGCAAGCGCCACCGCAGCGAGCGACAGCGTCAGCAACGGGCCGGCGAGGCGCTGGTGCGCCTCGACGGTGAAGCGGGCGCGGTCGCGCGCGTTGAGCCTCTCGGAGGCGGGCGGGTCGAGGAGCTCGCGCACCCCGCGCTCGCGCGCATCGCGATACCGCGCCTCGTCCCGCTCGGCCGGCGCGGCGAGGGTGAGCATGTTCTCGGCGAAGCTCAGGATCCGCAGCCGCCCCGTGCGTGGGTCGAGCTCCTGGCGTGTGCCGTTCTCGAGCGTCACCTGCGGCAACTCGCCAGAGAGGACGAGGCGCCCGCGCTCGGCGAGTATGGTCGCAGGCGCCGCCCGGTCGCGCTCGTCATGCACCAGGACGCCGCGGAAGCCGCCGTCGGGGTCGCGCTTGCGCACATAGACGGTGAGCGACTCGCCAAGCGGGTTGAACACGCCCTCCTGGATCAGCACCGCCGCCATGCGGTTGCGGATCTCGAACTGGTACTCGCGGAAGGCACGATAGCTCTCCGGAACGATCCAGAGATTCATCGTCCAGCCCACAGCCGCGGCGGCGAGAGCGAGCGCAAGCCCGGGGCGGGCGAGCGCGAACTGGCTCATCCCCGCTGCGCGCATCGCTACGGTCTCGCGGTCCCCCTCGAGCCGCGCATAGACGGCGAGGATGACGATGAAGGTCGCAACCGGCAGGATGATCGCTATGAAGTTCGGCAGCATCAGCAGGGTGAGCTCGAGGAAAACAAGCAGGGAGAGGCCGCGGTTCAGCACGAGCTCGACGAAGCGAAGCGACTGCGTCAGCCACACAAGCAGCGCAAGCCCCGCCGTGGCGGCGGCGAGCGCGAGGGCGAGCTGGCGCAGCACGTAGCGGAAGAGCTGGCCGCTCATCGCCTCAGGCCGTCATCGCCGGCCGCCGCGAACCGCTCACGCGAGCGGAACGACCTTGCCCGGGTTCATCAGGTTGCCCGGGTCGATCGTCCGCTTGATCGCGCGCATGAGCTCGAGCTCCGGCCCCGCGCGCCAGGCGGCGAGGGTGCGCGTCTTGAGCCGCCCCACCCCGTGCTCGGCGGAGAAGCTGCCGCCGAGCGAGCGGACGACACCGTTGACCGCAGAAGCGATCTCCTCCCAGCGCGCGAGGAAGGCGGCGCCGTCTTCGCCCTCGGGAGCAGAGAGGTTGAAGTGGATGTTGCCGTCCCCGACATGGCCGAAGGCGCAGACACGGACCCCCGGCACGAGCGCGCGGCAGGCCGCGGAGGCATCGGCGATCAGCGCCGGCACGCGGCTGACCGGGACGGAGACGTCGTTCTTGATCGAGGCGCCCTCGCGCTTCTGCGCCTCGGAATGCTCCTCGCGCAGACGCCACAGCGCAGCCCTCTGCGCCTCGCTCTCCGCGATCACGGCGTCGAGGACCACGCCGTCTGCGAGCGCAGACTCGAGCACGGACTCCATCCCGGCGCGGAGCCCGGGCCCCGGCCGCGGCGAGGAGAGCTCGACGAGGCAGTAGTGCTCGTGGCGCTGCCCGAGCGGGTCAGCCGTGCCGGGGATGTGGCGGAGCACGAGGTCGAGCCCGAAGCGCATCATGTACTCGAAGGCCGAGAGCGCGGCGCCGTCATGGCTCTGGAACCGGTTGAGCAGGGCAAGTGCCGCCTCGACGGAGGCGACGGCCGCGAAGGCGAGCACGGTCTCGCGCGGCCTCGGAAACAGTTTCAGGACCGCGCGCGTGATGATCCCGAGCGTGCCTTCGGCGCCGATGAAGAGGTGGCGCAGGCAATAGCCGGTGTTGTCCTTGCGCAGCCGGCGCAACAGGTCGAGCACCTGGCCGTCGGGCAGCACCACCTCAAGGCCGAGCGCGAGGTCGCGCGCGTTGCCGTAGCGCAGCGTCGTGTTGCCGCCCGCGTTGGTGCCGAGCACGCCGCCGATCTGCGCCGTGCCCTCGGCGCCGAGCGAGAGCGGGAAGAGGCAACCCGCCTCCTCGGCCGCCTTCTGCACGGCAGCGAGCACCGCCCCCGCCTCGACCGTCATCGTCATGTCGATTGGGTCGACCTCGAGGATCCGGTTCATGCGCGAAACAGAGATCACCACCTCCTCTCCTCCCTCGCGCGGCACCGAGGCCCCAACAAGAGAGGTGTTCCCGGCCTGCGGCACCATGCGCACCCCGTATGCCGCGCAGAGCCGCACGGCCTCGGCGCATTCGGCGGTGGAGGCGGGGCGCAGCACGGCGGGGGACCGGCCGGTCCAGAGCCCGCGCCACTCGGTCAGGTAGGGGCGCATCTCGGCCGGATCGGTGATCATCCCCTTCTCGCCCAAAACGGCGCGCAGGGCGTCGGCGAGGGCTGGCGTGAACCCTTCTCGCAGGGGCTTCGGCGGGGGCGTGTCCGGCATGGTCTCGCTCGCTGTCCGGTCCGGCGTCGAGGCTTGCCCCGTCGGGCGCGCCGGGTCAACCGCGCCGCAGCCCAAGCGAGGCGCCTTCAGCGCGGCGCAGCGGCACGGCTCAAGCGGTCATTGATGGCCAAACCGAGGCCCGCTGATGGCACGGCCATCGCCGCGATCCGCCGAAGCCCGCGCGCGCGTCCCTCGCGGTCGAGGAAGCGAAGCCCGGCGAAGAGCCGCGCAGCAGCCTCGGCGAGGTCGCCCCGCTCCGAGAGGTTGAAGGCGACCGGCGCCGGCGGCGGCGAGGGCCCGAAGGCAAGCAGCGCCTCGTCCTCGCCAGCCGAGACAGCGCTCAGCCTGACCGGCAGGGAGGGCGCGTAGTGCGAGAGGAGGAGGCCGGGGGAGCGCAGGCTCTGCGTGCGTGCAGCGGCCGCGGGCTCGATCGGCAGGGCGACGGGGCCGATCACCGACTCGATCGCCTCGACTGTCGCCCCGCCCGGGCGGAGCAGCACGGGCACGCGCCCGGTCAGGTCGAGCACGCTCGATTCGACGCCGACCCGACAGGGCGGGGAGTCGATCACCGCCTCGATCCGGCCACCGAGCTCCTCCAGAACATGCTCCGGCGCGGTCGGGCTCACCGCACCCGAGCGGTTCGCAGACGGCGCAGCGACCGGCAGGCCTGCCTTGCGGATCAGCGCAAGCGCCACCGGATGGCCGGGAACCCTCAGCGCCACCGTATCGAGCCCGGCGCGGGCGAGCAGAGCGACCGGGGAGCGCGGTCTCGAGGGCAGGACAAGCGTCAGGGGCCCAGGCCAGAACGCCTCGGCGAGGCGCTCCGCACGGCCGTCCGCGAGGCCGAGCGAGAAGGCTGCCTCAGCGTCGGCGACATGCACGATCAGCGGGTTGAAGTGCGGCCGCCCCTTGGCTTCGAAGACGGCCGCCACCGCCCGGTCGTCCGTCGCGTCCGCACCGAGGCCGTAGACCGTCTCGGTCGGGAAGGCGACCAGCCTGCCCGAGCGCAAAAGCCTCGCCGCCTCGGCGATCCCGGCCTCGTCCGCGGCGAGGTGCCGCGTCACACGCGCCCCCGGCAGAGGAAATCCGGGTTGCGGAAGCCTGGCTTGCCGTAGGCAAGCGGGCTGCCGTCAGCGGTCGTGACAGAGCCCCCCGCCGCCTCGACGATCGCCTGCGGCGCTGCCGTGTCCCACTCCATTGTGGTGCCGAAGCGGGGGTAGAGGTCGGCCGTACCTTCGGCGACGCGGCAGAACTTCAGAGCCGAGCCCGCATGCACGAGCCGCGATGCCCGGTGCGCCGCGGCGAAGGCGGCGATGCGTGGATCGTCCGCATGCTGGCGCGAGGCGTAGACGACCGGCCCCTCGGCGGGAACGGGCCGCGCCGCGATCGCCCGACGCCCCGAGGCGTCCTCCTTCCACGCACCTCTGCCGACGAGGCCGCTGAACAGCTCCCCGCTCGCCGGCAGGATCACCGCGCCGATCAGCGGCCTGCCCTGCCGCACGAGGCCGATATTGACGGCGAACTCCTCCCGGCCGGCAGCGAACTCGCGCGTGCCGTCGAGCGGATCGACGAACCAGCAGAGCGGCGCCGGGGAGGCGTCGCGGCCCGCTGCGACCTCCTCCTCCGCGATCACCGGGATCGCCGGCGTGGCAGACCGAAGCCCCGCGAGGATCACCGCCTCAGCGGCGCGATCTGCCTCCGTCACCGGCGTGTCGTCGCGCTTGCTCTCGACCCTGATCCCGCGCGCGCGCGCAGCGAGGACCACGGCTGCCGCCTTGCGCGCAAGCGTCTCGGCGAGCGCGAGCAGGGCGGGAAGGTCTGTCGGTTCGACTTCGGCCACGCCGCTCTCTAGCCGAGGTGCGGCGGATGGCAAAGCCGCGGCACCGTCGCTACAGTCAGGTGACACGCCCCCCTCCGCAGCACGCAAGGTTTCCCGCCCATGCTCGAGATCTCCTTCGCCAAGCCGTCGTTGCCGACATCGGGAGCGCTAGCCGTGCTCGCAACCGAGGAGGGGCTTGCCGCGACTCTTGCCGAGCTCGATCGAGCGACCGAGGGCGTGGCCTCGCGGGCGGCGGCGGCAGCAGCGTTCAAGGGCCGCAAGGGCCAGAGCGCGTCCATCCTCGCCCCCGCCGGCACGGGGCTTGCGCGACTCGTCCTCATCGGCCTCGGCAAGGCAGCGGAGCTCACGCCGCTCGGCGTCGAGGAGGCGGGTGGGGGCGCAGCGGCGGCGCTTCTGCACGACGAGGCAGCAGCGGTCGATGCCCGCGCGGCAGCGCTCGGCCAGGCGGGGGAGTCCGGGGCGGTGCGCGCCGCGCTTGGCGCCGTCCTGCGCGCCTATCGTTTCGACAAGTACCGCACCAAGGAGAAGCCGGAGGACAAGCCAAAACTCGCCCGGCTCACGGTGATGGCCGACGACCATGCCGCCGCGAAGGCTGCCTGGCCGGCAGCCAAGGCCGTGGCGGAGGGGGTGTTCCTCGCCCGCGACCTCGCAAGCGAGCCTGCGAACGTGCTCACGCCCGCAGCGATGGCCGAGCGCTGCGTCGCGCTCCGCGAGCTCGGGCTCGAGGTCGAGGTGTTCGGGCCGAAGGAGATGAAGAAGCTCGGCTTCGGCGCTCTGCTCGGCGTCGCCCAAGGGTCGGCGAACGAGCCGCGCCTGGTGGTGATGGAGTGGCGCGGCAGCGCAGGAGCCAAGGGCGGCCGCAAGGGCGCGAAGCAGGCCAAAGCGTCGAAGCCGCTCGCCTTCATCGGCAAGGGCGTGACCTTCGACTCGGGCGGGATCTCCATCAAGCCAGCGGCCGGGATGGAGGAGATGAAGTGGGACATGGCGGGCGCCGGTGCCGTCATCGGCTTGATGGCAGCGCTCGCCGGGCGCAAGGCGAAGGTCGACGCCGTCGGCCTCGTCGGGCTGGTCGAGAACATGCCCTCGGGCACGGCGCAGAGGCCGGGAGACGTGGTCACCACCGCCTCTGGCCAGACGGTGGAGGTGCTGAACACAGACGCCGAGGGGCGCCTCGTGCTCGCTGACGTGATGTGGTATTGCAAGCAGCGTTTCGACCCGGCCTTCATGATCGATCTTGCGACCCTCACCGGCGCGATCATCATCTCGCTCGGCCACGAGCACGCGGGCCTCTTCGCCAACGACGAGGCGCTCGCCCAGGCGATCCTCGCCGCCGGCAAGGCGACGGGCGAGACGGCTTGGCGCATGCCGCTCGGCGAGGCCTACGACAAGATGCTGAAATCCGACATCGCCGACATGAAGAACGTCGGCGGCCGCCCTGGCGGGGCGATCACCGCAGCGCAGTTCCTGCAGCGCTTCGTCGACGGCTGCGCTTGGGCGCATCTCGACATCGCCGGCACGGCCTGGACCACCAAGGACAAGCCGACCGTGCCAAAGGGCGCGACCGGGTTCGGCGTGCGGCTGCTCGATGCGATGGTTGCGGAACAGCACGAGAAGGCAGCGGGCTGAACCCGGCGCTGACCTGCGGGAGCGGGCGTGATCGCCGTCCGCTTCCGCAGGCGCCTGCCGGAGAAGGGCGCCCTCGCCGTGCTCGCCGACCCCGACGCTGCGCGCAGCCTACGCCTGCCGGGCTTCCGCGGCGAGGCAGAAGAGGCGTACTCCCACCACGGGGCTGACGGCCGACGCGTGATCGGCTCCGGGCTCGGCAGCAACCCGACGCCGAAGAGGGTGCGCGAGGCGGCGGGGCGTGCGGTCGCGCTTGCGCATGGCGAGCGGCGGCTTGCGCTCGACGCCCGCTCTCTGCCCGCGGCGCTTGCCGCGGAAGCCGCGGTGGGCGCTGCGCTGCGCGCCTGGCGCTATTCTCGCGCCCCGGCGCCGCGGGAGGAGCCGCCCGAGCATCTGCCGCCGCAAATCGAGCGGCTCGACGTGGTGGTTGCGGACAGGCGCGAGGCAGGGGCGGTCTGGGACAAGCTCCGCCCTGGCGTCGCAGGCACGCTCTATGCGCGCGAACTCGTCACCGAGCCCGCCAACCGGCTCACGCCGCGCACCTTCGCCGCCAGGCTGGGAAAGCTCAAGAGACATGGCATCGCCGTCGAGGTGCTCAAGCCGAAGGCGCTGCGCGAGGCGGGCTTCGGCGCCCTGCTCGGCGTCGCCCGCGGCTCCGCCGAGCCTCCCTGCGTCGTCGTCCTGCGCTGGAAGGGCAAGTTCGATGTGCCGCCCGTCGCCTTCGTCGGCAAGGGAATCACCTTCGACACGGGCGGACTCTCGCTCAAGCCGGCGCAGGGGATGTGGGAGATGCGGGCCGACATGGCAGGCGCTGCCGCCTGCGCAGGCGCGATGCTCGCGCTTGCGCTGCGCCGCAGCCCCGCCCCCGCTGTCGCGGTTCTCGGGCTCGCCGAGAACGCGATCGGGGCGGAGGCGCAACGGCCCGGCGACGTGGTCAGCACAGTCGTCGGAACGACCGTCGAGGTGGTGGACACGGACGCCGAGGGGCGGCTTGTGCTCGCCGACTGCCTCGCCTGGACGCTCAGGCGCTTCTCGCCGCGGGCGGTGATCGACGTGGCGACCCTGACCGGCGCGATCGTCACCGCTCTCGGCCACCACCGCGCCGGGCTGTTCTCGACCGACGCCGCGCTTGCCGCGCAGATCGCCGCCGCCGGCGAGGCGGTGGACGAGCCCGTCTGGCCGATGCCGCTCAGCGAGGGCTATGCGGAGGCGCTCAAAAGCCCGATCGCCGATCTGCGCAACTGCTCGCCCGAGCGTCGGCAGCCGGACGCCTGCCATGCCGCTGCGTTCCTGAAACATTTCGTCGGCGCGGCGCGCTGGGCGCATCTCGACATCGCCGGCGTCGAGACGCGTGAGGAGGACGAGCCGCTCGGGCCCCGTGGCGCCACAGGCTTTGGCGCGCGGCTCCTCGACCGGCTCGTCTCGCTCCGCTTCGAGACGGAGGAGCGCTAGCAGCGATGGCAGAGCGCGGCTTCTACCACCTGACGCGCACGCCGCTCGAGACGGCGCTGCCGAAGCTGCTCGGCCGGGTGCTGGCGCTCGGGCAGCGCGCGGTGGTGCGGATCGGCGACCCGGAGCGGCTCGAGCCGCTCTCGACCGCGCTCTGGCTCTCCCAGGATCCGGACTGGCTGCCGCACGGGCATGCGGGGACGGGCAACGCTGACCTGCAGCCTATCTGGCTCACCACCGCCGAGGAGAATCCCAACGGCGCGCTCCATCTCTTCCTCGTCGCGGGGGCGGAGGCGGAAGACACGTTTGGCTTCCAGCGCGTGTTCGACCTGTTCGACGGGTCGGACGCGGCGGCGGTCGCGGCAGCACGGCGGCGCTGGGCAGCAGCGAAGGCGGCAGGCGACACGCTCGCCTACTGGCAGCAGACAGACCGCGGCTGGGAGAGGAAGGCGGGGTGATCAGTGGGGCGTGAGCGTCGCCCACACCTCGACCCGCTCTGCAGTGGCAAGGGCTGCGCGCATCGCGGCCTCGTCATCGAACGGGCCCTCGGGCAGCACCCTGCCCTCGCAGGCGACGCAAACGCGCCCTTCCGCGAACGGCCACGGTTCGACGGCGATCCGTTCCGGATCATTCCCGATCGCCGTGAGCGTGAGAGTGGTCATGCCGGCCGCGTCCGGCACCTCCGCCACTTCGCGCGTGCCGGTGAGCCCGTGGCAGATTATGAGCGACATCAGGTCCCACGCGAGCACGAGCGCGCGGTTGCGCGCCACCGACTCGGGCCGCGCCGCAGTCGCCCAGGCAGGGTCGGCGGCAAGGGAGTCGAGCAGGCGGCGCTGGCGTACGGCCTCGCTTGCGTTGTAGGCATCGACCGCAGCTGCATCGGCGCTGCCGGGCGGGGAGCGGCCGAATCGCACATAGATGCCCATGCCGTGCAGCGACACGAGCAGGGCGACATAGCGTCCGTAGCTCGCCTCCGCCCGGTCCACCCCCTCCGACCAGAGCCTGGTGTGCACGGTCCGCGGAAGCGCGGTGAAGGTGAAGGGCAGGCCCGTCGACGGGTCGAGCGTCGGCGCGGCCTCCCAGGGCAGCCAGCCGATGTCGTGCTGTTCGGCGGCGAGGCACACAGCCTCGCGTGGCTCGACCGCGCCGAAGCGCTGGTTGCCCCAGGCGCGGGCGAGCTGGCCGCTGATCCAGGCATGCGCCGGCTGTGCCACCAGGACAGCCGCGCGGCCCTCGATGCGGCGGAACAGCACGCGCTCACTCCATCCGGATGCTGGTGAGCTCGACGAGGTCGCGCCAGCGCGCCACCTCTGCCCTCTGGAAGGCGGCGAACTCTGCAGGCGGCAGAGGCGCGGGCGCGAAGCCCATCCCACTGAGGCGTTCGCGCATCGCTGGCTCGGAGACGATCGCGATCAGCGCCTCCGCGAGCTTGGCGATGATCGGTTGCGGCGTTCCGGCCGGCGCCCAGACGCCGAACCAGGCATCCACCGCGATGCCAGGCGCGCCAGCCTCGTCGAAGGTCGGCACCTCAGGCGCCTCCGCAAGCCGCGCTGGCGCGCCGATCGCAAGCGCGCGCAGCCGCCCCTCGCGCACCAGCCCGACGACCTGCGGCCAGGTCGAGACGAAGTAGTCGACCACGCCTGCGACCGTGTCCTGGGTGGCCTGCGCCCCGCCGCGGTAGGGGATGTGCGTGGCATCGAGGCCGAAGCGTCGGGCGAGGCTCTCGGCGATCACGTGGCTTGCCGAGCCGACGGAGGAGGAGGCGTAGGTGATTCGGCCCGCTCTCCCCTTCGCGACAAGCTCTGCGAGCGTCCTCGCCGGGTGGTTCGCCGGCACGACGAGCGCGTGGTGCACGGAGGCGAGGCGAGCGACGGGGGCGAAGCTCTCGACCGCGTGGTAGGGCAGGGTGCGCGCCATCGCCTGGTTCGAGGCGTGCGTCTGGTTGTTGCCGAGGGCGAGGGTGTAGCCGTCAGGGGCTGCCTGGGCCACGGCCTGGGTGCCGACGATCGCACCGCCGCCCGGGCGGTTCTCGACCACCACCGCAGCCCCGTTCCAGAGCTCGGAAAGCCGCTGGGCGAGAGCACGGCCGAGCAGGTCCGTCGAGCCGCCAGGCGGATAGGCGATGACGATGCGGATCGGCCGCGAGGGATAGGCCTCCTCGGCGGCGGCTGGCAGAGCGAGCGCCGCGGCGGCGGCGAGAAGCGAGCGTCGGTCGAGCATCGGCGTGGTCCTCTCCGCCCCTGCGCTAGGGGCTTGGGGAGAGGCCGTCAAGCGCCAGGTTCAGCGCCGCGCGCCCTGCCGCTTGGAGTAGCCGAGCCGGTCCATCTCCCGCCCGACATTGCGCCCCTGCACCGTCACGTCGGCGACGATCCGCCCCCGGTTGGTGTGGTGCGGCGTGATCGTCACGGTCCTGCCCTCGACGCGGCGGCGCAGCTCACGCGTCGCCTCGCGGTGGCCGCGCTCGCCCACCTCCGGGGTGTCGACGCCGCGGACCCTGATGCGCCGCCCGTCGGTGCACTGGAACGTGTCGCCGTCGATCACCCGCCCGACGGTGCAGAGCGAGGATCGCGCCGGCAGGGTGCGGGCAGGTTCGCGCCACTCTGCGATCGCCGGCTTGCCGGCGAGAAGGGCAAGGGCAGCGGCGAGGGCGGCGACGGCGAGAGACCTGATGCCGACGCGGTGCATGGTCATGCTCCGATCGCGGGCGCAAGCGAGAAGCCTCGGCGCGAAGGGTTGCGAGAGGGTTAACGCCGGGCGCTACTCCGACGCCTCGAGCGCTGCCTGGGCCTCGAGCCAGGCCTCTTCGGCGGCCGCGGTCTCGCGCGCGATCGCGGCAAGCCGGGCGGAGGCGCGCGCGATCTCCTCGGCCTTGCCCGGCCCGGCATAGAGGCTCGGGCAGGCGAGCTTCGTCTCGAGCTCGGCACGTTCCGCGGCAAGACGCGCAAGCCTCCGCTCTGCCTCCTCGGCACGGCGCCGCAGCGGCGCGAGCGCGGCGCGTGCCTCTGCGCGGGCGCGCCTGTCGCCTTTGCGGTCGCCCGCCTGCTGCCTCGCCTCGGGCGGGCGGGCGCGCTCGGCGAGCCAGGCGCGGTAGTCCTCGAGGTCACCGTCGAAGGGTGCGGCGGTGCCGTCAGAGACGAGCCACAGACGATCCGCGACGAGATCGATCAGGTGCGGGTCGTGGCTGATCAACACCACCGCGCCGGCGTAGTCTGCAAGTGCACGTACGAGCGCCTCGCGCGCGTCGATGTCGAGATGGTTGGTCGGCTCGTCGAGGATCAAGAGCCCAGGCGCCTCGCGTGTGGCGAGCGCGAGCAGAAGCCGCGCCTTCTCCCCGCCCGAGAGGGCGCCGACGCGGGTGTTGGCGCGATCCGAATCGAGGCCGAAGCGGGCGAGCTGCGCGCGAAGCTCGGCCGGCGCAGCGCGTGGCAGGGCGCGCGCCATGTGCTCGATCGACGTCTCTGCGAGGACGAGCTCCTCCTCCTGGTGCTGCGCGAAAAACCCGATCGTGAGCCGCGGGGTGCGGAACAGTCGCCCGCTCTGGGGCGGGAGCCTGCCCGCGATCAGCTTGGCAAGGGTGGACTTGCCCTGGCCGTTGCGGCCCAAGAGTGCGATCCGGTCGTCCTGGTCGATCCGGAAGGAGAGGTTCTTAAGCACCGGCCTGCCGCCATAGCCGACGGCTGCGCCATCTGCCGAAACGATCGGCGGCGCGAGCGGCTGCGGCTCGGGGAAGGCAAAGCGCGTCGGCGTGTCGTCGACCACGGTCTCGATCAGCGGCAGACGCGCGATCGCCTTGAGCCTGCTCTGCGCCTGGCGTGCCTTCGAGGCCTTGGCGCGGAAGCGGTCGACGAAGGCCTGCAGGCGCGCGCGCTCCTCCGCCATGCGCGCCGCCTCGGCCTCAGCCTGCGCGGCGCGTTCTGTGCGGATTCGGACGAATTGCGCGAAGCCGCCCGGATAGACGGCGATCTTGCCGCGGTCGAGATGGGCGATCGCGTGCACGGCGTTGTCGAGCAGCGCCCGGTCGTGGCTTGCGATGATCGCGGCACCGGGAAAGCGCGCAAGCCACGCCTCGAGCCAGAGAGTCGCCTCGAGGTCGAGATGGTTGGTGGGTTCGTCGAGCAGCAGGAGATCGGGCTCGAGGAAGAGCGCTGCGGCAAGGGCGACCCGCATCCTGAAGCCGCCAGAGAAGGAGCCTACGGGCCGCGCCTGTGCCGCTCGGTCGAAGCCGAGCCCTGCGAGGATCGCTGCGGCGCGCGCCGGCGCAGCGTCCGCGCCGATCGCGCGCAGCCGCTCGTGCAATTCGGCGAGGCGTTCGGGCGGCGCCGTCTCGGCTTCGGCGAGCAGTCGGGTGCGCTCGGTGTCGGCTGCGAGCACGGTCTCGATCAGCGAGGCCTCGCCGCTCGGCGCTTCCTGCGCCACGCGGGCGAGCCTGATCCGCGGCGAGAGCGTGAGCGTGCCACCGTCGAGCGCGACCTCGCCCGCGATCGCCTTGAGCAGGGTCGACTTGCCGGCGCCGTTTCGCCCGACGAGGCCTACTCGGCGTCCGGCCTCGAGCGTGAAGTCGGCCCGGTCCAGGAGCGTCCTGCCGGCGACGCGAATGGTCGCCTCGCGCAGGGCGAGGATGGTCATGGCGTCGGTTGGGCGCCCCGACGTCCAGCCCCGCCAGCCCGGCCGCCGGGGCGCGGCCGGGGTTCCCTTTTGCCCCGGCCTGGCGTAGAGGCGCGGCCGCCACCGAGGAGAGGGGAACCTGGCATGGCCATCGAGCGCACCTTCAGCATCATCAAGCCGGACGCGACGCGGCGCAACCTCACCGGCAGGATCAACGCGATCTTCGAGGAGGCAGGGCTCAGGATCGTCGCGCAGAAGCGCATCTGGATGAGCCGCGCCCAGGCGAAGGAGTTCTACAAGGTGCATGCGGCGAGGCCGTTCTACGACAGCCTCGTTGACTTCATGTGCTCTGGGCCGGTGGTTGTTCAGGTGCTCGAGGGCGAGGACGCGATCGCGCGCAACCGAGAGCTGATGGGCGCGACCAACCCGGCCAACGCCGCCGAGGGCACGATCCGCAGGCTGTTCGGCGAGAGCATCGAGGCCAACAGCGTCCACGGCTCGGACAGCCCGGAGAGCGCCGCCGCGGAGATCGCCTATTTCTTCGCCGGCTGCGAGATCGTCGGCTGACGGGCAGCCAGGCGAGCGGCTCAGAACAGGATCAGAGCAGGAAGATCGCGAGCAGGATCAACACGCCTGCGACGGCAGCGACGGCATAGGTCACGAAACGCGTAAATCCGCCGAACATCGCCCGGCGCTCCTCAAGAAGCGCTGCCTCTGTGGGGCTCTCCGCTGCGGTCGCAGCGCCTGCTCCGTGCTCGGCCATCGTCCCAACCTGTCGTCGCGTTGCTCTTTGCCGCGGTTCTAGTCGGGGGGCCCGGGCAGCGGCAAGGGGTTGAGCAGGATCGCGTCGGCCGGGGCAGGCTCGCCGGCTGCGCCTGCGGCGACGGCGGCGAGCGCTGCCGGGTATAGGCGGTGTTCGGCAGAGAGCACGCGGGCAGCGAGTGTCGCCTCCGTGTCGCCAGGCAGCACTGGCACAGCTGCCTGGGCGATGATCGGCCCCTCGTCCATCGCTTCGGTCACGTGGTGCACGGTGCAGCCATGCAGCCTCACCCCGGCGGCGAGGGCGCGGGCATGGGTGTCGAGGCCCGGGAAGGCCGGCAGCAGCGAGGGGTGGATGTTGATCATACGCCCGGCCCAGGCGCGCACGAGGAACGGCGACAGGAGCCGCATGTAGCCCGCGAGGCAGACAAGCTCAACGCCAGCCTCCCGAAGTGCCGCGTCGACCGCGCGCTCGTGCGCCTCCCGGTCGCCGCCGAAGTCGCGGTGCGGCACGGTCACGGTCGGGATTTGCGCGGCGGCGGCAAAAGCGAGGCCAGGCGCGCCCGCGACATTCGAGACCACGAGCGCGATCCGCGCAGGGTAGTCGGGGCGTGCGGCAGCCTCGATCAGAGCGCGCAGGTTGCTGCCGCGGCCGCTGATAAGCACCGCGACCGGAACGCGTTCCATGGCCCGAACGCTCAGCCGAACCAGGCTTCCGGCGGGCTGATTGCCACCGACGGCTCGCCCGCCCCGGGCGCGATCCGGCCGATCGCGACCACGCGCTCTCCCTCCGCCTCGAGCAGGCGCCGCGTCGCCTCCGCCTTGTCGGCCGCCACGACGACCGCCATGCCGATGCCGCAGTTGAACACCCGGAGCATCTCGGATGCAGCGACGCCGCCCGTGCGCGCAAGCCAGCCGAACACCGCGGGCGGGGTCCAGGCCCTGGCGTCGAGCTCAGCGACCGTGCCGGCGGGCAGGACGCGTGGGAGGTTGCCGACGATGCCGCCGCCGGTGATGTGGGCCGCTGCCTTGATCAGCCCCGCCCGGTGGGCGGCGAGCAGGGGCCGGACATAGATCCGCGTCGGCGCGAGCAAGGCCTCGCCGAGCGTCTGGCCCGGGGCGAAGGGAGCGGGCGCGTCCCACCCGAGCCTGGCGGCGGCGACGATCCGACGGACGAGCGAGTAGCCGTTCGCGTGCACGCCCGCCGAGGCGAGGCCGAGCACCAAATCGCCCGCGGCGATGTCGGGTGCGGGCAGGAGCGTGCCGCGCTCCGCGGCGCCGACAGCGAAGCCCGCAAGGTCGTAGTCGCCCGCCGCGTAGAGGCCCGGCATCTCCGCCGTCTCGCCGCCGACGAGGGCGCAGCCTGCTATTCGACACCCCTCTGCGATACCTGCGATCACCGTCGCCGCGTGCTCGACCGATAGGGAGCCAGTGGCGAAGTAGTCGAGGAAGAACAGCGGCTCCGCCCCCTGCACCACAAGGTCGTTGACGCACATCGCGACGAGGTCGATGCCGATCGTGGTGTGCCTGCCCGTGTCGATCGCGAGCTTGAGCTTGGTGCCCACGCCGTCGGTGGTGGCGACGAGGATCGGGTCCCTGAAGCCGGCTGCCTTCGGGTCAAAGAGGGCGCCGAAGCCGCCGAGGCCCCCCAGCGTGCCGGGGCGTGCGGTGGCGCGGGCGAAGGGCGCGATCCGGTTGACGAGCGCCTCCCCGGCGGCGATGTCGACGCCTGCGTCGCGGTAGGTCAGGCTGGCGATGGCGGCCTCCGATCGTCTGGCTCGGCTCCTCCATGGCATCTTCACGCATAAGCCTGTTCACAGCCATAGGCGATCTGCCCTAAGGGTCAGCGACCGGCCGCGCGGCGGCATGCCGGCAGGCTTGGGGGATCGCGTGACACGAGAGGCTTGGGCAGCGGAGGAGAGCCGGCGCTCAGGCGGGCCCACACGGCGCTGCCTGCTCGCCGCCGGCCTTGCGATGGCGTTGGCGCGCGCGGGCGCGGCCGCAGCACAGGGTGCGGGCTTTACCGTCCGTGGGATCGCCGCCGAGGCCTCGGCCGAGACGGCGACGGCGGCGCGCGAACGGGCCATCGCCGCAGGGCTGCGCAGCGCCTGGGCCGCGCTTCTTGCGCGCGAGGCGCCGGAAGCCGAGGCGCGTCTTGTGGCGGTGAGCGCAGAGGAGCTCGACCGACTGGTCGAAAGCTTTGAGGTCGAGAACGAGCGGGTCGGCGCCACCCGCTACGCGGCGACGCTGACGGTGCACTTCCGGCCGGACCGGGTGCGCTCGCTGCTCGCCACCGTGCCTGCGCGCGCCCCTGCCGGGAGGATCGAGGTCGTCGCCCCGCTGTCTCGTGTGAACGATTGGGTCGAGCTTCGCCGGCGGCTTGCCAGCGCGCCCGCGGTCAGCGGCGTGGAACTGCTCGCCCTGTCGCGGCGCGAGGCGCGGCTTGCGCTTTCGCTCCCCTACGGCCGGGCGGGCGTTGCGGCGCTCGAGGCGGCCGGGCTCAGGCTCGGCGACGGCCCTGCCGGGCCCACGCTCACCCTCACGCCCGGGCCGTGAGGCTCGGGCGGTGACGGCCTTGCCTGGGCCTCGAGCGCGAGGGGAGGCATGATCACCATCCCGAACGCCATCACGCTCGCGCGGCTCTGTGCCGTGCCGCTCGCCGTGTGGCTGATCCTAAAGGCGGAGATGGTGCTCGCCTTCTGGCTGTTCGTCGCAGCCGGGGTCTCGGACGCGGTGGACGGTTACATCGCCAAGCGCTTCGCCGCCCAGACCGCCGTCGGCGCCGTGCTCGACCCGGTCGCCGACAAGGCGCTGCTTGTGTCCGTCTATGTCACGCTCGGGCTGACGGGGAGGCTTGCCGACTGGCTGGTGATCCTCGTCGTGTTCCGCGACGTCCTCATCGTCGGCGGCGTTCTCGTGCTCTATGTGCTCGGCTCGCCGCCAGAGATCAGGCCGCTGCCCGTCAGCAAGGTGAACACGGCGCTGCAGATCGCGCTCGCTGCGCTCGTGCTTTTGCACCACGCCTATGGCATGCCCGGAAGCGCCGTGCTCGATGCGCTTGTCTGGGGAGTCGCTGCCTCGACGCTCGCCTCGGGCGTCGCCTATGTGGCGCGCTGGGTGCGCGGCGGCGGGGCTGCCGGATGAGCCTGAGGATCGCCCCGGACCCCGAGGCAGAGCGGCTGCGCCGGCAGCGGCTGGTCGCGCTCGGCATCGGCCTCGCCGCGCTGGTTCTGGCGCTCCATCTGTTCTCAAGCATCCTCCTGCCCTTCGTGGTCGCTGCCCTGCTCGCCTACCTGCTTGATCCGCTCGCGGACAGGCTCGAGTCGGTCGGGGTGCCGCGGGGGCTTGCCGCGCTTCTGCTCGTGACCGGCGTCTTCGCCCTGTTCGTGCTGTTTCTCCTGCTGTTCTACCCGCTGCTGCTTGCCCAGCTCACCATCCTGGTGTCGCGGATCCCAGACTATGTCGCCGCGCTTCGGGTGCTGATCACCGACTCGCTCCTGTGGCTTGCCGACACGCTCGGCCCGGAGGTCGTCGACCGGCGGCTGCGCGAGCTTGCGGTCGGCCAGGCGGCTGGCATGCTCGGCTGGATCGCCGGAGCGCTCGCCTCGCTGATCGGCGGCGGGGCGCGGATCTTCAACGTGCTCGCGCTTGCCGTCGTCACGCCCGTGGTCGCCTTCTACCTGTTGCGCGACTGGCCGCGCATGCTCGCCGCGATCGACAGCTGGATCCCCCGCCGCTATCTCGACACCACCCGAATGCTGGCCAAGGAGATCGACCGCGTGCTCTCCGCCTGGGTGCGGGGCCAGGCGATCATCTGCCTGCTGCTCGGGGCGTTCTATGCCGTGGCGCTCACTCTTGCCGGGCTCGAGCTCGGGCTGATCGTCGGGATGACGGCTGGCCTGATCAGCTTCATTCCTTATGTTGGCACGCTTGCTGGGTTCATGATCGGCATCGGCATGGCGGCGGTGCAGTTCCCCACCTGGCAGGACGTCGCGGTGGTCGCGGCAATCTTCGTCATCGGCCACACGGTCGAGGGCTACATCATCTATCCGCGGCTTCTTGGGGACAGGGTGCAGCTGCATGCGGTCTGGGTGATCTTCGCCCTGTTCGCGGGCGGGGCCGCCTTCGGCTTCCTTGGCGTTCTGCTCGCCGTACCGACTGCGGCAGCGATCGGCGTGGTCGCGCGGTTCTGGCTCAGGCGCTACCTCGAAAGCGCGCTTTTCCGGGACCGGGAGGGCTGAGCATGCCGGCCGACCCGGTGGCGCAGCTTGCGCTCCCCTTCAGTCCCGATCGGTCGGACGCGGTAGAGGACTTCGTGCCCGGCGCCGCCAATGCCGAGGCGCGCGCCTGGCTCGACCGCTGGCCCGACTGGCCGGGGCGCAGGCTCGTCCTGTCCGGCCCGCCAGCCGCAGGCAAGAGCCATCTCGCCGCGATCTGGCGCCGGCGTGCAGGCGCGCGCCTCGTCTGCGGCAAGGCGCTTGCGGCGATGCCGCCTGAGGCAGCGGTCGCGGCCTTCCCGGCCGGCTCGGCGATCCTCGTCGAGGATGCTGATTCGGCACCACAGGGCAGGGCGCTTCTGCACCTCCTCAACGCCGCAGCCGAGGCAGGCGGGTCTGTGCTCCTGACCGCGAGGACCCCGCCTGCGCGCTGGCAGACGACCCTGCCTGACCTGCGCTCGCGGCTCGCCGCCACAGCCACGGCACGGATCGCCACCCCAGACCCGGCCTTGCTCGAGGCTGTTCTCGCCAAGCTGATGGCGGACCGGCAGGTGCGCGTGCCGCCTCGGCTGCTCGCTGCGCTTGCGCTCCGCCTGCCCAGGGACTTCGCGGCAGCCCACGCCCTTGCCGCCGCGCTTGACGCTGCCGCGCTCGCCTCGGGGCGGCGTCTGACGCGGCCGATCGCCGCTGCCGCTCTCGACCGCGCGCTCGCCGGCGCCGGGCGGAGGGCTGAGCCTCCCGACACGCCCCGCGATGACACTTCGGTTGAGCAGGGCCGCGATCCCTCGCCGGGCGGCCTGCCGCTGCGATAGTCTCGCACCTGTCATGCAGGGGCGATCGGGTCGGAGAGCGGGAATGGCGCGTTCACGGGACGCAGCGAGGCTGGCCGAGCCGGGCAGGGAGGAGGCGCCCGAGGAGGCCCGTCCGGACCTGCTGGAGAGCCCCGAGCGCTTCATCAACCGCGAGCTCTCCTGGCTTGCCTTCAACACCCGCGTGCTCGAGGAGGCGGACAACCCCCGCCACCCGCTGCTCGAGCGGGTTCGCTTCGTCTCGATCTCCGCCTCGAACCTCGACGAGTTCTACTCCGTGCGCGTCGCCGGGCTGGTCGGCCAGGCAGCCGCCGGCGTGGTCAGGCCGAGCCCTGACGGGTTGACCCCGACGCAGCAGCTCGCCGCCATCCATGTGAAGGCGGAGGCGTTGATCGTCGAACAGCAGCGGGTCTGGCGCAGCCTCGCCGCGCAGCTGCGCGATGCCGGGCTTGCGGTGATCGAGCCGGCGGAACTCTCGGCCGACGACAGGGCCTGGCTTGAGCAGTGGTTCATGGAGCGGATCTTTCCGGTGCTGACCCCGCTCGCGATCGACCCGGCCCATCCTTTCCCGTTCATCCCCTCGCTCGGCCTCGTGATGGTGCTGAAGCTCAGCCACGCCGACGATGGCACGGTGATGCGCGCGCTCCTGCCGATCCCGACCCAGATCGAGCGCTTCATACGCCTGCCCGAGGCGGCGCAGGGCGGCGCGGGCCAGGGGGGCTTGGGCCACGGCATGCCGCAGATCCGCTTCCTTCTGCTCGAAGACGCGATCAGCCTGTTCCTCGACCGGCTATTCCCTGGTTATCGCGTGGCCGGCAAAGGGTATTTCCGCCTGATCCGCGACAGCGACGTCGAGTTCGAGGAGGAGGCGGAGGATCTCGTTCGCTCCTACGAGACGGCGCTCAAGCGCCGCCGCCGCGGCCGAGTCATCCGCCTCTCCGTCAACGCAGGCATGCCGCCCGACCTGTTCGAGTTCGTCGCGTCCGAACTCGACGCGCCGCGAGCAGAGGTGTTCTCGGTCGACGGCATACTCGGCGTGGCTGACCTCAAGCAGATCATCGTCGACGACCGGCCCGACCTCCTGTTCCCTCCCTATACGGCGCGCTTCCCAGAGCGCATACGCGACTTTGGCGGCGACTGCTTCGCCGCCATACGCCACAAGGACATCGTCGTGCACCACCCCTATGAGAGCTTCGACGTTGTGGTGCAGTTCCTGCGCCAGGCGGCGCGCGACCCGAACGTGGTCGCGATCAAGCAGACGCTCTACCGCACAAGCCGCGACAGCCCGATCGTGCGCGCGCTGATCGAGGCGGCGGAGAACGGCAAGATCGTCACCGCCATGGTCGAGCTGAAGGCGCGCTTCGACGAGGAGCTGAACATACGCTGGGCGCGCGAGATGGAAGCGGCCGGGGTGCAGGTCGTCTACGGCTTCATCGAGCTCAAGACGCACGCCAAGCTCTCCCTCGTCGTCCGCCGCGAGGGCCAGGCTTTGCGCAGCTACGCGCATGTCGGCACCGGCAACTACCACCCCTACACCGCGCGCGTGTACACCGACCTCTCCTTCTTCACCTGCGACCCCGCTCTGACCCGCGATGCAGCCCGGCTGTTCAACTTCATGACCGGCTACGCCCGGCCCGCGCGCATGGAAGCGATGGCGTTCGCGCCGCTCACCCTGCGCCCGCGGCTCGCCGAGCTGATCGACCGAGAGATCGACTTCGCCAGGGCGGGCAAGCCAGCGACCATCTGGCTCAAGATGAACAGCCTCGTCGACGAGGCGCTGATCGACCACCTCTACCGCGCTTCGCGCGCCGGGGTGCGGATCGACATCGTCTGCCGTGGCATCTGCTGCCTGCGCCCAGGCGTGCCGGGGCTTTCGGAGAACATCCGCGTCAAGAGCATCGTCGGGCGGTTCCTCGAACACGCGCGGATCTTCGCCTTCGGCAACGGCCACACGATGCCCTCGCGCAAGGCGGCAGTGTTCATCTCCTCGGCCGACTGGATGGCGCGCAACATGGATTGGCGCGTCGAGGTGATGGCCCCGATCTTCAACCCGACCGTGCATGCCCAGATCCTCGACCAGATCATGATGGTGAACCTCAAGGACGAGGCGCAGTCCTGGACGCTCGGCCGCGACGGGGTCTACACCCGCGTCGCCGCGGGCCCTGGCGCCTTCTCGGCGCACGAGTACTTCATGACCAACCCATCCCTCTCGGGCCGCGGCAGCGCCCTGCACGGCCCTGCGACTGTGGCCATCGCGGGCCAGGGCCGCGAACGCCCCGACCGCGTGGCGCAGGACTGAGGCGGCAGCCGCGCATGGCAGAGCCGGGCACCCCGCCGCGCGCGGCCGTGGTCGATCTCGGGTCGAACTCCGTACGCCTCGTGGTGTTCGAGGGACTGCAGCGGAACCCCCAGGCGATCTTCAACGAGAAGGCCATTCTCGGGCTCGGCCGCGGCCTGCAGGCGACGGGGCGGCTGAACGAGGAGGCGATCGCCCACTCTGTCCTGGTGCTCGAGCGCTATGTCGCCGTCGCACGCTCCATGGGGGCCGATCCGTTCGAGGTTCTGGCCACCGCTGCGGTGCGCGATGCGCTGAACGGGGAGGCCTATGTCGCGATGCTGCGGCGCCGCTTCCCAGGCCTCCGAATACGCCTGCTTTCGGGGGAGGAGGAGGCACGGCTCTCCGCCGAGGGTGTCCTCTGCGGCATCCCCGACGCCGACGGCGTGCTTGGCGATCTCGGCGGCGGCAGCCTCGAACTCGTGCACCTGCGCGGCGGCACCGTGGCTGCGACGGCGACGCTGCCGCTCGGCGTGATCCGGCTCGCTGAGCGGGCGAACGGCTGTGTGGTGCGCGCCCGCGCGCTCGCTGAAGAAGCGCTCGCCGCCGTGCCCTGGCTCCGCGAGGGCCAGGGGCGCGACCTCTACCTGGTCGGCGGCTCCTGGCGGGCGCTCGCGCGCATCCATATCGGCCAGACCGGCTATCCGCTGTCGATCGTGCACCACTACACCCTGCCGAGAGAGGAGGCGCGCGACCTCACAAGCGTGGTGACCAACCTCTCGAAGCGCACGCTCGAGCGAATCCCCGGCCTCTCGCGCCGGCGAGTCGACGGGCTTCCCTTCGCCGCGGTGGTGCTGCGGCGCCTGTTGCGGCTGACCCAGGCGCGGCGCGTCGTGTTCTCGGCCAACGGCATGCGCGAGGGCTGGTTCGCCGCGAGACTCCCAGCCTCGGTGCGGGCTGAGGACCCGCTGATCGCCGCCGCGCGGGAACTGAATGCCCGGTTTGGCCGCGGCTCAGCCCTGCCGCCGGCGCTGATCGCCTGGACGGCGCCGCTCTTCCCCGCAGAGACACGCCAGGAGCGACGGCTGCGCGAGGCGGCGTGCTGGATCTCAGACATAGGCGCGCATGAGCACCCGGACTACAAGGCGGAGCAGGCCTTCCTGCGCATGCTGCGCCAGCCGGGGATCGGCCTTGACCACCATGCCCGCGCCTTCCTCGCGCTCGCGGTCGCGATGCGCCACGAGGCGGAGCCAGATCAGCCCTGGCTTGCGCCGGCCCGCGTGCTGCTCGATGTCGCGGCGGCGCGTCGGGCAGAGGTGGTCGGCGCAGCCCTCAGGCTCGCCTACACGCTCTCTGGCGGCTCCGCCTCACTGCTTGGGCTGACCACGCTCAGACGCGACGGCGGTCGCCTCGTGCTCAGCCTCTCCCAGGGAGGCGGCGTGTTCGCCGGAGACAGCGTCTGGCGTCGGCTCGAGAGGCTTGCCGAACTCGTCTCGGCGGAACCTGCAAGCGAGCTCTGCCCCCAACCATTCCCCGCGATCGGCGTCGACGCGGCGGAATAGCCCCGCAGCACCAACCTGCGCGCGAAGGAATTTCGCGTGCTGGCGCGGCGCATGACGGCTCTGCTATCCTTGCAGACATGTACACGTCGCGCCGCGCCCTGCTCGCTGCCCTCCCCGCGCTTGCCGCCGCCAGGGCGGCACGGGCGAACCTCGAACCGGTGGATGTGCTTCTCGTGCTCGCGGTCGATGTCAGCCGCTCCATCGACGAGGACGAGGCGAAACTGCAGCGCGAGGGCTTCCGCACGGCGATGTCCGACCCGCGCGTCGTCGCCGCCATACGCTCAGGCACGCTCGGGGCGATCGCCGTCTGCTATCTCGAATGGTCTTCCGCAGACTATCAGCGAATCGTCATCCCATGGACCAGGATCGACAGCCAGGAGGCCGCCAATGCCTGGGCAGAGGCGCTTGCGAGAGCGCCGCGCGTCTCGATGAACTGGACCTCGATCTCGGGCGCGATCGAGGCCTCGATGCGCGCGATCGCCGATGCGCCCTTCGAGGGCACGCGCAAGGTGATCGACATCTCCGGGGACGGGGTGAACAACTCCGGTGCGCCGGTGACGCTCCTGCGCGACATGGCGGTCGATGCCGGGATCACCATCAACGGCCTGCCCATACTGAATGACCGCTCGCCTTTCGGCAGGCCGCACAACATGACGCTGGACCAGTATTTCACCGAGTTCGTGATCGGCGGCCCAGGCGCCTTCATGATCCCGGCGGACGACTTCGGCGCCTTCCAGAGCGCGGTGCTGCGCAAGCTGATCCGCGAGATCTCCGGCCTGCCAGGACACGCCCGCTTCGGCTGACGAGGCTGCTCCCGCCGACGCAGCCGCTCTCGCTGAACGCAGGCGTTCTCGCCGCACGCAGGGGCTCTAGCGTATCCCAGGCAGCCTTCGGCGGCACCGCCGGCGCAGCCGACGCCCGACCGACGCCGAACCGGCGAGCCGGCCAGGCCCTGGACCCGCTCGCGCGCCCGTCTTCGTCTTGGCCTGAGGCAAGCATGGGGATGGCGGGTGCACCGGGAGGCTTCGGAGAGTCCGGCTCAGGAGCGGGGCGAGCGGGCCTCAGCCGCGGCCGCGATCACGCCTCGACTCTGCGCCTCAGAGTCCAGTAGCGCGGGCGGCGCCCCTCGCGCAGCGCCTTCGCCTCGTAGCGTGTCGGCGGCCAGCCCTCGGGGCGGGCATAGGCGACATGCTCGACCGCGAACCAGGCCTGCCCCGCGAGAGTCTCCTCGACCCAGGCTTGGTAGGTCGGGTCGTCAGAGGCGAGCCGCCATTCCGCGTCCGGGGCGAGCACGCGGGCGAGGCCGCCGATGGTCGCCGGGTGGACGAAGCGCCGCCGCGCATGGCGCGCCTTCGGCCAGGGGTCGGGGAAAAGCAGGAAAAGCCGCCCGATCGAGGCGTCGGGCAGGGCCGCGATCAGGGTGCGCGCGTCGGCTGGCCAGAGCCTCAGCGTCGGCGGCAGCGGCGCGGTGGCCTCCCCGCCCTCGGGAACGAGCCGGGAGAGCAGGCTCGCGATCCCGTTCTCGAACACCTCGGCAGCGATCAGCCCGATCTCGGGATTGGCGGCGACGATCGCCTCCGCGTGCTCGCCGCCGCCGAAGCCCACCTCAAGCCACACCGCACGCACCGGCACGGCGAAGGCAGAGGCCGGGCAAGCGGCATGCTCGGGGCGGAAGGCGATGCGCGGCAGCGCCTCTGCGAGCAGGCGCTGCTGCCGCGGCCTGAGCGCGTGGCCGCGTCGTCTGCCGTAGAGACGCTCAGCCGGCTTGCGGTCGAGCTTCCTCGACCGGGCCGGCGCGATCGCGCTCAACGCCCGAAGGCGGACTTCAGCGCCGGCACGAGATCCGTCTTCTCCCAGGTGAATGTGCCCTGGTCCTCGTCCGGGATCCGGCCGAAATGCCCGTAGGCGGAGGTGGGGACGTAGATCGGCCGATTCAGGTGCAGGTGCTCGCGGATGCCGCGGGGAGAGAGGTCCATCAGCTCGCAGACGACTCGGGCGAGCCTTGCCTCGTCGACGTCCTTGCCCGTCCCGTGCAGGTCGAAATAGACCGAGAGCGGCTTCGAGACGCCGATCGCGTAACTCAACTGGATGGTGCAGCGGTCGGCAAGCCCTGCCGCCACGACGTTCTTGGCGAGGTAGCGGCAGGCATAGGCGGCTGAGCGGTCAACTTTCGTCGGGTCCTTCCCGGAGAAGGCGCCGCCGCCATGCGGGGCGGCCCCGCCATAGGTGTCGACGATGATCTTGCGCCCCGTCAGCCCTGCGTCCCCGTCCGGGCCGCCGATCACGAACTTGCCGGTCGGGTTCACGTAGAACTCCTCCTCCGGGCACATCCAGCCCTTGGGCAGGCAGCGCTCGACGATGGCGAGCACCTTGGCGCGGATCTCCTCCTGCCCGAGGTCCGGGACATGCTGCGTGGAGACGACGATCGAGGTGGCGCCGACCGGTATGCCGTCGACATAGCGCAACGTTACCTGGCTCTTGGCGTCCGGCAGGAGGCCCGCGACCTCAGGGCTCTTCGCACGCCGCAGCTCGCTCATCCGCCTGAGGATCAGGTGCGCGTAGTAGATCGGCGCGGGCATAAGTTCAGGCGTCTCGCGGCAGGCATAGCCGAACATGATGCCCTGGTCGCCAGCGCCCTCGTCCTTGTTGCCGGCCGCGTCGACTCCTTGGGCGATGTCCGGCGACTGGGAGTGCAGATGGCAGGTGATCTCTGCGTCTTTCCAGGAAAAGCCCTTCTGGTCGTAGCCGATGTCGTGGATCGCAAGCCGGGTGAGATGGATCAGATAGTCGTGCGTTACCGTCTCGGGCCCGCGCACCTCGCCTGCGAGCACGACCCGATTGGTTGTGACCAGCGTCTCGCAGGCGACCCTGCTATAGGGGTCAGCTGCCAGGAAGGCATCGAGCACAGTGTCGCTGATCCGGTCCGCCACCTTATCGGGGTGGCCCTCGGAGACGGATTCGCTCGTGAACAGATATTCGCCCGTCGCGCGCATGGCGTGCTTCGTCCTCTTGTCGCGGGGGGTCTCCGGTTCGGCCGGGGCCCCCGAAACTCCGGCCCCGGTCTCGGCCGGCCGCGGAGATTGCAGGGAACCGTGTCGTGGTCAAGGCAGGGCAGTGGCGTGCCGGGGTCGCGCCTCAGCGCCCCCGCATGCCGAGCACGTCAAGCATGCCGTAGAGGCCGGGCTTGCGGCCAACCACCCAGAGCGCAGCGCGCACGGCGCCGTCTGCGTAGATACGCCGGTCGAAGCTGCGGTGCGCAATGGTGATATGCTCCACCGCGCCTGCGAAAATCACACTGTGCTCGCCGACCACCTGGCCGCCGCGCAAGGACGCGAAGCCGATCGCGCCGACCGCCCGGCGCCCGGTATGGCCGTGCCGGCCGCTCTCCATCACCTCCTCGAGCCTGACGCCGCGCCCTTCTGCGGCAGCGCGTCCGAGCGCGATCGCCGTGCCGGAGGGCGCGTCGATCTTCTGCCTGTGGTGCATCTCGACGATCTCGATGTCGTAGTCTGGGCCGAGCGCTGCCGCCGCCTCGCGCACGAGCCCGAGCATGACGTTCACGGCAGGGGCGAAGTTCGCAGCGAAGACGATCGGCACGGAGCGCGCGGCGGCCGCGACAGCGCCCTCCTGCTCCGGAGAGAGGCCTGAGGTGCCAAGCACGAGCGGCTTGCCCGAGGCGGTCGCTGCGGCGAGATGCACAGCCACCGAGTCTGGGTGGGTGAAGTCGATCACCACGTCGGCGTGGCCGAACAGGGTCACAGCATCGTCGATCGCTGGCATACCAAGCGGCGCGAGCCCGGCAAGCCTGCCGACATCCTGGCCGTAGAGAGGGCTGCCGGGCCTGACCGTGCCGCCAGCGAGGGCTGCGCCCTTGGTTCGGGCGACCGCCTCAACCACAAGTCGCCCCATCCTGCCGCCGACGCCGGCAACGCCGATCCGTGTCGCCATCGGAACGCCCTCCTCCCTCGCCCGGAACCCTGCTGGCAAGCGCTGCGCCGGTCAACCGCCCGGGCTTCGCTGGCAGGCGCCGTCGGTGCTATGCGAGGTGGGCTGCGGGCGTGGCGGAACTGGTAGACGCAGCGGACTTAAAATCCGCAGCCGGGAAACCGGCGTGTCGGTTCGACCCCGACCGCCCGCATCCAGCCCGACCAGCAGGGGCACGACTGGCAGGGGCGCGACGGGCAGGACGAAAGCGCCCCGGGGCCGGGAGGGGGGAGAGGCCACGCCCGGTGCCTGGCAGCATCCCGAGGCGTTGCCGGAAAGCCTGGCCGCGGCAGAGGGGCAGAACCGCCCGTTGCGGCGAAAGCCACCAACCGCAAGTGAGGCGAGGTCTCGGGTTCCGGCGTGCCATTTTGCCGCAGCTCTCCGTATGGGCAGCCCCCCCTGGGTGTCAGCCGCGGCGTTCAAGCATCAGCCGCTTGATCTCACCGATCGCCTTGGCCGGGTTGAGGCCCTTCGGGCAGGCCTTGGCGCAGTTCATGATGGTGTGGCAACGGTAGAGCTTGAAGGGGTCCTCGAGCGCGTCGAGACGCTCCCCAGTCGCCTCGTCGCGGCTGTCAGCGATCCAGCGATAGGCCTGCAGCAGCACGGCCGGGCCGAGATAGCGGTCGCCGTTCCACCAGTAGGACGGGCAGGAGGTGGAGCAGCAGAAGCAGAGGATGCACTCCCACAGCCCATCAAGCCTGGCCCGTTCCTCTGGGCTTTGCAGGCGCTCTCCGTCCGGCGGAGGGGGAGTGTCGGCCTTCAGCCACGGCTCGATGGAGCGGAGCTGCGCATAGGGCTGGGAGAGGTCGGGAACAAGGTCCTTGATCACCGGCATGTGCGGCAGAGGCGTGATCCGCACCGGACCCTTCACCTCCTCGATCGGCTTGAGGCAGGCGAGCGTGTTGGTGCCGTCGATGTTCATCGCGCAGGAGCCGCAGATCCCCTCGCGGCAGGAGCGCCGGAAGGTGAGCGTCGTGTCGATCTCGTTTTTGATCTTGATCAGCGCGTCCAAAACCATCGGCCCGCAGGCGTCGAGATCGACCATGTAGGTGTCGGTGCGCGGGTTCTCGCCGTCGTCTGGGTTCCAGCGGTAGATGCGGAACTCCTTGACGCGCTTGGCGCCGGCGGGAGCGGGGAAGGTCCGCCCGGGCTTTATTCGGCTGTTCGCGGGCAGGGTGAAGGTCGCCATCGTTTGTTCCCCGATCAGTTCGTTGCGATCACCGCGTCAACCGCCGGACGCAGGTGGCTGTCGCCCTCGATCCGCAGCATGCCGATGTCCCGCACGCAAGCCATGAACGAGCTGCAAGTCCTGCCGGGCTGCTCGACTGTCGGGAGGCAGCGCAGGGCAGCAACCGTGTCGTCGCCGAAATTGACGCTGCCCTGTCGCCAAGCCAAGCCGTGACCCGACAGGAGGCGAGGGATGTCGCCGCAGGCATTCTGCGAGGTGGCCGCGTGCCAGGCAGGCTCAAGGGCAATCACGTCGATGTCGGACGGGATTGCGTGCATGCCGGGCTGCCTACGAACATCGGCGTTGTGCCCGATCCCTGCCGAGTTCAGGCACGTCGCTGTGTGGCTGTGGCGCCTCATCGCAGCTTCAGTACACCCGTGCCTTCGGCGGGAAGGACTGCACCTCGTTGGTCAGAGTCGTCAGCGTCACCGGGCGGTAGTCGAGGCGCACGGCGCCGGAAGCGTCGCACCAGGCAAGCGTGTGCTTGAGCCAGTTGACGTCATCGCGCTCGGGATAGTCCTCGTGCGCGTGCGCGCCGCGGCTCTCCTTGCGTGCCTCGGCCGAGACGACCGTGACCATCGCGTTGCCCATTAGGTTGTCGAGCTCCATCGCCTCGACGAGGTCTGTGTTCCAGATGAGGCTGCGGTCGTTGACGCGGATGTCCTCCATGCGCTGCCAGTGACCGCGCATCTTCTCCACACCTTCGGCGAGGCTCGCCGAGTTGCGGAACACGGCGGCATGGTCCTGCATCGTCTTCTGCATGGCCAGCCGTATCTCGCCTGTGGTCGAGCCGCCCTTGGCGTGGCGGAACCGGTCAAGCCGCGCAAGCGCCGCCTCCCCTGCCTTCGGCGGGAGTGGCGGCTGGCTCTGCCCGGGCTTGACGAGTTCCGCGGCGCGGTGCGCGGCGGCGCGGCCGAACACGACGAGGTCGAGGAGCGAGTTCGTGCCGAGCCGGTTTGCGCCGTGCACGGAAACGCAGGCCGCCTCGCCGACCGCCATCAGCCCTGGCACGACGCGGTCCCCTTCAGGCCCGCGCGTGATTACCTCTGTGCGCCAAGTCGTCGGGATCCCGCCCATGTTGTAGTGCACCGTCGGCAGGATCGGGATCGGCTCGCGGGTGACGTCGACGCCTGCGAAGATTCGCGCCGTCTCGCTGATCCCTGGGAGCCGCTCGGCGAGAAGCTCAGGCCCGAGATGCTCGAGATGGAGCAGGATGTGGTCCTTGTTCGGGCCGCAGCCGCGCCCCTCGCGGATCTCGATCGTCATGGCGCGGGAGACGACGTCGCGGCTTGCGAGGTCCTTCGCGGTGGGCGCATAGCGCTCCATGAAGCGCTCGCCCTCGCTATTGGTGAGATAGCCGCCCTCGCCGCGCGCGCCCTCGGTGATCAGGCAGCCAGCGCCGTAGATGCCAGTGGGGTGGAACTGGACGAACTCCATGTCCTGCAGCGGCAGGCCTGCGCGCAGGACCATGGCATTGCCGTCGCCCGTGCAGGTATGCGCCGAGGTGCAGGAGAAGTAGGCGCGCCCATAGCCGCCGGTTGCGAGCACGGTGATCGCGGCGCGGAAGCGGTGGATCGTGCCGTCCTCCAGATTCCAGGCAACCACGCCGCGGCAGGCGCCCTCGTCGTCCATGATCAGGTCAAGCGCGAAGAACTCGACGAAGAACTCAGCCTGGTGCTTGAGGCTCTGCTGGTAGAGCGTGTGCAGGATGGCGTGGCCAGTGCGGTCGGCTGCGGCGCAGGCGCGCATCGCCGGAGCCCGCCCGTAGTCCTTCATGTGCCCGCCGAAGGGCCGCTGGTAGATACGCCCGTCCTCGGTGCGGCTGAACGGCACGCCGAAATGCTCGAGCTCATAGACCGCAGGGATCGCCTCGCGGCACATGTACTCGATCGCGTCCTGGTCGCCGAGCCAGTCCGACCCCTTGACGGTGTCGTACATGTGCCAGCGCCAGTCGTCCTCGCCCATGTTGCCGAGTGCGGCGCCGATCCCGCCCTGCGCTGCGACGGTGTGGCTGCGCGTGGGGAATACCTTGGTGATGCAGGCGGTCTTCAGCCCTGCGGCGCCAAGCCCAAGCGTTGCCCGCAGACCCGCCCCGCCGGCGCCGACCACCACGACGTCATAGGTGTGGTCGACGATCCTGTAGGCGCCGCGCGAAGGCATGGTGATCGCGTTCATGCGTGTCCGTCCTGTCAGTCGGCCGGTGGCCTCAGAGCGCCACCCGAAGCACGGCGAGGATGCCCGACAGCGCCCCGATCAGCAGCACGGCCTTCGCTGCGAGCACCGCCGCAAGCCTCACCCCCTCGCTGTGGATGTAGTCCTCGATCACGACCTGCAAGCCCAAGGCGGCATGCCAGAATGTCGCGCCGACCAGGCAGAGGAGCAGCACGGTGTTGAACGGACGCGCGATCCAGGCCGCGACAGCGGCATGGTCAGCCCCGGTGAGCAGCACGAGCGAGGTGACGAACCACAGCGTCAGCGGCACGAGCGCAAGCGCGGTCACGCGCTGCGCCCACCAGTGCCCCACGCCTTCCTTCGCCGCGCCAAGGCCCCGCACGCGGCCAAGGCCGCTCTGGAACGCGGTGCGGGTGAGCCTCGCAGGCTTCGCCATCGCCCCCTCCCCTCAGCCCATCACGGCATAGCCAAGCGCCCAGGCGAGCAGCGTGAGCCCAACCGCTGCGCCGACCGTGAACCAGCCGGACCGGGTCACGCTCTCGAGGTCGTAGCCGTGGCCGAAATCCCAGGCGAGGTGCCGGATGCCGTTGCAGAAGTGGTAGAACAGCGCCAGCGTCCAGAAGAACAGCATCAGTCTGCCCAGGAAGGAGCCGAGAAAGGCCTGTGCCTCGGCGAAGGCGGCAGGGCCGTCGGCAGCGGCAAGCAGCCAGGAGACCATCAGGAAACTGCCGACGGCGAGCGCGATGCCACTGATCCGGTGGCTGATCGAAAGCACGGAAGTGATCTGCGGGCGATAGACCTGCAGATGCGGGCTGAGCGGGCGGCGCACCAGCCTGCCGTCGCTCGTCGTTCCCGTCATCAGCGCGTCGCGGCTGTCCATCTCCAGGCTCTCCTTGCGCCCGCCGCCTCAGCGCCGCAGCGGCGCCAGGACGGCAAGCGGTCACTCGGTGCGGCCCGAGACGCAACGGGCGCGAGGCCGCCAGCCCCGCGCCCCCGTCTCGGCAGAGCGAGTGTTACGCCTGCTGCAGTGCAGCGTCAACGCGCGACAGGGCCGCACGGCCGGTCGGGCGGCGAAGGCCAGCAAGGCGGAAGGCGGCAACCCCGGCGCGACCAAGCGCCTGCGCTTGCCACGCTGCCGCGGCGCGGCGCAATATCATCACCCGTGGAAGAAAGGGAGAATCCGATGCCGGTCGGACGCAGGGGGGCGGGGCTCATCACAGCCGTGGCGGGGTTGTTCGCCGCCGCGAGCGCGCGCGCCCAAAGCGGGCGGGAGCAGGGGGGGCGTGAGAAGATCGTCTATCACCTCAACCAGCCTGGCGGGGAGGACTTCGCCTTCTACCGGCAGATCCTCCGCAACTTGCGCAACCACCTCTCGGTGCTGCCCAAGGACGGGTTCGATCTCCGCGTGGTGATGCACGGCGCGGGGCTGAACCTGCTCCGCCGCGGCGCCAGGGCGGATCCGCAGATCGCCGCCGCGATCGACGAGCTCAAGCTTGCCGGTGTGCGCTTCGAGATCTGCCGGATCACGCTCAGGCTCGACAACATACGCCTGGAGGAGCTCTACGACGCGGAGGAGACGGACCTGGTCGAGAGCGGCGTGGCGCAGATCGCGCGGCTGCAGCACCAGGGTTTCGCCTACATCAAGGTCTGAGCCTCCCGCCTGAGCCGCGCGGGGCTCGGGGCGCGGGTCGCGGGAACCCGGGGCGCATGCCTTGCCACGCGAGGTTTGGCTGCGAACCGCGGGAACCCCGGGTGCACGCCTTGCCGCGAACCCAGGGCGGACGCCCTGCCGCGCGGGGTTCGGGCGCTGGGCGGGGGAACCCCGGGCGGACGCCCTGCCCCCCGAGGCGGGGGCCTTTGCATCACCGCGGCGGCGGGGGAGGGCGGGCAAGCCGCGCCTTGATCGGAATGGCGGCGAGCGCGAGTGCGGCGAGGCCGGCGAGCGCGCCGACCACCCGGGGCGTCAGCACGGAGCCTGGGTCGAACGCGCCGCCTGCGGCGAGCACATCGCCAAGCCCCGCGCCGGCGAGGCTGAACACGGCCGTCCCGGGCAGGATGCCGATAAGGGTCGTCGCGACATAGACCGGAAGCCCGACGCCAACGAAGGCGGGCACGAGGTTGACGAGGAAGAAGGGGAAGACCGGCACCAGCCGGAGCGCGAGCAAGTAGAAGGCCGCGTTGCGCCGGATCGCCTCCGCCAGCGCCTCAGCCCTCGGCCCGAGCCGCGAGAGCGCGTTCTCCCCGAACACGAGGCGGGCGAAGAGGAACACGAGAGCCGCACCGGTCGTCGCCCCGGCAGCGGCAAGCGCCGTTCCGAGCACGGGGCCGAACAGCAGCCCGCCAGCAAGGGTGAGCAGCACAGCCCCAGGGACGGAAAACGCCACGGCCGCGACATAGACCCCGAGATAGGCGGCCGCGGCGAGCACCCGGTTTTCCGCCACCGCCAGAACGAGCGCCTCGCGGTGCCGCGCGAGCGTCTCGAGCGAGACCGCCTCGGCAAGCCCGCTCGCCCGCAGAGCGACCACGGCGGCGACCGCGGCCAGCGCGATCCAGAGCCGGCGGTCGCGGAGAAGCGCGCCTGCGGTCACGGCAGGACCCTCTGGATCAGGCCGACGAGACGGCGCATGCGCGCGCCGAACAGAACCGGCGCGTAGTGGGCGCCAGCGGCGCGCTTGCTGATCTCGCCGAGCGTCGGATAGGGCGCAAGCCAGGAGGCGACCGCGCCGATGCGAAGCCCGCGCTGGATCGCAAGCCCCCAGAGCCCGATCAGCTCCCCCGCCCGCGGCGCGACGATGCTCGCGCCGAGGATACGCCCGCGCCTGCCAAGCACGATCTTGGCGAGTCCCTCGGTCTCGCGCTCCGCCTGCGCCCGGTCATTGCCCGAGAGCAGCTCGACCAGCACGGAGACCTGGTGCCCCGCCTGGCGCGCCTCCGCCTCGGTGAGACCGACATGGGCAAGCTCCGGATCGCTATAGGTCACCCACGGCAGAGCCCGGTAGTCGACCCGCGCCGGCAGCCCGAACAGGGCAGAGCGCAGGACAAGCCCGGCGTGATAGCCCGCGACATGGGTGAATTGCGGCCCGCCCGCGACATCGCCGATCGCATAGACGCGGCGATTCGTGGTGCGCAAGCCCCGGTCGACCGCGATGCCGCGCGGCGTGGTGGCGATCCCTGCGGCCTCGAGGCAGAGCCCATCCAGGTTGGGCGTCCTGCCTGCGGCGACGAGGAGATGCGTGCCCTCGATCCGGCCACCGTCGCCGAGGGTGACGGCGATCCCGTCGCCCGAGCGCGCCACGCCCGCAACCGCCACGCCCTCGCGCAGACAGACGCCCTCCGAGACGAGCCGCCCGCGCAGCACAGCCACCGCCTCCGCCTCGTCTCGCGGCAGGATCGTTGCTCTCTCGACCAGGGTCACCGCAGAGCCGAGGCGCCGGAAGGCCTGCGCGAGCTCCACCCCGATCGGCCCTCCGCCGACAACGACGAGGCGTGCGGGACGCTCCCTGAGCCCGAACACGGTCTCGTTGGTCAGGAACGGCACCTCGGGAAGCCCTGGGATTGGGGGCAAGGCAGGCGCGGAGCCGGTCGCAATCACGAAGCGTCTGGCGCGGATGCGCTCTCCCCCCGCCTCAACCTCAAAAGGGCCTGTGAAGCGCGCCTGCGCGAGAATCACCGTAACACCGAGGCCCTCGAAGCGCTCGACGCTGTCATGCGGCGCGATTGCTCCGATCACGCCGTGGATGTGCGCATGTATGCGCGCGAAGTCCACCTCCGGCGCCCCGCCGTCGACGCCGAACCGAGCAGCGGAACGGATCGTCTGGGCCGCCTCTGCGGCAGCGATCAGCGCCTTGGAGGGAACGCAGCCAGTGTTGAGGCAGTCGCCCCCCATGCGGTGCTTCTCGACCAGCACCACGGCTGCGCCCATGCGGGCCGCTCCGGCAGCGACGGAAAGCCCGCCCGAGCCTGCGCCGATGACGCAGAGATCGGCGTAGAGAACGCCCCCCCGCCGCACCGGCCGGCGCGCCGGAAGCCCCTTGCCTGTCGCGTCCGTCACCTGCTCCCTCCGCGGCCGCCCCTGTCGCGGCGATCATGCGGGAGGTCACGCGAGGATCAAGCCGCGCGCCTCCCCTTGCCGGCGTTCCGGCTCAGCCGCGCAAAAGCGCGTCGATCTCAGCCTGGGCGAGGTCCGCGCACGGCTCAGGTGCCTCTGGCTCGGTGCCTGCGCGCGCTTCTCCCTCGGCCTCGGCCCGCGCCGCCGCCCCGGGCAGGAACTGCTCAAGCATGGTCGCGACCTGCTGCAGGTGCTGAATGGCGCGGCGTATGCGCTGGCCGGTCAGGTCCTGGAAGCTGCAGGCCTCGAAGATGGCGCTCACCTTGGCGGAGAGGGCGGGCAGGGCGCCAGGGTCGACAGCGCCTCCGTCGATCCAGGCCTGGATCTGCTCTGCCGCTTCGAGGATGGTGTTTGCCGCGGCCTCCGTCGCCTGCACCACGGCCTCGAGCTCGATGCCGGAGTTGCGGGTCTCCCGAGCTGGTAGGGCGACCAGGGTCGCCACCGTCTCGTGCACGCGCCTGAGCTCGCGCGAGAGCTTCTCCTCGGAGATGTCGGAGAGCTGCACATGCGCGTCGAGCTCCGCGGAGAGCTCGGCGATCCGCCGGTCGACAAAGCGGCGCAGCTCGCCGAACAGGGGCGCGATCTCCTCGCGCACGGCCGCACGCAACGCCTCCGCCAAAGCTTGGTCCATGCCTGCACGTCCTTCCCTGCCGGCCCGCCTCCTGGCACGGCGCGGCGGCAGAGACACTCTCGCGCCGAGGCGTGAAGAGTGGCTTACCGGCTTAGGCGCGAGGGCGGCTCGCCGCTGCCTGCCTGGCCCGGCGCTGCCTCCCGCCCTTTTTTGCCAGCGGCTCGGCGAAGGCGGCGGCCTCCGCGCCGGGGGGGCTGGGCGGGCGGTCACGCCGTCTCCGTCCCGGCCAGGGCGGCGAGGGCGGCTTCAGCATCTGCCGGCGCCTGGGCGCGGTCCTCGACCAGTCGGCCGTCGCGGAAGCGCAATAGCCGTGCGGCAAAGCGCGCCATCTCCGGCTCGTGGGTGACGAGCAGCACCGCAAGCCCTGCCCGGTTCAGCGCCTGGAAGAGCGCCATGATCTCGAGCGAGGTGCGGCTGTCGAGAGCGCCTGTCGGCTCGTCCGCGAGCAGCAGCAGGGGTTGGTTGACGAGCGCACGCGCGATCGCCACACGCTGCTGCTGCCCGCCTGAGAGCTCGTTCGGCCTGTGGTGCATCCGGTCGGCGAGGCCGACGCGGGCGAGCGCCGCCTCGGCGCGGGCGCGGCGTTCCCGCCGGGGAATGCCGGCATAGACCATCGGCAGCTCGACATTGGCGAGCGCATCCGCCCGCGGCAGCAGGTGGAAAGCCTGGAAGACGAAGCCGAGCTTGCGGCTGCGCAGGGCGGCGAGCGCGTCCGGCGAAAGCCTGCTCACCTCCTCGCCGTCGAGGCGCAGCCTGCCGCCGGTCGGCCGGTCGAGGCAGCCGATCAGGTTGAGGAAGGTGCTCTTGCCGCTTCCCGAGGGCCCCATGACCGCGACGAACTGGCCCTGCGGGACGGTGACGGACACCTCGCGCAAAGCCGGCACGTCCCGCCCGCCGAGACGGTAGCTGCGCGAGAGCCTGTCTGCCTCGATCAGGAGCGTCACGGCCGAACCCGCGCGGCCGCGCGACAGAAGCGCCGCGCGCATGGGCCGGCTGCGAGCAGACCCTGCATCATGGCAGCGACCCTAGAGCCTTTCCCGCCACTGGCGCAGCCGCAGCGGGCGGAGGCAGGTTGCGCGGCCGCGCGATCGCGCCTGATTGCGGCTTGATCCACCTCATGTCGGGGCGCATCGGTGGGGGGGAAGAATGCCAAGGCAAGGAGGGACCCGATGTCACGCCTCTACACCGTGCGGATGCTGCTTGCGCGCAATCCCGGCTTCCCGGAAGGCTCGAGCGAGAGGGGCTATGAGCTGCATGTGCCTTTGACTCCGGACGGGCATCTCGATGTCGAGGCCTGGCGGGCGCGTCGGGCTGAGTGCACCGTCCGACGCTTCTGGCATGACGAGCCCGACCGGCACGGGCAACTGATCCACGGCCGGCACGGCTGGGCCTTCAGCTACGAGCCTGGCGAGGCGGATGACGAGCCGCTCTACAAGCTCGACGCCCATGTCTTTCGCCCCGGCGAATACGTCACCGTCCGCGAGACGGACGGCGAAGCCCTTACCTTCAGGATCGTCAGCGTTCGCTGAGCAGCGTCTTCCGAGCGAGGAACCCGCCATGTCGCACTACCATGCCGTCGTCTGGCTCGACAGAAACGAGGCGCATGTCTTCCACATCACCGAGACGGAGGCGGAGAAGATCACCGTCCGCGATCGCAAGCCGGACCGGCACATCCACCACGGCGGCACCAAGGGCCGCGAACACACCCACGCAGACGAGGAGTACTTGCACAGGGTGGTCGAGGCTCTCTCGGGCGCAGAGGAGTGGCTGATCATCGGCCCTGGCGAAGCGAAGCACGACCTCGTCCGCCATATCGAGAAACACGATGCGCAATTCCGCGGCCGGGTGAAGGGTGTCGAGACGGCCGACCACCCGACGGACGGGCAGGTCTGCGCCCTTGCCCGGAAATACTTCGCAAGGGTCGACCGGATGCTGCCGCAAAGGCCCTGAGGCCGATCGAGCAGCCGCTGCCGGGGCACAGCCATCGATCCTGCAAGTGTCAGGATCGGTCGAGCGCCAGCAATCCCCGGCTGCAGCGCAAGAGTTAACGACCCGTGAAGATTGGTGTTGAAGATCGGCTCTCGACCGCGTTATCCCCTCATACGTTGGTAACGATCCAGGCTCGAGAGGGCATGGCAGCCCGCACGTCGGCGGGTGACCGTGGCGTCGGGCTGGCATGCTCGCCGGGGAGGAACAGGCCCACGCCCGGCTGGCGGTGGAGGGAGTTGCGGTCGTGGTGCGCGTCTCCCGCGTGATCCTGCTCGCCGGCACGGCGCTGTCCGCGCCGTTTCCTGCCCAAGCCCAGGCACCATCGCCGAACACCCTGCCTCAGGGCGGGGTGGTGATCGCCGGCCAGGCCTCGATCGCCGTCGCGGCGCCGAACCGGCTTCAGGTCACCCAGGGGTCGGACAGGGCGGTGATCGGCTGGCAGTCCTTCTCGATCGGGTCGAATGCCGCGGTCGACATACGCCAGCCCGGCGCAGGCTCGATCTCTGTCCATCAGGTCCAGGGAAACGACCCGAGCCGGATCTTCGGCCAGCTCTCCTCGAACGGTCGCGTGGTCATCGCCAACCCGAACGGCGTGTGGTTCGGCCCCGAGGCTCGGGTTGACGCAGCCGGCATAGCGGCAGGCGCGGGGCGGATGAGCCCTGGCGCGGTCGCAGAGTTCATGGCTGACGGCCAGGTTCGGCTCGACCAGGGGGCGGCGCCAGGGGCGCAGGTGGTCAACGAGGGGAGGATCGCGGTCGCCCGAGGCGGGCTCGCCGCTTTGGTCGGGCCCACTGCCCGAAACGCAGGAACGATCGAGGCGCGCGGCGGGCGCGTGCAGGTCGCGGGCGCTGCCGGCGCGACGGTTGATTTCGACGGCGACGGGCTGATCGCGCTGCGCGCCGCCCCGGGCGCGCTTGCCGAGAACACAGGCCGTATCCTCGCCGAGGGAGGGCGCGTGCGGCTCACAGTCGCCGAAGCAACGGGGGTGCTTGCGGGAGCGGTCAATCTCGACGGGGTGGTGGAGGCACGCTCGGTCACGGCCGATCAGGGCGGGATCACGCTCGGCGCCGTGCATGCCGAAGGCCCCGCCGTCACTGTCACCGGCCGGGTCGACGTCTCCGGGCCGCGCGGCGGCACGGTGGCGCTGCTCGGGGACGAGGTCCGGGTCCGCGACGGCGCGCGGATCGACGCCTCCGGAGCGGCGGGCGGCGGTGCGGTGCGTATCGGCGGGCAGCCGCGCGGCGCTCCCGGCACCCGCGCGGCGCGGAAGACGACCATCGAGCGCGGCGCGGCAGTCGCTGCGGACGCGACGGCAGCCGGGGCGGGCGGCAGCGTCGTCGTCTGGGCCGACGGGCTTGCGACCATGGACGGCGCGATCACCGCGCGCGGGGCCGGGGCGGGCGCCGGCGGCTTCGTCGAGGTCTCAGGCCTTGGCGGAATCGCCTATGGCGGGGTGGTCGATCTGCGCGCGCCGTCTGGCCACTGGGGCACGCTTCTGTTCGACCCGACAACGATCAACATCGTTACCTCGGGCGGGACGAACGTGATCCCAACCCCCTCGACCCCCGGCATCGTCAACCTCAACGCCTCGGCCGTGGAGGCGCAGCTCGGCCTGTCGAACGTCCACCTGTTCGCGACCAACGCGATCAACGTCAATGCTGCGGTCTCCTGGGCCTCCGCCGGGACGCTGACGCTCACGGCGAACCAGGTGAACCTCGCCCAGCCGATCACGCTCGGCGGCGCTGGGAACCTCATGGTGTCGGCAAGCGGCAACGTCGATGTCTCCAGCACGCTGACCATGAACAGCACAGGCAGCGTGTGGCTCCGCGCCTTCAACAACGTCACGCTGCGGGGCGATGTCGCGACTGCTCCGACGGCGTCGGGCTCGCTCAGCGTCACCGCTGACAGCGACGGCAGCGGAGCGGGCGATTCGTTCCTGCACGGCAACATAGAGCTGCGCAGCGGCGCACTCACCGTGTCGGGTGCGAATGTCCGGCTGGGGCGCACGACCGCGGGCGATCTGCGCGTCCAGACCGGCACGGGCGCGATCCTGCTCGAGGCGACCAACGGCACGGTCGCGATCGGCACGACGGCGAACCAGAACAGCGCCACGCTGGTTGCGGCCAACCAGGGCGGAACGATCACGCTGAAGGCGACGGGCGACGTCCTGATCGGCCGCGCCACGGAAGCCCCTGTGACCGGCAGCCGCACCTGGTCCGAGGTGCAAAGCCCGCAGGGCGCGATCGACATCGAGGCCGGCGGCAGCGTGCTTGTGCGCGCACGCGCCGGCGCTGCGACGCCCGACAGCTTCGGCAGGCTCATCGCCGGAACGAGGCTCGATCTGCGCGCCGGTGGGAACGTCGTGGTCGGCGGGGGAACCGGTGCCGGCACGGCGTCAGCGAGCGCGGGGAGCCTGATCCGGACCCTCTCGGGGCCGATGACCATCGCAGCCGGCGACGTGATCGTCCAGGCAGGCGGCGCGTTTGCGCCCGCGACCCTCGCAAGTGGCGGGTCGCAGACGATCACGGCACGCGGCAAGGTGGAAGTGATCGCTGCGGGCGCAGACGCCGCTATCTCCGCCTCGGGCACGCAGAGGCTGACTGCGGGCGGGGCGGTGAGCGTGCGCAGCGGCTCCACCGTCGATGTCCTCGCCGCCATCGCGAACACGGCGGGCGCGCAGAGCATTTCCGGCAGCGAGGTCGAGCTCGCCGCCTTGGGCAGCGCGACGCGGATCAGCAACAGCGACGGGCCGCAGACCATCAGCGCCCTCGGCGCGGTTTGGCTCCGCGGCGGCGGCCCCGCCGCTGCCGAGGCGGCGATCACCAACACAGGGGGGAGGCAGGAGATCACCGCCCTCTCTGGCCCCCTCGCCCTGGACGCGAACCTGGCCGGACCGGTGCGGATTGAGAACAGAGGGGGCGATCAGTCCGTCTCTGCGACGGCAGTGCGCCTCACCGCGGCGACCAACGCTCCGGCACGCATCAGCAATGACGGTGGGGCACAGACTGTCACCGCAACGACCACGCTGACCCTCGCTGCCGCTGGCGGAACCGGCACCGCAATGATCTCGAACGGCGCCGGCGGGCAGACGGTGGTGGGCAGGACGTCCATCACGCTTACCGGCGCCGAGGCCTCGGCCATCATCACCGCCGGCGACGGCGACCAGACAGTGCGCAGCAACGGCCGGATCCGTCTCGCCGCCTACGCCGCAGGCACGGCTTCGGGCCCGCTGAACGCCGCCATCACCAATGGCTCAGGCGCCCAGACTGTCGCGGCGGGCGACAACCTCGAGCTGCTTGCGGGAGGGGCGAACGCAGGCGCGGCAATCCGCTCTCGCGGGGACCAGAGCGTGACCGCGGGGGGGCGAATCGACATCCTTGCGAGGAACGCTCCGGCGGACCTGACCGCGGCGGGGCGGCAGGTGATCCGCGCCGATAACGCGATCCTCCTCTCCGGGGGCTCAGGCCCCGGTCTCTCCGCCTCGATCGACAACGCCGGGAGCAGCCAGGCAGTCTCAGGCCGGACGATCGACCTCGCGGCCAATGCCGGCGGCGCGGCGATCACGAACAGGCGCGGGAACCAGGCGGTGACCTCAGCGCAGGTGCTGTTCATCACCGGCGGGGCGGGTACGGGGCTGATTGCGAATGAAGGCGGTGACCAGACGGTGCGCGCCGACAGCGGGCTTCTCTTGCGTGCGGCCGACAATGGCGGGCCGGTCGGGATAGACAATATCGGCGGCAACCAGACGGTCGCCTCCGGCAGCGGGCTGATCGCCCTGCTTGCCGCCTCCCGCGCACCGGCCTTCATTGACAATCGCGGCGGCAACCAGACCGTGGACGCAGCCACCACTCTGGAGTTGACCGCGGCCTCCGGCACGCGCGGCTTCGCCTCGATACTGAACGACGGCGGGGCGCAGAGGATCACCACCGGCAGCGACCTCTCGCTCAGAGGCGGCGAAAGGGGCCCTGCCGATCTCGGAGGGGCAGCCTTCATCCTCGCGCTTGGCGGGCCGCAGACCGTCACCGCAGGCGACCGGCTCACGCTCGAGGCTGCGCCGGAGGCGACGCCGCTCGGCATGTCCGAGACAGCACCGACGAGAGCGCCGACGCCAGGCAGCGCCTCGATCCAGTCCGACCCGAGGACCCCGCCCGGGGTCGCTGCCGGTTCGGCCAACCAGAGGGTGAGCGCGCTCGGCATAATCTTCGCGGGCCCCGCAGGGGCGAGCGCGATCGGGCTGCAGGACCTGAGGGCTGTCGACGACCGCCCCGACGCAACGCCGCGCTTCCAGTCGGTGCTTTCCGGCGGGCTCGAGCTATCGGTCCCGGGCAGTACCACCGTCTTCGCTCTGCCGCCCCCGCCCGGGCCGCCGGGCAGCGCCCCGACACCGGAAGCGCCGCTGCCTGCATTCGTCAACGCGCTGCGACAGCTCCTGGCACAGAGCTTCCCGAGGCCGGTTGCGGAACAGCTCGGCGGCGGGACGGGAGGGTTCGTTCCCGCAGGCCTCGCCGCGGGGGAGACGCAGCAGACGGTCGAGATCGCCGGCGAGGATCCGGCGGCCGTGTTCGCAAACGCGGTGCTGAACGCCCGTGTGGAGGGGCTCCTGCCGCCGCCTGTTCCGTACTTCCCGGGCTTCGTCTCGCCACCCCTTTCGGTGGCAAGGCTGCGCTGAGGCCCCGGTTGCCTGCGGCAGAACGCATGCCTGGCTACGACCGGGGCCGCGTGACCGTCGCCGAATGACCTTCCGCGCGGCACAACGGCGCAGGCTCTGCTTCGCCGCCGCTGCCCTGGTCGCGGCAGCAGACGCCGCCGCGCAGGCGCCGGCCGTGCTGCCTGCCGGCGTCGACCCTGCGCGCCTGCCGCGCGAGGCGCCGGTCGCGCAGCCGCCACCCTCCGGCAGGCCAGCGGAGCCCGCCATCCCCGCCGAGCCCAGGCTCGGCCCACCGCCGGGAGCTGAGCAGGTTCGCTTCCGCCTGACCGAGCTCGTCATCGAGGGGGTGACCGCCTACCGGCCGGAACAGCTCCGCTCGCTCTACGCGCGCTTCATCGGGCAGGAGATCTCGGTCGCCGACCTGTTCGCCATCTCGGAGTCGATCACGGAGCGCTACCGCGCCGACGGTTACCTGATCAGCCGCGCCCTGGTTCCGGCACAGCGGATCGAGAACGGCATTGCGCGGATCCAGGTGATCGAGGGCTTTGTCTCGGAGGTTTCCGTCGAGCCAGCCGACCCGGTGCTGGCGCGCCGCGCCGAGCGGGCGGTCGCGTCCTCGCGCCCGCTCACCCTCTCCCGGCTCGAGCGGTCGCTTCTCCTGCTCAACGACCTGCCCGGGGTGACCGCGCAAGGGCTGATCGAGCCCGCCGCGGGCGGGCCGGTTGGCGCGGCTCGGCTCGGCATCGCCGCCGAAACACGGCGGGCGTGGGACGGGTTCGTCGCGCTCGACAACCGCGGCAGCCGCTATGTCGGGCCGTGGCAGGCGATGGTCGGAGGCGGCGTCTCCTCCGTGCTGACCTCCTACGACCGGCTCGCCTTCCGCGCCGTCGGCGCCTCGCCTTTGCGCGAGCTACGCTTCCTCGAACTCGCCTACGAGGCGCCGGTCGGGCCTGACGGCTGGAGCTTCATCGGCTCCGCCTTCATCTCGCGCTCCGAGCCAGGTTTCACCCTCGCCGCGCTCGACACCAAGGGCAGGGCGGAAGGGTTCTCGATCGGCCTCGCCTATCCGCTGATCCGCACCCGGGCGGAGAACCTGCGCGCCTCGCTCGCCTTCACCCCCTACAACAGCGCCAACGCGCTGCTCGGCCGGACCGACCTCACCCCCGGCTACGAGGACGACATGCGCCCGCTGCGCTTTGCCCTCACCTACGACCTCGCCGACGCCTGGGAGGGCCTCAACTATCTCTCCGTCGAGCTCAGCCGGGGGCTCGATGTGCTCGGCGCCTCCTCCGAGAACCGCCCAAACCCCTCGCGGCCCGGGGCGCGCACGAGCTTCACGCGGCTGCGCTTCGAGGCGAACCGGCTGCAGCCGCTCCCCTGGATCGCGCCCGGACTCGCCCTCTTCCTCGCCGCGCAAGGCCAGTGGGCGTTCGGCTCCCCGCTCGTCGCCTTCGAGCAGCTCGGGCTGGGGGGCGCACGCTTCGGCCGCGGCTACGACCCGGCGGAAATCTCCGGAGACAACGGCCTCGCTGGGCTCGTCGAGCTGCGATACTCGCTCGGCTTCGGCCCAGGAATGTACACGTTCGGCAGGCCGCTGACGCTTGAGCCCTATCTCTTCTCGGACGCGGGCGTCGTGTCCAGCGCGCGGCCCGAGGTCGCCTCGCAGAGCCTGGCAAGCGCAGGGATCGGCATACGCCTGTGGCTCGGCGATGCCTTCGCCGCCACGCTCGAGCTCGCCAAGCCGCTGACGCGCACCGTCGCGGCGGAGGTGCTCGCGGGCGGGCGAGGCAACGACCCGCGGCTCTTCTTCTCGACCGTGCTCCGCTTCTGACCGCGCCTTGCGCGGCGGCTCAGCCCGCCCCACGTGCCGGGCATGGACGCGCTTGCCGACGCAATCCTCGACGAGGCCCTCGCCCAAGCAGAGCGCGAGGGCTGGGAGAACCTGCGTCTTCGCAAGGTCGCCGTCGCGCTCGAGGTGCCGCTTGCCGAGGTCTACGCCCGCTTCCGCGACGCCGATGCGGTGGCGGATGCGCTGTTCGCGCGGCTGTTGCGGGCGATGCTCGGGTCGCCGGAGGATCCTGCCGCCTTCGCCCTCGCCACGCCTCAGGCGCGCGCGACCGAGGTTCTGTGGCGCTGGTTCCGCGCCGCCTTGCCGCACCGCCGCACCGTTACCGCCATGCTCGCGGTGAAGGCCTGGCCGAGCCACCCGCACACCTGGGTGCCGATGGTGTTCAACCTCTCCCGCCTGATCCACTGGGTGCGCGATGCTGCACGGCTCGACCGCGGCGGCATCGCGCGCATGATCGAGGAGGTCGGGCTTACGGCAGCCTTCCTCGCCACACTCGCTGCCTTCGCGACCGATGGCACGGAGGGTGCCGCGCGCACACGCCGTGTGCTCGAGGCGGCCGTGAAGAGGGTGCCGCTTGGCTGAAGCGGGCGCTCCCCTCAGGGAGGCCTGCGCGTGCGGATGTCTCTCGCGGCTCGCCCCTGACGGCGGAGGCTCTGCCCGAAGCAGATCGCACACGCCTGGAATCAGTCGTGTGCGTGAATCAGCTCACATAAGATGGCCTGAGCGGTTTCCATTCGTGTGGAAACCGCTCCAGCCGCGCGGGGACTATCCGAGCGGACGGATGCGCCAGATCTCCTCGGCGTACTCGCGCACCGTCCTGTCTGAGGAGAACCAGCCGACATGCGCGGTGTTGAGGATCGCCTTGCGCCGCCAGGCCGCCTGGTCCTGCCAGAGCGAATCGACCTGCCGCTGCGCTTCGGCATAGGCGGCGAAATCCGCCGCCACCATGAAGTGGTCGCCGTTGTAGAGCATGCCCAGGAGGTCGCCGTAGCGGCCCGGCTCCTCGGGGGAGAACACGCCTTGGGCGATCGCCTCGAGTGCCTGCTTCAGAGGCCAAGTCGACTCGATCGTCGCGCGCGGGTCGTAGCCGCCGCGGCGACGCGCCGCCACCTCCTCGGCGGTGAGGCCGAAGATGACGATGTTCTCTGCGCCGACGAGGTCGCGTATCTCGACATTCGCGCCGTCGAGCGTGCCGATGGTGATCGCTCCGTTCATGGCGAACTTCATGTTGCCCGTGCCTGAGGCCTCCATGCCGGCGGTCGAGATCTGCTCGGAGAGGTCGGCCGCGGGCATGATCCGCTCGGCGAGGGAGACGTTGTAATTCGGCAGGAACACGACCTTGAGCTTGCCCTGCACTGCTGGGTCAGCGTTGATGACGCGCCCGACATCGTTGATCAGCCGGATGATCGACTTCGCCGTCCAGTAGGAGGCGGCCGCCTTGCCGGCGAACACCTTCACCCGCGGCACCGGGAACCGGTCCGGGTCGCAGCGGATCGCGTCGTAGAGCGCGATCGTCTCGAGGATGTTGAGGAGCTGGCGCTTGTACTCGTGGATCCGCTTCACCTGGACGTCGAACAGAGCCGAGGGGTCGACGCGTATGCCGGTCCGCTCCCCGATCAGAGCCGCAAGCCGCTGCTTGTTCGCCCGCTTCACCGCGGCGAAGGCCTCCTGGAAGCCCCTGTCCTCGGCGTGCGGCGCGAGTTCGGAGAGGGCTGAGAGGTCGTCGAGGAACCGCTCGCCGATCGTTGCGCGGATCAGCGCGGTCAGGCCCGGGTTGGCCTGGAAGAGCCAGCGCCTTGGCGTGATGCCGTTGGTCTTGTTGACGATCCTGTCGGGGAAGAGCTTCGCAAGCGGGGCGAACACGGTCTGCCGCATCAGCGCCGTGTGCAGGGCCGAGACGCCGTTGACCTTGTGCGAGCCGACGAAGGCGAGGTTGCCCATGCGCACGCGCCTGCCGTTGCTTTCGTCGATCAGGCTGACCGCGGCGATGAAGGCGTCGTCGGCGTCGGGCAGACGCCGCGCCGCGGCGAGCAGGCGCGCGTTGAGGGCGTAGATGATCTGCATGTGCCGCGGCAGCATCCGCTCCATCAGGTGCACCGGCCAGGTCTCGAGCGCCTCGGGCAGCAGCGTGTGGTTGGTGTAGCTGATGGTCTCCCGGGTGATGCTCGCGGCGTCCTCCCAGGAGAGGCCGTGCACGTCGACGAGCAGGCGGATGAGCTCCGCGACGGCGATCGCCGGATGGGTGTCGTTCAGCTGCACCGCCGCGCAATCGGGCAGGCTGCGGACGTCGCCGAACTGCTGCACGTGGCGTCGCAGCAGGTCCTGCAGCGAGGCGGAGGTGAAGAAGAACTCCTGCCGCAGCCTGAGCTCCTGCCCTGCCGGGGTGCTGTCGGCCGGGTAGAGAACGCGCGAGATCGATTCGGCGCGCATCCGCTCCGTCACGGCGCCGAGATGGTCGCCCTGGTTGAAGGCGTCGAGCTGCATCGGGTCGGTCGCGCGCGCAGACCACAGGCGCAGAGTCGTCACCGCCTTGCCCTGCCAGCCGACCACGGGGGTGTCGTAGGCGACAGCGATCACCCGCTCTGCCGGCTTCCAGATCGGCTTGCTGGCGCTGTCCCATTCCTCGCGGCCTTCCACAGTGCCGCCGAAGCCGATCTCGTAGGCCGCCTCGCGACGCTCGAACTCCCAGGGGTTGCCGTGCGAGAGCCAGTCCTCCGGCACCTCGACCTGGCGGCCGTCGACGATCTTCTGTCGGAACAGCCCATGCTCGTAGCGTATGCCGTAGCCCATGGCGGGGATGCCGAGCGTCGCCATGCTCTCGATGAAACAGGCGGCGAGGCGGCCGAGCCCGCCGTTGCCGAGCGCCGCGTCCGGCTCGATCTCGGCGATGTCGTCGAGCGCGACGCCGAAGGAGGCGAGCGCCTCGCGCAGCGGCTCGAGCAGGTTCAGGTTGGCGGCGGCGTCGCGGAACAGCCGCCCGATCAGGAATTCGAGCGAGAGGTAGTAGACCCGCTTGTGGCCCGAGCGGTAGGTCTCGCGGGTCGTGGCGATCCAGCGGTCGATGATCGCGTCACGGACCACATGGCTCGCGGCGAGGAGCCAGTCGTAGCGGCGGGCGACAAGGGGGTCCTTGCCCACGGTGTAGGTGAGCTTGCGCAGGAGCGCTTCCCTCACCTCGGCCGCCCTTGCGCCGAGGGCGGGGGTTTCGGCAGCGGAGGTCGGGGCCGTGGCCCGGGGCGTGAGGTCGATGTCGTTCATGCTCAAGCCGGTCCGTTCCTGGCCCCTCGGCCAGTCTCCCATGATGCGGTGCACACGAGGTTAACATCCCGCCCACCTGACGTCCGTCAATTCTCTCTGCCCAACTCTCTCTGCCCCTGGCCTCGAAGGCGAACGGGGCGGCGGCGGTTGACAGGCTCGGCCGCCGGCCCTAACCGCCGCACCATGCACGCCCCCGCAAGCCCGCATGCCGCCTCCCTCGCCGCGCGAATTGCCGACCGCGCGGCCATCGTCTCTGTGATCGGGCTTGGCTATGTCGGCCTGCCGCTCGCGCGCGCCTTCGTCGAGAGCGGCTTCTCGGTGCTCGGCTTCGACACCGATCCCGCCAAGGTCGAGGCGCTCGCTTCCGGCCGGTCCTACATACGCCACATCGGCGCCGACTCGGTCGCGGCGATGATCGCCAGCGGCCGCTTCGAGGCGACCAGTGACCCCGCCCGGCTCGCCTCTGCGGATGCGCTGCTGATCTGCGTGCCCACCCCGTTGACGCGCCACCGCGAGCCGGACATGACCTATGTCGTGGCGACCGCGGAGACGATCGCCGCTACACTTCGCCCGGGGCAGCTCGTCGTTCTCGAGAGCACCACTTGGCCAGGTACAACCGAGGAAGTTGTCAAGCCAATCCTCGAGCGCAGCGGGCTCCGCTCCGGCTCCGACTTCTTTCTCGCCTATTCGCCCGAACGCGAGGACCCGGGCAATGTCGAGTACGCGACCAGCCGTATCCCCAAAGTCGTTGGCGCCGACGGGGCGGAGGCTCTGGCGGTCGCCACCGCGCTTTACGATGCGGTGGTGCCTCGCACCGTCGCCGTCTCCTCCGCCGCGACGGCGGAGGCGGTGAAGCTCACCGAGAACGTCTTCCGCGCCGTCAACATCGCCCTCGTGAACGAGCTGAAACAGGTCTATTCTGCGATGGGCATCGACGTCTGGGAGGTGATCGCCGCCGCCGCCACCAAACCTTTCGGCTTCATGCCCTTCTGGCCTGGCCCAGGCCTTGGCGGGCACTGCATCCCGATCGACCCGTTCTACCTCACCTGGAAGGCGCGGGAGCACGAGATCTCGACGCGTTTCATTGAGCTCGCGGGCGAAATCAACACGGCTATGCCGCGCTGGGTGGTGCAGCGGCTCGCCGATGCTCTGAACGAGCGGGAGGGCAGGGCGCTCAGAGGCGCGCGCATCCTGCTGATCGGCGCCGCCTACAAGAAGAACGTCGACGACATGCGCGAGAGCCCGGCGCTGAAGATCATCGCGCTGCTCGAGGAGCGCGGCGCGGCCGTCGACTACCACGACCCCTACGTGCCGGAGCTCCGCCGCTCGCGCGACTATCCCCACCTCGCCGGGAGGCGCTCCTTGCCGTGGGACCGTGCCCTTTTCGCGACCTACGACGCGGCGATGATCGTCACCGACCATGACGGCATCGACTACCCGGCCCTGCTCTCCGCCTGCCGGCTCGTGGTTGACACCCGCAACGCCTGCCGACGCGCCGGCGCGGTTGGGGACAACCTGGTGCTCGCCTGACCGCGCCTGGAGACCGCAGGATGCCAGATGCCCCGGCGCCCGCGCCGATCGCCTTCATCGACCTCGATGCGCAGCGCCGCGCGATCGGCGCCCGCATGGAGGAGGCGATCCTGCGCGTGGTGCGCTCGACCCGCTACATCCTCGGCCCCGAGGTCGCCGAGCTCGAGGCCGCCCTCTCCGCCTTCGCCGGGGTTCCTCACACCCTCTCCTGCGGCAACGGCACAGACGCGCTGGCGCTCGCGCTGATGGCCTGGGGCATCCGCCCTGGCGACGCCGTGCTCGTGCCCTCCTTCACTTTCGCCGCCACCGCCGAGGTGGTCGCCTGGCTCGGCGCGACACCGGTGTTCGTCGACGTGCGCGAAGCCGACTTCAACATGGACCCGGCAAGCCTCGAGGCGGGGATAGAGACGGCGCGGCGGGCTGGCCTCACGCCTCGGGCGGTGATCACCGTCGACCTCTTCGGCCATCCGGCAGACTACGACACGCTTTTGCCGCTCGCGCGTGCAGCTGGGCTCAAGGTGCTCGTCGATGCGGCGCAGAGCTTCGGCGCGACGCATCGCGGCAGGCATGTCGCGGCGATCGGGGACATGGCGGCGACGAGCTTCTTCCCCGCCAAGCCGCTCGGCTGCTACGGCGACGGCGGCGCTGTGTTCTGTCACGATCCGGAGACGCTCGAGGTGCTGCGGTCCTTGCGCGTGCACGGGCAGGACAACCAGGACAAGTACGAGAACATCCGGGTCGGCATGAACGGCCGGCTCGACACGATCCAGGCGGCGGTCCTGCTCGAGAAACTGCGCGTCTTCCCAGCGGAGATAGAGGCCCGCCAGGAGGTCGCCAGACGCTACGGCGAGGCGCTCGCCGATGTCGCGATCGTGCCCGAGGTCGCGCCGCACGCCGTCTCCGTCTGGGCGCAGTACACGCTTCGGATCCCCGGGCGCGACCGAGCCAGGGTGGTTGCCGAGCTCGCGGCGCGCGGCATCCCCACCGCGATCTATTATCCGAAGCCGCTGCACCGCCAGCGCGCCTATGCGCACCATCCGGTCGCCGGCAACGGCCTGCCGGTGAGCGAACGGCTTGCAGGCGAGGTGCTGAGCCTGCCCTTCCACCCCTATCTCGACGCCGCGACGCAGGCCCGGATCATCGAGGCCACGCGCGCCGCACTCGCATGATCAGGCGCTGCCCGGCCCACGCCTGAGCGTCCGGGATGCCAAAGCTCCCGGATGGCTGAGCTGCCGCGGGGCTTCAGGCTCCTCGTCGTCGTCGCCACGCTCGGCCTTGGCGGGACGGAGCGACATCTCGCCGCCGTGCTGCCTGCCCTCGCCGCGCGCGGGGCGAGTGTGCGCGTCGTCGCGCTTCGTCCGGCCAGGGAGATCGCGGATGTGCTCGCGGCGCGCGGCATCGCCGTCCATACTCTGCGCGCCGGCGGGAGGCGGCATGGCCCGGTTGCCGGGTTCCTCGCCGTGCTGTGGCACGCGCTCGCCTTCCGTCCGCATGCGGCGCACTTCTTCCTGCCCGAGGCCTATCTGCTGGGAGGTCTCGCCGCCTGTTGCACGGGCGCCCGGCCGCGGGTGATGAGCCGGCGCGGCCTCAACGCCTACCAGTCGGCCCATCCGCGCGCAGCGCGGCTCGAGCGCTGGCTGCACCGGCGGATGGACGCTCTGATCAGCAACAGCCGCGCCGTGTGCGCCGAGCTCGCTGCCGAAGGCGCCCCGGCCAAGCGGATCACGCTTACCCCCAACGGCGTCGTCGCCGCCCCGTCCACGCGCAAGCCGAGGCTGAGGAGGCGCTCGCCGCGCTCATCGCCGATGCCGTGCGCCTCTGCCAGGTCGCCGACGTGCCGGTCGGTGCCTTCCTCTCGGGGGGCATTGACTCCACCGCCGTGGTCGCCCCGATGCGCATAGGCGCGCCGCCCCGCACCTTTACCATCGGCTTTCCCAAGCGAGAGTTCGACGAGGCCCGCCATGCCAAGGCGGTCGCCCACCATCTCGGCGCCGACCACACGACCCTGACCGCGACGGAGGCGGAAGCGCTCGCAATCGTTCCAGAGCTTGGCCGCCTGCATCCTTCACGGCTTCCTCGCAGGTGCCGACGATTCTCGTCTCTCGCCTGGCGCGCGCCCGTGTCACGGTGGTGCTCTCGGACGACGGGGGCGACGAGCTGTTCGGCGGCTACGAGCGCTACCGCTGGCTCGAGCGTATCGCCGCAGTGCGGCTGCGTGCTCCCTGACCACTCCGCCGCCCCCTTGCCGCCGCCGGAAGGCTCGCTCGCGGCCTGCGGGCAGCACGGGCGGCGGCGATGCTCTCCCTTGTGCACGAGGCTTCGGTCTACCGCCGGCTCATCGCCACCGGTGCCGACCAAGCCTTGCTGCTTCCCGGCACAGCCGCGCCGCCCGACGACGGGCCGCACAAGACGCTCCACACCGCTTCGTCCGATTGAGCCGGATGGGCGTCTTCGACCTAGGGTCAGTACTCAATTGACGTGAGGGCGGTGCGGTGGGTCACCCTGGCAAAGGGCGAAGGATGGATCGTGTCGCGCTTGTTCTGGCTGAACGACGTACAGTGGGCGGCGATCGAGCCGCACCTGCCGATGGTGCATACGGGGCCACGGCGCGTGGACGATCGGCGGGTGCTCAGCGGCATTATCCCGGTTGCGCGAAGGCTGCCGGTGGCGGGCCTTGCCGCCGGAATACGGGCCGTACACGACGGTCTTCAACCGCTGGAACCGCTGGAGCCAGCGCGGGCTCTGGCAGCGAATCTTCGCTGCCCTCGTCGCCTGCGCTGATCCGCCCCGGGTCACGCTGATCGACAGTTCCGCGGTGAAGGCGCACCGCTCGGCGCCTGGCGCGAGAAACGGGGCAACGGCGATGCCTGCCATCAGGCGATCGGCCGCTCGCGCAGCAGGCGCACCACCAAGCCCCACGCGCTCTGTGACGACCAAGCCACCCGCACGCGATCCTGCTGACCGGCGGCAAAGTCGCCGGAGACCGAAGGTCGGCCGAAGGCCAAATCACCGCCGCCGCGACGCTGGTCTCGGCGGTCACACCGCCGAGCGAACTGGTCGGGGACAAGGGCTACCGCGCCAACACCTGCGCCGCTTCCTCGCCGAGCGCGGCACCGCTGCGGTCATCCCCAGCACTTCGTCGCGCAAGCTCGCCATCCCGCATGACACCGAGCGCTACAAGCTGCGCAACGTCATCGAGCGGACCTTCTGCCGCATCAAGGATTTCCGCGGAATCGCCACCCGATACGACAAGACCGCCCGCAACTTCCTCGCCGCCGTCCGCCTCGTTGCCGCCATCACCTGCCGGGCGTGATCGAGTCCACGCCCTAGCCCCTGGCCGACGTCGTCTCCGTCGGGCGTGCCGTCATCGAGGCCAAAGCCGCAGAAGCGACGGAAGGGGACCGCAGG
>Ga0308417_1000044_pt1 | contig 99721 bp, 69 predicted proteins | sample HotsprSampleOS65_FD_203528 | JGI IMG/M metagenome (GOLD analysis project Ga0308417, IMG submission 203528) | Hot spring phototrophic mat microbial communities from Octopus Spring, Yellowstone National Park, Wyoming, United States - 20090730_OS65 ... | reverse complement strand
TCCGCCGCGCCTGGCTCGAAGTCCGCTTCGGCAGCCGCGAGACGATCAGGGTCAACCTCGGCCCCGAGCCGGTCAAGGTCGGCGGCGATGCCCGGGCCTGCACCGTCTGGGCCCGTGGTGCTCCGCCGGTCGCCCTGCGGTTCTTCGTGCGTGACGGCCGGGTGATCTGCGACGACCCGGTGATGCGGCGGGAGGTGACGGTGGCGGACGGCTTCGCCAAGGAAGTCGGTAACGTGACGGTCACGGTGCGGACGGGAGGGCTGTCTGCTGCCCCGGCACCGCCGCCCGTCGCCCGGCCGGTGGCGACCCCGCCGAAGCCGACCCCGAAGCCCGAGCCGCTTCCGCTCGACGACGACTTCGACCCCCTGCCGATGCCGATCAGCCCGCCGCCGGTCCCTGCGTCCCCGGCAGCTCCGCCGAAGCCGACCCCGCCGAAGCCCGCGCCGCCGAAGCCCGCGCCGCCGGCACCCATGGCTGGCGTGAAGCCGCCGGTCCCGCCGCAGCCGCCCGCTGGGCCGAAGCCCGAGCCGCCGAAGCCCGCGCCGCCGGTGTCGGTCCCGAAGCCGTCCTCGCCATCGCCCGGAGGATCGTCCCCGTCTTCGCCCGGAGCCGCGGTCAGGCACCCGGACGCCTGTCCGGTCTGTGGCCGTGTGAATGCCGGTAGTCCGAAGCAGCGCTACTGCCTGGTCTGCGACCAGGTGTACTGAGCGGTGTGCCCGGCGTGCGGCCACCGTGAGGTGGCCGTGTCCGTCGTCGTTACACGGCGGGCGGATGCCGTTCGCGGCGGGCTGACGCCGCGCCGCTCGTCGGGACGTCGCCAGACGCCGTTCGCGGCGGGCTGACGCCGCGCCGCTCGCCGGCGCGCTCGCCAGACGCCGTTCGCGGCGGGCGGACGCCGCGCCGCTCGCCGGGCCGCTGCTCGTCGGGAGGTTCACCGTGTCGTCGTCGTCGCCGCCCTCGTCGCCTCCTCCTCCGCCTCGACCGCCCCGCGCGACCTGGTCGCACCTGACGGAAGAGCAACTGCTCTCGCAGTGTGAGGTGGACACGTACCGGGCCAGTGGTCCCGGGGGCCAGAAGCGGAACAAGACGAGTTCGGCCGTGCGCCTGAGGCATTTGCCCACGGGGTTGCTGGTGATCGCCGAGGAGAGCCGGTCGCAGCACCAGAACAAGGCGGTGGCGTTGCGACGGCTGCGGCAGGGGTTGTTCCTGCACATCCGGGACGAGTTGGCGGGGGCGGCCCGGACCCGGGAAGGGATCGCGGCCCACCCCGATTACGCGGCGGCCCGGGGCGTGGACGGTCGGCTGCACCTGAGCCCGAAGGACCCGCGGTTCTGGCCGGCGGTCGGTGTGGTCCTCGATGTGCTGGCGGCCTGTGAGTCGCGGGTGTCCGAGGCCGCCGGTCTGCTCGGCCTGACGACGGCCAACCTGGTCGACTTCCTGCGGGGCGAGCCGAAGGTGTGGCAGGAGGCGAACCGGTTGCGGGCGCGGTTCGGCCAGAAACCGTTGCGGTGAGGCGGCGGTGCGGTTCTGCCCCGGTCGGGGTCGTGGTAGCATGACCTGGTAGCCGTCGTGGTTTGCGGCGGTGGTTTTCAGCGCAGGAGTGCGGATGCCCCCTCCCGGCTTCTCGTGGGTCGATCACCCCCGCCTGGCGGCCCTGGCCCGCCCCCGTTCGCCGGAGGACCTGGCCTGGCTGCGGCGTCAGGGCATCGAGGTACTGGTGTCGCTGACCGAGGAGCCGCTGCCGCGGTCCTGGGTGAACGACGCCGGCCTTCTGGTCGTCAACGTCCCGGTCCCGGACCTGGAGCCGCCGACCGACCGGCAACTCGATCATGTGCTGGAAACGATCCACAAGGCCCAGGCCTCGGGGATGGGGGTGGCCGTCCACTGCGGGGCCGGGCTGGGACGGACCGGTACGGTGCTGGCCGCCTACTTCGTCGCCGCCGGCCTGTCGCCCCGCCAGGCCCTGGAGAAGGTCCGCAGCCTGAGGCCCGGTTCGGTGGAAACGGTCGAACAAGAAAAAGCTGTGGAGAAATTTGCCGGTCGCAACCGCGGGCCGAATAACAACGAGTAGGTTTCCGCTCGCTTGGTCACTTGCAGAGTGATGTCCATGCGTGGCTATCTGGTGCCCGGCACCGTCCTGCTCGTGGCGGCCACGGCCGTCACCGGCCTGGTATACGTCGGCTTCCGGCAGCCGGTCGGGTCCCGGCCCGCCGCCGAGCCGCGCGTCAAGCTGGCCGTGCTGGTCGTCTTCGACCAACTGCGGGGAGACTTCCTGCGGCGCTGGAAGCCGCTGTTCGGTCGCGACGGGTTCGCCCGGCTGCAGTCGGAGGGGGCGTGGTTCACCCACTGTCACTACCCGTATGGGACGACGAACACCGGCCCCGGGCACGCCTCGATGCTGACGGGCACCTGCCCGGACCGGCACGGCATCATCAGCAACAACTGGTTCGAGCGGGGCGGCGTGGTGTACTGTGCCGGCTCGGACCGCTACGAGCTGGTGCCGCCGTCGCCCGGCCCGCGGACCCGGGGTCGCCCCAAGGAGGTCGGGACGCCGGACCGGCTCACGGCCGAGACGGTCGCCGACGTTCTCAAGGCCAGTCACCCCGCCGCCAAGGTGTTCGGCCTGTCACTGAAGGACCGCTCGGCGATCCTGCCGACCGGGAAGCGGCCCGACGGCGTGTACTGGTTCACCGGCCGGTTCGTGACCTCGACGTATTACACCGACCGGGTCCACCCGTGGGTCGAGCAGTTCAACGCCTCCGGCCTGGCCGACCGCTGGTACGGGCAGGACTGGACGCGGCTGCGGGCCGACGTCAACTACGACGAGTACGCCGGGCCGGACAGCGCGGCCGGGGAGGGCTCGGGGGTGAGCGTCCGCGAAGGGGCGGCCAAGGGCTGGAGTCAGGGGGTCGCCTTCCCGCACCCGATGAACCCGCCGGCCACACCGGGGGTCTCCAAGCCGGGACCGGAATACTACGAGGCCCTGGCAAACTCCCCGTTCGGCAACGACCTGCTGCTGGAGTTCACCAAGGCGTGCGTGACCGCCGAGCGACTCGGCCAGCGGGACGTGCCTGACCTGTTGGTCGTCAGCTTCTCCTCGAACGACCTGGTCGGCCACACCTGGGGGCCGGACTCGCACGAGGTCCTCGACATCACCCTGCGCAGCGACGCCCTCATGGCCGACTTCCTCGCCTTCCTGGACGAGACGGTCGGCCGGGGCCGCTACCTGATCGCCCTGACCGCCGACCACGGCGTCTGCCCGCTGGTCGAGGTGTCGCAGGCCAAGGGGATCGACGCCAGGCGGATCGACATCCGGGAGCTGCAGAAGGAACTGGAAGGCCACCTGAGCCAACGGTTCGCTTCCCCGGGGGGGGAAGACGGCCGGAGGTCGTCGTGGGTGGAGGCGTTCGGTGACCCGGGCACGTTCCCGTGGGTGTACTTCAACCCCAAGGCGCTGGCCGCCGCCGGTACGACCCCTGAGGAGGTAGCCAAGGTCGCCGTCGCCTTCCTGGCCCGCCACCCGGCCGTGGCCCGGGCCTACACCCGGGCCGACCTCGCCCACCCCCAGGACCCCCCGAAGGACGTGATCGACGAGCGGGTCCGCCGGTCGTACCACCCCGAGCGGGCCGGCCACGTCTACGTCGTGCTGAAGGAGTACTACCTGCCCTCGAAGCCGACCGACACCGGCACCACGCACGGGGCCCCTTACGACTACGACACCCACGTACCGCTGATCGTCTACGGGCCGGGGGTCGCCGGTGGGGCCAAGGACGAGCCGGTCACGCCCCAGGCGGCGGCCGCGATCCTGGCCCGGTGGCTGGGACTCCGGCCACCCGACCGGGCCGAATTCCCCGTTCCCGCAACCCTCACCCCTTAAGAAGCCCGGGGATGCCGTCGGCAAGGAAGTCGGGTGCCGTCGGGTGCGGCCGACGCCGCGCTGTTGTTCCTGCGGGGTGCCGCCGGGTGCGGCCGCCGGGTGCGGCCGCCGCCTTGCTGTAGTTCCTGCCGGGCCGGATTTCCGCGCGGGCGATTTCTGGTCAGGCCGGAACCGGCTCCCGTCTGCCCGCCTCTGGCACAGATTTCGTGCCGAGAATCAGCAAAATTCCTCCCCCCGGGTAACGACTGTGATCTAACTTTGAGGAGTTGACCCATTGCGTGCTTCCGACAGCGGCTCGCCCATGCCTCCGGTCCCGAGTGCCGAGAGCGGTTCCCCACGACCCTTCACGAAGGTAGCCGGGAGCGAACCGCTGCCGGGGTATCGCCTGCTGGAGCCGCTGGGCCGGGGCGGGTTCGGCGAGGTCTGGAAGTGCGAGGCACCCGGGGGGCTGCACAAGGCGATCAAGTTCGTGCCCGGCCCGGAGGCCGCCGGGACCGCCGACGGCGAGGAGGAGCGGCGGCTGACCCAGGAACTCGATGCCTTCCAGCAGATCAAGGCGATCCGGCACCCGTTCCTTCTGACCCTGGAGCGGGTCGAGCTCGTCGGGGGTGAACTGGTGATGGTGATGGAGTTGGCCGACCGCCAGCTCCAGGACCGCTTCCGCGAGTGCCGCACCTGTGGCCTGCCGGGTATTCCGCGGGACGAGTTGCTGGCCTATTTCGCCGACGCGGCCGAAGCCCTGGACATGATCGAGGCCAGGTACGGGCTACAGCACCTGGACGTGAAGCCGGCGAACCTGTTCCTGGTGGCCGGGCACGTCAAGGTCGGGGACTTCGGCCTGGTGACCCGGCTGGACCTGGGCGTGGGCGGCAGCGGCAGCCGCGGACTGACCCCGAAGTACGTCGCCCCCGAGGCGCTGCGGGGTGAGCCGAGCAACCGCTCCGACCAGTACAGCCTCGCCCTCGTCTACCAGGAGTTGCTGACCGGGGTGTTCCCGTATTCCGGCCGCACCCCGCAGCAGATCATGCTGCAGCACGTCTCGTCGAAGCCGGACCTGTCGGCCCTGCCGCCGGTCGATCAACCGATCGTGGCCCGGGCCTTGGCCAAGGAACCGGGGCAGCGGTTCAACTCGTGCCTGGCGTTCGTTCAGGCGCTGATGTCGGCGGTGAGCGGGGCCTCGCTGCCGGTGGCGAACATGGAGATGCGCCGGGCGCGGGTCGAGCGGTCGATGGCCGACATGAACCTACCGACCGGCGAAGAGTTGCCCCCCTCCGACCTGCTCGAGCCGACCGGCCGTCCCCCGGCCGAGGCGACCCAGAACCTGACCATGTTCGGCGGGCCGAACCGGACCGTTCCGGGGGGCGGTCGCGGGGTGATGCCCAAGCTGGTGCCGGCCGCCCGTCGCCCCGCGGCATCCGAGCCACCACGACCGACCCCGCCGCCGGCCTCGCCGCACCCGTCGGTCGCCACCGACAGCCCCCTCCCGACGCCATCGACCCCGCGGTACGCCGTCGTCCTCGACCCGATCCGGTCGGTCGTTCCGGTGGGCCGGCTGATCGGGATGGCGACCGAGGAGCCGACCCTCTCCCCTGACGACTTCACCCGGGCCGTGGTCGAACGCGCCGCCGCCGGTGCGCAACTGCCGTCGATGCCGGGCGACCTCGGCCGGACGGCCGACGGGGCCTGGTTCTGTCAGTTCCCCTCGACGGTGCCGACCGCCGTGGCCCCGATCAAGCTCGCCGTCATCCGCGAGTCGTGGGGTCTGACCGTCGAGCAGCCCGAGCCGACGCAGGTGGTACTCAAGCGGGTCGTCACCGGTGGGTTGTGGGGCTCGCTGTCGGGTCGCCGGGGGGGCGGTCTGGAAGTGGTGGTCCGGCTCCTGCCGCCGGGCCGGGTCGTGGGCGAGGTGACGGTGACCGGCCGGGTCTTCGGCACCCCCGACCGGGACTTCGCGGCCAAGGCCCAGGAAGTCCTGCCGCGACTGCTGCTGGACGTGCGGCGGGAACTGAAGAACGTCGAGGACCGCCGCAAGCACCCGCGTGTGGCCGCCGGGTTCGGCCTGACCCTCTATCCGATCCACGGCGATGGCGGGATCGACGCGCCCGTCCCGGCCCGCTGTCGGGACGTCTCCCTCGGCGGCCTGTCGTGCGTCGCCGGCCGGTCGCTGCCGACCAAGTACGCCTATGCCACCTTCGACGGGGTCGAGCCTACCGCCGGGCAGGCCATCCTCGTCCGCTTCCTGCGGGTGCAGACGGTCGGCCGCGAGTACCTCCTGGCCGGTCAGTACCGTACCGACTTGTGAGCCGGTCGTGACATGAAGCGGGCCGGCCGGCCCGCGGTCACGCTTACTTCGGCATCGGAGCCGGCGTCGGGTTCGGGTTCGGCGTCGGAGCCGGGGTCGGGTTCGGGTTCGGCGTCGGAGCCGGCGGTGGCGGGGTCACCGGGGCCGGGCCGGACGCCCCGAGCTGTTGTAGCCCCTGCATGACGCCGTCGCGGAACTCCTTGGGGCTGGGCGGTCCCTTGAGGAGCAGGTTCGGCTGGGCCACCTTCTTCAGCTCGGCGAAGTACTTCGGGATCTCGGCGTTCAACTTCTTCTCGTGAACGTCCCGGTAGAGTTGCTCCTTGAGGCGGCCCTCGAGCTTGACGTTCGCGTCGGGCGGGACGATGGCCACGCACTTGATGCACATGATGCCGGCCGGCGTCTCGAAGAGGTGGCTCATCTCGCCGACCTTGAGGCCCCAGAGCACCTTGGTGGGGGTGTCGTCCTCGGCGTCGGGGTAGCGGCCGAGCGGGGCGACGAGGCCGGCGGAGGCGGCCAGGTTGGGGTCGAGTTGGCTGCGGGCGACGCGGTCGAACTCGGCATCCCCCTTGCGGGCCTCTTCCCACTGCCGCTGCGCCCGCTTCACGTCGTCGCGCGGCCAGATGATGATCTTCGCCTGCCTGCGCTCGCCGTGCCGGTTCTCGAAGAGCTTCTGCACCTCCTCCTCGGTCACCCGGACGCGGTCGGCGCACATCTTGCCGAGCAGTAGCCGCGGCCGGATCACGTCCTCGGTCCACTCGAAGAGGGTCTTGCCGTAACGGGGCAGGATCTGCTTGACGAAGTCGGCCTGGCTGATGCCCATGCTCTTGAGGTCTTCTTCCAGCGTGGCCTGGACCTCGGTCGGGGTCACCACGATGTTCCGCTTGGCCGCCTCGATCTCGATGATCCGCTTGTTCACCAGCAACTCGAGCTTCTCGTGGCCCCCGCGGGCGATCAGGAAGTCGCCGAGTTCCTCGCGTGTGACGGGGATGTTGCCGTAGATGTAGGCCACGACCCGCTTGTCCGGGGGGGGCGAAGCGGTGCCGGCGGGCGGCTGGGCACCGACGCGGTCGGGGTGGGTGCCGAGGAAGTAACCGGCCGCGACCGCTCCGGTCAGGCCCAGTGCCCGGACCCATCGCCGCCTGAGAATCGCCGTCGCTGTCATCCCTGCTTCCCTCCCTGGGCTGGATTTTCGGCGGGCCTTATACCCGTCTGCCCGGCCGTCGCAAGGGAACTTGAGGGAAAATCGACCAACCGGCGGGCCGTGTCCACGAATCACGCGCGCCGGAGCCTGGCGGGCGGCCCGGGCGGCGGCGAGGGTCACGGGGGGAGCGGGAGCGGTGGCGGTTCACGCGCGCCGGAGCCTGGCGGCGACCCCGGCGGCCTTGAAGATCGCGGCGGTGCGGTCGAAGGCCAGGTCCTTGGCCCTCATACCGAGGAGCGTCAGCTTGATGTCCGGGGCGAGCAACCCGAGCGCCTCGGGGACGTCGAGGACCCGCAGGACGTTGAGGAAGTGCGGCCCGTCGCGGTGCGAGACGGGCGGGTCGAGAATGACCAGTTCCTCGACCTTCTCGGGCACGAACAGGGCGGCGTAGGCGGCGATGACGCCGGCCGGGCCGCGCCCGCCCAGTACGACCTTGCCGGCCTGCCCGGCGAGGACGGCGGCCACGTCCCGGACCCGGCCGCTGTCGGCGGTCTGCCCCACTAGGGCGAGCGACCGCTCGAATGTGTTGGGCGGGTTCTTGCGGGTCCACTCGGAGGGGCCGGTGCCCCGCGGGCTTAACCCGACCAGGAGTTTGAGGTCGGGCACCGCCTCAAGCCAGGTCTTGGTGCCGGCGATGAGGTCCTCGTCCGGGTTCAGTACCAGCAGCGTGGTCCGCTTGCCGGTCGGGTCGGTGGCCAGGGTGAGTCCGCTGGTGGTCAGCCGGCCGTCGGTGGCCACGGTCACGCGGTCGCCGGGGGTGTCGCCCCAGCTACACTCGACCGCCGGTACCTTCCCCGGCAAGGCCCGGAAGCACTTCTGGCGCAGTTGCTTGAGCAACCCGGCCTTCCAGTCCGTGAAGTCCATCGGGTCGGCCGGTAGCTTCACGGTCGCCGTCGGCACGAACGTCTCGTCGGCCCGGGCGTTGATCGCGTCCTTGGGCAGGTCGGCGTCGGTCGGGAAGACGCGCAGGTCCCGGCCCGGGATCTTCGGGAAGTCGGCGTCGGTGATCTTGGCCTCCGAGCCGAGCAGGTGCTTGTGGAAGAAGCCGAAGACCGCCAGCCTCAGGTCCGGGCGGTAGTCGTGCCCGCCCCGGGAGACGTACTCGTCGAACTTGTCCGTGGCACCGAGCAGCTCGTAGCAACCGCGCAGCCGCTCGGCGATGCGGTGGTTGCCGGTCATGGGGAAGATCGGGTCGGTGTCGCTGTTGGCGAACAGGAGCGGCTTCGGGGCGAAGAGGGCGAGGATCGTCGTCCACTCCCACTGGTAGGTGTTGTGGACGAACATGCAGTCGCAGTGGCCGTTGATGACCTCGTCGGTGACGTAGCAGTGCAGGTCGCTCATGCCGCTGACCGGCACGGCCACCTTGACGCGGTCGTCGGTGGCGGCGACCCAGCACGTCGTCGCTCCGCCGCCGCTGATGCCGGTGACGCCGATCTTCTCGGGGTCGACCTCGGGCCGCGAACAGAGGTAGTCGAGGGCGCGGATGCCGTTCCAGCACTCGACGCCGGCGGGGGTGTAGCCGCGGCTGTGCCACCACCAGCGGCCCTCGCGGTAGGTGCCGTGGTGAATGCCGGCGATCTCGCCGAGTTGCAAGGTGTCGATGACGAGGCAGACGTAGCCGTTGGACGCGAACCACAGGCCGTGGTCCTGGTAGGCGGTCTTGTTGCCGTCGCGGCCGCGGCCGGAGTGCCCGCAGACGTAGAGGACCGCCGGGTGCTTACGGAGCGGAGGGCGTAAGCCTCCCGTGTGGGGAGAAACCACGGGGGACTTACGCCCCCTGCTCGGAGGCAAATACAGGTTCCCCGTGACGTACAGGCCGGGCTTGCTCTGGAAGTGGACCTTCTCGATGGTGACGCCGCTGTGCTCGACGGTGCCGGTGGTCACGGCCTTCAGGGGCGTCTTCTCGGGCAACGGGTCAAGCCCGAGCATCTCCAGGAACTCGCGCCTCAGTCGCGGCCGGGCCGCCTCCCACTCGGCCCGGGTCTTGGCCCCGTCCATGAACCGCGTGCTGATCCGCTTGACCTCGGCAGCGAGGTAAGCACGGATCAGCTCGTCGGGGGTCGGCTCGGCACCTGCGGAAGCGAGCCGGGAGTGCAAGCCCCCCGTGACGGCACTGACAGCAGACAGGCGGAGCAGGTCGCGGCGGGTCATGGCGTGTCTTTCCCCCGGTTCGGGCGGGTCATATCCCGTCGTTCTGGGCCGGAAACCTCGCACGCCCGTGCGGAGGCCGTTCGCCACTATACGCGACGGGCGGGTAAGGGACCAGCGACCGGACGCTCGTCGCTCGCGGTCGGCACCGCACATACAATCCCCATGCGTTTCCCTCCCCAGCAACGGAGCTACTCGGAGCTACTCCCATGCGTTGCCTCGCGGTACTCTCCCTCCTCTGCGGTTCGGCCCTGGCCCTGGCCGCCGACCCCTGGAAGCTGGACGACGACCTGAAGATCCTCAGGCCCGAAGACCTGAAGGACGCCGAGAGCGTCCCGCCGCCGCCGGGTGCGGTGGTGTTGTTCGACGGCCGGGACTTTTCGCAGTGGGTCAAGAGGGACGGCAAGAGCGAGGTCAAGTGGGCGCTGAAGGACGGGGTGATGGAGTGCGTGAAGGGTCAGGGGGACATCATGACCCGGGAGAAGTTCGGCGGCCGGTTCAAGCTGCACGTCGAATTCCGGGTGCCCTACGAGCCGCAGGGCAAGGGCCAGGGCCGGGGCAACTCGGGGGTCTATGTGCAGGGGCGGTACGAGGTGCAGGTACTCGACAGCTACGGGCTGAAGAGCGGGAAGAACGACTGCGGGGCGATCTACAATGTGGCAGCCCCCGCCGTGAACGCCTGCAAGGCCCCGACGGTGTGGCAGACGTATGACATCGAGTTCACGGCCCCGAAGTTCGAGAACGGCAAAAAGACCGAACCGGCCCGCATGACGGTGCATCATAACGGGGTCAAGATCCACGACGCGGTGGCGATCCCGGTCGATAACACGACGGCCGGCCTCGGCGGCGACCCGGCGACGCCCGGCCCGATCCTGTTGCAGGACCACGGCCACCCGGTGCAGTACCGGAACATCTGGCTGCTCCGCTTGTGAGCAGGGGGCCCGACGTGCGGAACGCGGACCTGCGGTCGGAGGGCGTCGACCTCGACAGCCGTCCCGCGGGCTGCGGCGCGGCCGGGTCGCCCGAGGACCGGGGGCCGCCTTCCGTCGCCCGGCCCGCGGCGGCCGCGGGCGGCTCGCGCGAACTGCTGAAGCTCGCCGCCCCGCTGGTCCTCAGCCAGAGCTTCATGACGGTGCAGATCGCCATCGACCGGGTGCTGCTGTCGCGGCACGACCCGGAGGAGGTGGCGGCGTCGTTCCCGGCGGTCATGTTGTTCTGGCTGCCGTTCGGCCTGCTCCAAGGCACCGCCGGCTATGTGTCCACGTTCGTGGCGCAGTACACCGGGGCGCGGCGGCCGCACCGGGTCGGCCCGGCCGTCTGGCAGGGCCTGCACTTCGCCGTGATCGGCGGCCTGCTGTTTCTGGTCATGATCCCGTTGGCCCCGGCCCTGGTCGCCGCCGGCGGGCACGACCCCGGCTTGCAGGCCCTGGAAGTCGTCTACCTGCGCTACCTGGCACTGGCCGCCCTGCCGATGCTCCTGGTCGCGGCGGTGAACGGCTTCTTTTCCGGGCGGGGGCAGACCTGGACGGTCCTGGGCATCGACGCCGTCGGCTCGCTCGTCAACGCGGGGCTGTCGCTGGTGCTGATCTTCGGCCGGCTGGGCCTGCCCGAGATGGGCATCGCCGGGGCCGGGCTGGCCACCGCCGTGGGGGCCTGGGCCTCGGCCGTCCTCGCCCTCACCCTGCTCTTCCGCCGCCGCTACCGCCTGCAATTCAACACCCTCGCCGGGTGGAGGCCGGAACGCGAGCTGTTCGGCCGGCTCCTGAGGTTCGGCGGCCCGGCCGGGCTTCAGATGTTCCTCGACGTGCTGGCCTTCACGCTCTTCACGCTCTTCGTCGGGCAGCTCGGCGTCGCCTCCATGGGGGCCACGAGCATCACCATCACCCTGAACATGATCGCCTTCCTGCCCATGCTCGGGCTGGGGCAGGCCGTCGGTATCCTCGTCGGGCAGCGGCTCGGCGAGGACCGGCCCGAGGTCGCCGAGAAGACCACCTACACCGGGCTGCGGTGGATGTTCGGCTACATGCTGGTGGTTGTGATCGCCTACCTCACCCTGCCCGGGTTGCTCATCCGCCCGTTCACCCCGGACAGCCCCGCGGAACTCGAGGAGTTCCGGGCCATCGCCGAACTGGTCCCGGGACTGCTCGTCTGCGTGGCGATCTACTCCCTGGCCGACAGCCTGAACCTGACCTTCTCGTCCGCCCTGCGCGGGGCCGGCGACACCCGGTTCGTGACCTGGCTCACCTTCATCCTGGCCTGGCCGGTGATGGTCGTGCCCACCATGCTCATCGTCAAGTACCACGCCGAGCTGACCGAGCGGTTCCCCGGCCTGGGTGAACCGGTCTACTGGGCCTGGGGCTTCGCCAGCGCGCACATCATCGTCATGTCGGTGTGCTTCTGGCTCCGCTTCCGCTCCGGCCGGTGGAAGACGATGCGGGTGATCGAGCCGGGCGTGCCCGAGGCGTGAACGGCGGCCCCGGCCCGTGCCGCAGGCGCGCCTTGTGTCGCCGACGAGCCTGCTGTGCCGAGTGGCGGGCGTGAGTGCCCCGGCGGGTTACTTCGCGGGCGTGGCGGGTGTCGGCCACCCCAGCACGAGTGCCAGCCACCCGGCGAGCGGGGCCAGCCCGGCGATCAGCAGGCCCACGTCGTAACTCTTCGAGGCCTGGATTTCCGCGCCGATGAGGACCTGGAAGACCGACGACGCGACCCAGCCGCCGGCCGCCAGCACGCCGGACAGCACGCCCATGCGGTGGCGGGGAAGCTCCTGGGTCAGGGCGTAGTACAGCGGGTGCAGGCCGAGCAGGCCCGCGCCGGCGACCATCAGCCCGGCGATCATCAGCGGTCCCGAGCCGACGAACGGGACGGCGGCGGCCACGGCCGTCAGGGCGGTATAGCCGGCGAAGGCCGTCACCCGGGCGGCGTGGACGGTCCACCCCCGCCTGACCAGGAGCATGACGACCGCGCCGACGAGCAGGCAGCCCACTTCCGCGGAGATGAAGTAGCCCGAGGTCGCCAGCCGGGCTTCGAGCCGGCCGTAGCCGTGGAAGTCGAGCAAAAGCGTGAGCCAGGCCCGCAGGAACTGCCAACTGATGGTGAGGCTGGCGACGATGACGGCGAGGACGACCAGCCGGCGGGCGAAGCCCGACCCGTCGTCCGGGGGGGCGGCCGTGAGGGGGGCCGGCCCGGTTCCTTCGCCCCGGTCCGGATCGGCCCTCGGGCGGTCGTCCAGGTCGCCGGGCCGCACCAGTGTTAGCCAGAGCGGCACCCACAGCAGCCCGACGACGCCGACGGACCAGAACGTGACCTGCCAGCCGCCGCCGAGCCGCTGCACGAGTTCGGCGTAGAGCGGGATCAGGATCGAGGCGAAGGCCGCCCCGCTCTGGAGAATGCCGTTGCCCAGTGGCCGGTCCTTGGCCGTCAGAACCTGTCGGGCGGTGATCAGGGCGCAGGGCCAGTGCCCGGCTTCGCAGAGGCCCAGGACGATTCGCCAGAAGAGCAACCAGCGGAAGGTGCCCGTGCCCGGTTCGTCGCCCGGTCGTTCGAGCAGCGAGACGACCTCCGTGTGGCCGGCGAACCCGGTCGCGATGCCGGCGAACGACCAACCGGCCAGGACGAGCGGGTACAGGATACGGGGGCCGTACCGGTCGGCGAGCAAGCCGAAGGCGACCGACCCGGCCGCGAACGCCAGCCCGAAGCCGCCCTCGACCCGACCGACGCGCTTCTCCTGCAGGTTGTACAGCCCTTTCAACTCCGGCAGGGTGACCGCCAGGGCTTGCCGGTCCATGTAGTTCAGGAACGTGGCCAGGAGCAAGACGCCGCACACCCACCACCGCCAGGGGGAGCGCTGCGGGTCGAAGGCAGGGGGTTGGAGGCTCACGGTGACCTCGGGACGGTTCGGCCGGGCGACACGGGGTTCGGCACACCCGCGGACTTCGGGGTTCCCCGCTACTCCCAGGTGCCGTCCCAGTCGGCGACCCGTTCCAGGTACTCGGCCACGCCCGCGGCGAAGAACGAGAACAGGGCCTCGCCCTTCTCGGCGGTGGCGGCGGCGGGGTTACCGATGTGCCCCGGCTCGCTACGGTCGGGCATCACCCAGGCGCGGTAGCCGGGAGCGAAACCGCGGCCGTGCGGCACCTCGGGCACCGTCGCCGGGTCGCCTGCCACCAGTTGCGGGGCGAGCCGCAACAGCATCGACGTTTCCCACTCGCAGGCGTGCCCCATCTGCTTCTGCGTCAGCCCGGCGACGGCCCCGCGGGGGTCGCCGGCCGCCTCCCAGTACGTCAGCGCGAGCAAGAGCAGGTCCCGGCGGTCGCGGTAGTCCTGCTTGAGTTCGAAGAGGGCCTGCTGGGCCGGGACGATGTTCCCGCCGTGGCCGTTCAGCACCACCAGCCGCCTGAAGCCGTGCGCTAGGAAGCAGCGGGCCAGGTCTTTCAGCAGGTCGAGGTACACCCGCGGCGAGGCCGACAGCGTGCCGGGGAAGTCGAGGTGGTGGTGCGAGTTGCCGAGCCATTGCAGCGGGGCGAACAGGCACTTCCCGGCCACGGGGGTGAGCTTCACGCGGCGGACGACCTCGCCGAGCAGGAGCGAGTCGGTGAACACCGGCAGGTGCCGGCCGTGCTGCTCGAGGGCGGCGACCGGGAAGACGACCGGAGTGGTCTTGGCCAGGGCAGCGACGGCGGGCCAGGTGAGTTCGGCCAGTTCCATATCGGGCTTGGACCGGGGACATCGGCGACGGACGGCGACGGAATGCGGACAGTGTACTCGGGGGCGGTGGCGGGGAAAACGAAAACGGACGGAGGGTCGCCCTTCCGCCCGTCTCGTCTGGGAAGGCCCGGTCGTGTTCTCCGGCCGTCGCTTACCGAACCGTGCGGGCGGTGCTGAGTGTGCTGGCCGTGCTGGCGGGGCCGGCGGTGCTGGCGGGACCGTCCGGGGCGACGTAGAGCGGCCCGGTGAGGTGGTAGGTGACCCGGCACACCGGTTCGCCGGTACGGCCGGGAACGACCGTCACCTGACGGGTCACCTGCGGGGGTGCGGCGAACGTACCGAGCAGCCGGCCGTTGGCGAACAGGCTGATGCCACCGCTCTCCGCCGAGCCGTTGCCGTCGCCGAAGGCCGCCGGGCCGATCCCCGCGAACTGCGGCCGCCCCGGTACCCGCAGGACGAGTTCGCCGTTCACGAAGATCCGCGTCACGACCCGCATGCCGTTCATGGTGGCACCTGCAGGACTCTGGACGGCCGGAACCGCGGCCGGGGCGGGGGTCGGGGTCGAGGCGTGGGCGGCGACCAGGGGGGCGGCGACCAGGGGGGCGGCGTTCCCCGGGCTGGTGAAACCGGTGGCCGGCATTGTGCGGCCTTCGAGCGTTTCGAGATTCAACCGGGTTCGGGTATTCGTCGTCATGTTCCGACTCCCAGGTACGATCCGTGATCGATCGGTAGCCGAGGCGGGTCGTGCGTCGCGGGTGCCGGTCGGGCCTCGTCGCGGTTCGATCCCGCGAACGGGTGGCAGGTGGGGGTGGTACTGACCGCTGGTGCGAGTGCTTTCACCCGCCCTGAAACGCGAATCGGCCGTCCCCTTGCGCCCGGGGCGGAATATTCTGGCCGGTTCGTGTCCGGGCCGAAGTGTGTTGCCGGGTCGGGGTCCGTCAACCGGTCCGGGGCCGCCGTTCGGCGGCGGCGCGGAGGGCGAACGACTTGAGGAACTGCACCTGTTCGTCGGTGATGGCGTCGGCGGGGATGGCCGTGGCGGAGCCGTCGAGGTGCAGGACGGTCCAGACGGTGCCGGAGCGGAACACCTGGAAGATGCCGGCCAGGTCGCGTGCCGGTTGGGGGTCCGGGGAGCGGACGACGAAGGCCGTGTCGGTCACGTCGATGACGACCGTCTGTCGGGGGTTGCACAGGAGGTCGATGAGGAGAACGAACAGGCCGCGGTAGAGAACGGGGGGCAGCAGCAAAAGGAGCAGGAAGACGGGGGAGGCGGTAGAGGAGAGGAAGGCGGCCCCGAGGCCGAAGCCGAGGGAGCCGGCGATGGCCGGGAGCCACTGCGGCAGTTCGCTGGCCAGCCGTTGCCGTCGGGAACGCTGGAAGTGCAGGCGGAAGGGGGTCACGTCGGCCCCGCCGGTCAGGCGCTCGGCTCCTCGAGGTAGGTGTAGCCTTCCAGGCCGGTCTCGTAGAACTTGAGGAAGTGCTTGGCCTCGGCAGGGGTGATGCGGCCGTGGCGGACGGCCCGTTCCACGTCCTTGCGCATGCGGTCGATGAGCTTCTCGGCCGAGTACTGGACGTAGTTGAGTACCTCGGTGACGGTGTCGCCCTTGACGACCGAGTCGATGCTCGGGGTGCCGTCGTCTTCCATCGACACGTGCACGGCGTTGGTGTCGCCCAGCAGGTTGTGCAGGTCGCCGAGGATCTCCTGGTAGGCCCCCAGCAGGAAGGCCCCGATGTAGTACGGCTCGTTACCGTCGTGGGGGTGCAGTTCGAGGGTGTTGCGCACGTCCCGCAGGTCGATGAACTGGTCGATCTTGCCGTCGGAGTCGCAGGTGATGTCGCCGAGGACGGCCCGGCGGGTGGGCGGCTCGTTGAGGCGGTGGATCGGCATGACCGGGAAGAGCTGCTTGATGGCCCAGGAATCGGGCATGCTCTGGAACACCGAGAAGTTGCAGAAGTAGGTGTCGGAGAGCATGGCGTCCAGGCCGTTCAGCTCCTCGGGGACGTAGTCGAGGTCGCGGACGATCCGCTGCAGCTTGCGGCCGAAGGCCCAGAAGAGCCGCTCGGCCAGGGCCCGCAGTTCGATCGACAGGTGCCCTAGGTTGAACAGCGTCAGCGTTTTTTCCATGTGCTCGACGGCGTCGTGGTAGTACTCGAGGAAGTTCTTCTTGTTCAGGTCCTTGTAGTTGGCGAACAGGTCGCGGATCGGCTCGGGGGCGTCCTCGGGCAGGGAGTCGGGGGCGGTGCAGGAGTCGAAGTTGGAGGTGCCCAGGACGTCGAAGACCAGCACGGAGTGGTAGGCGACGAGGGCCCGGCCGCTCTCGGAGATGATGGCCGGGTGGGGCACGCCGGCCTCGTCGCACACCTGCTTGATGCGGTAGACCACGTCGTTGGCGTACTCCTGCAGCGTGTAGTTGGTGCTGCTCTCGAAGGCCGTCTGCGAGCCGTCGTAGTCGATCCCCAGGCCGCCGCCCACGTCGATGTACTTCAGGCCGGCCCCGAGTCGGTACAGCTCGACATAGACGCGGGTCGCCTCGGTCAGGGCGTCCTTGACCTTGCGGATGTCCGACACCTGCGAGCCCATGTGGAAGTGGGTCATCTGCAGGCAGTCGTCCAGCCCCTTGCCCTTGAGGTACTCGTAGGCTTCCAGGACCTCGGTGAGCGTCAGCCCGAACTTGGAGCGGTAGCCGGCACTGCCCCGCCACCGGCCGCTGCCCCGGCTGGCCAGCTTCACCCGCACCCCCAGGGGCTGACGCACCCCCAGTTCCTCCATGTACTTCACCAGTAGCTCCAGCTCCGTGAACTTCTCCACCACCGGGATGATGTTCTTGCCGATCTTGCGGGCCAGCACCACCATCTTGATGAACTCGTCGTCCTTGAAGCCGTTGCAGATGATCGGCGTGTCGCCCGCCCCGTTGGTCACCGCCAGCACCGCCAGCAGCTCCGGCTTGCTGCCGGCCTCCAGCCCGAAGCCGTACGGCTTGCCGAAGTTCAGCACCTCCTCGACGACGTGCCGCTGCTGGTTCACCTTGATCGGGTAGACGCAGTGGTAACGGCCCGTGTAGCCGTACTCGGTCATCGACTTGTGGAAGGCGGCCGCGACCTCGCCGATGCGGTGCTTGAGAATGTCGCTGAAGCGGAGCAGGAGCGGCGGCTGTACCCCCCGCGTGCGGATCTGGTCGACGAGGTCCTTCAGGTCGATGCCCCGGTCCGGGTTCTTGTCCGGGTGGACCGTGACGTGCCCCAGCTTGTTGATCCCGAAGTACCCCTTGCCCCAGTTCTTGACACCGTAGGTCTCGTAGGCGTCTTGGATCTTCCAGGTGACGTGGGCGTCGGCGGCGTCGATGGCCCGCCGGTCGAGGGTCTTGCCCATCAATCGAGCCTTTCCCCGTCGGGGAGTGTATAGGTGGGAGGAAACCGGATTTTCCTACACTATACGCCCGGTCGCACCGCCCGCAACGCCGAACGCCGGCCGGCCGTCCCCTCCGGCTGGCTCCGGTTCGCTCCGGCTGGTTTCTGACCGGCTCCGGCTGGCTCCGACCGGCTCCGGGTCGTTCGAGCGGGAAAGTGGGTTGGTTCGTGTTCGGGACCGGTCCTCGGCGGGCAAGGTCGAGGGCCTTCGGAAGTCTTCCCGGCCGGCTTCGGGGGGCTGCGGCGGGCTTCGGCGGGGTCGGCGGGGTCGGCGGCTTTCGGTAGGCTTCGGCTCAATCGACCTCGAAGGTGAACTGGTTCGCTTCGCCCTTCTTGACGGTGACCTTGGTGAACGGCTGCTGCGGGTTGCTGTACTTCGGCTTCAACCTCGGTGCGCCGCCCCCGTCCCCTTCCCCTTCGCCACTGAGGCTGAGCTTTCCAGCCTTGGGCGGACCCCGCCAGTCGATCGTCACGCCGTACTCGCCTTCGGGGGCCCCGTCGCCTTCCTCGTAGGTGGTCAGGGTGAAGGTACCGTCTTCTTTCACCTTGCCGACCGGCTTGCCGCCGATCTGCTTCTCGATGTCGAGGCTGGCGGGGTGGAAGACGACCAGTGCCCCGACCGGGGGGGTCGTCTTGTTGTACATCACCTTACCGCCGGCCGGGACGACCGCCGGCCGGCCGCCGCCACAGCCGGCGACGATCAGGGTCGAGAGGGTGAATAGCAGGCAGGCGGGGCGCACGGTCATGGCGGGGTCCGGTCCGGGTCGGCTGGATTCGTCAGGCGAGCGGCGACCGTCAGGTCGCCGTGCGGCCACCGGTGGGCAAGCGGCGACCGAGCGGCGAGCGGCGACCGCGATCGGCGAGCGGCGACCGTCAGGTCGCCGTGCGGTCGCCGTGCGGTGTCACCCTCAGTCGGTGTTGGGGCTCGTCTCGGCGGCGGTCAGGCCGGCACCCCGGGCGGTGATCAGGGCCGCGTAGGTCTGCGGGGCGATCGACTCGCGGATGAAGCGGACGCTGCCGTCGGTGAAGACGTGCATGGCCCCGCCGGGGTGGAACGAGTACGTCTCGTTGTTGTTGTGGCAGTTGATCACGCAGTTGCCGGGGCTGGCGGGGTTGGTCTTGCTGACCGCGCCGTCGAGGCCGTAGTCGTTCTCGTGGTTGCCCCAGCCGCCGTCGTTGAGCGAGCCGCTCACCTGGACCCCGCCGACGTAGCGGTTCGGCCGGCCGGCGTCCTCGCAGATCAGGATCGTGTTGCTCGTCCCGTCGGTGACGGCGGTGATGGCGTTGGGCCGCGACGCCGGCACGCCGAGCATCCCCAGGATCGCCGGGGGCGCTTCGATGTGCGGCTGCATGGCACTGTACGTCGCCGCCTGGGTCGTGCCGGCCGGGTAGCCGAAGAACGTGATCGCGCTGGGGTTGATCGCGCTACAGGTGGCGTAGTCGGTCACGGCCAGGTTCTGGAACGGCATGGAGATCAAGAAGCTGAACGACCCACTCGTTCGCCGTTCGATCCCGCCGGGGGCCGAGGGGCAGATGAACGTCTTGATCGGGTTCTGGAGTACGGCTTGGTTGTTCGGCGTGCCGGGGACGAGAGCCGGGGACGAGGTCCAGGGGAAGTTCATGTTGTACTGGCGGAACAGGGCTTCCTGTTCGATGAACGGCAGGAAGTTGACGGCCCACGAGTGGACGATGCCGGGGTACGGGAAGCCCGGGTTGCCGGGCGTACCGGGGGCGGCACCGAGTCGCACGACGAGGCTCGGCGGCAGGTGGCCGTAGGAGCTTTCGTAGTTCAGGGCGGCGATTCCCAACTGCTTCATGTTGTTGCTACAGGCCATGCGGGCGGCGGCCTCGCGGACCTTCTGGACGGCCGGCAGCAAAAGACCGATCAGGATGGCGATGATGGCGATCACCACCAGCAGTTCGATCAGAGTGAATCCCCCTCGGGTGCGGTTCATGGCAACTCCGTTGAATGAAAAAACGATGCATCGCTGGGGCGCGAGACCTCGCTGGGGCGCGAGACCTCTAACCGCCGTTATTTTGGGCATGACCCGTGAGCCGTTCGGTAAAGTCTTGTGGAGAATTGATGAAGAACCGTTAGATTCGGAGAGGAGCCGTGAGCATCCGGTGCTGGTCCGTCGTGGCCCGGTGCTGGTCCGTCGTGGCCCGGTGGCGGTCCGCCGCTTGCGGTCGGGGCTGAACTGCGGGCGTCGGCCCTTCCCGCACCTCCGGCCGATCCGGTAGAATGGGGCAACCTGATCACCGATCACAGAGCCTGCCCGAGCCCGCTGGTCGCGACCTGTCGCGGCCCGTCGTGCGTCGCCCCCCCGACCGGAACCGGGGAGGCTCGGGCTTGCGACGGAGGCACCCTCCCATGCCCAGCCCGTTCCCCGGAATGGACCCGTACCTGGAACACCCCAAGTTGTGGCCGGCGTTTCAGCACCAACTCCTCGCCTGTCTGTACCAGATCCTGTTGCCCGGCCTGGTCGACCGCTACCGGGCGCGGATCGGCTCGCGCCGCTACGTCTCCGAGATGCCGCTGTTCACGTCCGTCGTCCGCGACGAGCACACCGAGGAGTTCATCGAGATCCGTTCCCGGTCGGACCACAAACTGGTGACGCTCCTGGAGGTCGTCAGCCCGGCGAACAAGACGACGCCGGCGGGCCGCCAGGCCTACCTGGACTGCCGCCGCGACGCCCTGCAGCAGCGGGCCGGCGTCGTCGAGATCGACCTGGTCATGCAGGGTAAGCCGACCCTGACCTACTCGCGTGACGGCCTGCCCGAGTTCGACCACGCCGTCTCGGTGACCCGGTCGACGGCCCCCGATCGTTACGAAATCTACACCGCGACACTGCAGAAGCGACTGCCGAAGTTCAAGCTGCCGCTCGCCGCCGACGACCGCGACGCCCTCATCGACCTGCAAGCCGCCTTCACCCGGGCCTACGACCTCGGCGGCTTCTCCAGCCAGATCGACTACGCCGCCGACCCGCCCCCCGACGTTCCGCTCAGCGACGCGCAGAAGACCTGGCTGGGGGAATTCCTGCGGCAGCAGAAGCTGCGGTGACCGGCGGGCCGCCCCGCCCTCGCCTCCTCTGCGCCTCCGCTGCGCTTGCCCTCGCCCTCGCCCTCGCTTTCCTGCGCTTCGCTCCGGTTCGGTCGGACGCGAGACCTGAGGGGACGGCGAAGGCCGTGCCGTTCGTCCGGCGAGGCCGCCGCCGATTTTTTCCCGGTCGGGGGTGGTTCCGTCTCGAATCCGATTTACAATCGGCTCAAGAAAGTCGATGAGTACGACCGTGACGGAGACACGGTCCGCCCCCTCGTTGTAGGTACAGCGACCCGCGAAGGATTGCCTCACTCCGGCCGTTCACGGAACAGGTGAGCCGTGGGTAGCCCTGTATCACACCCGACCCTGCCGGTGGCAGGTGACCGACAAGCGACCCCCGAATTGGTGAGGCCGGGGACCCTGCTTTACCAACTGTTCGCCAGCGGCATACTCGCGGCCGAGGATTACGAGGCCCTGTCGGAAGCGGACCAGAAGGTGATCGGGTCGGCGGCCGATAACGCCTGCCTTCTGGACGGGTTGCTGCGGCACGGCCTGCTGACCGAATACCAGGCCGGTCGGATCCGTTCGGGACGGCTGCACGGGCTGGTTCTGGGGAACTACCGGGTGCTCGACCGGATCGGGACCGGTGGCATGGGGGTGGTGTACCGGGGTGAGCACCGCCAGCTCCGCAGCCCGGTGGCGATCAAGGCGCTGCACCCGTCGGCCGAGCAGAGCCCCCGGTCGCTGGCCCGGTTCTTCCTGGAGGCACGGGCGGTCGGCCGCCTCAAGCACCCGAACATCGTGGCGGCGGTCGACGCCGGCGAGGAGCCGGCCAACGGCCCGGAGAACCCGGCGATCCCGTATTTCGTGATGGAACTGGTGGCCGGCACCGACCTGGAGCGGGCCGCCGCCGAGGCCCCGCTGGCCATCGGCTTCGCCTGCCACATCGTCCACCAGGTGGCCGACGCCCTCATCGAGGCGCACCGGCACGGCCTGGTCCACCGCGACATCAAGCCGAGCAACGTCATCGTCACCCCGGACGGGCAGGCCAAGCTGCTCGACTTCGGCCTGGCGCGGCTGCCGGGGGAGGAACGGCTGACGCGGACCGGGGCGCAGCTCGGGACGATCGGGTACATGGCCCCCGAGCAGGCCCGCAACGCGCACCAGGCCGACGCCCGGGCCGACGTGTTCGGTCTGGGGGCGACGCTGTTCTACGCCATCACCGGGCAGGTCCCCTTCAGCGACCTGCCGGTGTATGCCACGGCCCCGCCGGCCGCCCGCTCCTTCCGGCCCGACGTGCCGCCCGGACTCGACGCCGTCCTCAGCCGGATGATGGCCCTCGACCCGGCCCAGCGCTACCCCTCGGCCGAGGCCGTCATGCGGGCCTTGCTGCCGTACCTGCCCGGCGTGACGGCCCACCTGCCCGGTCCGACCCCGACCGGTACGCCCGTGCCTCCCCCCCGCGTCCCCGTGCGACCGGCCACCGAGTCGCGGCCGACCGCCGACGAGGCCCCGAACCGCGTCCTGATCGTCGACGACCAACCGGACATCCGACGCCTCTGCCGCGTCGCCCTGGCGGCCGACGGACTGGCCTGCGACGAGGCCGGGGCCGGACCCGAGGCCGTCGCCCGCGCCGCCGAACAGCCCTATGACCTCGTCCTGCTCGACGTGGACCTGCCCGGCTTCAGCGGGGAAGAGGTGCTGCGGCGGCTGCGGCAGCGGCCGACCACCCCGCACCTGAAGGTCATCATGTTCTCCGGGGCCGCCAACGGCGACGAACTGTCCCGCATCCTCTTGGCCGGGGCCGACGACTTCCTCACCAAGCCGTTCAGCATGGTGCAACTGCGGGCCCGGGTGAAGGCGGCCCTACGGCTGAAGGACGCCCAGGACCGCTCCGACCTGCTCAACCGCCAACTGCTGGTACTCAACGGCGAACTCGAGCAGGGCCTCCAGGCCCGGGACGGCGAACTGATCCACGCCCGCAACGCCCTGGTGATGGCCCTGGCCAAACTGGTCGAGCACCGCTCCGCCGAGACCGGCTCGCACCTGATGCGGATCCAGCGCTACTGCCGCGTCCTGGCCGAGGAGGCCGCCGGCCTGCCCGCCTTCGCCCCGCTCATCGACGCCAACTTCGTCCGCACCCTGGAGGACTCCGCCCCCCTGCACGACATCGGCAAGGCGGCCCTGCCCGACCACATCCTGAACAAGCCCGGCCCGCTGGACCCCGGCGAACGCCTGCTCATGCAGGCGCACACCACGATCGGGGCCGACACCCTCCGCGAGGTCGCCCGCCAGCACCCCTTCGCCCTGGGCTTCCTGCAGACGGCTGTCGACATCGCCCGCAGCCACCACGAGCGCTGGGACGGGACCGGCTACCCCGACCGCCTGGCCGCCGACCGCATCCCCCTGACCGCCCGACTGCTGGCCCTCGCCGACGTCTACGACGCCCTCCGCAGCCGCCGCGTCTACAAGCCCGGCCTGTCCCACAACATGGCCGTGCTGACCATGGTCGAGAACTCGCCCGGACACTTCGACCCGGCCCTGCTCGAGATCTTCCGCAGGGCCGCCGACCAGTTCGATCGCATCTTCCGCGAGTTCAACGACTGAACCGGCCCCGCCTCCGGACCACCGGTTCCTCCCCGGTCGGTAGGCCCCGGACTGGATCTGCCCGGGTCGGTAGGCCCCGGACCGGTTACCCACCCGGCCGACGCCGCAGTCACTTCTTGAACGCTTCGTAGGCCTCGGCCACCTTGCCGGTCTTCACGTCGCCGCTGTGGGCGTACACCCCGTAGCGCAGCTTCAACTGTCCGCCCTTGTCGATCCGCACCAGCTCGGTCTGGCCTTTCGCGGCCGGGAAGCCGCTGCGGTCGCGGCCGAAGGGGTTGGCGGCGTTCAGCCCGTAGGCCCGGACGTGCCAGTTCGCCTTCGGGTTGTCCGGCCCGTCGAAGACGGCCAGGCCGACCTCCCGACCGTTCACCCGTCCCGAGTAGTCGATCCAGGCCGACGGCCGGCCCCAGATCGGCAGGTTGTCCCGGGCCGGCGGGGTGACCGTCTGGCCCTCGGCGGTCGTCACCGTCGCGCCGTCCTTCTCGCTGGGCCGCAAGGCGTCGTGGACCCGCACGCCGAACGACCCCTCCTTCGTGTCCCCGAACGTGATCGGCAAGACGGTCGCCTTGAGGGTGATGTCGAAGACGAAGAGGCGGCCCTGGGGCAGCTCGCGGAACGTCAGCACGCGGACCTCTTCGAGTATCTTCTCGTCGTCGGCGGTGAACCACTCGTTGTGCGTTTCGACGCTCACGGCCCCGGCGGTCGCCTTCGGCTCGGCCACCTTCACGACCGTCATCCGCCCGTGCAATGGCTTGCCCGACTTGTCCCGCGACTCGCTCCAGAAATCGACCCCCTGGTCGGCCCGGTTGGCACTGCCGGTCTTCAGTCGCAGCCCCTCGGGGATCACGTCGCCGTGACAGAACCAGACCGACTTCTGGTGGACGTGGTCGCGGGTCACCTCGCCGGGCAGACCGGTTTCGACCGGCCAGCCGCGGGTCACGGGTACGCCGCCGGGGGCGTGCAGCGGGTAGAGAAACGGCTTGGAGTACTTGCGGTCGGTGACGTACCTCGCAACGACCGTCGGGCCGGACCGGAACTCGATCGCGTCCGGGGTGACGACGGCCGTGACCTCGCTCGCCGCGGCGAGTGTCGGGGCCGTCAACAGGCAGAGCAGGGCCAGGCAGCGAGGCATGGCAACGTGTCTCCGGGGGGGCGGGGTGGGGCGGCTAACGTCCGCGGTGGTCCGTGGTGGTCCGTGTTGGTCTGTGTTGGTCTGTAGTGGTCCGTGGTGGCGCGAGGTCGTGCGGGGTAGTGTGCGGCTCGTGTGACCGACTGTCAAGCCGCTGGGACCGCGGCGTGTCGTGGCGTGTGCTGGGCAGCCGAAGGCGAGTAGGGTCGTGGGGTGCGTCGGGCGCGGTTCGCGTTTCGCGGCTGTTCCCGCCCGGTCTTCCGGTCTCCCGCCTTCCCGCGCTGCGAAACGCGGTGGCAGCCGCTACCATGAGGCCATGAGCAAAGAGCCGAAGAAGAACAAGGTCCGGGTCGAACTTCGCAAGAACCGCAGCAAACCGCCCCGCGAGAACGACCTGACACGGACCTTCCAGGAAGACGAGGTCCGGGCCGCCGACATGCACACGACCGAGCGGGTGCGGGCCAAGGGCGAGGCGTCGCGGTATCGCACCGTGGTTCAGGACGCCGACGACCGCTCGGGCATGCCGGCCGTGGACGACAGCGAGTGCCTGCGGGGCCGGGTGCTACGGGTTCACGGGCTGATCTCGGTCGTGGAGACCGACGACGGCCGGTTGTTCCGCTGTGCCGTCCGCCGCCTGCTGAAAACCCTGGCGACCGACGAACGGAACGTCGTGACGACCGGTGACATCGTGTGGGTCCGTCCGGCGACCGGGGGCCGGGCCGACGCCCGGCCGCCCGGGCCGGTGGGGTCGGTGGACGCGACCGAGGCAGTCGGACCTGACGGCCAACCGGCCGGTGTGTCCTCGACGGCGGCCGTGTTCCCGGAAGGGATGATCGAGCGGGTCGAGCCGCGGCACGGGGTACTGACCCGGGCCAGCCGGCGACGCGAGCACGTCCTGGTGGCCAACGTCGATCAGGTGGCGATCGTCGTGTCCCTGGTTCAACCCGACCTCAAGCCCCACCTCATCGACCGTTACCTGGCGGCTGCCCAGCAGGGGGGCCTGAAGCCGCTCGTGTGCCTGAACAAGGCCGACCTGACCGACCCGGCCGAACTCCAGCCGCTCGTCGGGACGTATGCCCAGCTCGGCATCCCCGTGGTACTCACCAGCGCCCGGACCGGACAGGGGATCGACATCCTCCGGGACCACCTCCGCGGCCGGGCCACCGTCTTCTCGGGGCAGTCGGGGGTGGGCAAGTCGTCCCTGCTCAACGCCATCCAACCGGGGCTAGGTCTGGCGGTCCGCTCCGTCAGCCCGGTGAACTATAAGGGCCGACACACCACGACCTACGCCCAACTCATCAGGCTCACCTTCGGCGGCTGGGTGGTGGACACCCCCGGCGTCCGCCAGCTCCAACTCTGGGACGTGCGGCCGGAGGAGGTCGAGGGGTTCTTCCCGGAACTGCGACCGTTCGTGCCGCTCTGCGGCTTCCCCGATTGCACCCACACGCACGAGACCGGCTGCGCCGTCAAGGCCGCCGTCGCCCGCAAGCAGATCGCGGCCCGCCGCTACCACAGCTACCTGGGCCTGTTCCGCGGTGAGTGACGCCCCGGCCGACGGGTCCGTCTGTCCTGGTGGACGGGTCCGTCTGTCCTGGTGGACGGGTCGGCTTGCACGGACACGTCCAGCGGACACGTCGCCCGCATGGCCACGCCCGGCCGCTCGTGACCCGGAGTCGGTGTGCCGGTTGTGACGGATCGGTCGCTTGCGCCCGTCGGCCGGGGTTGTAAGGGGGCCGGTCACGGCTCGTAACCGCCATAAAGCGTCGGAGTTGGGTGACGAAACGAACCGGCACGACCCGACCACTCGCGCCACCCGTCAGATCGCGCACTGCGAGGGGGACTTTTCCGGCCGCCTGACACCGCCTGCGATTTCTCAACCGGCCGCGGCGCGGTCATAACTATCGCAAGCAACCCCATGCCACCGCCGTTGTCAGCGGCAAACGGAAGGTCGCTACGGCGGCGGGAGGGTTGCGGGAACCCAGTTTTAGTGGGGGTCACCCAATGAGCGTTCGGCGGTTGAAGGTTTGTGTGATGACGGCGGTGGTGGCCGGCCTCGTGGGGCTGGTCGCCACGGACGTGCAAGCGTTCGGTGGGAAGCTCCGGGGCGACGGGTGTTGCACCTCCTCCGCCGCCGCTGACCCGTGCGGCTCGGGCGGGTGCGGACCGATCGCCAACGGCGGCGCTGCCGGCCACTACGTCACCCAGAAGGTCAAGGTCACCGAGTACGTCCCGACCTGCGTGGACGAGACCGTGACGGTGATGCAGCAACAGTACCAGACCCAGACGTACACGGCCTACCGCCTGGAGTGCGTCCCGGAGACGGTCACCAAGCAAGTGACCGTCAACAAGATGATCACCGAGACGGTCAACGAGACCCGGTGCGTCACCGAGCGGGTGCCGGTGCAGAAGCAGGTGACGGTGATGGAGCGGGTGCCGGTGCAGAAGCAGGTGACGGTGATGGAGCGGGTGCCGGTGCAGAAGCAGGTGACGGTGATGGAGCGGGTGCCGGTGCAGAAGCAGGTGACGGTCAACGAGGTGCAGTACAAGACCGTCATGGTCACGGAGATGCGGACCAAGACCGTCGTCCACAAGGTGTCCGTGCCGACCTGCGTCGAGAAGAAGCCGGGTCTGCTCGACCGGATCAGGGCCCACTTCGACCCGTGCTACACCCCCTGCCCGGAGTACGTCACCAAGTGCGTGACCGAGAAGCACTGCGAGACCGTCTGTGAGCCGGTCACCGTCTGCAAGAGGATCGCCGAGTGCGTGCCGGTCACCAAGACGGTCTGCAGCTACGAGTGCGTGCCGGTGCAGAAGACGGTGTGCGTGCACGAGTGCGTGCCGGTGCAGAAGACGGTGTGCGTGCACGAGTGCGTGCCGGTGCAGAAGACGGTGTGCGTGCACGAGTGCGTGCCGGTGCAGAAGACCGTGACCGCCTACGAGTGCGTCACCAAACAGGTCACCGTGCCGGTCACCCGCACCCGCTGTGTGCCGACCGTCGAGACGGTCACCTGCACCGTGATGACCAAGAAGTGCGTGCCGTATGAGGCCACCCGTCAGGTCCTGGTCTGCGTGCCGGTCCAGCAGACGATCAAGGTGACGAAGATGGTGCCGACGGTCGTCGAGAAGGACGTGCAAGTGTTCGTGCCGGCGGCCCCGGCCTCGGCCCCGGCGGCCTGCCCGGGTGCCGGTGCCGGCTGTGGCGACCCGTGCCCCTCGGCTAGCGCGGCCTGCTGCGCCCCGTGCGCCCCGTGCGCCCCGGTCTGCTGCGACCCGTGCGCCCCGCGGGCCGGCCTGCTCGACCGGCTGAAGGCCCGGATGTCCTGCCTCGGTAGCAAGTTCCGGGCCCGCCTGGCGGGGCTCTGCTCCGACCCCTGTGCCGCCCCGGCCCTCGCCGGTGCCGCCAGCTGCTGCAACTGATCCCGGCCGCCCCCGCCTGAGGGGACGAACCGGATGAGAACGCGACGACCCCCGGTCGGGCTGCCGAGCCGACCGGGGGTTCTCGCTTGCGCTGCCGCACAGGCCCCGCGCACGGGCCTCAGGCGGGCGTCACTTCTTCTTGGGCGGCGTTCGCGTCGTGATGTCTTGCAGGTACTCGGCCTTGGCGCGGGCGTGGAGCCGCCAGCCGTCGGGGCCGAAGGCGTACACCGCGTCCTTCAGGTACTCGTTGATCAGCTCCGGCCCCAGACAGACGAAGTGCTCCGAGTTGTTCTTGTCGATGAAGACGGGCACGTCCTTGAGTACCAGGTCCTTGGGGGTCTTCAGCCCCGGCCCGGTCAGGAAGCCGAGGCGGAACTCCTTCAGCTTGCCCTTGCCGATCATGGCCTCGAAGTTGGCCCCGATCGCGGTCAGGTCCTTGCCGTCCTCCATCTCGACGCCGCAGCCGCGGGCCGTGCCGAGCGTCATGTACAGCCCCTTCCAGTTGCTGTACGACGTCACCCCGACGTTGACCCACTCGTCCCTGCCGTCGGGCGTCTTGTACTGGCTGATGCCGTTCACGGCGGCGTAGGCGAAGACCGGCAGGCCGCGGACGACCGTGGGACCGGAGACGGGGACCAGGCCGGCCGGCTCCTTCGTCAGCGTCGGCTCGGGCGGCGTGCCGTCGTCGGTGCCGGGCCGCCGCAGGCTCGTGCCCAGCACGCTCAGCTCCAGGAACTGCGGCGTGAAGTAGTACCGCGGTTCCATCACGCGGTCGTTGTTCTTGGTCAGTTCGCGGATGCTCACGGCCAGGTCGCTTCCGTAGACGGTGTCGCTGCCGCCCGGCGGGTCGATGATCTCCAGCGAGACCGAGGGGATGCGGATGAGAACGTCCCGCTTGGAGGCTTTCGGGGCCAGCTGCGACCCGGCGATCACCAGTTCCGGCAGCAGGCCGACCTTGTTGGCCGGCACCTCGTAGCCCCAGCTCTGCCACTTCTTCAGCGCCACATAGCTGCGACTGGGCAGCGTGTCCAACGACACGGTCACGTCGATCATCTCGGCCTTCTTGCCCTTGCCGCGACCGGCCGGGACCTGGGCCTTGAACTGGCTGGCGGTCAGGTTGCTCTTGCCGTCGACGGGGAAGCGGACCCGGACGGTGTTGCCGGTCGGCGTGACCGGCTTGAGTAGCGGGGCGGGTTCGTCGGCGGCGAGGACGCCGAGGGACAGGGCGAAGAGGACGAGGGCGGCGGCGAGGCGACGGAGTGGGTTCATGGCGAAGCCCGTGCGGGGATGGAATCAACAGTTGACGATACCATAGCGGAAGACCGGTGGTAAGATGGCCGGGGTCGCCGGAGGTCCCGTCATGAGCCAGTGTCTGCCCGTCACCCCCGCCAGCCGGTTGTCGGTCGTCGGCCGGTTGTCGGTCGTCGGCCGGTTGTCGGTCGTCGGCCGGTTGTCACTCGTCGCTCTGTTCTCGCTCGTCGTCCTGGTGCTCGCCGCCGCCCCGGCCGCCGCCCAGATCGACCCCGAGCCGAAGACGCCGTACCTGTGGCGGATCGTGCTGAAGGCCGAGCCGCACCCGCTCCTGTCCGCCACCTTCCGGGAGCAACTGAAGCGGGACCTGACGGCCGCCCTGCAGCCCGCCCTGGGGGGGCTGGGGACCGTCGAGGTGCTGGACCTGGCCGAGGTCCCGCGTGACCGGTGGGACCCGCTGTGGCAGCAGTTCGACGACAAGGGGTTCGACGCCCTGACCGCCCCCCGCGACCTGACCGGAATCAAGACGCACTTCCTGCGCCTGGCCTACCGGGACGGGCAATTCCACCTGGAGTCGCGGCAGCACGACGGCTTCACCGGGCTGGCCTCGCCGCTGGTCCGCCGGCAGAGCGTGCGGGCCGCGGAACTGGTCGGCCGGGCCGCCGGCCTGATGCTCGACCGCGACTTCGGCCTGAGCGGTAGCATCGAGCCGGTGATCGGGCGGGCCGACGAGTTGAAGGTGATCGTTCGCGGCGGCCAACTCGGCCCGGTGGAGCGGTTCGTCAGCCCCGGTGACGTGTTCGCCGTCGCCCAGGTGTTCAAGACGAACCGTCCGGCCCCGCCCCCCGTCCGCACCGCCACCGGCAAGGTGATCGCCCCGCCGCCCGGGTCGGTGCCGCCGCCCGGCCTCTCGTCGGCCCCGCGCGCCTTCACCCTGCTGAGGGTCCTCGACGTGGGCCGCGACGGCACCCTGCGGTGTGCCGCCCTCAGCCTGTACAAAAACCCCGTGCCGCTGGGCGGGAACGTCGTCGCCTACCGCTGCCTGAAGCTGGGCACCGTCTCCGAGCGGCTGGCCGTCCGACTGACGAGTTCCGAGCCGGCCCAGAAGTCGTTCGGGCTGGTGACCGTCCAGGCCAGCGACGCCGGTCCGGACCCGCGGCCGGTGGCCTGTGAGTACCAGGAACCGGAGGGGGTATTCCGTTCGGCCCGGCCGCTCGCCCACCTGGCCCTGGTGACGGTCACACTCGGGTCGCGGCAGAAGCAGTTCCCCGTGCCGGTACTCGGCCCCGAGCCGGTCAGCCTGCCGTTCGAGATCAACCCGAAGCTGGAGGAGGAGGCGGCCTACCTGCGGGCCGTCGCCGCCGTCGCCGCCCGCGCCGCCGACGCCCGCAACGCCCAGACGATCTGCTTCGAGGCCACGGCCCGACTGATCGAGCGGCAGAAGAATGCCGAGGCCCTGGCCCGGGCCCGTGGCGGACTGCAGGCCGCCGACGCCGCCGACAAGAGCCTCAGCGACGAGGTGGCCCGCCTCAAGGAGCAGCCCGAGAAGACCGCCGACGCCGCCCGCATCCTGGCCGGGGTCGAGCAACAACTCGCCGCCCTGCGGCAATACAACGTGCAGCTCGCCGCCCACGTCAAGACCCTCGAGGCCGTCGTCGCCCGTGAGAACGACCCGACCATCGCCGCCCGCGACATCCGGGCCGAGGCCCTCAACGAGCAGATCAAGCTGCTCCTGGCCCGCGGCGACCTGGACGAGGCGATCAACGCCTACGGCCAGCTCCTCACCCTCTTCCCGGACGACGCCGAACTGAAGGCCCGCCGCGACAAGCTCGTCGCCGCCCGCGAGCCGAAAAGCCCCGCCCACGCCCAGGCCCGCGACTACCTGCTGAAGACCTGGCCGGCCGTCTCCACCATCCCCGACTTCGCCGACAGCCTCAAGCCCGTCACCGCCGCCGCCGAGGAGTGCATGAAAGTCGGGGACCGCTTCACCCTCCGCAAGCTGCTGGCCGTGTTCACCGCCGCCGGCGTGAAACTCAACGACCTGGTCGCCGGACTCGACCCGAACGCCGAGGCCGACCGCAAGCTCTTCGAGGAAGCCAAGAAGGTCGGCGAGGCCCTGGCGGCGCTGGAAATCCAGATCACCAACTACCTGGCCAAGGACAAGGAATGACCGGCCGCCGCCCCGGACGTGTGCGGCACCCCGTTGCCCGTAGTCTGCAGTCGGTAGTCCGTCCTATGAACCCTGCCTATACACTGTCCGACCTCTCGGCGGTCCTCAGTCCGTCGCTGGTGTTTTTCCCGGAACTGATCCGGCAGAACATCGGTCGGGTGATCGAGATGGCCGGCGGCGCGGCCCGGCTGCGTCCGCACGTCAAGACGCACAAGACGCGCGAGATCGTGCGGATGCTCCTGGACGCCGGCGTGACCCGGCACAAGTGTGCGACCGTGGCCGAGGCCGAGATGCTCGCCACCGCCGGGGCACCGGACGTACTGATCGCCTACCCGCTGGTCGGGCCGAACCTGTCCCGGCTGGTCGAGCTGGTTCGCCGGTATCCCGGCACGAGCTTTTCCACGCTGATCGACCACCCGGACTGTGCGCGGGCCTTGTCGGCGGCGGCGGCGTCGGCCGGGGTCGAAGTCGGCGTGGTTCTCGATCTGGACGTGGGCCAGCACCGCACCGGCATAGCGGTGGGGGAGGCGGCCGCCGACCTGTACGAACAGGCGGCCCGGCTGCCCGGCCTGAGGCCGAACGGCTTCCAGCTCTACGACGGGCACAACAACCAGCCGGACCGGTCGGCCCGTGAGGCGGCCGTGCGGCAGTGGCTCGGCCCGGTCCTGGCCCTGCGGGCGAAGGTCGAGGCGGCGGGCGTTCCGGTGCCGCGGCTGGTGTGCGGCGGCACCCCGAGCTTTCCCGTGTACGCGGCCCTGACCGACGTGCCGGGCGTGGAGTGTTCCCCCGGCACGTTCGTGTTGCACGACGCCGGCTACGGTGCCAGGTACGCCGACCTGGCCGGCATCACCCCGGCGGCGGTGCTGGTCAGCCGCGTCGTCAGCCGACCTACCCCCGAGCGGGTCACGCTCGACCTGGGGAGCAAGGCGGTCGCCGCCGACCCCCCCTTGGAGAAGCGGGTGAGCCTGCTCGACTTCCCCGCCTACCGGACCGTGGCGCACAACGAGGAACACCTGGTCGTCGAGACGGCCGGGGCCGACCGCTACAAGCCCGGGGACGTGGTGTTGGCCCTGCCGGGTCACATCTGCCCGACGGTGGCGTTACACAAAGAGGTGCTGGTAGCGGAAGGCGGGAGGGTCGTGGGCCGGTGGGCCGTCGCCTCCCGGGACCGGGTACTGACGGTGTGACGGTTCGCGGCCGTTGGACGGTGCGACGGGCCTGGGGCGGTGGCGGGCGGGCGTGGGGCGGCGACGGGCGGGCGTGGGGGGTCGGCTCCTAGCCGTTGCCGATCGTCTCGGCGATGACCGGGGCCGGGGTGTTGACGATCGCGTCGCGGTCGATGCCCTTCTTTTTGATCTTGGTGTGCAGGGTGTCGCGGCTCATGCCCAGGAGCCGGGCGGCGTGGCTGACGTTGCCGCCGGTCTGCCGCAGGGCGCGGTTGATCGCCCAGGTCTCGATCACGTCGAGGTCGAGGGTGTTGGGGAAGTCGGTCATCCAGGCGGGCGGGGCCGGGGGGGCGGGGGTCGGCTCGGTGATGCCGGTCAGGGGCAGGGCGTCGGCGTCGAGGGTGTCGCTCTCACTCATGACGGCGGCACTCTCGATGACGGCGCGGAGCTGTCGGACGTTACCCGGCCAGGGGTAGGCCTGGAGTTTGTTGAGGGCGGCGGGGGTGAAGCGGAAGTTGCGGCGGCACTCGGCCGACACGCGGGCCAGGAAGAAGTTGGCCAGTTCGGGGATGTCCTCGGCGCGTTCCCGCAGCGAGGGGACGCGGATGGCGATGACCCGCAGGCGGAAGTACAGGTCCTCGCGGAAGCGTCCGGCCTTGACCTCGCGTTCCAGGTCGCGGTGGGTGGCGGCGACGATCCGCACGTCGACCTTGATGTCGGAGGTGCCGCCGACGGGGCGGAACGACTTGCCCTCGATGACGCGGAGGAGCTTGGCCTGGCAGTCGGGGGAGAGTTCGGCGACCTCGTCGAGGAAGAGGGTGCCCTCGTCGGCCTGCTGGAAGAGGCCGGGGTGATCTCGGTCGGCCCCGCTGAAGGCCCCTTTCTTGTAACCGAACAGTTCGGCTTCCAGGAGGGTCGGGGCGATGGCGGCGCAGTTGACGACCACGAGCGGCCCGTCGGCCCGCCGGCTGTTGCGGTGCAGGGCCAGGGCGACGAGTTCCTTGCCCGAGCCGCTCTCCCCCAGGATCAGGACGGTGAACGGCTGGGGGGCGGCCCGGAGGATCTGCTGGCGGAGCAGGGTGACCGGGGTGCTGGTGCCGAGGATCTCGTCGGCCGTGGGGGTGTGCGTGCGGAGGCGGGAGTTCTCGGCCTCCAGGGTGCGGCGCTGGCGCTGGATCTCCAGGCCGTGGGCCAGGAAGCCGGCCACCGCCTCGCTGAACCGCACGTCGCGCTCCGTGAACGGGCGGGCGATGCGGTAGACGTGCAGGGCGGCGAACGGGGCCCCGGACGCCTTCAGCGGGATGCAGATGGCGTCGGCGAAGGCCGACAGGGAGTCGGTCGGCGGGTGGGCGGCGGTCAGGTCGGGGAACAGCCAGATCGTGTGGCCCTGGCTCTGGACCTGGGCGGTGAGCCGGCAACTAAGCGGCACGTCGACGGCGGCCGACTCCGGCACCACCATCTTGGGGGTCGGGTCTTCCGGGTCCAGGCCCAGGTAGCCGGCCAGCTTCGCCGTCGTCTGCTGGACGATCGTCCGCAGGGCCAGGGCGATCAGTTCGTGCGGCGTCCGCATCTCCACCGCCTGGGTCATGAACCGGCACAGGGCGGTCAGTTCGTCGATGCGGTGCTGCTGCTCGCCGTCGGGGGGCGGCTGGGTGGGGCGTTCCGGCGGCATCTGGTGGACCTTGGTCTCGCCGTGGACCGGAGGTCCGGCGGGGGTAGCCCCTCGGATCGCCAGGGTGTTCGGGGCCTGGGCCGCGGCCGGCTCCGGCCGGGCCGGCGAGGCCTTCGTCTCGGCCTTGCTATCCAGGTTGAACCGCAGCACGACCTCGCCGATCTTGATCCTCTTGCCGTCGCTCAGTTCGACCACCCCGTTGACGCGGGTGCCGTCGATCCGGGTGCCGTTCAGACCCAGGTCGCGGAGGTGCCAGCAGCCGGCCTCGAAGTAGATCTTGGCGTGTTGCCGCGAGGCCAACTCGTCACGGAGGACCAGGGTGTTGTCGCGGCTCCGGCCGAGGGTCACCAGTTGTCCCGGCGAGAAGTCGAGGAAAGGGGGATAACAGTCGCCGCTTTCCAGTGTCAGACGAGCGCGCATGGGACGGTCCGGTTCCTGGTCGGTTGCTGCCGCTACGATCGTGCCAGGCCGCACGATCCGGCGGACCGTTCGTATCGGGTAAACTCTAGCACGCGATTTGACGGCCGGGGGCCCCTCGCCGGGGGCCGGCCGGGCCGTAGGCTATGGCCAGAAAGACGACGCCCCGACGGCCGACGGTCGAGCGGCCGGGCCAGGCCAGGAGCAGCCATGCGATCCCGGATTGAAGGCACGGCCTACGTACTGGGTGACAACATCGACACCGACCAGATCATCCCGGCTCAGTACCTGACGTACAACCCGGCGATTCCCGCGGAATTCAAGATGTTCGGCAAGTTCGCCTTGAGCGGCGTGCCCGACGACCAGGCCGGCTTACCCAAGGGGCATGTTCCGTTCCACCCGCCGGGCGGGGACGAGTTCGTCTCGCCTTATGCCGTCGTGGTCGCCGGGAAGAATTTCGGCTGCGGGTCGAGCCGGGAACACGCCCCGATCGCCCTGGCCGCCGCCGGCGTGGTTGCGGTCGTGGCCGAATTTTATGCCCGCATCTTCTATCGCAACGCCGTGAACGGCGGCTACCTGATCCCGCTGGAGACGAAGGCGCGGCTGATCGACCGCGTCTGCACGGGAGACAAGTTGCTGATCGACGTGGCCGCCGGCACCCTCACCGATCAGACCACTGGCGAGACGTTCGAGTTGCTGCCCTTGGGCGAGGTCGGCCCGATCATCGAGGCCGGCGGGCTGTTCCCGTATGCGGAGAAGGTGGGGATGTTGCGGCGGAAGTGAGCGGCGGTGGTCGGTCCTGTGTTGGCCGTCCTCTGCTTTGTCGGCCGCCACTCACCGGCCCGTGCCGTCGAAGCGGGCGTAGGCGAGGTTGATCGGCGTGGCCCCGCCGATGTTCGGCAAGGAGAAGAGGCGGCGGGTGTCCTCCGGCGTCAGCTGCTGGTTCACGCGGGCCGCGTCCAGCCGCAGCGTCATCTCGAACCTCTGCTCTTCCCAGCGCAGGTCGACTTCCGTGGGGTATTGCACGACGAAGGGGCGGCCGGACTTCGGGTCGTTGCCGCCGACCGGGATGGTGCGAGCGGCCTTGATTTCGGCCAGGCAGATCGGCTTGCCGGCGGCGTCGCGGACCAGGTGGCGGCGGACCTGAGCCTGGTTGCGGGCGGCGTCGGCATCGTCGGCCAGGAAGACGATCTCCTTGCGGACCGGGATACCGCCGGGGGTGGTGGACGGCCAGCTCAGGACGTAGGTCCGTTCCTTCTCGTCGGTGCGGACGGTGTACGGCAGGTTCGGCGGGAAGCTGATCATGCCCAGGGCCTGCATGACCCAGTCCGGCTCGAACGGCATGTTCCCCGGTAGCCGGGCCTTGCCGGACTCGAAGTCGCTGTGCGAGGCGAAGACGTACATCGGTTGCAGGGTCGGGGCGGCGATGTAGGCCCAGAACTGCTCCGGGTTGGAGCCGAGGTCGATCTTGGCATCGACCAGCCCGCCCTTGGCGACCAGGCGGAAGTAGCGGGGCTGCGCCGCCGAGAGGTTGCCGCGCAGGTTCGGGTACCGCACCAGCCCTTCCCGGGCCGAGACCGTGAGGTCCCCGTAGCTGATGCTCTGCAGGCGGGACGCCTGGTTGTTCAGGTAGGCGACCAGGTCGTCGGCGGTCACCTTGGGGATGGCCGGGGAGCCGCCCAGCCGGCCGATCCCCCACTGCTCGCGTACCCAGGTGCAACCCAGGGCCGGGGCGAGGAGGCCGGCGACGACGAGCAGACGCAGCGCGGGCATGGCAGACCTCAATGAGGTTGTCGTCAGTCCCAACCGAGGACGCGGAAGACTTCGGCCTGCACGGCCGCGATCTGGTCGTCGGTCAGGCGCGGGTCGGGTACCGAGTGGACGGTCCCGCTCTTCACGTCCCTGAGGACCAACAGGTCCTGTCCGTTCGGGTCGCGGGCCACGTCCTCGAAGCGGAACCGCTTCCGCCGCATCAGCAGCAGGGCGGTCACGTAGCGGAAGTTGCGGCCGTCCGGGTCGGCCGAGTCCTTGAGGCGGTCGAAGCAGCCGAGCAATAGCTCGTCGTTGATGACCGGCTTGCGGGGCTTCTCGGCGGGGCGGACGCGGCCGCACCAGTGGGCGATGGCCCCTTCGGGCGGGCCTGTCCAGGCCTCGGCGGCGTAGTCGGTTCGCACCAGCTTGCCGTTCACTTCCGTGAGCACCGAGTGGTAGCGATCGCCCGGCTTCAGTTCCCGCCCGGTGGCGGCACAGACGCGGGCCGGGCCTGAGATCTCGTAGTCGGTCATGGAGCACCCCGGCGGCCGTCCGGGCCTGGCCGGTCCCTGCCTCCGAACGCATCGTACCCCTCGGACCGGCGACGGGACAATCAGGGACCGGTGACGATCGGCGGCAATGATAATCGGGATGTCGGGGTTATTCCGGTCGGGCTGTCGGGAGAAGCGGGGGGAAGTAGACGGTCGGCCTGTTCCCTGAGCAGCAAGCCGGTCTCACCCCCGACGCCGCTGAACTCCCAGCAGACCCTGCCGGTCGCATCGATCAGGGCGAACCGCGGGGCGGTTTCGATGCCGTAGGCCGCCACCACGGACGAGCCGTCGTACACGGGAATGTCGAGCTTCAGTCGGTCCCGGTCGCGGGCCCCGTCGGCAGCGTCGGCGAAGACGGCGAACGTCGCCACCACGGCCCGCCCGGCGTAGCGACGGGCCGCCGCCTGGGCGATGCCGAGCGTGCGTTCGACGGCATCACTGCCCGGCCGGAAGAAAACCAGGATCACCGGTCGCCCCCGGTGTTCCGACAGTCGGAAGGTGCCGGCGGTGAAGTCCGGGGCTGTCTCGCCGGGCCGGGGCCAGCGGGGGCGGGCGACGGTCGGGCTGGCGTGGGGCGACGGGTCGGTCGGGTCGCTCGGGTTGGTCGGGCTGGTCGGGCTGGCAGGGCCGGTCGGGCTGGCAGGGGGCGGCGGGAGGGGGGCGACCTCGCCGCGGCGGGCGGCGTCGAGGGCCCGGCGGGCCGCCAGCATCGCCTCCCGGTACGGGCTGGTCGGGGACGTTTCCTCGATCTGGGCGTCGAGCCGGGCCAGACGGGCCTCGAACGTCCGCGGGCCGAGCCTCACCGCCTCCGGGACCAGGGTCGCGCAGTCGTTCAGGGCCGTGTAGGCCACCTCCACGTCCCGCCAGGCCCGCTCGAGCGTGCGACCGCTCAGGCGGCCCTGCTCCCGCAGTTCGTAGCGGACCTCGACCCAGGCCGACGGGGCCGGCGACCTGCCGTCACGCTGGCGGATGACGCGGTGGACCTTGCGGGCCGTGCCGTCCTGCGTCGAAACCCAGACGGCGTCAGCCCGGTGCCAGGCCGTCTGACCTCCGACGGGGTTTTCCCAGTCGGCCGACATCTGGTTCATGAGCAAGAGCCGGCACCGCTCGGCGTTGACGAACTGCGTGTCGCGGACTTGCCACGTCTCGGCCGGCCGGTCGGCCGCGGCGGCCACGGTCCAGGGTTCTCCCCGGTTGCCGCGTGGCGGCTGCGGCGGGAAGACGCCGAACTCCTGCGGGCTGAAGCTGTCGAGTGCCGGCGGCGGCACCGCCCGGGCCGGGGTGTCGGCCGACAGCTTCAACGGCGGAACCGACGGGGTCAGGAGGTGGACCGTCCCGTCCCCGTGGACCCGGACCAGGTCGAGTCGGATCGACGGCGGGCTGTTGCGGTCGGCGTCGGAGCCGGTAACGACGCCCACGGCCCCGGCCACGGCATCGTCGGCCCGCTTCAGACGGGTCAGGACGGCCACGTCCGCGTACCGCTGCGTCACTTCCAGAACCAGAACCCGCACCTCGAGGCTGTGTTCCCGCCGGAACCGCTGGGCGGGTCGGTCCACGGCCTCGGCCACCGAACCGCTATAGGTCAATTCGTCCCCTTTCTGTAGGCCGCCGCTTGCGGGCGGGGCGGCCAGCGCGACTAACAATAGACCGGCGGTCACGGCGTCCTCCGCGGGCCGACCCGGGCCGGGCGACCGGGTCCGGGCCGCCGGCACTATAGCGGCAGCGGGTCGGGACGCAACCGCACTCTCGAAGCGGGGCGACCTCGACCTCGATCTCGACCTCGATCCCGATGTCGTAAGATGCCCCGCACCGGGCCGGTACTCGCCGGTACTCGCCGCTACCGATCGTCTCCCCAAGGAATGTTTCCCCAAGGAATCGCGAATGAACCCCGTCTCGGCCGACACCGTTCTCGCCCAGCTCCGCTGGCGGTACGCCACCAAGAAGTTCGACCCCGCCAAGAAGATCGCCCCGGACCTGTGGGCGAAGCTCGAGCAGGCCGTCGTGCTGGCCCCCTCGTCGTATGGCCTGCAGCCGTGGAAGTTCCTCGTCGTCACCGACCCGGCGGTGCGGGCCAAGCTCCACCCGGTGTCGTGGAACCAGCCGCAGATCCTCGACGCCTCGCACCTGGTCGTGTTCGCTGCCAAAAACCCGCCCACTCCCGCCGACGTGGAACGCCACATCGCCCGGACGGCCGAGGTCCGCGGCGTCGCCCCCGAGACGCTCGACGGCTTCAAGCAGATGATGCTCGGCTCGCTCGGGCGGATGACGCACCAGGACGCCCACGCCTGGGCCGCCCGACAGTGCTACATCGCCCTGGGGGTCTTCCTGTCGGCCTGTGCCCTGGTCGGGGTCGATGCCTGCCCGATGGAAGGGTTCCAGCCCGACAGGTACGACGAGATCCTGGGCCTGACCGCCCGCGGGCTATCGGCGGTGGTCATCGCCACGGCCGGCTACCGGGCCGAAAGCGACCCCGCCGCCCAGCTCCCCAAGTCCCGCTTCGCCGTCCAGGATGTGGTCGAGCGGATCTGAACCCGGCCAAGCGCAGGAAGGCCGGGCCGGGCGTCCGGCTTCCCCCGGGCCGTGACGGACCTCCTGCGCGGTACCGACCCGGTTGATGGCCAAGCCTCAAGCCTGCCCGAGACCGATACCCGAGGTCACCCGTCGGACCGGTCGTGAGTGTGACCCCCCGTGGGGAGATCGGCACGGCCGGTGGCCGAAGTTGAAGGTCCCCTCGCGGCGGTACCGCTCGCCTCACCGCCGCGATTCCAGGTAGGCCAGCAGGTCGCGGATTTCCTGGTCGGTCAGCATGTCGAGCAGTCCCTCGGGCATGACCGAGTTCTTCGCCGCCGTCACGCCGTCCACCTCAGTGGCCCGCACCACGAAGCGGTTGCCCTTCTCGTCGACGTAGTGCGACTCGTCCAGGTAGGTGTGAACCAGAAGGCCGGTGAGCGTCCGTCCGTCGGCCGTGCGGATCGTCCACGCCTGGTAGTGCGGGGCGACGACGGCACTCGGTTGCAGGATCGATTCGAGAATCCACTTCCGTTCGGTACGGCCGATCAGGCTCAGGTCCGGCCCGACGTTCGCGCCGCGGCCCTCGACCCGGTGGCACTTGAAGCAGCCGGCGAGCTTCGGATGCTCGAAGACGCGGCGGCCGGCTTCGGGGTCGGCGGGGCCGTCGAGGCCGTCGAGCAACTTCAGCCAGGCGGCGGTGTCCTTCGGGTCGGGGCGGGTGACGTTGTGTGGCCGGCCGTCGATGCGGGCCAGGGCCGGGGACGTTCCGGCGGGGAACGACTCCAGCGGCAGCGCGCTCAGCCGCCGCGACTGCTCCGGGGTCAGTTTCGCACCGACGAGCGACCGCAACGCTTCCGGGGCGAGTACCCCGTCCTTGCCGGCGACGAGGCCGAGCAGGAAGTCGGCGTACTCCGGGCTGGTGTGGTCCAGGGCCGCCAGCGTGACGAGGGCCTGGGCGCGCACGGCGACGGGTTGCTTCTCGTCCTCGGCCACGGCTCGCACCGCGGGGGCGGCCTTCGCGTCGGCCCGGTCCTTGAGCGCCCGCAGTGCCTCGACGCGGAACGCCGGCTCCTCGTGCCTCAGCAAGCCAGTGAGTTGGTCGAGCTTCAGCTTGCCGTGGGCGGCCGGGACGCAACGGAGGGCGAGCAGCCGGGTCGCGGCGGGCGTGTCCGGGTCGGTGAGGCGGTCGAGGAAGTAGTCGGCCAGGGCACCGTCGTTCACGGGCCGGCCGTCGAGCCGGGCCAGGGCCGTGCCTAGGCCGACGAACTCGCGGGGGTCGAGCTTCGGGCTCTTCAGCATCTCGACGACCCGCGGGCGGAACGCGGTCAGCTTCTCGTCGCTCACCCACTTGATCGCCAGGAACCGCACGTCGGGGTCGGGGTCGCCCAGGAACTTCGAGAGCCGATCGGTGTCGCCGATGACTCGCCAGGTCAGCAACAGTCCGAGCCGCTGCCGTGCGTCGGCGACCGTGGACGGGTCGAGCGTCTTGACGGTGGCGGGGAGGCGGGCGGTGGCCCGGACGGCGGCGTGGCGGACGAACGGGTCCGGGTCGGCGAACTGCTTCAGCAGCGTGGCGGTGTCCGGTGCGTGTGGCAGCTCGGGCTCGGCCGGGGGCTTCGGCCGGGCGATCGGCTTGGCGGGCGTGGCCGGCTTCGCGGGCTTCGCGTCCTTCCAGCGGACGTGCCACACCGCCCCCTTGCCGTGCAGCGGGTAGCTCTTCGAGCCCCAGTCGCTGACGAACAGCGAGCCGTCCGGCGCGACGGCGAGTCCCGACGGGTAGAAGTCGGTGCCGCCCTGGACGAACGGCTTCCGCTCGGCCGTGAAGCTCGCCCCCTTCGCCTTGAGCGTGTACCGTTCGACGCGGTGGTCGGCCCACGCCGGTACGAGCAACTCGCCGCGGTACTCGGCGGGCAGGCCGTCGCCCTGGTAGCAGATCACCTCGCAGGGTGATTCGCCGGTGCCCGTGACCATCGGCAGCGTGCCGGGCAGTTCGCCGTTCCACGCCTGGAAGGGGTGCCGCCCGGCCCGGCCGTAGCGGAACTGGAAGCCGTAGTCGCCGCCCTCCACGACGTGCAGCAGCCGGCACGGCGGCGAAGCGTCCGGGTCGTTGTCGACGACGAACAGGCGGCCCTGGGGGTCGCGGCACGAGCCGAACGGGTTCCAGAACCCGGTGGCGACACGGCGGAGCTTCTTGCCGTCGGCGGTGCAGTGGTAGACGTTCCCGCCCTCGCCGCCGCCGGAGAGCGTGGTGCCGTCGGCCCCGACCAGCTTGTACGGCTCGCCCAGGTTCTCGCCCAGGCCGAAGTTCAGGTTCCCCTGGGAATCGAAGCTCAGGCCGCACAGGCCGTTGTGCGGGTAGTTGCCCTTGGTGTCGAGGAACACGAGCCGCTGCTGCTCGTCGGCCCGGCCGTCGCCGGTGCTGTCGCGGAGCCGCACGATCTCGTTGCGTGTGGCGACGTACACCGAGCCGTCCGGGTGAACGGCGAGGTCCATCGTGGCGGTGAACCCCTCGGCGAAGGTGGTGAAGCGGTCGGCCTTGCCGTCGCCGTCGGTGTCCTCGAGCACGCGGATGCGGTCGTGCTTGGGGCCGCTGTACTTCTCGGGGCGGAAGTGGGTGTGGCTCTCGACGACGAGCAAGCGGCCCGTGGCGTCGAAGTCGAGTGCGATCGGCTGCACGATGTCCGGCGAGGCGGCGAACAACTCGACCACGAGCCGGGGGTCGGCCGAGGCGGGCGGGGCGGGCTTCGGCGGTTGAGTGGCGGGCGTGGCGGGCGGGGCGGGCGGGGCGGGCTTCGGCGGTTGAGCGGGGAGGATCCCGACGAGGCCGACGAAGGGCCAGACGGAGAGCCAGACGAAGAGGAACGAGAAGTGGAACGACGAGGGGGCGGCGACGTGGCTGCGGGTCATCGGTTCCTCCGGTGTGTGGACCCTGACACTCTACCCGAACTCGTCCGCAAGTGAGGCGCGAAAGCCGTGCCCGGTCGGGTGTGGCGGCGCGGAGGACCGCCGGGGTGGGGTGGTCGGGGGATGCCGGGGGTGGTCGGTGCCGTTGAACTCTTGAGGGGGGTTCGCTATCATCACCCCGGCCGCTCGGGAACAACTCGGTGAGCCGTCCCCGTGCGTCACCCCCACGCCACCTTAGCACAGCGGTAGTGCACCGCTTTCGTAAAGCGGGGGTCCAGGGTTCGAATCCCTGAGGTGGCTCCTGACCTCAGCTCTCCGACCTCAGCTCTCTGCCGGTCGCCCCGTCACGCTGGGCGTCTGCCGGTCGCTCCGTCACGCCGTGTGTCTGCCGGTCCCCCCGTCACGCCGTGCGTCCGAGGATGTAGCGGCCGGGGTCCACTTCGGTCCGCAAGATTCGCAGCTCCTCGTCGCTGGGCGGGGTCGTGGTGGCCAGCGGGTCACACACTTCCAGGGGAAAGCCGGTGGCCTGTCGTACCGCCTCGAGGGTGCGTCCGGGGTGCAGACTCCTGAGGCGCATCCGTTTGGTCTGGGGGTGGAAGTCGAGCAGGCACAGGTCGGTGATGACGCGGTGGGGTCCGGTGCCGGCGGGTAGCCCGGCGGCCTCCCGCGCGCCCGGCCCGGTGAGGTAGCCCGGGGTGGTCAGGAAGTCGAGCTTGGGGGTGAACTTGCGGGGGTCGTGCTTCATGACGATGAGGGTCCGCCAGCAGAACGAGGCCAGGTCGTTGGCCCCGCCGCTGCCCGGCAGGCGGACCCGGGGCTTCGCATGAGTGCCGCCGATGAACGTCGAGTTCAGGTTCCCATACGGGTCGATCTGAGCCCCGCTCAGGAAGGTATAGTCGACCATGCCCCGCTGGCAGAATTGCATCACGTCGGTCATGGACGTGGCCAGGACGGCCCGGTGGAAGGTGGTGCTGTCGCCGACGCTGACGGGCATGGTGGGCAGCAGCGGGGCGACGCCGCCGGCCTCGAACAGGATGACCAGGTTCGGGGCGTGCGTTCGCTGGGCGAGCATGGCCGCGGCGCAGGGCAGCCCGGTGCCCACGGCGACGGTCTTGCCGTCTTCCAGCTCGCGGGCGGCACAGCAGATCATCAGTTCCATCGGCGTGAACGACATGGGCCTCTCCACATGGGCCTCCCCGGCGGGGCGGGTCGGGACGGTGGCGGGGCGGTTCGGGGCTGACACCGTGGCCCGGCCAGCGTATTCTTTCGGAAGTGTGATCGCACCGCAACACCCCGGGGCGCGTCGTGAGTACCGTACCTGCTGCCGCCCTCGCCGCCCCGCAGGCCGGCGGCCCGGAACGGGTCGTCTGGTTCCTGCTGACCATCGTGGCGATCCACGTCCTGGCCCTGGCGGCACTACTGCCCTACGCCTTCGCCTGGTGGGGGGTCCTCTTGGTCCTGGGCGGGAACTTCGTGTTCGGGTCGCTGGGGATCAACCTCGGCTACCACCGGATGCTGACGCACCGGGCGGCGAGCTTCCCGAGGTTCCTGGAGCGTCTCTGGGTCATGCTGGGGGTCTGTAGCCTGGAGGGCAGCCCGTTGTGGTGGGCCTGTGTCCATCGCATGCACCACCAGCACAGCGACGAGAGCGGTGACCCGCACAGCCCCAGCCGGGGCTTTTTCTGGGGCCACATGCAGTGGATCTACACGGCCGACCCGCGGCAGCGGTCGCTGGCCACCTTCGAGAGGTACGTGCCGGACCTGATGACCGACCCGTTCCTCCGCTGGCTGCACCGCGGCAACAAGTGGGTGCTGGTGTACGTCCTGCACGCCCTCCTGATCGCCGCCCTGGGCTTCGGCCTGGGGTTCCTGATCGCCGACACGACCGACCGGGCCGTGCGGATCGGCGTGCAGGTGTTCGTCTGGGGGGTCCTCGTCCGCACCGTGTACGTCTGGCACATCACCTGGCTGGTGAATTCGGCCGCCCACCGCTGGGGTTACCGCAACTACGAGACGGCCGACCGCAGCCGCAACAACGTCCTGGTCGCGTTGCTCACCAACGGGGAGGGCTGGCACAACAACCACCACGCTACCCCGCGGGCCTGCTCCCAGGGGCACAGGTGGTGGGAATTGGACCTCACCTACAGCTTCGTCCGCCTGCTGCAAGTCGTCGGCCTGGCCTGGGACGTGGTGCCGGTCAAGGTCCCCAAGCACCTGGCCGGTCGCCGGGTGCCCGGCCCGCTGTCCGCCGCCGCCGGCAGTGATTGACCGGCGGGGACTGACCGGCGCAGACTGACCGGCGGGGACTGACCGTGTGTGTCGGCCGCCACGACTTGAGAACTTCCCGGCGGATTTCGGTCGCGCGGGCGGAACCGGTTCCGTCGGGAGTGGTAGAATAGCCAGCGCCCCTTCGGTCGGTCGCGCCGGACGGGTGAATCCGTTGGCATCCGGCCCCGGCAGCGGTGACAATAGTCTCATGAAACTGCTCAACTCGGCCCTGCCCCGCGGCACCCGGCTCTTCGGCGCGGGCGGTTGGTTCACCCTGGCGGTGTGTGGGTTCCTCATCGGTCTGGAGGTCTACGGCCGTTACGCCGCCAACGACCTGCAGGACAGTCTGGGGGTCTTCGCCCTAGTGTCGGTGGCCGGGGTGGTGGTGGCCCGGCACCGCCGCGCCCCGCTGGGCTGGCTCAGCGGCCTGCTGGAGCGGGGGAAGCGGCTCATCGACTCGCTCCCGGTGCTGCGCTACGACCACGGCATCGACCTGCGGGGGAGCCCGCCGCTGCCCCGCCGTACCCCGACGGCCGTCTGGTTGCTGGTCGGCTTCCTGGTGGCCTGGTCGGGGTTGGCCGCCCTGTCCTGGACGCTGTTTCCGGGCGGCTGGCGGTCCGTCGGGGTGTACTCCTCGTACACCGCTTATCTGCTGGTCTTGCTGGTCCTGTGGGCCGTGCTGCTGGCGGTCACCTTCGTCGGGGTCTTCGTGCCGGTGGCGGTCCTGGACAAGCTCCTGAAGCGGTGGCTGGGGGACACGGACCGGCGGGGGGCGGAGCTGGCGGCGGTGGTCGGCTACGCGGTGCTGGTGTCGGCGGTGGCCTGGGTGGTGCCGCCGGTCGCCGTCCTGGGGTTGTGCCTGGGGGTCGCCGTCGGGGCCGGGGTCGTCTACCTGCCGAAGGGGTCCGACGGGGCCGCCCTGCTGTGGCGGGCCGGGCCGGGCCGGCCGATCTACGCCGTCCCCGTCCGGCGGGTCCTGGCCCTGGTCGCCGGCCTGCTCGCCCTTCTGCTGTTCGCGGTGCTGCTGACGGCCTGTGGGGGGCGGTTGTTCGGCCCGCCCCGCCCGGACGACAGCATGCCGGTCACCGCCCTGTTCGGGTCGGTGGCGGCCTGGCTGATGCCGGGGCTGCTGATCGTCGTGGGGGCGCGGCTGTGGGCGGCCCAGAGGCAGGACCCGGCCCGCCGCACCCCGCCGGTGGCCCACGTCTCCGGGGCCGACCCGCGCGACGTCCGCCGGGCGGCCCGACTCTTGGCCGGCTGGGGCTGGCGGGTCGTCACCGCCCCGGCCCCGCGGCAGGCCGGGCATGTCGGCGTCGTGATCGTTCCCCCGGAACTCTCCGAGGCGACCGAGTTCAACCCCCGCTGGCCGCTCCGCCTGAGCCTGGACGACCTGCGGGCCGGCAGCGTCAGGCCGCGGCTGGAGCGCCGCGACGAGATCCAGACCCGGCGGCAGTTGTTCCGCGGCTTGCAGAAGTTGTTCAAGCGGGCCAGTGCCTTCAAGGGGCCGGGCGGCGGCGGCTTCTGGCTGGCCCCGCACTGGTGGTTCGTCGAGGGGATGGGCCGCGAGGACGCCGACGCCACCGGCCACGACACCGCCCCGCCCCTGGTCGGGCCGCCCTACCACCAGGCCCTGCCCGCCCGCGCCCGCCAGCACGCCCACGCCGTCCTGCGGGCCACCCAGATCGACATGATCTTCGTCGAGGACGGTGTGACGTTCAAAAACCTCGAGCGGGTCCTGCGGGTCGTCACCGAGTTGTACGACGTCCACGGCGGCCGGCGGCGGGCCGAGGAGCACCACTTCCGGGGCCTTCCCAAGGTCAAGGTCATGCTCCACGAGTACCAACCGGGTAACCCGTTCCGCTCCGACGTCTACCCCGAGCCGAAGTTCGACGACCTCTCCCGCGTGCGTGTACTGCACGTCTTCCGCGACCGCGGCGGGCACGAGGAACGGGTCGAGCCGCCGTTCGATTCGTCCCACACCCCGGCCCCGGCCCTGAGCGGCTGAACCGGTCCGGGGCCAGCTGCCGCGTCTCTGCCGCGTCTTAGGCCCGTGTGAAGTGCCCCGACCCGTTCCACCGCCCGTCCGGCCCGCATGAGCGTCATCCGCCTGTTGCTCCGCCTGCTTCTGGGTCGCCGCTTGCCGGTCACGGCCGGGGAACTGCGTGTCCGTGGCCCGGGCGCGCCGGTCACCGTCCGCCGCGACGCCTTCGGGGTGCCGCACATCGAGGCCGCCTCGGAAGCCGACGCCGTATTCGCTCTGGGCTTCTGCCAGGGCCAGGACCGGGCCGCCCAGCTCGAACTGCTGTGGCGGCTGGGTCGCGGCCGTCTGGCCGAGTGGGTCGGGCCGGCCGCCCTCTCCGCCGACCGCATGAGCCGCCGCATCGGCTTCCGCCGCGCCGCCGAGCAACAACTCGCCGTCCTGGGACCGCGCCCCCGCCTCTGGCTCGAGGCGTTCACCGCCGGGATCTCGGCCGGTAACAGCCGCGGCCTGACCGCCAAGCCCCATGAGTTCGCCCTGGTCGGCGGGGAACCGTCGCCCTGGGACGCGGCCGACGTTCTCGCCCTGCTCAAGCTCGAGTCGTTCCTGCTCCCCTCGAACTGGGATGTGGAACTGGCCCGGTTGCGGGTCTTGCTGGCCGACGGGCCTGAGGCCGTGCGGGAACTGGACCCGGTGCGGGCGGTTGACCCGCCGGAGGCTCGGCCGCCGCTGTCGCTCGTCGCCCGGTTGGCGGAGGAACTCGCCGGCTTGCGGGGCTACCTGCCGCGGGCCGGGGGGTCGAACAACTGGGTGATCGCCGGCCGGCGGACCGCCACCGGCCGGCCGCTGCTGGCCTGCGACCCCCACCTCGCCCCGACCGCGCCGCCGCCCTGGTACCTGGCCCACGTCCGCTGTCCCGACTGGGAAGTCGTGGGGGCGGCCCTGGCCGGGACACCGGGGTTCCCGGTCGGCCACAACGGCTTCGCCGCCTGGGGCGTGACCGCCGGCCTGACCGACAATACCGACCTGTACATCGAAACGCTCGGCCCCGACGGCCGGTCGGTCCGCCAGCCGGACGGCTCCTTCGCCCCCTGCGAGGTGGTCCGCGAGGTGATCGGCGTCAAGGGCGGCCGTGACGTGGTCGAGGAGGTGCTCGTCACGCCGCGGGGGCCGGTCGTCTCGCCGCTGGTCCCCGGCCTGCCGGTCGCCCTGTCCCTGCGGGCCGTCTGGCTCGACCCGCGTCCGGCCGACGGCTTCCTGGGAATCCTGCCGGTCCACTCCTTCGAGAAGTTCCGCCGGCCGTTCCAACACTGGCCGCTCTTGCCGCTCAACCTCGTCTACGCCGACACCACCGGCACGACCGGCTACCAACTCGTCGGCCAGTTGCCGCGGCGGGCCGCCGCCACCGGCCTGCTTCTGCCCCGGCCGGCCGACCGGCCCGAGACCGCCTGGACGGGTGAGGTTCCCTTCGACGAGATGCCCTGCGTCCGCGACTTCCCCGCCGGGTACTTCGCCACCGCCAACAACCCGCCGGTCGGCGGCGGCCCGGAACTCGGGGCCGATTACTGCGAGACGTACCGCCTGCGGGCGATCACCGAGGCCCTGGCCGCCAAGGACCGGTGGACCCCGGCCGACTGCCTGGCCCTGCAGCAGGACGTGCGCTGTATCCCGTGGGAAGAAATCCGTGACATCGTGCTGTCACTGCCGGGCGACGACCCGGCCGTGCGGGACGGCCTGGACCTGCTGCGGGACTGGGACGGGCGGCTCGACCCGGAGTCGCCGGCGGCGGGCGTGTTCGAGCTGTTCGTGGCCGAGATGTGCCGGCGGGTGGCGCAGGCCAAGGCCCCGAACTCCTGGGCTGTGGTACTGGGCGAGGGCGGGTTGGGTCTGGCCGACCACAGCCTGTTCACCGACCGCCGCGTCGGGCACCTGGTGCGACTAGTCCGGGAGCAGCCGACCGGCTGGTTCCCCTCCTGGCCGGGGGAACTGGCGGCCGCCCTCGGCACGGTGGTGCGGCGGCTGCGGCGGGAGGCGGGACCCGGACCGGCCTACTGGGCCTGGGGGCACCTGCGACAGTTGCGGCTGGAACACCTGCTCTTCGCCAGGCACCGCTGGCTAGGTCCGGCGTTCAACCTCGGTCCGTTCCCCTGTGGCGGCGACTGCAACACCGTCGCGCAAGCGGGTGCCCGGCCGGCCGAGCCCACCGCCTTCACCCACAACATGGCCAACCTGCGGACCGTCTTCGACCTCGCCGACCTGTCACAGAGCCGGTTCGTGCTGTGCGGCGGACAGAGCGGCAACCCGTGGTCCGACCACTACGCCGACCAGCTCCCGCTGTGGCAGGCCGGTGTGGCGATCACGATCCCCTGGCACCCGGCCGACGTGATCCGCGCCGCCAAGGACACGTTGCGCTTGCTGCCCGATCCGGTGGAGGCGGGCGAGCGGCGGCCTTAACGAGCGGTGACCGTCAGGTCACCGGTGGTCCGATTCGGCGAGCGGCGGCCGTGAGGGCGAGCGGTGCAGGCGGCGCGCACGAGCGGCGGCCGTCAGGCCGCCGGTCTGGTGTTGAGCGCCGCTCGCTCGTTGCTGCTGGTCGCCGCTGTCACTTCGTCACGCTGAACTTGTAGATCGTCGTCTGCTTGTAGGTCTCGCCCGGCTTCAGCACCGGGTTCGACTTCTCCTTCCACTCGGGCTTGTTCACCGAGTCCGGGAACTTCTGCGGCTCCAGGCAGAAGCCGTGGTACTGCTTATACACCGCCCCGCCCTTGCCGACGTGGGTGCCGTCGAGGAAGTTGCCGGTATAGAACTGCAGGCCCGGTTCGGTGGTGTACACCTCCAGCACGCGGCCGCTCTTCGGCTCGCTGACCCGGGCGGCGAACTCGGGCCGCTCGGTCTGGCCCTTGTTGAGGACGTAGTTGAGGTCGAAGCCGACCGGCTTGCCGCCGGCCTTCTCCAGGTCCTGGCCGATCGGCTTGGGACGGGTGAAGTCGAACGGGGTGCCGGCGACGGGGGCGATCTTGCCGGTGGGGATCAGCGTCTCGTCGGCGGGGGTGTAGTTGGTGGCGGCGAACTCGGCGACGTGGCCCCGGATGTCGCCGGCGTCGTGCCCCGCCAGGTTGAAGTAGCTGTGGTGCGCCAGGTTGCAGACCGTCGTCTTGTCGGTGGTCGCCCGGAAGTCGATCACCAGCTCGTCGTTGTCGGTCAGGGTGTAGCTGACGGTCACGGACAGCCGGCCGGGGTAGCCTTCCTCGCCGTCGGGGCTGGTATAGGTGAACTTGACGCCGGGGCCGGTGGCCCCCAGGAACGGCTCGCCCCGCCAGTACTTCTTGTCGAAGCCTTCCTGGCCGCCGTGCAGGCTGTGCGGTCCGTTGTTCGGGAAGAGCTTGTACTCCTTGCCGTCGAGCGTGAACTTGGCGTTGGCGATGCGGTTGGCGCAGCGGCCGGCGTTCGTGCCGAAGTACGGGTGGCCCTTCAGGTAGTCGTCCAGTTTGTCGAACCCCAGGGCCACGTCGGCGAACCTCCCCTGTCGGTCCGGCACGCGGATTTCGGTGATGATCGCCCCGTACTCGATGCACCTCACGACCACGTTGTTCCGGTTGATGAGCGTGAACCGGGTGACGGTCTGGGCCGTGCCCTTGCCGCCGGCCTTGCCCTTGACGGGCAGCTTGCCGTAAGGCTCCTGCTCGAAGGCCGGGCCGACCTTCTGGGCCAAGCCGGTGGCCGCGGACGCCAGCGTCAACAGCGGTGCGAGCAGTGCGGGGAGGGTGCGGGTCATGGCGGGTACTCCGGGGAAAGGGTGGGGACATGGTATCGGCTCGTGTAATCTAAGGCGAGAGGCCCCGAGCCGACCCCGAGCCGACCCGATCTATCGGCGAGCGGTCCATCGGCGAGCGGTCCATCGGCGAGCGGTCCATGCCCCGTGAGCGATCCATGCCCCGCGAGCGATTCACGCCGTCCGAGATACTCGACACGCCCGAAGCGGCTTACGACCTGGTGACGACCGGGTCGGGTCCGGCCGGCCGGCTGCCGCTCACCGACGAACTGCTGCGTCATGCCCCCAGCGGCGACCTGTTCGGCTGGACGCAGAACGTCGGCATGGGCTGGAAGCCGGAGTTGCTCGGCGGCAAGGAGTTCACCATCCTCAGCACGCACGGCGGCCTGCGGGCCGAGGACGGCACCCCGATCGCCCTGGGCTTCCACACCGGGCACTGGGAGGTGGGGCTGCTGGTGCGGGCCGCGGCCGAGGAGTTCGCCCGACTCGGCTGCATCCCGTTCGCCGGGGCCGTGACCGACCCGTGCGACGGCCGCACCCAGGGCACGCCCGGCATGTTCGACAGCCTGCCGTACCGCAACGACGCCAGCCAGGTGATGCGGCGGTTGATGCGGAGCCACCCCACGCGGGCCGGCGTCCTGGGCGTGGCGACCTGTGACAAGGGGCTGCCGGCCATGATGATGGCCCTGGCCAGCCAGCACGACCACCCGACGGTCCTGGTGCCCGGCGGGGTCATGCTCGCCGGGGCACCGGGCCACGAGGACACCGGCAAGGTGCAGACGATCGGGGCGCGGTACGTCCACGGCGAGATCACCCTCGAACAAGCCGCCGAGGCCGGCTGCCACGCCTGTGCCTCGCCCGGGGGCGGCTGCCAGTTCCTGGGCACGGCCGCGACCGCGCAAGTGGTCGGCGAGGCGCTCGGCCTGACCCTGCCCCACGCCGCCCTGTCGCCCTCCGGCCAACCGATCTGGCTCGACCTCGCCCGCCGCTCCGCCCGGGCCTTGCTGGCGCTGTCCGACCGCGGCCTGACCACCAAGCACATCCTGACCGAGGCGGCCTTCAAGAACGCCCTGGCCGTCTTCGCCGCCTTCGGCGGCAGCACCAACCTGCTCCTGCACACCCCCGCCATCGCCTTCCACGCCGGGGTGAAGCGGCCCACACTGGACGACTGGACGTTCTTCAACCGCCGCGTCCCCCGACTCGTCGACGCCCTGCCCAACGGCCCGGTCGGCCACCCCACGATCCGCGTCTTCCTGGCCGGCGGCGTGCCCGAGGTCATGCTCCACCTCCGCGAACTCGGCCTGCTCGAACTCGACGCCCTGACCGTGAGCGGGCAGACGCTCGGGGCCGTCCTCGACTGGTGGGCCAAGAGCGAGCGCCGCGCCCGGCTCCGCGAGTTGCTGCGAACCCGCGACGGCGTGGACCCCGACACCGTCATCATGTCCCCGGAGCAGGCCAAGGCCCGCGGCCTGACCAGCACCGTCACCTTCCCGCGCGGCAACCTCGCCCCGGAGGGCAGCGTCATCAAGTCCACGGCGATCGACCCGGCGGTCGTGGACGCCGACGGCGTGTACCGCAAGACCGGCCCGGCGAAGGTGTTCCTCACCGAGAAGGCGGCCATCGCCGCCATCAAGACCGGCGGCATCGTACCGGGCGATATTCTCGTGCTGTGTTGCCGCGGGCCGCTGGGTAGCGGGATGGAGGAGACCTACCAGGTCACCTCGGCCTTGAAGCACCTGAAGTGGGGCAAGCACGTCGCCGTCCTCACCGACGCCCGCTTCAGCGGCGTGAGTACCGGGGCCTGCATCGGGCACGTCTCTCCTGAGGCCCTGGCCGGCGGCCCGATCGGCAAGCTCCGCGACGGCGACCGCATCCGCATCGTCATCGACCGCAACCGGCTGGAAGGCTCGGTCGACCTGGTGGGGGACGCGACCGGCGAGTACGGCCCGGAGTGGGGCACGGCCGAGTTGGCCCGGCGGGACCCGCGGCCCGACCTGGCCCCGGACCCCGGCCTGCCGGCCGACACCCGGCTGTGGGCGGTGTTACAGCACGCCAGCGGCGGCGTCTGGGGCGGCTGCGTCTACGACCCCGAGGCGATCGCCGCCAGACTCGCTCACCGCGGCTGACAGCGGGTCGTCACTTCCTTCCCGAGTGCCGACCGGACGGCCGCCAGCAGATCTTGCGGACGGTAGGGCTTGGTCAGCAGGCCGACCGCCCCGTCGAGTTCGGTCAGGTCTTCCGACGTGAACCCGGTCGAGAACAGTACCTTCACCCCGGGGTCCAGTTCCACGAGCTGCCGGAAGGCGTCCCGGCCGGACATCACTGGCATCGTCACGTCGAGGATCACCAGGTCGAACCGACCCCCCCGATCACGGAAGACCTCGACCGCTTCGGCCCCGTCGCCGGCCGTCACCACCTCGAACCCGGCCCGCTCCAGCGTGAGCCGGCCGATCTGGACGATCATCGCCTCGTCGTCGACGAGCAGGATCGACGGCTTTTCGGGGCGGCCGCCGTCGACCGGGCCGGGGTCGGTGACTGTCGACGGGGCGAGGCCCGACCCGTCCGACCGGTCTGAGCCGTCCGGCCGGTCTGACCGGTCGGACCTATCTGACCGGCTCGACCGGCCCGAGCGTTCCGATTCGTCCGGCTGGTCCGGCTGGTTTGACCGGACCGGCCGGTCCGCCGTGCAGCAGTTCTCGTGGGGCCGGCCGACCACGGCCCGGGGCAGGTAGACGTCGAAGACCGTGCCGGCCCCCGGGGTCGACCTGAACGTGATCCAGCCGTGGTGCTGCTTAACGATCCCCTGGGCCATCGGCAGACCCAGCCCCGTGCCCTTGCCGACCTCCTTGGTCGTGAAGAACGGCTCGAACAGCCGGGCCTGGACGTCCTCGGTCATGCCGCAGCCGGTGTCCGCGACCGTGAGCTTGACGAACCGCCCCGGGTAAGCCTCCTCGCCGGGCCGGTGGGCGGTCTGCTCCTCGGTGATTTCGACGTTCTCGGCCGAGAGCGTGAGGGTCCCGCCGTGCGGCATGGCGTCGCGGGCGTTCAGGCACAGGTTCAGCAGCACCTGCGTGAGCAACGTGGGGTCGGCCAGGACCGGTTGGCAGTCGTCGGCCGGACTCAACACCAGTCGGATGCGCGGGTCCAGTGCGGGACGGATCAGGCCCGCGACCTCGGCGAAGATGTCGGCCGGGTACACCGGGCCGGGCACCAGTTGGTGCTTGCGGGCGTAGCCGAGCAGCTTGCCGGTCAGGTCGGCGGCCCGGGCGGTGGCCTGCTCGATCGTCTCCAGGTGGACGCGGTTGGGGTCGCCCTCGGGCAGGTGGATCTGGGACAGATTGCCGAGTATGGCGGTGAACAGGTTGTTGAAGTCGTGGGCGATGCCGCCGGCCATCTGACCCAGAACCTCCATCTTCTGGACGTGCCGGAGTTGCTCCTCGAGCTTGCGCCGCTCGGTCACGTTCAACGACACGCCGACGCCGCACTCCAGCTCCCCGCCGGGGCCACGGACCGCGGCGAAGGTACACTCCGACCAGACGATCTCGCCGTCCGGCCGGACGTACCGCTTCGAGCAACTGAACCGGTCGCTTTGCCCGGTCCGGACCTTCTCCAGGTGGGACATCAGCTCGGCATGGTCGTCCGGGTGGGTGAGGTCGAAAGGGGTCAGCTTCAGGATGTCCTGGACGCTCCGCCCGGTCATGGCCGCGAAGGCCGGGTTACACGAGACGATCCGCCCGTTGCCGTCAATGAGCACGATACCGGCCGCGGTGCTCTCGAAGATGCTGCGGAGGAGGGCTTCCCGCTGCCGCCGCTCCTCCTCCCCCGCCTTGCGCTCGGTGATGTCCCTCTGGATCATCACCCAGTGGGCGGCGGTGCCGGTCGCGTCGGGGACCGGCACGAGGCTGAGGTCGACCCAGAACGGTCGGCCGTCCTTGCGGTAGTTCTGCAACTCCACGCGCAGGGCCGAGCCGCTGGCGAAGGCGTCGCGGATGGCACCGAGGGCGTTCTCGTCGGAGTTCGGCCCCCGCAGGAAGTGGAGGGAGCGGCCGAGTACCTCGTCGCGGGTGTAGCCGGTCAGCCGGCAGAAGGCGTCGTTGACGTAGAGGACGGCCCGCCCCGGTCCGCTTTTCGGCTGGGCTTCGAGAATGACCACCGCGTCGTGGGCATGGACGACGGCCGATTCGAGCAGCTTCAGTAACTGGGGCGAGGTGACCAGGGAGAGTGAACTCGGGGAAGGATCACGGCGGCGGCGGGGCGGTGCGGCCGGCGGGGTCGGCTGCCGCCACCACGCCATGACCAGGCCGACCAGCAGCAGCACCCCGGCGGCGACGTAACCGACCCCCGGCGCGGCGGGGGCTAGACCCTGCCCCACGAGCAGGGCGACGGCCAAAGCTATCACCTGAACGAAGGGTTTCATGATGAACGAAGAGATACATGAGTGTTAGTATCGCGGACCGGCGACACGGACGCCCACCGTCCCCACGTCGAGAGCCGTCCCTGTCGCCACATTGCCGTATTAGTCTATCCCGTGGCTGTCGATCTTCCGATAGGAATTGAGTCACACTAAGTAGTTAAGACATATATGAGGCTATTGGCCGGTCACCCTCCGCGACGGGGGTCGGCGGTCTCGTCGTCCGGCCCGGGGCGGTTACACCCCCGGGCGGTTACATCCCCCGAACGGTTACACCCCCGGGTGGTTACACTCCCCGCGCGGTTACCCGAGGCGCGCCGCGTGCGGTGAAGTGAACAGTACATGGGCTATCGCAACCTCACGGATTGTGTCGCGGACCTGGAGCGTGCCGGTCGCCTGGTCCGCATCCCCCAGGAGATCGACCCGCATCTGGAGGCGGCCGAGGTCCACCGCCGGGTGTACCAGGCCGGCGGCCCGGCGGTGCTGTTCGAGCGGGTCAAGGGCAGTCCGTTCCCGATGGTGTCGAACCTGTTCGGCACGCCGGAGCGGACCCGCTTCCTGTTCCGCGACGCGCTCGACGCCGTCCGCAAGCTGGTGGAGTTGAAGACCGACCCCGGGAACCTGGCGCGGCGGCCGTGGCGGTACTGGGACGTCCCGCTCCTGGCCTGGCGGTTACGGCCGAGCTTCGTCGGGGGCGGCCCGATCCTGGCCCACCGCACCACGCTGTCGCGTCTGCCCCAACTGAAGTGCTGGCCGCTCGACGGCGGCCCGTTCGTCACGCTGCCGCAGGTCTACACCGAGCACCCGGACCGTCCCGGCTGGCTGAAGTCGAACCTCGGCATGTACCGGGTCCAGTTCGGGGGCAACGAGTACGAGCCGGACCGGGAGTGCGGCCTGCACTACCAGATCCACCGGGGCATCGGGGTCCACCACGCGGCCGCGCGGCGGCGGGGCACGGTGCTGCCGGTGAACGTCATCGTCGGGGGTCCGCCGGCCCTGGCGGTCGCGGCGGTGATGCCGCTCCCCGAGGGGCTGCCGGAACTGGCCTTCGCCGGTGTGCTGGGCGGCCGCCGCTTGCGCCTGGTGCGGGCCGGCCCGGGCCGCCCCCTGCCCCTGCCCGCCGACGCCGACTTCGTCATCAGCGGCTTCATCGACCCGACCCGCACCAAGCCCGAGGGGCCGTTCGGCGATCACCTCGGCTACTACAGCCTCACGCACGACTTTCCGGTGATGACGGTCACGGCCGTGTACCACCGCCCCGGCGCGATCTGGCCGTTCACCGTCGTGGGACGGCCGCCCCAGGAAGACACCTCCTTCGGCGAACTGATCCACGAGCTGACCGGCCCGGTGATCCCGACCGTCATCCCCGGGCTGCACGCCGTCCACGCGGTCGACGCGGCCGGCGTCCACCCGCTGCTGCTGGCCCTGGGCAGCGAGCGGTACGTCCCCTACGCCGCCGTGCGCCGCCCCCAGGAGTTGCTGACGTTGGCCAACGCCGTCCTCGGTCAGGGGCAGTTGTCCCTGGCCAAGTACCTGTTCATCGCCGCCAAGGAGGACGACCCGGACCTGGACGTCCACGACACCGGGGCGTTCCTCCGCCACGTCCTGGAGCGGTTCGACCCGCAGAGCGACCTGCACTTCCAGACGCGCACGACGATCGACACGCTCGACTACTCGGCCGGCATGGGCCTGAACGTCGGCAGCAAGGTGGTGGTGGCGGCCGCCGGTCCCAAGCGGCGGGAGTTGGCCCGGGACGTTCCCGCGGGGCTGAACCTGCCGGAAGGGTTCGGGGAGCCGCGGGTCGTCATGCCGGGGGTGCTGGCGGTGCGGGGGCCGAAGGCCGGACCACGCCAGGGGAACGAAGGCCGAGGGGACGAAACCGACCCGGCCCTGGCTCGCTTGCTCGAACGGCTCGAGGGGGCGACGGCGGCGCTGGCCGGCTTCCCGCTCGTCACCCTCGTCGACGACTCCGACTTCGTCGCCCGCAACCTGGGCAACTGGCTGTGGGTCACCTTCACCCGCAGCGACCCGGCCAGCGACGTCCACGGCGTCGGCTCGTTCGTCAGCCGCAAACACTGGGGCTGCCGCGGGCCGGTGGTGATCGACGCCCGGCTCAAGCCGCACATGCCCCCGCCGCTCGACCCCGACCCGGCCGTGGCCCGCCGCGTCGACCGACTGTTCGCCCGGGGCGGCCCGTTGTACGGCATCGAGTCGTGAGCGGCACCGGCCGCGACACCGACCGGCTGACCCGGTGGACCGCCCGCCCGACCCGCCGCGTTTCGCCGACCGGCTGACCCGGTGGACCGCCTGACCGGCTCACCTCAGGAACTGGTTCACTCCAGGAACTTACTTGAGGAACTTGCCGACCGTCATGAGGAACTCGTCGTTGGACTCCGTCTTGGCCAGTTGCTTCACAAGCCCTTCCAGGGCCTCGACGGGGCGGAGGGCCATGAGGCTGCGGCGGAGCAGGGTGATCTGTTCGAGCCTTTCGGGGGGCAGGAGCCGTTCTTCCTTGCGGGTGCCGGAGGCGGCCAGGTCGATGGCCGGGTAGAGGCGTCGCTCGGCGAGCTGGCGGTTGAGGACCAGTTCCATGTTGCCGGTGCCCTTGAACTCCTGGAAGATCACGTCGTCCATTCGGCTACCGGTCTCGATCAGGGCGGTGCCGAGGATGGTCAGGCTGCCGCCCTCCTCGAAGGCGCGGGCACTGCCGAAGAGCCGCTTGGGGACTTCCAGGGCCTTGGAGTCGACGCCGCCGGAGAGGGTGCGGCCGCCGGTGGCGGTCTTGTTGTGGGCCCGGGCCAGGCGGGTGAGGCTGTCGAGCAGCACCAGGACGTCGTGGCCGGCCTCGGTCAGCCGCTTGGCCCGCTCGATGACCAGCCCGGCGAGTCGGATGTGGCTGAGGGTGTCGCGGTCGGAACTGGAGGCCAGGACCTCGCAGGCCGGGGCCGGGTCGCCGTTGCCGTTGAGGTCGTCCGGCTTGCCCGGGCCGGTGAGGGTGCGGCGCATCTCCGTCACCTCCTCGGGCCGCTCGTCCACGAGCAGGACGATCAGGTGCATGCCGGGGTGGTTCCGCAGGACGGCCCGGGCGATGTGCTGTAACAGGACGGTTTTGCCGGACCGGGGCGGGGCGACGATCAGGCCGCGCTGCCCCTTGCCGATCGGCGTGAACAGGTCCAGGACGCGGGTGGTCAACGGCTCCGGGCCGGTCTCCAGGCGGATCCACTGGGTCGGGTCGACGGGGGTCAGTTCGTCCCAGTTGCGGCGGCGGTAGTGCTTGGGGTCTTGCCCCTCGATGAGTTCGACGGTCGCCAGCCGGGGGCCGGTCTGTCCGCGGCGGGGCGGGTCGAGCCGGCCCGACAGCCGCACGCCTTCGGCCAGTCCGAATTTGTCGATGAGCGGGCCGCCGACGTAGGCGTCGGTCGGGGCCGGTAGGTAGTGCCGGTTCGGGTTCCGCAGGAAGCCGTAGCCCTTCGGGTGCAGTTCCAGCACCCCCTGCGCAGTCGGGCGCGGGTCGGACATGCGGGAGTCCTACTGGGGTCGCCGGGCCGCCGGGGTATTTCGAGGCGGACGCCATCCGGGTATAGTCGGGCGGTCGCGGTGCGGCGCGGGGCAGGCTCGGAATGGGCGATCGGTGGTGCCGTTGATTCTAGCGGATCGTCGGGACCTGTCAAAGCCGATCGCCGTCCCGCGGCGGCGGCGGCATGGCGGTCAGGAAGGGCCGGTGACGGCGGATCCCGGCCGCGGCCCGGTTCCGAGGTCAGTCCCGTGTCCGAAGGCGATTCCCGCGGCGGTGGTTGGCTGAACCGTACCGTGATCGGTGCCGGCCTGACGAGCTTCCTGGCCGATGTCGGCTACGAGATGGCGACGGCGGTCCTGCCCGGCTTCCTGCGGCTACTGCACCTGGCACCGGAGGCCGTCGGCCTGGTCCTCGGGGTGATCGAGGGCACGGCCGACCTGCTGGCCAATGCGGTGAAGCTGGTCGTCGGCGCGTACTCGGACCGGATCGGGCATCGCAAGGCGTTCGTGGTCGGCGGGTACGCCCTGACCGGCTCGGCCTTTGCCCTGTGCGCCCTGGCCGTGGGCTGGCCCCTGGTGATGCTAGCGAAGGTCCTCGGCTGGGTGGGCAAAGGGCTGCGGGGGCCGCTCCGGAACGCCATCCTGGCCGACTCGGTCGAGCCGGCCCACCACGGCAAGGCGTTCGGCTTGCACCGGGCCGGTGACACCCTGGGGGCGATCGCCGGGCCGCTGCTTGGGGCCGCCTTGCTGGCCGGGCTGCCCGCCGCCTGGTTCGACGCCGACGACGAACCGTACCGCCTCGTGTTCCTCGTCACGCTCCTGCCGGGGCTCGGGGCGGCCCTGACCTTCGCCGTGCTGGTCCGCGAAAAGCGGTTCACCCCCCGGCCGGGGTTGCGGCTGGGAAGCGCGGTGCGGGCCTTGCCGGCGGACTTTCGCCGCTGGCTGGGTCCGGTCTTGTTGTTCGGCTGTGGCGACTTCTCGCACACGCTGCTCATCTTCGCCGCCGGCCTGCTCCTGGCTCCGGCCCACGGGGTGCAGGCGGCGGCCGTGACCGCCGGGCTACTATACGCCGTCAAGAACGCAGCCGGCTCCCTGGCCGCCTTCCCGGCCGGCTGGCTCGGGGACCGCTGCGGCCGCCACCGCGTACTCGTCGCCGGGTATGCCCTCGGGGTCCTGACCCTGGCCGGCTTTGCTGTCCTGTTCGCCACCGAGACGCGGGACGTGGCCCCCCTGGCCGTCCTCTTCGCCACCGCCGGGGTCTACGTCGCCATTCAGGAGGCCCTCGAACCGGCCATCACCGCCGACCTCGTCCCCGAGCCGTCGCAGCGCGGCACGGCGATGGGACTGCTGGGGGCCGTGAACGGCGTCGGCGATTTCGTCGCCAGCGTGGGGGTCGGGGCCCTCTTCTGGCTCGGTCCTGTGGTCGGCTTCGCGGCCGCGGCCGGTGTCATGCTCGCCGGTACCGTCTGGCTCGTCACACGGGGGCCGGAATTTCCGGTTTCTTCTCGCGTGGCCGCGGGCCGCTCCGTATCCTGACCGCTGGATTGCCGCTGGATTCCCGGCCGCCCGGATGGCTGGACGCCCGGATGGCTGGACGCCCGGATCGCCGGCCGCTCGGATCACCGGCTGCTCGGATCGCCGGCCGCCCGGATCGCCGGACCGTTTCTCCCGCTCCCCGCTCGATGAGCTTCACCCCTCAGAAGTTTCCGATGCGTACTTTGTTCGCCGCCGTCGTCCTCGTCGTTCTGCCGGCCCTGGCGACCGGACAGAACCAGAAGCCCGACTATTACCCGTTCGTCAAGGGCAACAAGTGGGAGTTCCGGGTGCAGGCCGGCGGCAACACCGTCGAGGCGACGACCGAGGTCATCAAGATCGAGTCGAAGGACGGGACCACGACCGCCACGCTCGAAATCCGTGTGGCCGGGATGGACATGGCCACCACCGAGACGATCACGACCTCGGCCAAGGGGATGACCCGGCAGGCCCTCGGCGGGCTGAGGCTGGCCGCGCCGATCACCATGATGAAGTTCCCGGTCAAGGCCGGCGATAGCTGGACCGAGAAGGCGACGGTCAACAACGTGGAGATCGAGATCAGGGCCAGGGTCGGCGAAGAGGTCGAACTGAAGCTCCCCGCCGGGACGTACAAGGCCGTGCCGGTGAACATGGAGGTGAACCTCGCCGGGCAGACGATGAGGATGGCGAACTGGTATGCCGACGGCGTCGGCATCGTGAGGCAGTCGATCGAGGCCCCGGGGCTGACGGCCGTCAGCGAGTTGACGAAGTTCACCCCGGCCAAGGCCAAGTGACAGCGGGGGGGACGGGCCGGACGGGCGGTCCCCCGGCCGCTCACGGCGTCCCGGCGGCGCGTCACGGCGCGGCGAACCGCCTCAACGCCTCACGGTTCAGCTCGATGCCCAAGCCGGGCTTCTCCGGCAGCGTGAGCAGTCCGTCGGCGTCGGGGCGGAACGGCTCGGTGATCAGGTCGTCGATGTACGGCGAGGGGGTGAGGAACTCGACGTACCGGGCCACCGGCACCGCGCAGGCGAGCTGGAGGTCGGCGGCCAGGCCGATCGCCGTGTTCCAGCCGTGCGGCACCCAGAGTACGTTGTGTTCGTGAGCCATCCAGGCGATCCGCCACGCCTCGGTCAGCCCGCCGCACTTCGTGCAGTCCGGTTGAACCACGTCGACGCACTGCTGCTCGAAGAGCGGCCGGAAGCTCTGCCGGCGGGTGAACACCTCCCCGGTGGCGATCGGCACCGGCGAGTGGCGGCGGAGTTCCGCGTAGCCGGCTAGGTCGTCGGGGGGCAGGGCTTCCTCGAACCAGACCACGTCGTAGGCCGCCAGCATCCGGGCCGTGCGGATCGCCCACTTGTAGCCGTGCGGCCAGAAGGCGTCGCTGCCGCCGGCGTCGACCATCAGTTCCACGTCCGGGCCGACCGTCTCGCGGGCCGTGCGGACCAGTAACTCGTCGGTCTTGGCGTCCCGCCGGCCGAACGGCTTCCAGCCCAGCTTGATCGCCTTGAAGCCGCGGGCGACCGCCGCCCTCAGCTTCTCCCGCAGCGGCCCGACCTCGTCGAACAGCAGCGACCCGTAGGGCTTGATCTTGGTCCGGTACAGGCCGCCCAGCAGGCGGGCGACCGGCTGGTTCGTGACCTTGCCGAACAGGTCCCACAGGGCGATGTCGATGCCGCTGATGGCGTGTTCGACGCTGCCGCCGCGGCCCTGCCAGAAGGTGTGCTGGCGGAGCTTCTCGCTCAGCCTCGCCGGCTCGTCGGCGCGTTCCCCGATCAGGAACGGCCGCAACAGCTTCAGGGCCGCCCCCACCAGATGGCTGCTGGTGAACACGCTGCCCAGCCCGACCAGGCCGGTATCGGTGACCACCTCCACCACGGTGTGGACGTTGTCTTGGGGGGTGAGTTCGGCGGCCCAGCCGCCCTCCACCGTCCCGCCGGTCAGCCCGGTGAAGCGGATGTCGGCGATCTTCATGTCCCGTTTCCTCCGCGTCTGCCTCCGTGTCGGTGGGGGTTCACACGACGCCCCCCGTCCGCAGGACCACGACCACGACGATGCCGAGGAGCAGCGGCCCGGCCACCCGCTTCACCAGGGTGAACGGGTTGGTCCCGGTCAGGGTGGCGCAAGCGAGCACGACGGCGGCGACCGGGGACATGGTGCGTCCGGCCGCGCTGCCCACCGATACCAGCGTCCCGACCGCGACCGGGTCAAGCCCCAGGGCGACGGCCGGCCCGTGGAACGACCCGTACAGGCTCTGCGTACTGGCCATGCCCGAGCCGCTGACGGCGGCGAAGCCGAGCGGCACGAGGGCGGCGAGCGGCTGCATCAGGTCCGGGGCCAGTTCGATCAGCCGCCCCAGCGACGCGGCCAGGCCCGCCTCCCGGATCGCCGTGCCGAAGCAGTTGGCGGTGACGATCAGGCTGACGACGTGGGCGAACCCGTAACCGGCCCCCTCGAAGAACTGCTTGACGCAGCCACGGGCCTGCGACGGCGTGACGACCGCCGCGACCAGTGCGCCGGCGGCCATCGCCAGCCCGATCAGCCGCGAGTTGTACGCCGGGTCCCGGTCCCCGTCCGGCTTCCGCGCGATCACCCACTCGTCGGGGACCTGAACCAGGTTGTACGGCTCCGGCAAGCCGGCCGCGAACAGCAGGGCGAGCGGCACGACCGGGACCAGGGCCTTCAGCGGGTTCACCTTCGTCGGCGGTTCCCCGTCGGCCGGTCCGGCGTGCGCGGAGTTGTCGTCCCGCGGGGCCCGCCGCTCCCACCACACCGACAAGGCCCAGAACCCGGCCATCGACACCAATAGTTGCACGAAGACGACGCGGGGCAGGTAGGCGGTGGCCTGTCGGGTCGGCTCGACGCCGGTCTTGTCGAACACGGTGAGCAGTTCCGGGGCTCCAGGGTTGAGCAGTTCCCCGCCGACCGATGAGCCGAGCAGCAGGCACGCCCCGGCTGTGGGCAGGCTGTACCCGGCGGCGCGGAGCAGCGGCACGACCACCGGGCCGATACAGACGGCCGTACTCGTCTGGCTGATGACCGGGATGTTCACCAGGAAGCCGACCAGCACGACGCCCGGTATGAGCAAGCCGCGGACGTGTCGCAGCGGGGTGACGAGCAGCAGCACCAGGTGCCGCTCGCAGCCGGTGTGCCGCAGCACAGAGGCGAAGCCCATGGCCGCGCAAATCGGGATGACGAACTTCTCGTTGGAGAAGGTGGCCAGGAACTCGCGGACGACCGCCGCCAGGGCCGCGTGCCGCCGATGCGGTTCGTCCTGCAGCCCGGCTGCCCCGGCGATGAGCAGGGCCGCCGCCAGCAGTACCAGGCGCACGTCCCAGCCCTTCACCACCAGCACCACCGCCCCGGCGAGCACGACAAGGGCCGCGGCTCCAGCGAACTCCATGCGTACCTCCTGGGGTCCGGTCCGGGGTGGAGGAGTGTCGGTCGTGCGGGCGGGGTGAACCGGGGCGGGCGTGCCGCGGCTACGGGTCGTTCGCTCTCCCCGGTCGATGAGAGGAGAGTTTTCCACGGACCGGAGTGATGTCAACCCACTTCGCGCGGAATGTCGGGAATACTTGTCGGGGAACGTGTGCCGGGCCGAACCGTCGCAGGGTCCGATCGATCGCGAGGGGGATATGCCGAACGACGCCAAGCTCGGCCTGCTCACCGGCGTGGTCGTGGTGATCGTCGTGGGGGTGATGTCGTCCTCACGGCCGGGTCCCGTGGCGGGTCCGGTGGCGGGTCCGGCGGCGGGTCCGGCGGCAGAAAAGCCGGCCGCGACTTCCAGGAAGGCCATGATTTCCGGCAAGGCCGAGCTTGGGGAAAAGTCGGTCCCGTCACCCGCGAAGCTGGCCGAGGGGTCGTCACCGTCGTTGCCGTCGTCTTCGTTGTCGTCGTCACCGTCGTCGTCGTTGCCGTCGTCGTCGTCGCCGTCTTCATCGTCACCCCCGGAGCTTGCGGGTGAACTCGCCACGTCCCCGGTGATCCGCGGCCGACAGGAACCGGACGGTACGCCCGCCGGTCGCGGCCGGTCGAACGACCCGGGTGAGGCCGGTCGGCTTCCTACAGATCGACGTCCCACACCATGACCTGTCCCCGGTCGCTGCCGGCGGCGGCGAGTGTCCCGTCGGGGCTGACGGCGACGCAGCGGAGTCGGCCGATGTTCCAGGTGAACCGGCTGACCGGTCGCCAGGATTCCGTGTCCCAGACGAGTACGGTGGTGTCGTTGCTGGTGGTGAACAGGTAGCGACCCGAGGGGTGGTAGACCGCCGAGGTGAAGTGCTTGCGGGTGTCGTTGCGGACGTAAAGCGGTTTTCGCGGCCGGGGGATCGGCCACACCAGCAGGGTCATCTCGTGCAGGCCGACCAGTTGCTTGCCGTCGGGCCGGTAGATCAAGCGGCTGGGGTAGCTGTAGGGGTACTCGCCGTGGCCGGTCTCCAGGCCGGAGTTCAGGTCCCGCGTGACCAGTTCGTAGCGGTAGGGCCAGTGCAGGGTCGGCTTTCTCCGCAGGTGTGCGAGGGTGTGGTCGGCCGCCGCCAGGGCCAGACCGCCGGTGCCGCCCTGACCGGACTCGACCGTCCAGAGTTCGTCCCAGCAGTCGTCCGGGCCGGCGAAGGCCCAGGCCGTGATCTTCGGGGCCGACCACGCGCCGTGGATCATCACCACCCGCGTGCCGTCGGTACTGGTGGCGCAATCGAACACCCGGTGCGTCGCCTCGGGGCCGGCGGGAACGCTCCGACCGGTGGCGAGGTTGACGGCGAACCGCCGGCCGGCGAACAGGTACAGGCGTTGGCCGTCCGACGAGTACGTCAGGACTTGGGGCCGGATGTAGCCGGGCGAGTCGCAGCGGATCGGCGGGGTGTCGCTGCCGAGGTCCCACAGGAACAGCCCGTGACGCTGGTGTCCGACCGCCAGAAGGCTCCCTCCCGGAGCGAACCCCATGGCCACGATCTCGTCCTTCGCCGCTGTCAGCACCCGCATGGCCGACGTCCCCCTGGAACGACAATTGTAACGGATCCGCGGGGCTGGCAACGGCCGAACCGTGGCGGGCGGGGTTCACCCGGCCGGAGGCAAGCGAGGTGGCTGCCCCGCGGGTGCGGGGCGGCGGCGGGCGGGGTGGCGAGCGGGGCTGTGAGCGAGGTGGCTGCCCCGCGGGTGCGGGGCGGCGGCGGGCGGGGTGGCGAGCGGGGTCGGTGCCGTGTCGGCACACCCGGCCGCGGGCCGCCGTCTCACTTCTTCGGCTTCTGCCGCTTGAGCGTTTCTTCCTTGCCCCTGGAGTCCTTGGCGACCAGTTCCTCGTCGGTGAGTTTCGAGAGGGTGAGCGTCTCCTTCTGCTCCTTGCCCTCGGCCCGCAGGACCAGGTCGAGCTTGTCGTCGCTCAGCTTGTAGTCGCCCTCGACCTTGTCGGACTTGCCGCCGAACTCGACCGAGAGGATGAGCTTGCCCTTGTCGGTGAACTCGATGGTCACCGGGATCTTGCTGTCGACCGGTTCCCACTTGCCGACGAGTTTCTTGGCGTCGAACTTGGGCGGCTCCTTCTTGTCCTGGGCGGCTGCTTCGCTCGCTCCCAGGGCCAGGGCCAGCAGCCAGACCGCTCCGATCAGTCCTCGCATCGGGTTGCCCCCTTGTCTTGCTCGGTCGGTGGACGGTATCGGAATCGCGACGCGCGGCCCCGGTTCCCGTTCCCGCAGAAGCGTATGAGGTGCCCCGGCCGTTGTCGAGTCGGAAATCGGCGGAATCGGGGGCCAGACGGCCGCGTCACTTCTTGTCGCCCTCGCCGCGACGGGCCTTGCGATCCCACGCCTCCGCCTCCGGGAGGCTGATGAGGCCGTCGCGGTCGCCGTCGATGGCGTCGAACTCGGCCTTCGTGCCCAGGAACTCGAGCCGTGACACGTCGCCGTCGGCGTTGCGGTCCATCTTGCGGAACCACGTCGGACCTTTGTCGGGAGTGCGCGGCAGGTTGTAGGGGTTCTGGTGGGGCGTCTGCGGCGAGTACACGGCGTAGCGGTCGGCGGCCCGGCAGAGCCGCAGCGACACGGTCGGCCGGATGACGGCCCGGGTGATCCCGTCCCGGCCGTCCGGTTCCAAGGCCCGCAAGCGGCCCCAGGCGGTCCGCAGTTCCCGCACGCCCAGTCGGCCGTCCCGGTCCTCGTCGAGCAGGTTGAACAGCGACGGGGTCAGCACCGCCGGGGTGAGTGCCAGGCCCAGGTTGCCGAACGAGTCCTGCAGGTCGAAGTAGGCGTCGAATTCGGCCCGGGTCAGTCTCCCGTCGGCATCGGCATCGGCCGCGTCGAAGGCCAGCCGCAGGACCTGGAAGACCGGGCGGGACACGTCCTTCTCGGTCAGGTGATCTTTGCCCATGGCGGCCGTCGTGAACAGGTTGCGGTACGTCTCCTTCTGCGGGGGCGACGGGTAGCTCGGCTCGACGACGAAGGCCCGGAATTCGATCGGCTGCCGACCGGCGTGGATGACCAGTCGGCCGTTCTCGGCTGCCTGGACCGAGAAGCCGCGGCCCGCCGCCTCCCGGGGGTCCGTGACCAGGCGGGCGGTGCAGTCCCGGGGCTTGTCGCCGAGGGACAGCGCCACCTCCAGGTCGGCCGGGCCGGTCCGCCAGGCGTCGAGTTCGGTGGCCCCGATCCGGCCGTTGCCGTCCCCGTCGAGCCGCCGGAAGGTCGCCTCGTCGAAGCCGCACTCCCCGCGGGTCAGTTCCGAATCCCCGTCCCGGTCGTACCTCGTGATCACCTGGCGCGTGAGCGTGGCGGGGCCGTTGCCGGGCGGGTAAAGGACAAACACCTGGTCAGCGGGGGGCTGCGGCGGCGGGACCGGCCGTCCGGCCCGACCGCCCGGGCGGCCGAACCGTGGGTCGGACAGATTGGGCACGAGTTCGGCCAAGCTCAGGCACTCGTCCTCGTCGGCGTCGTGGCTGGGGAGGAGCTTCTCGGTCGCCTTCACCTCCTCTTCGCTCAGCTTGCCGTCACCGTTGGCGTCCAGCAGCTTGAAGAGTGCCTCGGTGACGGCCCCGTGGGTGGGGGAGTCCGGCAAGGCCGGCTGCGGGGCGAACGCGGCGGCGGTCGTGGCCGAGTAATAGGCGACGTACTCGGCGAACGACACGCGACCGTTCCGGTCGGTATCGAGGCGGTCGAGGCTCGGCTGGTCCCGCGGGACCGGCGCGTAGAAGCCGCTCTGCAGGGCCAGGACCAGGCCGGAGTCGGAGAAGATGCGGGCCGTCTCCTTCTCGTCCAGGTAGCCGTTGCGGTCGCGGTCGAAGTAATCGAAGGTGGCCCGGAACTTGTCCCGCCACAGGTCGGCCAGCGACCGGCCTTGTATGCCGATCGACACCCGGACGCGGACCGGGCGGTGCGGGGCGAACACCACGATTTCCTGGGCGTCGGGAATCGGGACGGGGACGGTGGGCACCGGCCGCGGGGCGGGGGCCGTCGCGGGGGCCGCTTCGGGGACGGTGGGCACCGGCCGCGGGGCGGGGGCCGTCGCGGGGGCCGCTTCGGGGGGCGTCGCGGGGGCCACTTCGGGGGCCACCCCTACCACACCGGCGACCGCCAGTGCCACGGGGACGGTGGAGAGGAAGCACCGGGAGAAGGCGGTCTTCACGCCACGACCTCCTTGACGGGGTTGGCGGGCTGGTCGACGATGCGGATCGGTCGGCCCACGTTCGAGGGGTTCGTCTTCTCGTAGTCGATGCCGAGGGCCAGGCAGAGCGTGGCGAGCAGGTCGAGGGTGGTGGTCGGTCGTTCCTCGACGGTGGTGCCGTCCTTGCTGGTCTTGCCGACGGCCTGCCCGCCCCGGATGCCGCCGCCGGCCAGGACCGTACTCCAGGCGTTGGGGTAGTGGTCGCGGCCCTGGGCGGCGTTGATCTTGGGGGTGCGGCCGAACTCGCCCATCCAGAGGATGGTGGTGGTGTCGAGCAGGCCGCGGTCCTTCAGGTCGTCCATCAGGGTTCCCCAGGCCGCGTCCAGGACGCCGCACAGGTTCTTCACCTGGGGGAAGTTCTGGCCGTGCGTGTCCCAGCCGCCCAGCGTCACCTCGACGAACGGCACGCCCCTCTCGATGAGGCGGCGGGCCAGCAGGCAGCCCTGGCCGAAGAGGTTCCGGCCGTAGCGGTCCCGCAGGGCGTCCTTCTCGGTGGTCAGGTCGAAGACCTTGCCGCCCTCGGACTGCATGAGGCGGGTGGCCCGGTCGTAGGCAGCGGCGTGGCTTCTGGCCATCGGGCCGGGGTGGCCGGCGGCGAACTGCTCCTGCATCTGGCGGAGCAGGTCGGTGCGGGCGGCGGCGCGGGCCTCGTCCACGACCTTCGGGCGTTCCAGGTCGGCCACCCGGAGCGAGGCGTCGAGGTTGTTCGCCGACGGGTTCGCTAGGCTGGCGTTCTCGCCGACGACGAGCGGGGCGTGGACCGGACCGAGGAAGCCGGGGCCGAACGCCTCCTGCGAGAAGAACCGCTGCGGGGCGATGCTGACGAAGTTGGGGAGTTCGGCCTGCGGGTCGCCGAGTTCCTTCGACACCAGCGCGCCGAGGCAGGGGTACTGGATGCCGGCCGCGCCGGGGAGCTGGCCGGTCCGCATCAGGTAGGTGCCGCGGGCGTGGTCCCCTTCCTTGGTGGACATGCCGCGCAGCACCGCCAGGCAGCTGCCGTGCCGCGCCAAATTGGGCAGGTGTTCGCCGATCCTCAGGCCGGGGGCGGTCGTGGGGATCTCGCGGAACGGCCCGCCGTTCTCGTGCTCGAGCTTGCGGTCCCACAGGTCGATGGTGCTGGGGCCGCCGTTCATCCACAGCAGTATGCACGACCGCTTCGGCCGGCCCTGCGTGGCCCGGGCGGCCCGGGCCAGCTGGCCGAGCCAGCCGGACACCGACACCGCCGTGCTGACCGCCCCGACGCGGAGGAGTTGCCGACGGGACAGTAACGATTCGAGCGAGGGCATGGGGAACTCCGTGGGTTCGGTGGGAGCCGCCGGTCGGGCCGGGGTCGGCCTGTCGGGGTCGGCCCGCCGGGAGCCGGACTGCGGGCGACCGGGCGGCGATCTCGCGGGGTTAGTGGTCTTGCGTGCGGGTCTATGTGGTTTTGCGTGCGGGGTTAGTGGTTGAACAGGAACTCGGGGCTGTTGAGCAACACCCAGAAGACATCGGCCAGGGCCTTCTTCGGGTCGCCGGTCGCGCCGCCGCGGTCGACATAGCTGACGAACCGGTCGAGTTCGTCGGGCCGGGGCGGGCGGGCGAAGGCGGTCAGGAACAGGGCCGTCACGCGCTGCCGGGTGTCCCAGCCCGGCATATCGGCGATGGCCCCGAGGACTTCGCCCTTCTCCAGGCTGGTCACGTCGGTGATGAACTGGCCGTTCATGAGCATCAGGGCTTGCAGGGTCGTGGTGTTCGTCTCGGCGGCCCTGTCGTGGGAGGCGAAGCGGTTGAGGAACTGGCTGCGGGGGTTGTTCGGCTGCGGGTAGAAGGGGTACGGGTTCTGCCGCATGAAGCCCGGCTCGCGGTGGCCGGTGGCGGTGACGAGCGAGTCGAACAACTGGGCGGCAGTCAGCCCTTTCAGGTTCATGCGGGCGAAGCGGCGGGGGTCGGCCTGGCTGGGGTGGGTGAGCTTGCTGGAAAGCTGGTAGGCCCGCGACCGCACGATGCCGCGGATCAGTGCCCGGTTGTCGAACTTGGCGGCCACGAAGGCCCGGGCGAGTTCGTCGAGCAGGGCGGGGTGCGTCGGCGCGTTGTTGTCGCCGGGTTCGTCGACCGGGTCGAGGATGCCGTAGCCGAAGAAGTGTGCCCACATGCGGTTCACCAGGTTCCTGGCGAAGTACGGGTTGCTGGGGCGGGTCAGCCAGTCGGCCAGCTCGGTACGGGGGTCGCGGTCGGCGGTCCACTCGGGGCTGCTGCCGTCGAAGAAGCGGGCGGTCACGATCTTGTCGCTGCTGCCGACCCTGAGGCGGTTGCGGTCGGCCTGCGGGGGCAACGGGCCGACGAAGCCCGGCGGCGTCACCGGGACGGGGTTCAGCTCGGCGAAGAAGGCGGCGAACTCCCAGAACTGCTCCCGGGTGTACCTGTTGAACGGGTGGTCGTGGCACTGGGCGCATTCCAGCTTCACGCCGAGGAACAGCCGGCTCACCGCCGCCCCGAGGTTCTCGGCCCGCGCCTCGTTGGCCTGGTAGAACCCGATCAGGGTCCACGACTCGGGGTCGTTCAGGTCCCCCTGGATGAAGCGGAGCTGCGGGTTCTGGGCGTTGACCGCCAACGGCACGGTGAGCAGGCGGCGGACCAGCACGTCGGCCGGGGTGTTCTCCCGGAACCGCTGGCGGAGCCAGTTCTCGAACTGGTACCCGGCGTTGGCGAACTGGACGTTGGTCAGCGTCTGCGGCAGCCAGGCGGCCCGGGTGACGGCGGCGAAGTGCTGGGCGAACCCCGGCATGCCCAGTAGCCGTTCGACCAGCCGCTTCCGCTTGTCCGGCGCGGGGTCGTCCACGAAGTCACGGGCCTCGGCCAGCCGGGGGATGCGGCCGATCAGGTCGAGGTACACGCGGCGGACGAACTCGGCGTCGTCGGCGGGAACGGTCGGCTTGATGCCGCGGGCCGCCCAGTCGGCTTCCAGGTGCCGGTCGATCAGCACGGCGATGGCGTCGGCCGGGTCCGGCGTGGCAGCCGGGTCCGGTGTGGCGATCGGCTCGGCGGCCAACATCCCGGCAGGCACGGCGAACACGGCCAGGACTGCGACGATCCGCAGGCGAACGGTCATGGCAGCAACCTCACTTCCCACGACGGTCGATTCCGACAGTTAGACGGCCTTCCCAGGTGATCCTAACGCCACGGCGTGTAACAGCACCCCGACGAGCGTCGGCCCGACGACCGCCGGCCTGACGACCGCCGACCCCCGACGAGCGTCGGCCCGACGACCGCCGGCCTGACGACCGCCGACCCCCGACGAGCGGCGACCGTCCGGTCGCCGACCCCACGAGCGGCGGCCCCGCGGCGGGCTGACGCCGCGTCGCTCGCCCTGCTGACACGACGCCGGCCGCTTGCGGTCGTTTCACGGACCCGCTACGGTGAATCGTTCCCCCTGTCCGCCTGTGACCGCGAGGCCGCCGTATGCTTCTGCTCCTCACCCTCGTCTTGGCCGGGCAACCAAAGGTCGATTATCCCGCGCTGAAGCAACGCTACCAGCGGGGAAATTACGCCGAGGCCCGCAGCGGCTACGAGGCGCTGCTGAAGGAACCGAAGCCGGCCGTGGCCGCCTTCGCCGGGCTGGCCGCCGTCCTCCAGGCCGAGGGCGAGTACGACCGGGCCTACGAGACGCTCACCGCCGGGCTGCAGGCCCACCCCGACGACCCCGGCCTGCTCGCCCGCCGGGCCGACCTGCTGTTCCAGCTCGGCCGGTGGGACGAGGCCGCCGCCGACGCCGAGGCCGCCCTCAAGCTCCAGGACGCCAACTTCCTGGCCCGCTGGGTGCGGGCCCGGCTGCTGCGCGACCGGGGCGACCTGGCCGCCGCCGACAAGGAAGTCCGCTGGTTCGTGAAGGCCTACACCGACGCCAGCGCCGCCGACCGCGACATCACCGACCCCGAGACGCTCGTGCTCGTCGGCCTGGCCGGGGCCGAGAACGCCCGCTGGAACAACAAGCCGCAGCAGTTCCAGTTCATCCTCGACGAGGTCTGCGGCGACGCCGTGAAGTACGACCCGGACTACTGGCAGGCCGAGGTCCTCGCCGGTCGGTTGCTGCTGGAGAAGCACAACCGCGCCGACGCCGCCGACGCCTTCGACAAGGCCCTGAAGGTCAACCCCAAGGCGGTCGAGGCCCTGGTCGGCAAAGGCGAGCTGGCCCTGGCCGCACTCGACGCCGGGACCGCCGGTCACTTCGCCGACCTGGCCCTGAAGGTGAACCCGAAGCACCCGGCGGCGCTACGTCTGAAGGCCGACGCCCGACTGACCGAGGGCGACGCCGCCACGGCCGAACGGCTCCTGCTGGCCGCCCGGCTCGTCAACCCCCGCGACCCGGCCACCCTGGCCCGACTCGCCGCCGTCTACCACCTCGCCGGCAAGCCCGAGAAGGTCGCCGAGATCGAAAAGGAGGTCGCCAGCTTCTGCAGCAAGCCCGGCGTCTTCTACCTGGAACTGGCCGAAGTACTCGTGGCCCGCAAGCAGTACGCTCGGGCCGAGGAGTGCTTCCGCAAGGCGGGGGAACTGCGGCCGGACCTGTCGGCCGCCAAGGCCGGGCTGGGGCTGCTCTTCCTGCAACTGGGCCGCGAACCCGAGGCCAAGGTCCAGCTCGAAGCCGCCTTCAAGGCCGACCCGTTCCACGTCCGCGTCTCCAACGCCCTCCGCGTGCTGAGGCACCTCGACGGCTACGCCACCACCGAGACGCCCCACTTCGTCATCCGCTACGACCCGAAGTCCGACCCGGTCCTGGCCGCCTTCCTGGCCGACGCCCTGGAAGATTGGCACGCCGAGTACGCCAAGCAGTACGGCTTCGCCCCGCCGGGCAAGCTCCTCGTCGAAGTGTTCTCCAGCCGCGAGATGTTCAGCGGCCGCGTGCTGACGTTGCCCGGCCTGCCGGGGGCCGCCCAGGGGGCCAGCACCGGGCCGCTCATCGCCCTGCCCTCGCCCCGGACGGCGGGCCGACCGTACAACTGGGCCGTCGTCGCCCGCCACGAACTGACCCACGCCTTCAACCTGATGCAGACCGACTTCCGGGTGCCGGTCTGGCTCACCGAAGGGCTGGCCGTGCGGGCCGAGAACTCCCGCCGCTTCGACGCCACACTCCCGCTGCTGCGCGACCGCCTCGCCGCCGGCACCGCCTTCGACCTCGACACCATCGGCCGCGGCTACCACAACTTCGGCAACCCCTCCGACGTGACGCTCGCCTACCACCAGGGCTGGCTGTACGTCGAGTACCTGGCCAGGACCCACGGCGAAGAGGCGATCGCGAAGCTGCTCGACGCCTTCAAGCTCGGACTCACCCCCGCCGACGCCCTGCGGCGTGTCTGCGGCGTGGACAAGGAAGCGTTCGAGAAGGGCTACCGCGACTTCCTCTGGGCCCAGGTCAAGGGGTTGCCGCGGCCCGAGAAGCCGGTGCCGTTCGCGGAGCTGGAAGCGGCCCACGCCAGGAACCCGGACGACGCCGACACGGCCGCCCGCCTCGCCGCCGAGTACGCCCGCCGCAACAAGGCTACCGAGGCCCGTCAGCTCGTGGACGCCGTCCTGGCCAAGGAGAAGGGACACCCCGCCGCCGCGCTCGTCAAGGCCCGCCTGCTGCAGAAGGAGAAGGATGCCGCCGGGGCCAGGGCCGTGCTGCGGGAGGCGGCCGAGGCCAACCCCGACGACCCCCGCGTGCTGGCCGCCCTGGCCCGCCTCCTCCTCGACGCCAACGAACCGGAACCGGCCGTCGCCGCCCTCGAAAAACTCCGCTCCCTCGGCCCGGTCGATACCGAAATACTCGACGCCCTGGCCAAGCTCTACGCCGGCACCCCCGACAAGCTCGTCCCGGTGCTGACCGAACTGGCCGCCCGCCGGCCCGACGACCTCGCCGTCCGGCTCCAGCTGGCGAAGGTCTCCCGCGACCCGGTGAGGTGGGCCCGCGAGGCCCTGTTCGTGGACGTGAACAACGCCGAGGCCCGGCACCTGCTCCTCGCCGGGTTGCGGGCCGCCGGTCAACAAGCCGAGGCCGAACGCATCGAGAAGCGCTACCGGTGACGAGGCACCGCGCTACCGGTGAGGGAGCGCGGCGCTACCGGTGACGAAGCGCCACCGGTGAAAGTGAAACCGCGGTGGGCCGCGTCGGTCGTGGCGTGGGCACCGGACCCGGAGGAACGACCCGTGTCGACGCTCGCCTATTCGGACACCGGCACCGGGCTGCCGGTCGTCCTGCTACACGCCTTCCCGTTCGACCGCGAACTGTGGGAACCACAGCGCCCGGCACTGGCCGGGGCCGGGTATCGCGTCATCCTGCCGGACCTGCCCGGCTTCGGTCAGTCCCCGCCCGGTCCCGAGCCGCTCACCGTCGACGGCCTGGCCGACGCCGTCGCCGACCTGCTGACGCGCCTGGGGGTCGAGCGGGCCGTGGTCGGTGGGCTGTCGATGGGCGGCTACGTCGCGCTGGCCGTGGCCCGGCGACACCCCGGTCGGCTCGCCGGCTTGATCCTGGCCGATACCAAGGCCGACCCCGACGACGAAGTGGCCCGCCGGAACCGCGACCAGGCCATCGCCTCGGTCCGCGCCCACGGGGTCGCCCCGTTCGTTCAGGCCCTGCTCCCGAAGTTGCTCGGACCCCAGGCCCTGGCCGACCCCGCCGTGGTCGAGGCGGTTCGCGGCATCGCCACCCGGCAGTCGGCCCCGGCCCTGACCGCGACCCTCGCCGCCCTGCGGGACCGGCCCGACGCCACCCCCGGTCTGGCGGCCGTGAGTGTGCCCACCCTGGTGGTCGTGGGGGAAGACGACGCCGTCACCCCGCCGAGTGCCGCCGAGAAGCTGGCGGCCGCGATCCCCGGGGCCGAACTGGTTCGCCTTCCGGGGGCCGGCCACCTCGCCAACCGGGAAGCCCCCGAGGCGTTCACCACGGCCGTTCTCGCCTTCCTGAGGCGGTGCCGTTGACCGCAGCTCGGGGGCCGTTGACCGCAGCTCGGGGGCCGCTGACCGGGCCGGGGCGTACAATCGCCGGTGGTCCCTATCCCCCGTATGCGGAGCCTTTCCCATGTCGAACGTCTCGCGTCGTGAGTTCCTGGCCGCCGCCGCCGCCACCACCACCGGCCTGGCCGGGGCCGTCGCCCCTCGCCCCGCCTTCGCCCGCGCCGCCGACCCGCTGTTCAAGATCTCGCTGGCCCAGTGGTCGCTGCACCGCTCCTTCTTCGGCCGCAAGGATGCCGACAAGAAGCGCGACCCGCTCAAGTTCGCCGAGATCGCCAAGACCGAGTTCGGCATCGACGCGGTCGAGTACGTCAACCAGTTCTACGCCGCCAAGAAGAAGGACGACGCCTACCTGAAGGACCTGAAGAAGGTGGCCGACGACGCCGGCGTGAGGAGCGTGCTGATCATGTGTGACGGCGAAGGGGCCTTGGGCGACGCCTCCGAAGCCCGCCGCAAGCAGGCCGTCGAGAACCACTACCGCTGGGTCGAGTGGGCCAAGTTCCTGGGCTGCCACTCCATCCGGGTGAACGCCCAGACGACCGGCGACGGCAGCCGCGAGGAGAAGGCGAAGCAGGCGGCCGACGGCCTCCGCAGGCTCGCCGAGTTCGGGGCCCAGCACCAGATCGCCGTCATCGTCGAGAACCACGGCGGCCTGTCGTCGGACGGCGAGTGGCTGGCCGGTGTCATCAAGATGGTCGATAGCAAGTACTGCGGCACGCTGCCCGACTTCGGCAACTTCGGCAGCTACGACCGCTACAAGGGAGTGGACGAACTCATGCCCTTCGCCAAGGGGGTCAGCGCCAAGAGCCACGAGTTCGACGACACGGGCAACGAGGTCCGCACCGACTACCGCAAGATGCTCGACATCGTCGTCCGCAAGCACAAGTGGAGCGGCTACATCGGCGTGGAGTACGAGGGCACCAGGCACAGCGAGCCGGAGGGCATCCGGCTCACCAAGAAGCTCCTGGAGACCATCCGCGACGAACTGGCCAAGGGCTGAGTCCGAGTCCGGCCCCGGCGGGGTTCGGCCGCCGCCGGCCGGTGGTAGAATAAGCGCAGCCATCGGCCGGTCCCCCGGCCCCATGCCAGGAGCTTCCGCATGCCCCTCTACGTCTACGAGGTCGTCCTGCCGGACGGCAGCGGCGGCGAGCGATTCGAAGTCCTCCAGAAGATGACCGACCGCCCGCTCACCGAGCACCCCGAGACGGGCCAACCGGTCCGTCGCGTCGTCACCGAGCCGAACGCCCCCCGGGCCTGGACCGACTCCCAGGGGGCCGCCAAACTCAGCGACAAGAACCTCGCCTCCAAGGGGTTCACGAAGTACGTCAAGACCGGCGACGGGACCTACGAGAAGACGACCGGCGACGGCCCGAAGCACATCCGCCGGAAGTGAACCGTCCGTTCGGCCTGTGCCCCTCTGTGCCGCCCTCTGCCCTCCTCTGCCCTCTGCCGGAGACCCGCCGGATGTCTGCCACCACGCCGCCTGCTGTCGCCCGCCCCCCCGGAGCCGGGACCGGGACCGAAACCGGGACCGGAACCGAAACCGTACCCGGTGCCGTGCCCGTGCCCGGTCCGCGGCCGTTCCGCTTCAGCCGTGAGCAGTACTACAGGCTGGGCGAACTCGGCTTCTTCGACGGCAGACGGGTCGAACTCCTCTTCGGCGAGATCGTCGAAATGAGCCCCATCGGCTGGCCTCACGTCGTCGCCTGCCGCCGGATCGCCGGCTTGCTGGAGCCGCTCTTCGCCGGCCAGGGCTGGGTCAGCCGCGGCGAGCCGCTCGACCTGAAGCATAGTGACCCGCAGCCCGACGTGGCCGTGATCCCCGGACGGTTCGAGGACTACACCGCGCACCCCACGACGGCCCTGCTGGTCGTGGAAGTCGCCGACAGCACGCTGGCGACCGACACGACGACCAAGGCGGAACTGTACGCCACGGCCGGGGTGCCCGAGTACTGGGTGCTGGACCTGAACGGCCGGCAACTGGTGGTCTTCCGCGACCCCGACCCGTTGCCGGCCGGTCTGGGTGCGACGGCCTACCGCAGCCGGCAGACGTTCGGCCCGGCCGACCGCGTCAGCCCCTTGGCCGTGCCTGCCGCCTCGCTCCTGATCGCCGACCTGCTGCCGTGAGCGGGCCGGGGGGCGTACAACAACAACTCCAGGGGCCGGTTCGTCCCGGCCGGTCCTCGACCGTCGACTCGACCGTCAACTCGACCGTCGAACTGCTACAGGCCAGACCCGGAGGTTACCGCGATGCCCGTCGAGATCCCCGTGAAGCACCGTCAGATGTACATCGACGGCCAGTGGTGCGATTCCGCTTCCGGCCGGACGATCGGCGTCGAGAACCCGGCGACCGAGGAGATCATCGCCGAGGTCAGCTTCGGGTCCCGCGAGGACTGCAAGCGGGCGATCGCCGCCGCCGCCGAGGCGATGAAGGGGTGGATGAAGCTGACGCCGTATGACCGGGCCAAGGTGCTGAAGAGGACGGCCGACCTGATGCGGGAGCGGGTCGAGGCCCTGGCCACGACGATGACCCTGGAGCAGGGCAAGCCGCTCGCCGAGGCCCGCGGCGAGGTGCTGCACTCGGCGGACACCTTCGAGTGGTTCGCCGAGGAGGGCAAGCGGGCCTACGGTCAGGTGATCCCGCCGGCCAACGCGGCCAAGCGGCACCTGACGATCAAGCACCCGGTCGGCGTCGTCGGGGCGATCGGGCCGTGGAACTTCCCGATCACCCTGCAGGCCCGCAAGATCGCCCCGGCCCTGGCGGCCGGCTGTACCATCGTGTGCAAGCCCGCCAGCCAGACCCCGCTGTCGCTGATCGGCGTCTTCGAGTGCCTCATCGACGCCGGGCTGCCCAAGGGGGTCGCCAACCTGGTGATCGGCCCGGCCGCCGACATCTCCGACGAGTTCATGACCAACCCGGCGGTGCGGAAGATCAGCTTCACCGGCTCGACGGCGGTCGGCAAGCAACTGATGCGGCAGGCGGCCGACCAGGTCAAGCGGCTCTCCCTGGAACTGGGCGGGCACGCCCCGTTCATCGTCTTCCCCGATGCCGACCCCGAGGTCGTCGCCAAGGCCGCCGTTCTCGGCAAGTTCCGCAACAACGGGCAGGTGTGCATCTCCCCGAGCCGCTTCTTCGTCCACAAGGACGTGGCCAAGACGTTCACCGAGGTGGCCGTCGAGGAGGCCCGCAAGCTCAAGGTCGGCAACGGACTGGAGGAAGGCGTGGTCGTCGGCCCGATGTTCGAGAGGAAGGCCCTGGAGAACACCCTCTCGCTCATCCAGGACGCCACCGGCAAGGGGGCCCGCTGCCTGACCGGCGGCCACCGCTCCACGAAGTTCGAGCGCGGCTACTTCTTCGAGCCGACCGTGCTGACCGGCCTGTCCCCCGACGCCCGCATCCTGACCGAGGAACCGTTCGCCCCGGTCATGCCCGTACTCGACTTCTCCAAAATCGACGAGGTGATCGCCGCCGCCAACAACACCGTCTACGGCCTGGCGGCCTACGTGTTCACTAACGACCTGAGCGTCGCCTGGCGCATGGCCGAGGGACTGGAGGCCGGCATCATCGGCCTGAACGACCCGGTGCCGGCGACGCCGCAGTGCCCCTTCGGCGGGATGAAGGAGTCCGGCCTGGGCCGCGAACTGGCTCACGAGGGGCTGGAAGCCTACCTGGAGACGAAGTACATCTCGATGGTGCTCCGCGGCTGACAGACGGCGAGCGTCGGCGGACACCAGCGAGCGGCGGCCGTCAGGCCGCCGGTACGGCCGCCGGTGCGGGCGAGCGCAGACGAGCGGCGGCCGTCAGGCCGCCGGTGCGGCTCAACTCGGCAGGCGGCCCTCGGCCCGGAAGTTCTCCAGGATCCGCTCGACGAACGGTCGGCTGATCGCCTTGTAGCGGTCGAAGGTGGCCCGGTTTATGGTGTACACCTCGACCCGGTCGATGGCCCGCACGGTGGCGTTCCGGGGCCGGTCCAGGATCAGGGCGACCTCCCCGAAGTACTGGCCCGGTCCGATCTCGGCGACGCGGCGGGACACGCCGCCGTCGTCCCGTCGCCAGACCTCGACCCGTCCCCGGCGGATGAGGTAGAACTTGCTCCGCGAGTCGACCGGTTCGCCGGCCCGGATGATCTCCTGGCCCGGCTCGTAGATCTCGACCCGGCCGGGCCGGGCCGCCACCTGGTCCGGTCGGGCGGGCAGGTCGGGGTGAACGCCGATCAGCACCTCGTCGGCGATCTTCTGCTGCTCCTCGGACAGGATGGCGGCGAAGGCCGGGCACTGCCGCAGCCCGTCCCGCACGAAGATCCGCTCGGCCACGACGACGTTCGACTCGATGCGGCCCCGCTCCATGTGGACGATGCGGTCGGCGAGGTTCATGATGCGGGGGTCGTGGGTGACGATCAGACTGGTGGTCCCGGTTTCGCTCGCCAGTTCCTTCAGCAGGGGGAGCTGCCAGTCGGCGAGTCGGCCGTTGTCGCCGGCCAGCTCGGCCGGTCGGACCAGCCTGTGCAACTCGTCGGCGCTGCGCGGCCGGGCCAGGTTCTGCAGCAGGGTGACGACGGCCAGGCCGGAGTTGGCGTCGAGGGCGGCGGTAGGCTCGTCGGCCAGGACCAGCTTGGGCCGGTTCACCAAGGCCCGGGCCACTGCCACGCGCTGCCGCTGTCCGCCGGAGAGTTGGGCCGGCTTGTAATCGAACCGCGGCTTCTGGGGCCTGCCGTCCAGGTCGCGGTCGCCCAGGAGCAGGTACTGCAGGAGCCGGCGGACGTCGGCGTCCGGGTCGCGGCCGGCCGGCCTCAGTTGCTGCGCCATCCGCACGTTCTGCCGCGCCGTCAGCGAGTCGAACAGGTTGTGTCGTTGGAAGATGAAGCCGATCAGCCGGCGGACGTGTACCAGCCCCTCCTCGGACGCTCCGAACAGCTTGCGGTACTCGCCGCGGTCCGCGTCCCAGATCTCGATCTCGCCCTCCTGTAGCGTGCGCAGGCCGCCCACGAGTGTCAGCAGCGTCGTCTTCCCGGAACCGGACGGCCCGCTCATGATCACCAACTCCCCGGGCATGACCTCCAGGGTGTTGTGAAACAGCACCTGGGTACGGGTGTCGCCGGTCCCGAAGTAGTGGTTCACGTCGGTGACCCGGAGGACGGGCGAGCCGGCCGGCGGCAGGTGGCGCATCGGAGTTCCTCGGGGGGGTGTGTGCGGGTCGGTGGAGCCTCGGGTGGGTGTGCGGGTCGGGGAGTTCCTCGGAGGGCGGTTCAGAACACGTCGGCGGGATCGACCGCCTTGACCCGAGCGACGGCCATCCACGAGCTGACGGCACACATCACCAGGGTCAGCAGCAGGACGAGTCCGGCGCGGGCGGGGTTGAGGTGCAGCGGCAGTCCGGTGAGGTCGGTCAGCAGGGCGAACGTGCCGGCCGTCACGAGCAGCCCCGGGACGTAGCCGGCCACGGCCAGGATCAGCGCCTCCTGCAGGACGACCCGGTTCAGGTAGCCGTTCGTGTAGCCGATGGCCTTGAGGGTGGCGTACTCGGCGGCGTGGTCGGCCACGTCGCCGGTCAGGATCTGGTAGCAGATCACCAGGCCGACGACGAAGCCCAGCACGACGCCGATGCCGAAGGCGAAGCCGATGGGCGTGTTCGTCCACCAGAACCGCTCCTCGCGGGCGACGAGTTGGGCCAACGTCAGCACGTCCACGTCGCCTTCGGGGGCGAACATGGCCCGGAGTTGGTCGCGGACGCGGTGGGGGTCGGCCCCCGGGGTCAGCCGCACCGCGACGAGGTCGATCTCGGCCAGGGGGTCGGCCCCCGGCGGGGTGTACGGGCCGCGCACCCAGCGGGCGAAGGTGCGGTCGCTGACGACGAGGGTGCCGTCGGTGCTGAAGTCGAAGCCCAGGGCGAAGCCGTTGCCGACGAGGGTGATGGCGCGGCCGGAGAGTTCCGTCGGGACGCCGTCGGCGAGGCGACCGAAGACCGTCTCGCCGGGGTGGTTCAGCGGGTCCGGGTGGGGTCGGCTCTTGCGGTCGTAGAGGGCCGCACCGGGGACGCGGAGGCGTTCCCAGTCCGCCGCCGGGACCTCGGGCAGCCTGAGGACGCCGGAGTCGGGGTCGACGGCGACGACGCGGATGCGGCGGGTCTGCGAGCGGGTCGCGGGGCGGTCGCCGGTGTGGCGGAGCAAGCCGAGCTGGTACTCGACGTAGACCGGCTCGACCGAGGCGACGCCGGCGACCTGGCGGGCCTGTTCGGCGCGTCGGCGGTTGACGGCCTGGCGGAACAGTAACGACTGGCGGGTCGGGTTCACCAGTACCAGGTCGGCGTCGAGCCGTCGCAGCAGCACGGTGTTGCTGTCGAGCATGGCGTTCATGATGCCCAGTTGCACGCCCATGAGGACGACGGCGAAGCCGATGCCGGCGCTGAACAGGGCGAACCGCAGCCGGTCGTGGGTCAGGTTCTTCCAGGCCAGAGGGACACGGTCGAGCGGAGGCATCCTGCGGTCCGGTGTTCGGTGGCTCAGAACAGGTCGGCGGGGTCGGCGGTCTGGACCTTGCGTACCGCCAGCAGGCCGGAGGCCAGGCACATGCCCAGGTCCAGCACCAGGACGCCGGCGGCGGTTGCGGCGGTCATGGCGGTGGGGATGCCGCCGTACTGGCGGGCGACGGCGTAAAGCCCCAGCGAGACCACGAAGCCCGGCACGAACCCGAACAGGGCCAGCAGGGCCGCTTGCCAGAGCACGACGGCGGTCAGGAACGGCGGGCGATAGCCGAGTGCCTTGACGGTGGCGTACTCGGGGAGCAGGTTGCGGATGTCGGCGGCCATCATCTGGTAGACGAAGATGATGCCGACGACCACGGCCAGGACCACGGCGACGCTGAGGAACTGTCCGACCGAGGTGAGCCGCAGCCAGTACCGCCTCTCCAGGGCGGTGATCTCGGCCCGGGTGAAGACGGTCACGTCCGGCGGGAGAATGGCGCGGAGTTGCCGCTGCACGGCGAGGGGGTCGCTGCCGGGCCGCAGTTGCACCAGGCCGAAGTCGACGGTGTGGGGGCTGCGGCCGGTGAAGCGGGCCAGTGTCTCCTCGCTGGATAGCAGCAGGCCGTTCCAACTGAACCCGGTGCCGATCTCGAAGTGGCCGACGATCTGGGCCTGCCGGTCGTTGAGGCGGATCGGGTCGCCGTCGGCCAGTCCCAGGGAGACGGCCCGCAGGCGGTCCGGGTCGCCGAACTCGGGCTTGGAGCGGCGGTCGAAGAGGAAGGCGTCGAGCCGGGCGAGGGCGGCGGCAGCGGCCTGAGCCTCTTCGCGGCTGGGGAAGACGCCGCCCGGCCCGACGACGAAGGCCTTGTCGAGCAGGGCGGGCGGGACGGCCAGGAGGCTGATGCTCATGACCTCGCCCCCGGGACTGGTGCCGAGCGGGCCGGTGCGGCTGGGCAGCCGCCAGCCGCCGGCACTGACGGCCAGGGGGATGACATCGGCGACGCCGTCGGCCGCCCGCGCCTGGGCCAGCCGGGACCGCGGGAACTCGCCGGCCCGGCTCAGGTCGAGGTACTCGGCGGAGGCGATCAGCAGGTCGAAGTTCAGCCGGTCGAACAGCATGGTGGCGGTGCGGTCGACGCCGCCGAGCAGGCCGACCTCCAGGAAGATCAGGATCACGGCGAAGGCGACCCCGCCGGCGGCCACGGTCGTGCGGGCCCGCTTGTGGACGAGGTGGTACCAGGCCAGGCGGAGCGGGCTCACTTCTGCGGTTCCAGGGTCACGCTCACTTGCAGGCCGACGAAGCGGGCGGCGGCGGCGGACGACTCCGGGTCGAGGTGGACGGTCACCTCGACGACGCGGCGGTCGACGTCCTCGCGGGGGCCGAGGGCGAACACCTGGTTGCGGGCGATCATGCGGCTGATGTCTTCGTCGGACCGGACCACGCCGGTCAGGGGCGTCGGCAGGGCCGGGTTGCGGACCTCGGCCCGGACCGGGCCGGCCTTCACCCAGGCGGCGAGGCGGCCCACGTCGCTTTCGTACACCTCGGCCAGGGCGGTCATCGCCGACAGGTCGGCCAGGTACAGGATCGGTTCCAGTCCGGTGGGCTGGCCTTCACGGCCCACGACCTTCAGCACCGTGCCGCTGATCGGGGCCTTGATCACCGTCCCGTCGGTGAGTTGGCGGGCCAGGGCCAGCTTCTCTTCGGTCGATCTGACGGGGACCTTGGCGACGGCCTCCTCGAGGTCGGCCCGGGCGGCGGCGATCTTGGCCTCGGCGGTCTTCTCGGCCTCCTGGTAGGTGGTGTCGGTCTTGGCCCGGAGGGCCTCGGTGGCCTTGAGTTCGGCCTGGGCCTGGGCGGCGAGCAGCTTCGCCTTTTCCAGGTCCTCGTCGGCCACGCGGACGCCACCGGCCCGGAGCCTCTCCAGCCGGGCCAGGCCGGCGGCGGCGGTGTCGGCCTGGAGCCTCAGGTAGGCCAGCTTGGCGTCGATGGCGGCCAGGTCGCTGGCACGGTTGGCCTTCGCCTGGCTGAGTTCGGCCTGGGCCGCCCGGACTCGTTGCTCGCCGGCGACCCGGGCGTACCTGAGCGATTCGTTCGCCTCGTGCTGTTGCGTCTCGGCGATCTGGAGCTCCAGGAGTCGGTCCCGCCGGCTGGCCAGTTCGGCGACGGGGGTGCCGGCCTTCAGCACGGTCCCCGGGGCCACCGGGTAGAGCTTCCCGATCCGGTCCCCGGGCGGGCCGAACACCGGGACGACCTTGCCGGCCGGCTCGAGCCGACCCAGGGAGGTGATCCGCTCGCTGCGGACGGGGGCCGGTTCGGTCGTGACGGGGGGGCCGGCGGAGCGACCGCCGATCAGGTAGCCGCCGGCGGCCCCGGCCGCGACGGCCGCGAGCAGACCCAGGAGCTGTTCCCAACCCCGGCCGGGACGGATCACCGGACGTGCCCGCATGCTCGGTCCTTCACGGTCCTTCGCGTACCTTCGCGTACCTTCGCGTACCTTCGTGTACCTTCGCGTTCCTTCGTGTACCGTGTACCTTCGCGTTCCTTCGCGGTCCCACTGGCCTCAGCGGTCATACCGGCAGTATGCCTGCCACGATCAGGCCGAACCAGACGACCTTGCAGGCCAGGTGCATGCCCTGGTCGGCGGCGATGCCGTACCACCGTTCACACTTGCCGAAGTCGATGCCCCAGTGGGTGACGGTCTCGGCGGCGGCCAGGACGACGACCGTGTTCCAGTCGAAGCCGAACCAGCGGACGACGGCCCCGACGGCGGCCCCGTGCAGGACGGCGTGGGCCGTCAGCCAGTAGAACCAGGGAACGCTCCGGGCCACCGGGTCGGTCGATTCGCGGCACTTGCACGTGGCGATCGTCCTCGTCTGGAGTGCGTAGTCCATCACGGCGTGGGTGGCACACAGGAAGTACAACAAGGCGATGTACATGGTACGGCCCGGAAGGTGCCCGATTCTACCCCCCCGGCGGTCCGCCCGGAAGTCGCAACGTCGGTCCCGGGGTTGCGGGGGCGTCTGGTGAGGCCCGTCGGTCCCGGGGTTGCGGGGGCGTCTGGTGAGGCCCGTCGGTCCTGACGGGGGGACGTTCGCTACCCTTCGCCCCGGTTGGGGCCGAATCCCGCGGGCCGGCCGGCGTTCGTCCGGGGTTCACAGTTCCGCCCCGAGTTTGGCGGCGGCCTCACGGCAGCGGGCGAGGAGTTGCTCGCGACGCTTGGGGTTGGTGAAGCGTCCGGCCTGCTCCACCCAGTCGCGGGTCTGCCGGATGAGCTTCACCAGGGTGGCGGCGGCGGTGGCGGCGGCGGAGGAGGCGGCGGCGGCGGCGTCCGGTTCGGGGTCGGGTCTGCCCGGTCCGAGTACGAGCGGCGAGGTGTGGGCGACCCCGGCGGCGGCGAAGCGGCATCGTGCGGCGAGCCAACTCGAGTCGGGGGGCGGGTCGGTCGGGGGCAGGGCCGCCCGGTACTCGTTGCTGGCCGGGTCGAGACGGGGTTCATCGGTGGCGATCGGGCGGCCGTCGGCGATCAGCTCGAGGGCCAGGAACGGGGTGAGGGATCGGGCTTCGGCCTGCACGGCGTGGCCGTCTCGCCGCAGTGTCAGGAGCGGCCCGGAGGTGACGAAGGTGTGTCCGGCGCGGGCGGCCTCGACCCAGGACCGGCCCCCGGGTTCGGGTCGCGCGTAGGTCCGCACGCACCCGAGTGCCACCGTGTTGCGGTCCTTGCCGCTGGCCCCGACGAGTGGAACAGGATACCCGGCGGTCCACAGGCGGTACACCCAGGGCATCAGGGGCACCTTGCGGGGCCGGTCGGTCACTTCGAGGGCGTCGATCTTGCCCAGGACGGCCGCCACGAGGGCTTCGCCGCCGATCAGCCCGCCGGCCGGCTCGAAGGCATCGACCCACACCACCAGCCCGCCCTTACGGTGGCACTGGTCGCACCAGTCGCAGAGGCCCCAGTCGTCCGGCTCGTCGCCGCCGAACGTCAGGGGGAAGACCGGCCGGTGCGAGTTCAGCAGGGCGACCTGACCGAGGACGGGGTGGGTGTTGAGGGTGTTGACGACGACCGAGCGGCCGTGGCGTTCCAGGGCCGGGGTCTGGCCGCTGAAGGCGGTCAGGTTCGGGACCGTCGGGTAGGCGGTGCCGTCGAGGCTGGGGAACGGCTGGGGCGTGGCCAGCAGGTTCACCACGTCGAGGTCTTCGGCGGCGGCTTCGAGGAGGGCGTCGTGCGGCGTGAGGAAGTGGCAACGGGTATCGACCGACACCCAGCCGTCGGCCCGCGGGTCGGTCCACCGTTCGAGGGCGAACCGCAGCGTCATCTGGCCGGGCCCGAGGGTCACGGTCTGGTCGAGGGGGCGGAACTCCGGCCCCTTGCTGGCCTGGACGCGGAGGGGCACGCCGGCCGGTAGGGCGATCTCGCACCAGCCGTCGCTATAGAACCAGCGCTGGCCGCCGAGCTTCACGACGCCGCCGACCGCTTCGTTCCGGCCGGTCGGGAAGTCGGCGGAGCGGCCCAGGGGGAAGAAGTGCGTGCCGTCGGGGGCCGAGACGCAGAGCCGCGCGGGGGTGGGCTGGCCGGTGGCGGCGTCGTTGACGCGCAGGTGAACGGTGAGCATCGCGTGCCCTTGCTCGCGCCACGGGCCGGCGGGCGGCGACCGTCAGCTTGCCGTTCGACCCGGCGGGCGGCGACCGTCGGGTCGGGTCAGGTCGCTGGTCGATCCGGCGGGCGGCGACCGTCACACCGGCGGGCGGCGACCGTCACACCGGCGAGCGGCAACCGTTAGGTCGCCGGTCGATCAGTCGCGCTTCTCGGTGCCGCCGCAGTCGCGGAGGATTTTGCGGAAGGCCTCGACGGCCAGGGGGAACAGGTCGGCCCCGGTGAGTCCGCCGGTCGGGCCGCCGCCCCGCAGGTGCGGCTCGAGCGTGGCGAAGCCGTGGTAGCCGGCCGCCACCGCGGCGCGGATGCTGTAGGCCAGGTTCCCGTCGCCGTGGCCGGCCAGTACGCCGAAGTGGTGCCCGGCCGCGTGCCCGCCCCGCTTCCAGTCCTTGATGTGCAGGTGGGCCGTGAACGCCTTCGTCTTCTCCCAGCCCTCGACCGGGTCGAAGTTCCCGTACACGTAATTGGCCGCGTCGTAGGCCGCCCGCAGGGCAGGGCTGTTCACGGCGGTCAGCACGTCCGCGACCCGGTCCGGTGAGTCGCCGTAGATGCGGTGTTCGTTCTCGTGGAACAGGACGACGTTCTGGGCGGCGGCGAGTTCGGCCATGGCCCGCATCCGCCGGATCACCTCGTCCCGGTAGGCGGGCCAGTTCGCCGGGTCGAAGTTCGGGTCGTTACCCGGCGGGTAGAAGCTGAAGACGCGGACGTTCGGGGTGCCGAAGACGCCGCACAGTTCGAGGGCCCGCTTCAGCTTGTCGAGGTGCGGCTCGAACGGCGAGTCGATGGCTACCTTGCCGACCGGTGAGCCGATCGCCGAGAGTGCGAAGCCCTCGCCGTCGAGGAGCTTCTTGAACTCGCGGACCTGCTCGTCGGACAGGGCCAGGACGTTCGTACCGTGGATCGAGCGGAACTCGATGTGGCGGATGCCGCAGGCCTTGAGCACGGCGACCTGTTCGCGGGGGTCGGGGCCGATCTCGTCGGCGAAGGCGGAGAGAATGAACATGGGTGTCGGCTCGTCGGAGTGATTGTGCGGTCAGAGTACCGCGCCGGCAAGCGAGCGGCGACCGTCAGGTCGCCGTCGTGTGGCGAGCGGCGACCCGGGCGAGCGGCGACCCGGGCGAGCGGCGACCCGGGCGAGCGGCGACCCGGGCGAGCGGCGTTCACCCGTCGCCCTTCTTCTTCACCACTTTGAGCTTCACCGCGTTGGCGATGAACGTCTTCTCGCCGTGGCCGGGGAAGCGGACCTTGACCCGCCGCAAGGCTCCGAAGCCGCTCAGGTCGGTGACCTGGCCGATGCCGAGCTGCTCGTGCTGGACGAGGGTGCCGACCGCCAGGCCGGAGTCGGGCGTGTCGGGAGTACCGGCGGGAGTACCGGCGGGAGTACCGTTCGGCTTGCGGGGCGGGAGGAACGGCCGGACGCCGGTGTCGGCCCAATCGCGGAGGGCCAGAGCGGTTCGGGACCGCCACTCGTCGGCGGCGGAGCGGCTGGGGGTGCGGTCGGCCGCCATGTCGAGGCGTTCGACGCCGTCGTCGGGGAGTTCGCGCAGGAAGCTACTCTCGATGGCACAGTGGAGTTGCCCGCGGAACTCGCGGTGGCGGGCGTGGCACAGGTACAGTTCCTTCATGGCCCGGGTCATGCCGACGAAGCAGAGCCGGCGTTCCTCCTCCACGTCGTCGTCGCGGGCCAGGCTCCGCTCGTGGGGCAGCAGGCCCTGCTCGACGGCCAGGATGTAGACGACGGGGAATTCCAGTCCCTTGGAGGCGTGCAGGGTCATGACCGAGACGTGATCGGCCTGCTCGTCCCAGCCGTCGACGTCGGAGGCGAGGGTGATCTGTTCGAGGAAGTCGGCGACGGTGCAGTCGGGGTTGGCCTCGTGGAACTGGCGGGCGGCGGTCACCAGTTCGCCGACGTTGGCCAGCCGCTCGGCGTCCTCATCCTGGCCGGAGTCGCGGAGCATCGCCTCGTAGCCGGACTTCTCCAGGACCAGTTGTACCAGTTCGTGCGGCGGGCGGTCGAGCCGGGTGCGGAGCTCGGTGATCAGGCGGTGGAAGTCGCGCAGGCCCGTCGCCGCCTTGCCCTTGATGGTGGTGATGCGGCCGACCTGCCCGGCGGCCTCGACGAGGTTGATGCGGTGTTCCCCGGCGAAGCGCTGCAGCTTCTCCAGCGAGGCCTTGCCGACGCCGCGGACCGGCTCGTTGACGACCCGCAGGAAGCTGACGGTGTCGGCCGGGTTCACCAGCAGCCGCAGGTACGCCAGCACGTCCTTGTTCTCCTTGCGTTCGAAGAACGCCAGCCCCTTGACGATCTGGAACGGCACGCCGTGCCTGAGGAAGGCACTCTCGAGGGTGCGGCTGAGGGCGTTGATCCGCAGGAAGACGGCGTGGTCGCGGTAACGGAAGCGGCCGGCCCTCACCGCCTCCTTGATCCGCAGCACGACCCCCTCGGCCTCGTCCAGGCCGTTGTCGAACGTCAGCACGCGGACCGGTTCGCCCGGCTCGTTGTCGGTCACCAGGGACTTCTTCTTCCGCTGCGTGTTGTGGCCGATGACCGTGCCGGCCGCGTGCAGGATCGCCTGGGTGCTGCGGTAGTTCTTGGTGAGGGTGATGACGCGGGCGTCGGGGAAGTCCCGCTCGAAGTCGAGGATGTTCTTGATGTCCGAGCCCCGCCACTTGTAGATCGACTGGTCGGGGTCGCCGACGACACACAGGTTGCGGTGCCCCAGGCTCAGGCGGCGGACGATCTCGTACTGGGCGGTGTTGGTGTCCTGGTACTCGTCGATCAGGATGTAGCGGAAGCGGTCGGCCAGTTCGGCCCTGAGGTCGGCGTGGAGCCGCAGGGCCAGGGCCGGCAGGTACAGCAGGTCGTCGAAGTCCACGGCGTTGGCGGCCCGCAGCCGCTTCTCGTAGCCGTGGTACACCGGGGCCACCACTTGCTGGAAGAAGTCGGTCGCGGCCCGCTCGTAGTCCTGCGGCGAGATCAGGGCGTTCTTGGCCCTGCTGATCGCCCCGCCGACCCGCTCCGGGCTGTACCTCAGGTCGTCGATCCCCGTCGCCTCCAGGGCGTCCCGGAGCAGCTTGTTACGGTCCTCGGTGTCGTAGATGGTGAAGTGCCGGTCCAGGCCGAGGCGGTCGCCGTACTGCCGCAGCAGCCGCGCCCCCAGGCTGTGGAAGGTGCTGATGAAGACGCGATGGCCGGGCACGAGCTGCTCGACGCGGCCCCGCATCTCGCCGGCCGCCTTGTTGGTGAAGGTGATGGCCAGGATGTTCCCTGCCCGGACCCCCTGTTGCAGCAGGTAGGCGACCCGCCGGGTGATCACCCGCGTCTTGCCGCTGCCGGCCCCGGCCAGGATCAGCAGCGGTCCGTCGCCGTGGGTCACGGCCTGGCGCTGCGGGTCGTTCAGGTCGGCTAACAGGTCGGTGGCGGCGGGCATAACGGTTCCATCCGGGGCTGTCGCGGCGGGTGATAATCCTCAGGATGATAGCAGACCTTAGCCCCCTGCCGAACCCGAAAGCGAGCCGGACCGATGCCGAGTAACGCCGTCGTGCTGTTGAGTGGCGGGCTGGACAGTGCCACGACCCTGGCGGTCGCCCGGGACCGCGGGTTCCGCACCTTCGCCCTGAGCGTCGACTACGGCCAGCGGCACCGGGTGGAACTGCACTCGGCCGCCCGCGTGGCCCGGGCCGCCGGCGTCGCCGACCACCGCACCGTCCGGCTCGACCTGCGGGCCATCGGCGGCTCGGCCCTCACCGCCGACCTGGCCGTGCCCAAGGACCGCTCGGCCGACGACATCAGCCACGGCATCCCCGTGACCTACGTCCCGGCCCGCAACACCATCCTGCTGGGACTGGCCCTCGGGTACGCCGAGACGGTCGGGGCCTTCGACATCTTCATCGGGGCCAACGTCCTGGACTACTCCGGTTACCCGGACTGCCGGCCCGAGTTCCTGGCCGCCTTCGAGCAACTCGCCCAACTGGCGACCAAGGCCGGCGTCGAAGGTGTGGGACGCTTCCGTGTCCACGCCCCGCTCCTGCGGATGACGAAGGCCGAGATCATCCGCGAAGGGACGCGGCTGGGGGTCGATTACGCCCTGACACTGAGTTGCTACGACCCGGACGCCGAGGGGCGGGCCTGCGGGCGGTGCGATTCGTGCCTGCTGCGGAAGAAAGGGTTCGCCGAGGCCGGGGTGCCCGACCCCACGCGGTACCAGACGTGATAACGGGGTCGGCGCTCGTCTCGTCGGGGTCGGCGGCCTGACGGCCGCCGCTCGTTAGGGTCGCCGCTCGTCGGGGTTGGCGGCCTGACGGTCGCCGCTCGTCTCGTCGGGGTCGGCGCTCGTTTGCCGGCGGCCTGACGGTCGCCGCTCGTTAGGGTCGCCGCTCGTCGGTCGGTCACTCCGCCCCGCCGCCCTTCTTGAACCTGCCGCGCAATTCCTTGAGCTTTTCGGGGTCGAACTTGCCGCCGAACTTGCCGCCGAACTTCTCCTTCAGCTCCTTGAGCTTTTCGGGGTCGAGGCGGCCGCCGAACTTCTCCTTCAGCTCCTTGAGCTTTTCGGGGTCGAGGCGGCCGCCGAACCGGCCGCCGAACTTGCCGCCGGGCTTGGGGTCTTCGGCCTTCTTCGCGTCCTCGGCCGGGCGGGGGGCCGGGGCCTCGTCGGCGCTGGCCGCGTACAGCGTGACCGAGCAGCCACAGAGGAACAGAGCGGTCGCCAAGAACTTCCGCACCATACGATTCTCCTGTGTGGTAAGGAATAGCACTATCCACTTTTAACCGGGATCGGTTCCGGCGGTTCCGGTCTACCGAATGAGAAAATCCTGAGGCCCGTTCTGCCGTGACCTCTGCCCCCATGCCCGATCTGTCCGTGACCCTCGGCCGGCTCCGGCTCCGCAACCCCGTGCTGGTGGCGTCGGGTACGTTCGGCTATGCGAAGGAGATGGAATCGCTGGTGGACTTCTCGCGGCTGGGCGGCGTGATCCCCAAGACGGTCACGAGCAGCCCGCGGGCCGGCAACCCGCCCCCCCGGACGGTCGAAACCGCCTCCGGCCTGCTCAACGCCATCGGCCTGGACAACGACGGCCTGGAACACTTCCTGGCCCACCACCTGCCGTACCTCCGCACGCTGCCCACGGCCGTGATCGGCAACATCGCCGGCAAGACGGAGGAGGAGTTCGTGGTGATGGCCCGGCGGGTCCACGAGGCGGGGCCGGGGCTGGCCGGGCTGGAGCTCAACCTGTCCTGTCCGAACGTGTCCGGCGGGCTGGACTTCGCCACCGACCCGGCCGTCACCCGCCGCATCGTCCGCGGTTGCCGCGACGTGTGTCCGGACCTGCCGATCCTCGCCAAGCTCACGCCGAACGTCACCGACATCACCGTGATCGCCAGGGCGGCTGCCGACGGCGGGGCCGACGCCGTCAGTGCCGTGAACACCTTCGTCGGCATGGCGATCGACTGGCGGCGGCGCAAGCCGGTCCTGGCCAACGTGACCGGCGGCCTGAGCGGCCCGGCCATCAAGCCGCTGGCCCTGCGGTGCGTCTGGCGGATCGCCCGGCTGAAGGCGGTGCCGGTCGTCGGGATCGGCGGCATCGCCACGCTCGACGACGTGATGGAGTTCCTGGTCGCGGGGGCCTCGGCCGTGCAGATCGGTACCGCCAACTTCTACGCCCCCACCGCCTGCACCCGCATCGTCGACGAGCTGCCGGCGGCCGTGCGGTCCCTCGGGGCCGACCGCCTGGCCGATCTGATCGGTACGCTCGACGCCTGAGTCCCGCCGTCTGCGTCTGAGTCCCGCCGCTTGCTACAATTTCCCCATGTCTTCGTCTCCCGTGCCGCCGCCCCGCCACGCCCCCGAACTGCTCGCCCCCGCCGGCGACTGGGAAGCCCTGCGGGCCGCCGTGGCCAACGGGGCCGACGCCGTCTACTTCGGCCTGACCCGCTTCAACGCCCGGGCCCGCGCGGCCAACTTCGCCCCCGAGGAACTGCCCGATGTCCTGCGGTTCCTACACGCCCGGAACGTCCGCGGCTACGTCACCCTCAACACGCTCATCTTCTCGGACGAACTGCCGGCCGTGGCCGAACTCGTGAAGCTCGTCGCCGCCCACGGGGCCGATGCCGTCATCGTGCAGGACCTCGGCCTGGTGCGGCTCGTCAAGCGGCTGGCCCCCACGCTCCCGGTCCATGCCAGCACGCAGATGACGCTCACCGAGCCGCGCGGCATCGCCTTCGTGCGCGGCCTGGGCGTCGAGCGGGTGGTGCTGGCGCGTGAACTGTCCCTGGCCGACATCGAGAAGGTCACGGCGGCGACCGACGTGCCGGTCGAGGTCTTCGTCCACGGGGCGTTGTGCGTGGCCTACAGCGGCCAGTGCCTCACGAGCGAAGCCCTGGGCGGGCGTAGTGCCAACCGCGGGCAATGCGCCCAGGCGTGCCGCCTGCCCTACGAGATGCTGGTGGACGGCACCCCCCGCGACCTGGGCGACCGGGCCTACCTGCTCAGCCCGCAGGACCTGGCCGCCTACGACCACATCCGCCCGCTGGCCGAGGCCGGCGTCGTCTCCTTCAAGATCGAGGGGCGGCTCAAGGGCGGGCCTTACGTCGCCGCCGCCACCCGGACCTACCGCACGGCCATCGACGCCGCCGCCGCCGACCGCCCCTTCCGCCTGTCCCGCCGCCAGGAACTCGAACTGGCCCAGACCTTCAGCCGCGGCTTCACCCCCGGCTTCCTCGAGGGCGTCAACCACCAGCGACTCGTGCAGGGTCGCTTCCCCAAGAACCGGGGCGTCCGGGTGGGGCGGGTCCGGGCCGTGACCCGTTCCGGCGTGCGGGTCGAGCCGGCCGAACCGTTCGACGACCTGGTCAAGCCCGGCGACGGCGTCGTCTTCGACCTGGGCAAGCCCGAGGAGAACGAACCCGGCGGTCGCGTCTGGCGGGTGAACCGCCTCCGCCCCGACGCCCCCGGCGGTGCCGCCGTCCTCGAACTCGCCTTCCAGCCGGGGTCGCTCGACCTTTCGGCCGTGCCGGTCGGCTGCGACGTGTGGAAGACCGACGACCCGGCCCTGCGGAAACGGCTGGAACACAGCTACGCCCAGGACCACATCCCCCGCCGGGTTCCGCTCTCGGCCCGGGTTTCGGGCGAACTCGGCGGCCCGCTCACGCTGACCTTGACCGACCCGGACGGCGGGACCGCCTCGGCGGTGTGGCCCGGCCCGCTCGAAGCCGCCACGAAACGGCCGACTTCCCCCGACGAGGTCCGGGAACGACTCGCCCGCCTCGGGGACACGCCGTTCGAGTTGGGCGACCTGACGCTCGACCTGCCGGCCGGGGTGCTGTTGCCGCGCTCGGTGCTGAACGACCTCCGCCGCCGGGCCGCCGCCGACCTGGCCGAACGCCGCCTGACACGCCGCTGTCACCCGGTCGCGGAGCCGGACGCCCTGGACCGCCTGCGGGGCGAACTGGCCGGCATCGGCCGGTCCGGGCCGCCCGAGGACGGAACCGCCCGGCTGACGGTCCTGGTCCGCAGCCTCGAACAGCTCGAGGCGGTACTGGCCTGGGAGCCGCCCGCCGGCCTGCCCCGCCCCGCCGCCGTCTACTGCGACTTCGAGGACCTCCGCCGCTACCCGGACGCGGTGCCCCGTGCCCGTGCCGCCGGCCTGCCGGTCGGGCTGGCCCCGCCCCGCATCCTCAAGCCCGGAGAGGACGGCTTCCTGGCCCTGGTGGCGCGGGCCGAGCCGGACCTCGTGCTGGTGCGGAACCTCGCCTCGATCCCCTTCTTCCGCGAACACCTGCCCGGTGCCCGACGGGTCGGCGACTTCAGCCTGAACGTGGCCAACGAACTCACCGCCGGGCTGCTGATCGCCTCCGGCCTGGAACGACTCGTGCCGAGTTTCGACCTCAACTGGGAGCAGTTCGCCGCCCTGGTCCGCCGCTCGAACGCCGACTGGTTCGAGCCGGTGCTGCACCAGCACATGCCGATGTTTCACATGGAGCATTGCGTCTTCGCGGCGTTCCTGAGTTCCGGGAAGGACCACCGCGACTGCGGCCGGCCGTGCGAGCGGCACCGGGTCGAACTCCGCGACCGTGTGGGGGCCGAGTTTCCCGTTCTGCCCGATGCCGGCTGCCGCAACACCGTCTTCAACAGCGTGCCCCAGAGCGGGGCGGAGTACGTCGGCCGCATGCGGCAACTGGGCCTCAAGCGGTTCCGGGTCGATCTGCTGCGGGAGGGGCCGGAAGACGTGCGGCGGCTGCTGGATGCCTACGCGGCGGTGGTCGCCGGACGGGACGACGGCCGCGACACCTGGCGACGACTGCGCGCCGTGAACCAACTCGGCCTGACCCGTGGCACGCTGCACCTCGCCTGAGCCGGGCCGGCGCACGCGGTCGGTCGAGCGGGGTCAAGCGAGCGGCCGGTCCGGCCGGCGGCCACGGCACGGGCCGGCCGCACCGGGCACCCCCGCCCGCTCCTCCCGACGGGGGCCGGCCCCGTATGACTCCAGGACAACGACCCCAAGACGGCCCTTGACAACGGGCGGCAAGCACGGCATAGCCCCGACCCGGGGGAGATGCCCGGCGGAACTCGGCATGCCCGGCGATGCTCCGCATGCCCGGCGATGCTCCGCATGCCCGGCGGAACTCGGGATGCCCGGCGATGCTCCGCACACCTTCAGGGGGATAAAGTGTCATGCGTCAACTCGTCTCGGCCGTGACCGGCGTCGGCGTCCTGATCGCCTGGTGCCCGCTGGCCCAACCGGCCCGGGCCCAGGGTCCGGTCATGCCCGGCCAGGTCGTGGGAACCGGCCTGACGTACAACCTGGCCCCGGTCGGGTCGCCCGTGCCCCGCGCCGCCCCGCCCGCCGGCAATCCGATCAACATCCCGGCCGAACACCCCCTGATGCGGCGGTACGATCCGAACAACCCTTACGCCGCCTTCCAGGGCACTAACCTGTCCCGCAGCCAGGTCGTCGCCCCGGTCGCCCCGGTCGGTGCGGCACAGTCCTGGCTCGACAAGTTCAAGGCCCTGATCGGGATGACGGGGTTACCCCGGTCGGCGACGCCCTCGACATACTTCCCGAGCCTGACGCGGCGGAACCGCGAGCGGGCCGAGGAGCGGCTGTGGCGGCGGGACTGAGGCGGTCCCGTTCGGCGTCGGTACGGGTCGTCGGCCCCCTCTACGGCTGGCCCGGCGGGCGGCCCGGCGGGCGGCCCGGCAACTTCTAGAAATCTTCACCAGCTACGGGTTCCGACCGGGGGGACGGTCCGTAGAATCGACACGGGCGTCGGTTCGATGCCCCTGCTTTCTTGACCCGGACCCGGCCCGGACGCCAGCCCGGACCCGGCCCGGACGCCAGCCCAGAGGATTCCGCCGACATGCCCGCAACCGGTCCGAGTTCGCCGGCCCCCGGCACCCCCCCCGGCACCCCGATGAGCGGGGCCGACATCATCGTCGAGTCCCTGATCCGTCACGGGGTCGAGTACGTCTTCGCTTACCCCGGCGGGGCGAGCATGCCGATCCACCAGTCGCTGACGAAGGTCGCCGACCGGCTGCGGACCATCCTGCCGCGACACGAGCAGGGCGGCGGGTTCATGGCGCACGGCTACGCGCGGACGACCGGCAAGGCGGGGGTGTGCATCTCGACGAGCGGCCCCGGTGCCACCAACTTCGTCACCTGCCTGGCCGACGCCAAGATGGACTCGGTCCCGGTCATCGCCATCACCGGCCAGGTGTCGACCAAGGTGCTCGGCAACGACGCCTTCCAGGAGACGCCGATCGTCGAGATCTGTCGGGGCATCACCAAGCACCACTACCTGCTGACACGGGTCCAGGACGTGGCCCGGGTGATGAAGGAGGCGTTCCACATCGCCACGACCGGCCGGCCCGGCCCGGTCATCATCGACGTGTGCAAGGACGTGCAACAGGACCTGACGGTGCCGGACTGGGACGTGCCGATGGACCTGCCCGGCTACCGGCCGATGCGCCGGGCGCGGCGGCAGGAACTGGAAGCGGTCATCGCCGCCATCCGGGCCAGCCGCAAGCCGTTCATCTACGCCGGCGGCGGCATCACCCACGCCGGGGCCGCCGCCGAACTCAAGGAGTTCGCCGAACTCACCGGCATCCCCGTCGGCCTGACCCTGCACGGCCTGGGCAACTTCCCCGCCGACCACTACCTGTGCCTGCACATGCTCGGCATGCACGGCACGGTCTACTCCAACTACGCCATCAACGAGGCCGACCTGCTGCTGGCCCTGGGCGTGCGGTTCGACGACCGCGTCACCGGCAAGCTGTCCGAGTTCGCCAAGCACGGCAAGATCGTCCACATCGACATCGACAAGAGCGAGATCCACAAGAACAAGTTCGCCCACGTCCCGGTCCACGGCGACGTGAAGTCGGCCCTGGCCGAGCTGAACGCCCTGCTCCGCGAGGACCGCAACGCCGACCTGGTCGGCTTCGGCACCGCCCGCTACGCCGACTGGTGGCGGCAGATCGACCACTGGCGGCAGACCGAGCCGCTCAGGTTCAAGGACCCCGGCCCCAACATCATCCCCCAGTACGCCATCAAGAGGCTCTGGGAGATCCTCCGCGACCGCGGGCAGCTCGACCGGACGATCATCACCACCGGCGTCGGCCAGCACCAGATGTGGGCCGCCCAGTTCTTCCCCTTCAACAAGCCCCGCAAGTGGATCACCTCCGGCGGCCTGGGCACCATGGGCTTCGGACTGCCCGCCGCGCTCGGGGCCAAGGTCGCCTTCCCCGATCACCTCGTCATCGACATCGACGGCGACGGCAGCTTCCTGATGAACATCCAGGAACTGGCCACCTCCCACGCCGAGAAGATCCCCGTCAAGGTGCTGCTCCTGAACAACCAGCACCTCGGCATGGTCGTGCAGTGGGAGGACCGCTTCTTCGGCAGCAACCGCGCCCACACCTACCTGGGGGCCGGCGAGGACAAGGAGCCGTACCCCGACTTCGTCAAGATCGCCGAGGGCTTCGGCATCCCGGCCCGCAGCATCTCGGCCCGGGCCGACCTCGACCCCGCCCTCGTCGAGATGATCGAGTCCGACGGGCCGTTCGTGCTCAACGTCCATGTGCCGCACCAGGAACACGTCCTGCCCATGATCCCCGGCGGCATGACCGTCAAGGACATGATCAAGGCCTGACACTACAGCGGCCCGCCCTGACCGGCCGGCCGCTCATCGCCGGTCGCCGGTCGCTCGTCGGCCCGCCCATCGCCGGTCGCCGGTCCCCCACGCCTCGGTTGCCATTTCTCCCGGCACTCGAACAATAGCTCTGTCACACGGCCCCTGCGCCTCCTGGATCCGTCCCCGGGGTGTCACGATGCCCAACAGCTTCGGAAGCCTCGCCACGCTGAGCGTCGGCGGCAAGTCGTACACGATCCACAAGCTCGCCGCCGTCGAGGCCGCCTACCCGCAGGCCAGAAGGCTCCCCTACTCGCTCAAGGTCCTGCTGGAAAACCTGCTCCGTAACGAGGACGGCGTCGCCGTCCGCAAGGCCGACATCGACGCCCTGGCCCTGTGGGATCCGAAGGCCGAGCCGACCGCCGAGATCGCCTTCACCCCGGCCCGCGTCCTCATGCAGGACTTCACCGGCGTGCCCTGCGTGGTGGACCTGGCGGCGATGCGCGACGCCATGAGAGCGCTCGGCGGCGACCCGGCGAAGATCAACCCGCTGGTGCCCGTCGAGTTGGTCATCGACCACTCCGTGCAGGTCGATGAGTACGGGACGGCGACCGCCCTGGCCGACAACGTCAGGCTCGAGTACCAGCGGAACCAGGAGCGGTACACCTTCCTCCGCTGGGGCCAGAAGGCGTTCAACAACTTCCAGGTGGTGCCGCCCGGCACCGGCATCTGCCACCAGGTGAACCTCGAGTTCCTGGCCCGCGGCGTGTTCGTGGACCCGACCGGCCTGGCCTACCCGGACACCCTGGTCGGGACCGACAGCCACACCACCATGATCAACGGCCTGGGGGTGCTCGGCTGGGGGGTGGGCGGCATCGAGGCCGAGGCCGCCATGCTCGGCCAGCCCGTCAGCATGCTCATCCCGCAGGTGATCGGCTTCAAGCTCTCGGGCAAGCTCGCCCCGGGGGCCACCGCCACCGACCTGGTCCTGACCGTCACGCAGATGCTCCGCAAGAAGGGCGTGGTCGGCAAGTTCGTCGAGTTCTTCGGCCCCGGCCTGGCCGAGTTGCCGCTCCCCGACCGGGCCACCATCGCCAACATGGCCCCCGAGTACGGGGCGACGTGCGGCATCTTCCCGGTCGACGCCGAGACGCTGCGGTTCCTGCGCCTGACCGGCCGCCCCGCCGACCGCATCGCCCTGGTCGAGGCGTACTGCAAGGAGCAGGGGCTGTTCCACGACGGCAGCACGCCCGAGGCCGTCTACAGCGACGTTCTCGAACTGGACCTGGGGACGGTCGAGCCGAGCCTGGCCGGCCCCGCCCGCCCGCAGGACCGCGTCGCCCTCAAGGACGTGAAGAAGTCGTTCGCCGAGGCCCTGCCGAAGCTCAAGGCGACCGCCAGGCCCAAGACCGGCCTGCCGCTGTCCGGCGAGGCCCCGGCCGCCGCCTCCGCTGCCTCTGCCGCCCCTGCCGCTCCTGCCGCGGTGGCCGTCGCCCCCGGTCAGGTCCGCGACGGCTCGGTCGTCATCGCCGCCATCACCAGTTGCACGAACACTTCCAACCCGTCGGTGATGGTGGCCGCCGGCGTGCTGGCCCGCAAGGCCGTGGCCCGTGGGCTGACGACCAAGCCGTGGGTCAAGACGAGCCTGGCCCCCGGCTCGCAGGTCGTCACCGACTACCTCACCGAGTCCGGGCTGATCGACGACCTCAAGCGGCTCCGCTTCCACCTGGTCGGGTACGGCTGCACGACGTGTATCGGCAACTCGGGGCCGCTCCCGGAGGCCGTCTCCCGGGAGATCGCCGCCGGGAGCCTGGTCGTCGCCGCCGTGCTGTCCGGCAACCGTAACTTCGAGGGGCGCGTCCACCCCGAGGTGCGGGCCAACTACCTGGCCTCGCCGCCGCTGGTCGTCGCCTACGCCCTCGCCGGTCGCATCGACATCGACTGGGAGGCCGAACCGCTCGGCACCGACCCGGCCGGCAACCCCGTCTTCCTCAAGGACATCTGGCCCACGCACGGCGAGGTGCAGGCGGTCATCGACCGGACCTTACGGCAGGAGGCGTTCGAGCGGGTCTACCGCCGCGTCTACGACGGCGACGCCGCCTGGAAGGCCCTGCCCGCGCCGACCGGCGACCTGTACGCTTGGGACGCCGGCTCCACCTACATCGCCCACCCGCCGTACTTCCGCGGCATGACCACGGCCCTGCCGAGCGTCACCGAGATCACCGGGGCGCGGGCCTTGGCCCTACTGGGCGACAGCATCACGACCGATCACATCAGCCCGGCCGGCAACATCAAAAAGGATTCGCCCGCCGGCCAGTACCTGCTCGCCCACGGCGTGGAGCCGAAGGACTTCAACCAGTACGGGGCGCGTCGCGGCCACCACGAGGTGATGATGCGGGGCACGTTCGCCAACGTGCGGCTGAAGAACCTGCTGATCCCGCCCCGGGAAGACGGCTCGCGGGTCGAGGGCGGCTTCACGATCTACTTCGCCGGGCCGGGCAGCACGGCCGCCGACGGCACTCTCATGCCGATCTACGACGCCGCCATGGCTTACCAGAAGCAGGGCGTGCCGCTGGTCGTCCTGGCCGGCCGCGAGTACGGCTCCGGTTCCTCCCGCGACTGGGCCGCCAAGGGCACCGCCCTGCTCGGCGTCAGGGCCGTCCTCGCCGAGAGCTACGAGCGCATCCACCGCAGCAACCTGGTCGGCATGGGCGTGCTGCCGCTGCAGTTCGTCCTGCCCCCGGAACTCCTCGCCCTGCGGGCCAAGGCCCAGCGGCAGCGCGAGGCCGGCACCCCCACCCCCGACCCGAGCATGGCCGAGTTCCTGGGCCTGACCGGCGAGGAGGTCTTCGACATCACCGGCCTGGTGGACGGGCTGAACAAGAACTTCGCCGGCTCCTCGCGGGAACTCGTCGTCACGGCCAAGAAGCCGGACGGCACCGCCGTCACCTTCCCCGTCCTGTGCCGCATCGACACGCCGCAGGAAGTGTTGTACTACAGGCACGGCGGCATCCTGCAGTACGTGCTGCGTCAGTTGCTGGCCCGGTGAGTGACGACGGCCCCGCCGAGCGGCCTTCGTCAGGTGGCCGGGTTCTTCCGGACGCTGCCGGGGTTGCTCACGGCCGGCTCACGCCCCGCCGCTCGCCGCAACTGGTGATCCCGCCGAGCGGCCTTCGTCAGGTGGCCG
>Ga0308417_1000043_pt1 | contig 102930 bp, 84 predicted proteins | sample HotsprSampleOS65_FD_203528 | JGI IMG/M metagenome (GOLD analysis project Ga0308417, IMG submission 203528) | Hot spring phototrophic mat microbial communities from Octopus Spring, Yellowstone National Park, Wyoming, United States - 20090730_OS65 ... | reverse complement strand
CGATCTCATGCTTCACTAACCGCAAGAGCGTCGACAGGATGCTGTATGCAATTCTTACATACCAAAACCGAAAGTGGGATGACGCCTACCGACCAAAGCAATTTACACACAATCCTTGACGTTACCGGCGTCAACGATGTAAGCAGGCGTAAGTGAAGGATGCTTAGTCGCAGCGCCGGCGTCGCCCAGTACCGGCACATGGCAACTCTGCCACTCTGCGCATGTATTATAACTAACTGAATGATACGCTTTTCTATTTAGGAAGTCAACTGTAAAGATTGCTGGTTTCCCATAGTTTCGTCTTTCCATGCATTATATACCCATTCGCAAAGGCGATCACTCTCTTGATTCTTGCGAATCGTGAGAATGACCGTAAAATTGCTTGCCCAGTTTCTATCGTATCTGCTAGAATGGCATAGCTAACTATAGCCACAAAGCACACGAACGACAAGTAAGGAGTTCGAGCCATGGGAAAAGCAATAGGATTGTCTGAAAAAGCGGACAAGATTCAGACGAACACCCCGGTCGTGGGGGTATTCTGCGCAGGAGACCCCAGAATAGACGAGCAGAGTCGCCAGAGGTGTCGAAACATCGTTCGGATGGCTGGTGACATCTTGGCAGACCGTGTTAAGCTACCTGATGGGTCGCCAGTGAAAGTTGTCTACAGTCCAGTTCTGGTAGACGGTGAACCTCAGGCGGACATTGTAGCGAAACAGTTTCAGGACGCGGGGGTAAACATACTCGTATGCACACCTGACACATGGGCTTTCCCTCAACTTAGCGTGATTTCGCTGCTTCAGCAGTTTCCAAAAGATACGCCAATCAACTTGACCTGTGGCAACAGCGGTCCGAAGCCTGGGGTCGTGTTTGCTCATGCTACGAACGGCGCCCTAGCACAATATGGAAAGTTGTGTCACATGAATGTCGGAACATGGCCGGATACGGGTCTGGAACCGATGATGACCGAGGCCACGGCCCAAGCACTGGTAGACTGGGCTTTTGCCGCGGTAACAACCCAGTATCTGAAAGGCAGACGTGTGGTAATTTTCGGCCATGACTCCATGGGTATGGAAACAGCACTAGCCCATGTGATTCCAACTAGAAACCAATTCGGTCTTGAGATCACCAGACTTGATATGAAACTCCTGGCTGACATGCTTCAGAAGAAGGCATATGATGAAGAGGAACTGAAAGCTTTTCGTGCTTTCATTGACAAGCATCTTGGCAATCGATTAGAGATTCGCGATCTTGCAGACTCTGAGCGCTTCAATCAAAGTCTGGCGCTGTACCTGACTACTCGCGATTTGCTCAAGGATCTGAACGCAGTCGGCGGCGGTTTCATGAGCCAGCTGGAATGGGGATCTGACCGCAGAGGCATCCCTCTACCAGTTGCGGATGCGATGGAATCGTTCTTCAATTCCACATTTGATCACAATGGCCAAAAGACTCCTTTGCCATTCGCTACTGAAGCGGACGTTCAGGCATTGCTAACAATGCTTTTCTTCAGTGCACTTACTGGCGGCCATCCTCCGCTCTTTATGGATTTCCGCAAGGTATGGGAACGGTGGGAGCTGGAAGGACTAGCCAATAGGGTCGGTGTCGAGCTGCCAGAAAACGAACTCTGGGCGCAAAAAGGCTTGGTTGACGGGAACAATTCTGGAAGTGCATCCCTGGACTGGGCTGCAAAGCCAGGAGCAAGTGTTGAAGAAATCATGTCTAAGGTCAGTATGCCGCTGGCAAATGAGGAATACTTCCCAGGTCTGGGCAATTCCGTGACATTCCAGTCGCCTGGAGGGCTCGATGGCATTGCAGGAAGGTTGATGTACAGCAGTCTATCGGGAATATTCAGTCTCAGTTGGGATGAAGCCACGACAGCCGAGGTACCGGAGAGACTGGCAGAGGCGCTTTGCCAATCTACTGATCCCACTTGGCCACACACGTTTGTTGTACCAAAATACGCTACCATGTATGAGTACAAACACTATCCACCGGCGAATCATCTACATATGATACAGGGGCTTAGTGTGGCGCGCCTGCAGTACTGGATGGACCTCAACAACGTGCTATCGCAGACACCGTGGGCCGCGCGTCCGAAGTTTGTAGAGGGAGTAGACAGACCAATTCCTCTGCTGTATCTCGCGAATGGTGGAGAAGATCAAGCAAAGATAATGCTGGCGAGAGGCAGGTAACACTTAGAAGGTTCTGAACAGGGAATGGGGGGATTCGCCCATTCCCTGTCGTTTTTGTAGGTAGCAAAGAAGCCTGCTAACTTAGCAATAACCTAGGTGTTATCTTTGAGCCACTTTAGTAGGTTTTCGCCCTCCTGGATGGAAGACGCCCACACATCGTACAGCACACCTTCAGGGCGCAGAGACTTGTGAAATTCTTTCACCTCTTCAACCGAGCACATGATATGCAATCCCTTTCCGGCCTTCTGTATCTGCATCAATAGGTCCATCCACTCGATCTGCGGCGGATTTCCCGCTCCTGGAATCCACTGGATGACATCTATATCGGAGATTGCCAAGATATCATCTAGGTGAACGAGAGCGCCTGGTCCATCCAGGTGAAAGACACAATGGTCGAGATAGGAAGCTTCCTCTTCAAGCGCGGGTAAGATCCATCTGCGAAAGTGCTCTGGGCTAATCATGCAGATGAAGTCACACTGGATGCAAGCAAACCTTTGTTCACAATAGAAAGGCACCCAACCGATATATCCGCGTTGAATCATTTCACCGGCGGACTCCAGGGCTTCAAATATAGGGCGATACGCTCGGCGCACGCTGTGCATGGCAGCGTCTATCTTCGCGGGGATCTCCAATAGGTCTAGGCAAAGGTTTTCAGGTCCACGAAGAGCAGCAAGCGCATCCATGTTGCTGTGGAGGTCAGGAACTCCAACAATGGCCTTTCCTCGTGTGGCGTCGGCAGCCTTTCGCATAAAATCCAGCATATGCTCCCACCAGATTCCCCGAGGGTGCTCCAAGTCATGATTGTCCCAGTCGTTGATAACCGGCACTGCCCAAGTCGTTGGCTCGTCAGAAAGTGACGAGTGTTCCAGTTGTCCACCGATCCAAGCGGCGAACATATCCGGGCCAAAGTTTGGGTTTAGGAAGGGCATGGCCTCGCCGAGCCATGCCACGTGGGCAGCCCAGTCATTCCACTCAGCGAGCGCTGCATCCATGTTGCCCAATCCATTTACAGCACGTGGCCAAGGCGGAGTGTTTCTGATGTCTTTGAACGCCTTCACTGCGGCAAGAGGTCGGTCAACGATTTCCCCTTCCCAATACGCGCTCCAGTATCGCTTTGCGTCGTCAAGATCGGGTTTGTACTCCAAGATCATGGGTTCTCCTCCTGTTAAGACCACCAACGGCCAATTATGACACGGAATCAGCCTAGGCACCGGCCAACTCGGTATGCAGTGTCCAGTAGATCGGGCTTCTCCCGGACTGCGCCTTTAGGGCCGAGGCTGCCGGAAACTATACAATCTGTGAACTGCAGTCCAAGATAGTTGAAGCTCAGTTCGAACATACGTAGTAGCGGTTCAACGGCTTGGCAGTCTTTCTCCTCGTAGGTAGTAATGAGTATTGCCTGCTTCCCTTCGATCAACGGGCGTCCCTGGGGTCGGTTGAACGGCACTAAGCGATCTATGAACGCTTTCATGATGGCGGTCGGTGCGTACCAATAGACCGGGGTGGCAAAGATGAGCACGTCAGAAACGGCGATGGTCTCGTAGAGGGTCTGCATGTCATCTTCTAAGACACAGGGTTTTCCGTTCGGCCAGCAACGTTCATAACCGATGCAGGGGCGGATGCTCAGCGACCTCAGTGAGATAGCCTCTGTCTCGTGACCAGCATCCTTCGCACCCGCCAGCAGGTACTCGGCTAGTATGTCGGTATTCCTACCCTTTCGATGGCTTCCCAGAAATGCAGTCAATTTCATTCCGCGACGACCTCCCATCCGACCTGCGGGACCTGTTGTCTTATCCCGTGCTAGAACGGCGGCTGGGGGGTCCACTTACCTGGGATTGCCTGACCAGCTGCATATATATCGAAGCCGAGGTAGTTACCAAACGCTTCCCAGAGAATGTCGCTCAACTTTCCTCTTGCGACGGCCACATGATGTGGGAAGTGTCTGGCGAGCACATCTCGGTAGATGCTTTGGAGATCCTTGATCCGTGCCCAGCCATAAGCTCCGAACGTCTTGGCATTGGTAGCTTCGATGCTAGCAGGTACAACTATTGCCTTCCATCCTGCGTCAGGGTCCTGAGTTACGCGAAATAGCGTGATTGGTCCTTCTTCAACCTCGAACTCGTAGAGGCCCCATGTGTTGTCACGGCCTACTGTATCGGCGATAATGCCGTGAACTCCCATCCTTGGCTTACTCTTTGCAAAACTGGCAGGGAAAACACCACAATGCCAGATGTTAGCCAGTTCAGGGTCATTGTTGTGGAGATTGTTCCAGTCAGCTAATGCAGAAGCACCACCTCCGGAGGCCAGAGTAAGCGCATGCATAGACAAAGCACCAAGCACATCGGCTTCACATGCACAGGGGATACCTTCCTCGCCAAGCCGACCCATTGTCGAGCAGGCACATATGCCCAGGCTCAACTGGAGGTTCGTCCAGCATTGTATGGCCAGGGCATTGAGTTTCTTTTCGTTGACAAGCTGTCTCAGATAGACCTCAAAGCGGGCGATCTTGCTGAGTGAAGACTCTGGAATATCGCCAATGTCACACTGAGAACGTATCGATTTCTCTGTTTCCTGGACAGCAGTAAGAGTGGGATCCATCCGCGAAACGGCAGATATGACCTCCGAGAGATCGACGTCTATGGTAGTTACACCTAACCTTTGGAGTGCTTTTTCATCCGCACGGCACGTCCAGAAGGCATCTGGACGGCAACCGACCTGGCCATACCGCGCATTTCTTATACCGTTCACAACTCGGCATACACCGGCAAAGCGTCTAAGCTCCTCGTGGAAGGATTCATCGCTGGGGTAACAAATGGGAACTCGTGCAACTGTATACTTTACACCTGTTTGTCTAAGTGCCTCGCCGATAGAAAGCAACCCGCAGAAGCTGTCGCGTCTTGGTGTAGTCGGCTTCAGCACCTCCTCTTCTTGGCAGCCAAAGATCAACACAGGCACGTTCAGGCGTGATTCTCTGATGGTAAACGCTACAGCCTGCTCATCGCCGAAATTAACCGCCGCAACTACGATCCCTTCGACCTCTTCATCACGGAACAGGCGTCCTGTCTTTTGGGCCTCCTCCAAGGACTCCACGCAACCCAGTTTCGTCAAGCTTGAATCGGGGACTATTACCTCTAGTCCGGCCTTTTCCATACTTGCGATCGTAGCATCTCGCATTTTGACAGCCAATTCGTCTGAGAAAAAAGCTCTATTAGCGGGTATGAGACCAATTCTCATGCTGGTTCCCCCTCGCGCAAAGATATTCTACCGGCAGTATTTTCGGCAGCAAGTGCCCTTATACCTTCTGGCGAGACTGCACAATACAAGACTATTCAAAACGCAAAGAAAGGAGGATTTCGGAATACACTAGACAAACGTAAGGAGTAGAGAGCGCGATTGGTTAATAATCAAGTTGGAAGCGTATCCACCGGCATTTATTTGATCCGCCAGACAGTAGCACGAAGGGGAGCTTAAGAATGGCAGGTATGAGTCGTCGGAAATTCATTCAGACCACAGCGGCATTTGCGAGCACGTTTGCAATCAGCGACACGTGGCACAGGGTGTTGGGCGCGAACGAAACCATCCGTATAGGCATAGCGGGAATCCATGGAAGAGGCGAGTCTCACATCAATGCGTTAGTGGGAATGCCAGGAGTCGAAATCGCCTATCTCATAGATCCGGATGCTAGCCCCTTCGAAGGTAGAGTAAAACTGATTGTTGACAAAGGCGGGCGACCGCCGAAGTGTGTCCAAGACGTTCGCGAAGCTTTGGATGACAAGAACCTAGATGCCATTTCCATTGCTACCTGCAATCACTGGCATTGCTTGATGACAATATGGGCGTGCCAAGCAGGTAAGGATGTGTACGTCGTGAAACCCCTCAGCCACAATGTGCGCGAAGGTCGGGTTGCAGTCGAAGCCGCAAGAAAGTACAACCGGGTTGTCCAATATGGAACCGGTCAAGGAGCACTGGGTGACAGAATTGTGGCAATCGCAAAGAAGGGAACTTATGGTTAACTCCTTGTGTCACGAGGGCTGTGCTACAAGCGCCGTGACAGCATCGGATTCAAGGAGACATCTACTCCACCGTCGCATCTTGATTTCGATTTGTGGACCGGACCTGCCCCTAAGCAAGCCTACCATGGAAACCTAGTTCATTATAATTGGCACTGGTTCTGGGATTTTGGAAATGGAGACATTGGCAATCAAGGCTCTCATCAGATGCACGCGGCACTGCATGCTATTCCCGGTGCCACGCTTCCACGCTTTGTGGTCAGCGTAGGCGGCCGTTTTGGATACCGAGACCAAGGGCAAACGGCCAATACACAAGTTGCCATGTTCGATTTTGGCGACACCCTACTCATTTTTGAGGTTCGCGGTCTACAAACCAAAGACTACTATGGTCAGGGAATCGGCAATACGTTCCACTTCGAGGAAGGTATCGTAGCGGGAGACAAGTTTTATCCGAACAATGGAAAAGACCCGGAGCCCGTAGCGTGGGTAGAACCAGAACGAATGAGCAAGGGAGGCAACTTTGAGGAGTTTGTGAAGTGTATGCGCACCAGGGATAAGGAAGTGCTTGATTGGGACCTGGAACTGGCCCACTATTCTTCTGCGCTATGCCATCTTGCAAACATCTCATACAGGCTGGGCGAGCAAGTTCAATTCAGAAACAAGGCAAGACCATTTGGGCATAACGAAACGGCAAACGAAGCATTTGAGCGGATGTGTGATCACCTAAAGGACAATGGAGTAACGCTGGAAGGTACGGAGTACCGCCTAGGCAGAGCTCTGCAGTTCAGTGCGAAGTGGGAGCGATTCATCGACCGTCAAGCCAATATGCTTCTCAGTCGGCCGGCACGTCCGCCTTTCGCAGTTCCTGAGAAACTGATTTGACGGAATCCATGGGCACACCCAACCGCCCCTTTGAGTCTTTGAGATAGGTCTTGATTGCCCTGAGGTCGTATGGAGCGTCTTCGGAATTGTTCTTCCAGAGCTTTAGTGCTCGTTCGAGATCTCCAGCGGCCTCTTTCCATTTTTCCAGGCGGTGATACAGTATGCCTCGATCCAGATACAGGCGGTAGCTTTGGGGATTTCGACGAATGCCTTCTGTAATAAACTTTTCCGCCATCCGAGTATCTCCGCACCTATAGAACCAGTAACAACCATCGCTGTAAGCTTCTATTAAGTGTGGATTAAGGCGCACAGCAGTAACAAACCAAGGCAATACTTCTTTTTCTTCCGCACCTTTGAGGTGTCTGTGCTCCTTCGGGGCTGTTTGACTGTGCAAGTAGTTCATCAGACTATTGAATGGGAGATCGATGTGTCTTTGATCTGGAACTGGGTAGCTGGCATGACTATCGTCATCGTCCCAATGTCCAGAATGCCTAGGTGCCACCATCCCTGCATGAAAGTAGACGTCCGCCTCCCTATAAGCCTTTTCGGCGACCAGTTCTGTCGTCCCACCCAAGACTTGAGTAAGGACATCCGCGTTTCTAGGGTTTGCAGCCCTAATCGCCGGTGACAAAATCATAGACAAAAGTAGCGTACCCGAGGCCGCTATTAGTACGAGTCTGGGAAGCCATCTGTCCACTATAGCCACCTTCTTCGGAAGATCATTGCTGCCAAGCCTGTGAGAAGCAAAGCGTACACTATACCATACGCAACGACCGGACCAAACAAATAAAGCGGCAGAGGTCCCCAGCCATGCACTACTCGCTGGGACAGATTAAAGAATTCGAAGTGTGGCAAGATCAGATACCCGAACCACAGTATTTCACGCAGAACATTTGCCGAACTCATTGCCTCAATACGATCCACAAGCAGATTGCCGCCGTATCTCGTCACTACGAGAAGCAACAAGGCATAGGTCACTGCTGCTGCAGAAGTCGAAAATGTTGAAAAGAACACTGTGAGGGCGCAGAATAGAATTAGGGCACTTACTTGGCAGCCGTACGATTGCCAAAGTGCCGGATCGTCCAAGCCACTGGCTCGGCGGGCTAGTAACATACCAACAAGAACGAGGAATAACAAGGTGAAGCATGTTACCGCGGCAAATGCAGCACCCAAAGCACGACCGAACACATAATGCCACCGATGAATGGGTCTAGACATCAAGACGTATACAGTTTTTTGTTCTACGTCAGAAGTAATCTGGCGTGCTGCCAAAGGTGCGGCTAGTCCGAACGACGCGAGCCATGTAACCTGCATCAAGATATCTTTCGCAAACCGTGCCGCACTGGAGTTTCCGATATTGAGGAAAGAAATCCATAGTGCCAATCCTATGGTAAGGGTTAGGACTACATAGAACTCCTTGCGTCTGAGAGTTTCTATAACCGACAGACGTGCTATCGCTAGGCTGCGCATGGTAGTTCCTCTCCCAGCAGTCTTAGGAATGCTTTTTCGAGATTGATATCTGCCTGCACGATTTCAGCCACGACTCCCTCGTAGAGCAATCGTCCCTGGCTCATTAGAATGATTCTGTCTGCGACTAACTCAATCTCGCTAAGTTCATGTGAAGAAAACAGGATGGTTTTTCCTTCGTCACGCAGGTCGGCGAGAAGCTGTCTCATTCTCATGCGGGCGATCGGGTCTAATCCGGACATCGGTTCATCCAGGACCAAAATATCCGGGTTGTGAATCAGTGCCTGAGCACAACCGGCTTGTTGAAGCATGCCCTTTGAAAAACTCGACAAACGCGAGCGAAGATGACTTTCCATACCGACTCGACTTGCAACTGCCGCAACCGCGTTCCGACGAACACGCGAAGGCACGCCGGACACTGCGGCGCACGTATGCAAGAACTCTGAAAGTGTAAGGTACTTCGGGTAGTATGAAATCTCCGGCATATACCCTACCCGTTCGCGTGATTTAGGGTTGGAACAGGGGATGCCAAGTATATAGCAGTTGCCCAGAGGGGTTGGAGTGAAACCAAGAAGTGCTTTGATAACGGATGTCTTTCCGGCCCCGTTAGGACCTATAAAGCCTACTATCTCCCCTTGCTTGACTGAAAACGATACGTCGCTCACTGCAAGACATCTTTTTTTCCATCCTGTCTTGTATTCGACGGTGAGATGCTTGACGTCGATAGCTGGAAGCTCCGCCATAATTACCCCATCCTCCATATTTATATTTCGGAGGATGAAGCGTTTTACTAGAGGAATACTACGGAGCGTCACGGAGTTTGTCGTCATTTGATGCAGAACGCCGAGCAATAATCTGTTCAGATCAACAGGTCACTACTCGGCGTTCTAGTCTGGGAAGTATTGGCGTTCGCTTAAGATCGGGTCTTCAAACCTGCTAACCACTCCTCAAGTTTGGCTCCGAGTGTTTGTACGAGCTCCGGATGCTTGGCGGCAAGGTCGGTTTGCTCTCCGGGGTCATTTACCACATCAAACAACCTGTCAGCTTTGCCCTGTTCACGCAGGAGTTTCATGTTGCTATGACGAACTGCGGCTTGTTTTCCATACTGCCAGAAGAAGAATCGATGTGTTGCACTGCCGTCACCTCTGAGAGTGGCAAGAGCATCGGCGCCGTCAATGTTTAGAGACTTGGGGATACTAGCCCCAGCTACCTTGGCAAAAGTTGTAAAAATATCCATACTGATTACCGGTGCGTCCACTACCTTTCCAGCGGGTATACGCCCTGGCCAACGTGCTATGAACGGCACGCGTATACCGCCCTCCCAAAGATTCCCTTTTCCGCCACTGAGAGGACCGTTGCTTCCACGGCCATCATCTCCGTTGTCGCCGGCGAAAACGACGAGGGTATCTCTGCTAAGACCAAGTGCATCCAAGTGTTGTATTATCTTACCAACACTATCGTCCAGGGCCCCTACCATTGCACCAAACACTCCATGCTTTGAGCGTTCCAACCATTTCCTGGGAGCCTGCTGCGGGGAGTGTGGAGCATTGTAGGCAAGATAAAGGAAAAATGGTTCGTCTTTGTGTCTATCTATAAATGAAATCGCCTCACGGGTGAACAAATCCGTAGCATAGCCAAGTTCATCGAAAGGTTCATCATCCTTGAACCACCACTTACTCCCTTCGTTGTAGGTATGTGTATAGTAATCTGACCAACCGGAAAGGAAACCATAGAACTCCTGAAAGCCCTGCTTACGCGGCCGGAACTTCTCTCCGTACCCTAGTTGCCATTTACCAACTAGACCGGTCTTGTATCCAGCCTTGCCAAGCAGCTCAGCAATCGTCACCTCATCTGGCAACAAGCCATCCTCCATGTTCTTGAAATTCGGATTCCAGGCAAGGCTTGTGCGCTGAGGATACTTGCCGGTCAAGAAGCTCACCCTAGTCGGAGCGCAAAGCGGTGTTGAAACGTAGAATTGCGACAACAGCACGCCCTGGGCAGCAAGCCTGTCAATGTTTGGGGTATCAACGATCTCGCTGCCGTAACAACTCAAGTCGCCATAACCTAGGTCATCAGCTAACATGAAGATGATATTCGGCTTTCGTCTGTCTTCTGCAGCGGCAACTCCAAGGCTATCAGCCAGCGAGAAAGCCATCGCACCTGCTGCCGCCTGTCCCATTTTACGGAGCATTTCTCGTCGCCCATGTTCATACCGGTCTGATCACCCATCCAAGCACCTCCATAAAAGCTGTGTCAAACGTACTGTCCTCAACAGTCCATTCAAGTGTGTCAATCTTCACTCTTGAGCGGATACACCTTGACGTGGCCGTACTTACACCATCCCGTATGACTCATCTGCCGCAGGCCTATCCATCCGGGGTGATCCCAGATCCGACCGTAAGTCTTCCCGTCGTCATCGTAGGACACTGCAACGACATCGTCTACCATGAGCCGGATCTTGCCACCCCGCTTATACACGCAGATCATTTGAAAACCGTCTTTTGAACTGGGAGTCACAAGGTCCTTGCCAACTGCTACCAAGTGAAACCCCTTATTCTTACGGATATTAGCAGTCCCACGTCCGCCAGCCCAATAGGACACGTGATAGCAGTTGATATCTCCGCTGTGATATTGTGTAAAATCGCCATTTCTGGGAGATAAGGAGGAGTCGAATATAGGTTCCCCATTGATGCCACTAGCGTTAAAAAAGACAATAGCCAATCCTTTCTTTCTGTCGCGCGGCTGGAAGGTAAACTCCAACAGAAAATCTGAAGGGACTTCGTTTTTGAGCCAGCAAACAAGATGACTCGCAGATTCGCCAGAGCCATTCTCCAAAACCAAGCTACCATCTTCAACGTTCATCCGGTAGCCGCCCTCTAATTGCCAGTCACGCAACGATGAAGGATCATCGAACGTACATTCATAAATAGGGTGTGACCAATCTACACCGGTCGGACAAAACTTCTCTCCTGTGAAGCGAACGCCTTCATCTTGGTAGCCTTGGTGTCCACTGGACCTGACAATAGCCTGCAAACTCTTCTCGGTCAACGGTTCCTGATGAAAGGCAATGGCACTGGTAATCACCCCTATGGATCCTACTCGTACTTTGATCTTGCTTGCTGTAGAGACTATTTGCCCGGGATAGTTGTAGGGTCCTGGACCATCTTGCGCAATGCCATCCAGATAGAAATTATTCCTGCGCCAATCCTTGCTATCCCATGACCAAGCGACATGATACCAGGTATTGGCTTTGAGATGCGTCAGAAGTGATTGAAAAGCGTAAGGCTTCTGCTTTCCATCCGAATCAGAACCAGTCATTCTGGGGCCAAAGTCAGTTAGAATATATACACTATCCCCTCGTGGCATAATGCGAATTCCCAATGCATCGCTAGAAAGCAAGGGAATATCGGGCAGTTTCTGGTCGCGCAATGTTTTCCGCAGGCGTATCCACATTGCAAGCTGCTCTACCTCGCGGCAAAGCCCAATCATCCGGCGCGCAATGTTTTCCGCAGGCGTATCCATATTGCAAGAGTACCACGCTCATGAAAGACTGACAGAGGCATCTCGACCGAGTAGCCGCCATCAGCCGTGCACGAACCATCGGGCGCTTGAAGCATACCTTTCACGGGCGGGTCTACGACCATCGTCGGCTTTGGAATTGTGCAATCGGAGCCCCACAAACGTCCAGCAATAATGCCTATAAGAAGTACAACTCCCAGATCCACCAGGGTTGCGTGGAACCTGGTGTGAATCCTAGAGCACATACTGCATCTACTCCTCTAGCCCTTTGGACTATACTGAGGAATCTTTAGGGTCTTCCCGCCTTGTAGGGCAGACTGGTGTGCAACGATTCCTGGTACAGTCATCGCTAAAGCCTCGTAGATACCAATAGCTGGCTTCCGCTCGTTTATCAGTGCGTCGACGAACTCATGTGTAAGAAAAGTATGCGATCCATCGTGGCCACTGCCATGCCTCAAAGGCTCAGGTAACATGTCAGTTTTCCACCAATCCGGCTGTTGGTACTGTTCGAAGGCAGCGAGTTTTCGTTCGAATCCCGCATCGTCTTTCTCGATAACCTCTGATGGCCTTCTAATAATGTGGCCTAAGCCGTTGGGATGCGGATCGTAGAACGACATTTTTTCTCCAAACCATTGTCCTCTCTCACAGCCACCTACGGGTGCCTTCCAGTAGATGCCCACCCGGAAGGAGTGACCTTTGTTCGTAGTGAAAAAGGCAGTCTCGTTCCAGAAAGGATTCTTATAGCGATTTCCCTTAAGTTTCGGATCATCATCGCCCCACCCGGTGCATGTAACAGTGGTCATCTGCTCACCAGTGACGCCTACCAAATAGGCAGTGCAATGCGTCGGGTAGTTCATTGGAGGCAGTCCGTGTCTCCACGTAGGCTTACCATTCTCGAAGTAGAGCACTTCCAGCCCAGGGTGGTGGTACTCCGCCTCGGTGTAGAAAATCTCCCCGAACTTTCCTTCTGAAAACCATTTCCTGGCTGAAATAACGGACTGATGATACCAACTTGTCTCAGCCATCATGTATGTTAGCCCCGTTTTCTTCACAGTTTCCAACAGTTCTTCGCACTCCTCGATTGTCATCCCGGCCGGAACAGCGCTGATCACATGCTTACCTGCCTTGAGACATGCAACTGCGTGCTTTACGTGATCTGGAGCGCCTGTAAAAACTGCAACGGCATCCACATCCTTGTCGAGAATGAGCTTTTCCAGCGATTCATATCCCTTGCTACACTTGTAAACGTTCTTCAGGTTTTGCAGGCGTTCGGGTCTGAGATCACTGACCGCCTCCACAACACAATTTGGGTGCTCGTGCCATTGAAATGAGCATCCAAAGTTGCCTCCTACTACACCAATTCTAATCTTCTTATCAGTACTCAACTCTCCTCCCCTTGCGTAAAGCGTATTTGGCATTAAGGTAAGCCCGGCAATAGCAGCTCCGGTTTCTTTAAGGAAATCCCTCCTTGAAATATGGGTTCGTGTGCTAGACCGTGTATTCATGTTCGTTAAGCCCCCTGCTCAGTATTGGTCAGAATACATTGTGTCTGAATTGTCGGCTGTTCAGCAGTTCTTTGAGCACGCTTTCCGCGAAAAACATCTCATCTAGAAATCCCTTACCAATCTCTTGAATTGGGTACATCAAGCCAAATACTGCCTTGTGCAATTGACTGCTGGCTTACCAAACCTGGAAGTGTCATATCCATAGCCTCGTGGATACCAATAGGCGGCTCTGTCCCATTAACCATAGCATCAACAAAATCGAGAACCTCCATGTAGTCCCCACCGCCATGACCAGCCCGCTTTGCTTCCTCAGTCTGATTCAGCCATTCATCAGGTAGGAATTCCTCTGCAAACTCTTGAAGGTCATGCCACTCCACCGGGTCTTCGTGTCTATCCATGACGTAGATCTTTGGTTTATCGCCAAAGCCCCGGGCCGATTCGTAGGCACCTCTCGTCCCCTGAAGAGCATAGTATGTCATGTTATGCGGGCGGTTCGACAGCATATCCAACCGGATTTCAACCAAGCCACCACGTGCCATGCGGCATGCCATCGTGGTCGTATCCTCCTGTTCGTAATAGTCACCCCTAGGATCCCGGTAATGATGTCCGCTACCATAGCAGCACACCTTGACTACTCGCTCATTGCCAAACCACTGGTAAACTGGGCCTAGGCTGTGAGTCGGGTAGGTATTTCCGTTGATACCGGTCTGCCATTTTCGCCGCCACTTGGTTATTTCATTAAGACCCTTAAGTTCATGGATGTAAGCACCTTCCCCATAGAATAGCTCTCCGAAAAGGCCGGCCTGAGCGATGTATTTTACGAGCACATTGTCTCGCATGTAGCAGTAGTTCTCAGCCATCATGTACGTGGCTTTTGACTTCTTCTTGGTCTCAACCAATCTTCTGCACTCTTCTATGCTAACACCAGCAGGCACCTCACTCATGACGTGGATGTTTCGCTCGAGCGCCATAATTGCCTGTGGTACATGCAAGTGCATGGGCGTCCCGACGACCACGGCATCAATCCCTGCTTTGTCGAGCATCTCCTCATAATCGGTATAAAGGGTAACGTTATTCAAGCCGCTCTCAACGGCGGTCTGCCTGAGTCCTTCTTCGTTCAAATCACATAATGCTGTGATAGAGGTTTGTGGATTATGGACAAAAGCGCTGAAGAATCCTCGTCCTCTGCCTGCCGCACCAACCACACCTACTTTGATGTCCCTACTCATTCGTTCCTCCTTTTAGCGTACAATTAACTTTCTCACCCTACGATAGGATCTGCACAGACCCCGATCACTGCTGGCAACAATTGGTTCGTTTAAGGGCATGGGCGCCAGTGTCTGCTATTAAAGCCCAGTTCGCTCACCCAGTGATCGTACTCTGCCATACAGTCCTCGGGGCTGATGAACTTTTTCCAAACAACCCTCGCGCGGTACCCGTATACCTTGGCTGGCTGTGGCAGTCGAATTACGTACTGATAGTCCCAAGCCGGGCGAGGGAACTGCTTAAGCTTGAACTTGAATATACTAAATCGAATTTCGTCCTCTGGCGTCCAAGCCCTGTCAAACATAAGCATGTAAACCATCCCATGTCGCAGCAAACCGTAGTAAAAAGGTCTTGTATAGCGAGGGTACTCATAGCTCCAGATATTCAGTTTGAAGTTGTGGTTATCGTCATACGGTAAATCCGACGCCGCAATATGCCTGTATGTACCACCATTGTCCCAATCTCGGGTGACCTGCGAAGCATCTGCATCCACCCATGATTCTTCGCTATCTGATCTATTCTTTCCTCGAAAGTAAATCGGAATCTTCTCGACATCGTTCATATAGTTGCACCAGAATAGAATGGCGTACCCTTTCTGACCGAATCTTCGAGGATTCGTAACTTCGCATGCAAACTCTATATCCAGATAATGAGGTGGTGTCACGGTTATCTTCGTTATGCTCTCTATGCCCCATGGATCGTCCTCTGCTTTACGATGCCACAAGACCGATTTTTCGTTGGGCAGCACATACATAGCGTATTCACCATGGCGAGGGCTGAATGCGTTATGTGGATCTGCATGGCCGCAAATTATGTGTTCCAGATTCATACCGCCTGAGGCCCCTTCGCTATTGGTATCATAAGCATCGAAGAAAGGGGCATCCTTCATATTGAAAAGCGACCCGATGCCACTCAGCACTCTCGGCGACTCCGAGTTGTCACGGAATGTAACTTTTAGGTCTCCATGACAGATGGTCGCTCTCTGGGTCTGCTTCCCCTCAGGCTGACTATCCCACAACACAACGATTGCCAGGATCATTAGACATGAAATACCAAGTAAAGTTTCCATCTTTGATACTAAACCGTTGAACCGTCAGACTGTCCAGGCCAGTCCTATTCCTGCTGTTAAACCTACTACGCGTCTCACTCATCCTACATGCCGTCCGGGGATAAGACGGTAGTATCCTTGATGCGGACGGTGGACAGCCGTAACCCCATGCAAGTTCTCGTTAATATACTCGGTGAGTGTCGCCATCCCCGGGTCTTCGGACGAACCATGGTTGACGCGGATCACGGGCATGTCCATGTCCACCGCCCTCTGAAGCTCTCCCCACCAACAAGTCCCGTCATCGCAGACGATCGAGACATCGCAGTGCATCTCTCGGTAGAGGTCTATCCGACAGCCGCATCCCGTGCCGATACCGACCTTCGAGACCTTCCGCTCACCGTCTCCAGCCACTTGGACGAAAGGCTCACCCATCAGGGCAGTCTTCGCCGCAACGCGTGCTGCCAGTAAGTCCAGTGTGACTGGCTCAATGTCATAGCGAAGCTGCTCGCCGTTCGTGGACACCACAGCCGGCTCCTCCCCTAGTCCGAGGTAATGGCCCCATGCCCAGGGAATGCCAATTCGAGGCCATTTGTCCCAACAGTCGTGGTTTCGTATAACTACTAGGTCGTTTTCTTCCACGAGACGCTTCTTTACACGGCTGATCTGCCAGTGATCCATTGCTTCGCGCTCATGAGCATGGTCATAGAAGGTCGGCTCGTGAGTCATGACTGCGTCGAATCCCTGCACTATGGCCTCATTTAACACCTTCAGGCTGCTGATCCAGGTAACAAGGATTGTCTTTACTTCTTTATCCGGCCGGCCTACGATGACTCCGTCCACGGTCCGAACAGGATCAACCCAGTGTGCCTGTGAAAGAAAATGCTCGGAAATATCTATAGCTCTCATTTGCTGGAAATCTCCTTGTTTACAACATACATCCACTTCCCTGAGGTCTGGTCCGTAACTTCGAACGAGAGGAAACCGTTCTCGAGTCGGCTGGGAATGACGGTACCCCTACTCCCTGGCTTTGATCCTTCCATGACCAACTCCACGTCAGAAGACACACCGGACACAGGAATGCGCACCTTCGCTGTGCCATACACCATGATCTGCATCACTGCGCCGCCCCGGACTCGGCGTCCTTGGGGAACCGGCGCCCAGGCAAGATGTTCGATAGGCTGTTCCTGGTCCGCGAAGACGAACTCCCGGCCGTCGACCACTATTTTCGCACACTGGCTTCCAGCGAATGCGATCAGGTCCCCAGCCTCATTCACCCGGAATGCCATGGCGCCCTGCCCGTTGAAGGTGACGGAGTGACCATTTACCTTGAAATCCTTCAGCTTGAGGTCGTTTGGAGGAAGGGGGTGCCGTTCCATGTATGCCTTATCTTCATCCTGTTTGCGGGCGAACCCTCCCGGCCAGGTTTCTTCCATCTCCTTGAAATGTGGAGCAATTGACACTGCTCCATTAGGGAAACGACATGTCAAGTATGGACTTGTGCGAGAAATATACTCCGTGTTGTCATTAACGTCTGGAAAGCGGCCTGTCGGAGCATAAGCACCAATAGCACACAGAACTTCAAACCAGTTTCGCGTCTCATACCCCAGACTGGCAGACTGATCATCCCGTGGACGGTAGCCAAGGAAGACGGCCAGACCCGTGTCTCCGACCTGGCGTACTGTCCCTACGGTCATATCCTTAATTCTTGCCACGACTGACGTATGCTCATTCGGTTTGACTGGGTAAACCCGGTCAACAAGAAAATCCGTTAGGATTATCTGGGGTTGGACATCCTTCAGCCGTCCTTCAAACATTACCTTCCGACCGGGTGCGGCAATACCCTCACTCTGACCTGGAGTATACTCTACCCCAAAGATTTCCCGCCAAACGGACAAGGCATCGTCGCCTTCCTGTGTTAAAACCGGTGGTGGACCAGACCAAACGAGCCGACCGCCAGCCTCGACAAACTGCTTCATCATATTCAGCAATTGCGCGGAAGGAAACGGCTCGAATGTCACAACCAGAGTGGTGAATCTTCGGCCACCTAGGCGTATGGCAGGACCATCCAGTCTGCCCGCTTCAAGCAGTTTGCTTGCCGTCACGTAGTTGGCGTAACCATATTGAGTCATCCAACTGCCAAACCGTTCTTCGACAGCCACAAGATCTATGGGATACAGCATTAGTACCTCTACATCGCGATGCTCCATATCTTGTACTAGTCCAAATAGGGGAGAGCCACCAGTGCCAAAGGTGCTTTCCAGTTGACTTCGTCGATGTGAAATTTCCGATGGCATGCCCCAGTGTGCAGCATACGAATACGGCACGTCGTTTAAAATTCCGGTGGAACAGGCTAGTGCCAGGGCGTAGTAATTACGATCAGCATAGCCCCCTTCTGCGTGGTCGTTTCCGTTGCCTGTGAGAAAGTCGCCCCATTTGAAGTAATCAGAGCATGCTGCTGCTGACTGATGCACCGTGTTAGACCAGACAAAGTTAGAAGTATACTCGTAGGCACTCGGAAACATGGGTGACTGACCGCTATCCCATTTATCTATCGTGGGACTCTCAGCCCAGGTGGCATGGGCACGTGCTTCTAGCTTGTGCCCCATTTTCTGCTCGGCGTACTGCTTAGCCTGAGTAAAGAGGTCAACTACTCCGTTCTGTAGGAGGCGATAGTATCTAGCTCGGAAGAGAGCAGTGCGGCGAATCTCTTCCGGAGAGGAACCAAACACACACATCGTTCCCTGTTTTGCCATGACATCGTTCGAAAAGTCTTCCTGACCGTACACAAAATAGACTAAGTACTTGGCAAAATCCTCATACTCTGAACCGAACTGCTTCGCGTACTCTTTAGCTAGGCCAGGGCTCACGTATCGCATTGCAAATTCACCGTTTTCGTGATGGTTGAAATAGTCCCAGTCTTGCTGAATGTGCATTTCATCAGCATAAAGCCCGTGCAGCTTTACACCAGCCTCAGCGTATTTGTCAATCAATGCTTTCAAGAATGGCAGGGCCTTGGTTGAGAAGTAATCCATTTCCGGTGTCCTGTATTGCTGGACAACAAGTACGCGATCCAAATCACCGATCTCAGTCCGTCCCTCTCCATAGACTCGTATCCGCTGTGCTCCATAGTCACTTGCTCCTCGCGAAATCATGCCGTCCCACCGTTCGACCTTTGCGACATCGGTAATTTCTACAATAGATTCGGGAGCCACAACGCGATAAGGTGTACCTGGAATTACCTGTTCCTTGAACGCAAACACTCGAACACCCGCATCCTCAAGTTCTACAACGCCCTTATTGTTTGCCCAACGTTTCTGCTGCCAAAGTTGGACGCTGAATTTCCCCGTCTTGGGATCGCGCAATCCTTTACGATAATGCATCCACGCCCCGGATTCGCCTGTTGCTTTTCGATAGGCAGGACCTATCTCTAAAGGGCTGAGGAGTGATAACTCCAAACCAAGGCCGAATTTGCCAGCAAAGTCGCTGATTTTCTTGATTCGCTGAACATATTCATCCATGTCTGGTGTCCAGCGCCTAGGACCCGCCTGACCAGGACGGTATTGGCTAAAGAAATGATCAAAAGCGATAATCAAGGTTCGTTGTCCTGCTGCCTGAGCATGTTCGCATATCTGGCGGAGACTCGTGTTGAAGGGTTCGTAAGTGAGGCTAAGATTCAAAATGGCATCTGGATTCGACGCCATGGTCTCCAATTCCAGATCGCTCACGAGTATCACTGCTGACTTACCTATCTGAAAAGCCCACGGTCCTGGATATGTGATCAATTCACCTTTATAGACGTTCCATTTGACATCATCAGACACTGCCATACCCCTTCCAAAGCACAATGCACAAATCACAATGGCTATTGGGAATACCTTTAACTCTTCAATTACTTTGATTATCAACTCAACCATCTCCTGCTATGAGAAAGAATTCGGCTGCGGTTTACACACTGACTTCGACAAATTCTTCGTTTCTACCTTCTAGGTAATGAGGCGCATGTGGATTGACATAGCTTTTCTGCGTATCTATCATAGCCACGAAGGGGATAGGCCTGTTTTCAGAAGGAGGCGCCAGATGACTACTTCAAGCGTCTGGATTGCAATTGTAATGTTTACTACAGTGGCAGTCTGTCTCGCCGACTTCGAAGCACCTAGGACAGCATGTCTGCAACGCCGAATTGAGATACCTCATGAGCTAGTCTCAGTAGGGCCAACGTCGTCTGGGACAGATAGACCCAGGGGATTGGTCCGATATGGAGGAGACCTTCGTATTGGTGATCTTAATGGCGACGGCACTGTGGATTTCGTGCTTCTCAAGTCGGTAGGTGGAATCAAGGGCTGTTTCATTGGTGCTTTCGACTGGCAAGGAAAGGTTCTGTGGGTATGGGGTGATAAATACCGGCAGGTCGCCAGCAGTGACAGAGCGGGCGGCAGATATATAGCTGAAACACCCACACGGCCAGGTCCTTTACTTATCGCAGATATAGACGGAGACCGCAGGACCGAAGTCATCGCGCTGGTTTTGAAATCCGACGTAAAGGAAACCAGCTTCTGGAACACGAGTGACGAAGAGTTCGTCATCCTTGACGGCACGACAGGGAAAGTTAAGCGGCGTGCCTCGCCGAAGTCGCTTCAGACCGCCAATGCCTACAACAGCCGTGGCGATATCGAACCTTCCAACTATGTTCACCAGCGGATACTTGCTTGTGACCTAAGGGGGTTGGGCAAGCCTCGCGACCTCGTTATTAAGATTGGCGACTCGATTATAGCTCTGAATGACCGATTGGAAGAGTTATGGGTCTATAAGAACAAGTTCTCTGAATATGGGCAACATTCATGCTATGTTCCGGCGGTAGGTGATGTAGACGCAGATGGCCATGACGAGGTCTGCGGCGGCAATTTCCTTATAGATCACGACGGTGAAGTGCTGTGGGAGCGTTTTATGGCCAGAAACAACGATTCGGTTGCAATCGCCGATTGGGATGGAGTACCGGCAAACAGCAATGAAATCATCCTTTCTGGCTATGGTCAGGTAGTCAACAGCAAAGGTGAGGTTCTCAGCATACTGGGAGAAAAGATGGTCCCGCATGGGCAAGAGCTTAGAGTAGGAAAATTTAGGTCGGATATGGCGGGGCTTCAAATGGCTATTAGGTATGATGGCCATAACGGACGAATACTTATGGCCAACCGTGCTGGAGAGATCTTTGCCAGGTTCGATGTGGACCCTTCGTACAGATACATCGGGATTGAGTCGGTGCTCTGGGACGGCAGGAATAAACCTGCACTTCTGTATGCGCCAACTGCCCTATGGGATGGCCACGGCCGGAAAGCTGTTGTCTTGCCTAGAATATCTAGAGAATCGAGATATGGTTTCACGGGATTCATGCACTGCATCGCGGCAGAATTGGACAAGAGCGGCAGAGAATCAATAGTACTTTACGACCCCTATGCCACTGAGGTCTTTATATATGGCAGCCGTCCGCTTATTCAAGATCCCCCCACCGGCTATAAGCATACGGCCAAGCAATACAATGCAAGGATAATGGACTAACAGAATTTGTATAGCAAGTAATCGGCATTACAGAGAGCGCTACGTTACCGACGAGATGGACTGATATCGAGCCTTTTGCCCAGTATTTATTCTACTCCTAAATTCGTGCAGGAGACCATACTTTGAAAGTTGAACTACCTGCTGGTTATAGCTTCGTTAGAACTTCGGTGGAAAGAGGGATTATCAATGACTTATCGAGCTCGAATACCTTATACAAAAGAAGAGCTGTTCTCGATGAGCGAACAGCGAAGGTTTACAGACAAATACTTAAGCGAGATTGCATTCCCATTGGGAGGAATTGGGACTGGAACAATCAGCCTTGGTGGACGAGGCAACTTGAGAGATTTTGAGATTTTCAACAAACCAAATAAGGGATATGTGATCCCTTTCACTTTTTTTGCGCTCTGGGCTAATGCAGAAGGAATGCCATCTGTCGCCAAGATACTGGAGGGTAAAATTCCACCACCGTATCGGCAAGGCTTTGGTGAGCCTCAGCAACAACTGCAAGGGGTTGCCAGGTTTTCGAAAGCTCAGTTTCAAGGCAAGTATCCTGTGGCCAACGTCTGGCTGACTGACCCTGACATACCGGTTGAAGCTGTCCTAACTGCTTGGAATCCATTTATTCCCCTTAACGTGAAAGATAGCGCCCTACCCATTGCAATTTTTGAGTGGACTTTCGTCAACCACGGCAGCAAATCTGTTGAACTATCCCTCGCTGCCAGCATGTCAAACCCAGTAATGAAGGTTGATGAAGACGGAAAACATCTGTCTCAAGGCTCCGTTAATTTGTATCGAAAGTCGGAAGGGCTACATGGTATTTTCATGTTCCATCCCGAAGCTGACGAGGATAGTCCTCATACTGGAAGCCTAGCACTTGCGACATCATGGAAAGATACGGATGTGCAAACACATTGGTATCGTGGTGGATGGTGGGATAAGTGCCATGTATTCTGGGATGACTTCGCTGATGATGGAAGACTGAACGAGGTAAAAGAAATAGATCCTGCGCCTTGGGACGGAGATGTCGCCTCGCTTGCTATGCGGGCAGTGGTAGGACCCGGTGATACTGTTACTATCCCGGTTTACATCACCTGGCATTTCCCCAAAATGGAGAATCCATGGCCGCCGCCAGAAGAACATCCCAAGGTATTGGAAACTTATGTGGGAAAGCACTTCGCAAACGCTTGGCAGGTAGCTGAATACGTGGTGCAAAACCGAGACACTCTCTGGGATGCCACATCTCGATGGCTGGAGGATGTTTTTGCCAACACATTGCCCAGCTATGTAATCGAAGCCATCACCTCGCAGGCTAGTATCATCAGAACCTGTACATGCTTCTTGCTGAAGGACGGCAACTTCTTTGCGTGGGAAGGATGTGGTGACAAGAGCGGGTGCTGCCATGGGTCATGTACGCATGTCTGGAACTACGAGCAGACACTTGCATTTCTCTTCCCGGAGCTTGAGCGTTCCATGCGGCGAACTGAGTTTCTGTATAACACTCGGGATACCGGACACATGGGCTTCCGAACGCATCTTCCTTTGGGTTCCTCAATTTGGGAGTTCAAACCGTGTGCGGACGGACAGATGGGCACTATCATACAAGCCTACCGTGACTGGCAACTCTCAGGAAGTGATGAATTCTTAAAGGCAATCTGGCCTAAGGTCAAGGCAGCGCTGGAGTATGCCTGGAAGATGCAACCTGAAACCATGTCACCGCCTACAGGGATGGGGGCTTTGAACACACCCGAGGTCCAGAAGAAGCGCAGTTATGATTCCTTCTGGGATCCTGACAAAGACGGGGTTATGGAAGGCGAACAGCACAATACCTATGACATCGAGTTCTTCGGTCCAAATACGATGTGCACGGCCATGTATCTGGGGGCGCTGAGAGCGGCTGAGGAAATGGCCAAATATCTGGGCGAGCATGACAAAGCAGAGGAGTATAGGTCTATTTACGAAAGCGGTAGGGCAAAGGTCGAGGCGGATCTGTGGAATGGAGAGTACTACATCCAGAAAGTGAAGGTAATACCTGAGGTTACAGTACCTGACGTTCTGAAAAGTCCCCCAGCAGTTACTTGTAAGTGCAAGAACGCGCCAGGTGGCAGTGCACCGGCCATTAGTGAGAACGATGTCATGCCCAAGTATCAGTACGGAGAAGGATGTCTTTCAGATCAACTGCTCGGACAGTTATCTGCGCACGTAGCAGGGCTTGGTTACATTCTTAACCCTGATCACGTAAGATCTGCTGTTAAAGCCATATTCGATAATAACTTCCGCTCGCCGATAGATAGTTTTAGCAACGTTCAGCGGGTATACGCGCTGAATGATGAAGCAGGTCTATTGCTTTGTTCCTGGCCCAAGGGCAACCGTCCAACATTGCCCTTTGTGTATTCAGATGAGGTATGGACGGGTATTGAGTTTCAGGTGGCAGCACACCTTATCTATGAAGGATGGATTGAGGAAGGATTGACAATCGTCAAAGCAGTGACTGAACGTTATCGCGGAGACAACAGAAATCCTTGGAACCACGTTGAGTGCGGCCATCATTATGCGAGAGCGATGGCGTCCTGGGCCGTTAAGCTTGCGTTAGATGGTTTCGAATACAGCCTTGTCGAGCAGCGCTTGGGGTTCGCACCCAAGATAAACACACGCAACTATAAGACATTCTGGTCTACAGACACCGGTTGGGGAACATACTCACAAGACCTGGAGATGGGCATTCTTGCGCTGGCAGTGGATTACGGCGCTATCACACTGCGAGCACTGCATATTCCAAATATACCATGGGCAAACGTGGTGGTAGAAGGCCCCTCGGGAAGAATTGAAGCACGCGTTAAGGATGCTCAGCTAATCTTCTCCTCGCCCGTAAGCTTACATGCTGGTGACACTCTGACAATAGTGGCAGGACAATAAAGGCAACACGGAGGGTAGCCGGGATGCCACCATAGCAGATCCGGCTACTCTATTTTGTGCATCCGATTGTCAACAGGCCCACTGTCGTTGACTCGTGGAATTGACAAGCAACTCATATCGAAGCATGTCAATCTTCGCCTATAGAGACAACTTACACAAACCGATAATCCTAATGCTGGTGCGCATAACGTCCCAGGACAAGCATTAGTTCAGGAGGTCACAATGTCCGAATGTCATTTCTGGTGGCGTGCAGGAGACACTCAGTGGTGTGACATGCAAGGAAACGAATGCCATTGTCATGGGTGGGAAGAATCGTGCGATATGAAGAAGGCGAAGGAAGCAGGATCGCAGGCCAGATTGGTAGCTCACGTTGATCCCACCAAGGTAAGCAAAGCCAAGAAACCCCGACAAGCAGCATAGTCGTCTGCCCGCCAGCCGGATATCGGACGAGTGTACGTGCAGCCCTTCCCTTTGAGAAGGGCTGCGTTTATATGGGAGAACGATACCTAGTAGATTTTCACTTGACAAGACCTTCCAGACTAAATCGCTCCATTTCATAGTTGACTACGCATCACGATAGTCTCGAGATGGCACTGGGGGACCAAAGCAATGTTCTACTGAGACCAACAGCCGTCTCCACTACAATTGTTGTGTTTGCCGCGACCCTTAAGTGGCTTAAGGGGATAACTTGGTTGTTGACATGTGCAATTGTTGAATGCTATAAATGACCCGGCGGCTGGGGTTCGCATACCGTCGCTTTTCAGCTTATGAAAGGGGCTAGGCCATGACGTTCCGGCGATTTCTTATATCAGCACTTACTGCTGTACTCCTCATCTCAACATTCACTTCTCTTGCGCACGGAAACTCCTCGTCCAGAAACATAGACCTAGCAGATTTGAAAAACATCATGCTGGTGAAGGACATAAAGCCAGGCATGAAGGGATATGGCAAGACCGTCTTCCGGGGAACAAAGATTGAGACCTTCCAGGCCGAGGTTCTAGGCATAATGAGGAAGGTTAACATGGGCACTGATCTGATACTAGTTAGGCTTTCAGGAGGTCCAATAACGGAACGTGGTGCAAATCTCATAGAAGGCATGAGTGGAAGCCCTATTTACATAAACGGCAAGATCATCGGCGCCTTCGCGTACGGTGGAATATTCGGCAAGGAGCCCATCGGAATGGTAACGCCGATCGAATACATGCTTGACGCTTGGGATTCCTCATTACCAACAAAGCCCTCAACCTTCTACCCATTTTCTGTGATGAATCTCAGCGAACCAGTTGTAGTGAACGGTAAGACTCTCACCAAGGCCATAATAGACGATGGCTCAGGACAAATAAACGTCAACGATGGCAACACGCTGGTCATGCGGCCACTTGCTACTCCTCTAATGGTAAGCGGTATGTCTCCCAGGATTTTGGCAAAGCTGGAAGAAGCCGTGAAGCCATTCAATATGCGGGCAATTGCCGGGCCGGGTAAGCCAGCGAACCAAGCCAACCCTAAAGTAAACCTCGAACCTGGCGCAGCCGTTGGGGTCTCTTTTATCACTGGCGATCTTGACTTAACCGGTGTGGGCACGCTTACCTACCGGCGAGGAAATAAGGTTCTTGCCTTCGGGCATCCGATGTTTGGTCTGGGTGCAATTGACGCTGGGCTAACCACTGCATACGTCTACGACGTGTTTCCTAGCTATATGGTTTCAAGCAAGATTGCGGGGCCGCTGACGCTCGTGGGTCGTATCGGTCAGGACAGGCCTTGGTCGGTCGGCGGGGAGATTGGCAAACTCCCTGAGATGATTCCCGTCGTAGTACACATCCGATCTGAATCGCCAAGACAAGAGAGAACTTTCAGGGTTAAGGTAATGAGCCACCCGATGATTACCACCCTCCTCGCACCCCTAGCTGTCTCGCAAGGTATATTGGAAGTGATAGGAAGTCCTGCAGACACAACGGCCAGGGTCAAGACATGCGTAGTTGCGGAAGAAGTCGGAGCAATTATGCGCGAGAATGTGTTTTTCGATTCCATGGCAATCGAATCTACGGCAACAACCGAATTGAGCCAGATAATGCGGATGCTGCAGTTCAACCCCTTCTATCCGGTTGGCGTCAAGCAGGTTGAAATGTGGGTAGAACTGACACCAAATCATCAGACGGCCAAATTGGAACGTGTCTTCGTCCGACAAAGCAAGTACAAACCAGGAGATACAGTTGAGATAGGAGCTGTCCTGCGACCGTTCAAAGGTGAGAGGATTACAAAGAGTATCAAGATCAATCTTCCCGACAATATGCCAAACGGGTCAGCTACCATTCAGATATCCGGCGGGGCCATGTCAGCGGCCATGTCAGGTGGTTCAATGGCAGACATGGAATCAGAGCCTGGCATTAGCATGATGTCGCCCATGGCCGAACCGCCCACGATGGCCAGCCCAAGTGTGGAAAACTTGCAGCAACTTATCAAGAAGTACCTCGAGCGAGACAAGAATAACGATTTAGTCGCGAAGATTATTTTGCCAAAACCGATTCCCACTATCTCTGGTGAGAAGTTCCCAGACTTGCCACCATCGGTAGCGGCAGTGATGAAGACAACGAAAGCGACGGGCTTAGCCAGTGAAAGAAACGAGATCAAAGTTGCATCGCCTACGGAATGGGTTATATCAGGCAATCAGAGACTAACTATCACTGTACAAGCCGAGGATAGGAGAGAAAAGAAGACGACGTCACCCACAGCGGTCTCTCAACCCTCCGAAGAAGAGTCGGAGACAGGCGAGGAAGATACTGGCGAAAAGGGAACCGGCACTTCCGAGGGCCAATCGGAAAGTCTATACATGAACGCCCTTAGCATTCGATATGATAGCGTGCCTGCATCAACAACGATGACTGTCAGATCTGATGATGGAAACAGCAGTGAGAAAGGAACACCAAAGTCACCTTCTAGTTCAACGCTAAATCAGTCCAAGCCTGCAAAATCTTCCACCACATCAACAGTGGACGAGAAACCCGTTGGAAGAACGCCCAAGATCTGGAGGCAGACCACCAGGTCGGAGTTCTTGACAGGCAAAATGAGGAATGTAGCGGCTACGACGGGCGACTTGTTGACAGTTGCTGGCTCGTTGAAGCACCTGTGTGATTTAGAGGAGACACTTGCTTGGTCGGTGATTCCTGATGGCAAGGGCGGACTCTTCGTCGGAACGGGGCATCGAGGCATTATATACAGAATTTCTGCGAATGGTGACATATCGGTCGTGTACGACTCCCCTGAATTAGAGGTAAATAGTCTCGCTGTTGACAGCGCAGGAAATTTGTACGCAGGTACTTCGCCGAACGGTGTTATTTATAAGATCTCCGCAAACTGCGCGCCCTCGCTATTTTATGATGCGGACGAGAAATACATCACAGCCCTAACTTTGGACAGCAAAGGCAATGTGTACGCGGCTACAGGAGATAGGTGTAAGGTCTACAGGATTACCCCAGACGGCAAAGCGGAGGTAATACTAAATACATCGGAAATGCATGCTTTGTCCCTAGCCGTGGACACTCAAGATAACTTGTATGTTGGAACTGGCCTGAATGGTCTTATTTACAAGGTAACACCGGACGGATCTCTAAGTGCATGGTATGACGCATCAGAAGAGTCTGTTACCGCTCTGGCCATTGATGAGAAAGGAATACTGTACGCAGGAACGTCCCCCAAAGGAGTTATCTACAAACTAGTTCCAGGCTCCACGCCCAAAGTCATTTATGATAAAGCTGGACAAGGCATCACAGCTATATGCACCGACGCAAACGGCAACGTCTATGCGGTGAACTCCACTTCTGTGTTCAAGATTCTGCCGGACGACACTATATGCACACTCGCGAACGACCGAGACGTGCAATTTATTTCGCTGGCGCTGACCGACAGCAAATTGTATGCTTCGACTGGAAATATGGCAGAGATTTGCGAGGTACCGACGTCTGGCATCTCGGAAGCGACATATGAATCTCCGACACATGATTGTGGGCAAATATCAAGTTGGGGCATCATAGAATGGACGGCGAATGTTCCTGACGGTGCTGAACTTAGGGTACAGACTCGCACGGGAAACTCAGCTCAACCTGATTCAACTTGGAGTCCATGGTCGCCTCCTTACACGAAATCTGGCGAAAAGATCATCAGTCCGCCTGCCAGGCATATTCAGTACCTACTGACACTCAAGCCTGGACCTGCAAACGCCAATGTGATGGTCAAGGATGTAAGCATTGTGTATCTGCCAAAGAATCAGCCGCCACAGGTCAGTTTCTCCAGCCCGAAAGGAGGCGAGAAGTGGGCAAGAAAGAAGACAATCAAGTGGACTGGCAGTGATCCAGACAAGGATACTCTCATGTATGAGTTGTTCTATTCCCCAGATGGTGGAGCTACGTGGCAACCATTGAACGAAAAAATCACATCTGTTCCGACGACTAGTACCGAAGAAGAGGCAAGCGAAGAGGAGCCGATGGAGGAAGAGACAACGACCGAGCCTGAAGAGAACGATGCTAACTCTGCGGATAAGGTGGAAGTGATTACCGAAACAGCTGCAGAACTAGATAAGTACGTTGAAATACCCAGCCATATACACGAACAGATTATGAAAAACGCGGTAAATATGTCGCCGGACATGTCAAAAGATTCTCAGTCACGCTCTGAGGATAGTCCAGCGAAGGAGATATCACCCACAAAGAACGGCAACAATTCGACTAGACAAACAACATACACTTGGGACACCACACAAGTGAAAGATGGAATATATATTTTGAAGGTAATTGCTTCCGATAGAGCAAGCAATGCAGCTGATGCGCTGTCGGCCGAAGCGATCTCAGACCCAATAATCGTGTGTAACAAGTCGCCGAGGGTTACCGTGTTTAAGAAGAGTATAGTTGTTCAAACAGACAAGCGCATAAGAATAGAAGGAATTGCTTATCAAGACTTGGTAGGCATTGCTGGTGTCCAATATCGCGTGGGAGCGTCCGGGGATTGGATGCCCGCCGGAGCATCAGACGGTATATTCGACACACCGACTGAACCATTTGTAATTCTCACTGAGCCAATGTCAAAGGGGGCTTACACAATCGAAATCAAAGCAATCGATCAAGCGGGAAACTCGGCCACCACAAAGGCAAACTCCATCGTGAATTGAGGCAGACACGGACAGCTAGAGTCTATAATTCCTGAGGTTTCGGGTCGCAGGCACTGGACACATGTAGGTTAGCACTTCTCGCCTGATAAGACAGGACTGTAATGCGACTGTTTAGTTAAGACATAGCTGACCTTAGCAGCCCAACAATCTCCAAGAGTGCGAGCACTGACAGTGAGACCAATGCGTACCGATGCTCTCGATTCCGAATGACATTTGAAATCTGAAATCCCCCACCCCACATTCGTGGCTTCCACGGGAAGAACGCTGGTACCTGTCTGCGGTAAGTCAGATACTCCTCGCCGAACAGTTTTGTCAGCTTTGTTTCTTCGGAAAGGATGGTAGGCCCATAGAAAATTGCAAATCCTAAGCTATAGACTGGAAGCATCCACCACAGTCGTATGGCGACAATCATCCCCAGACCCATGATGAAACTGCCAAGGTACAACGGATTTCTTGTCAAAGCATATGGGCCGTTCATTGCCAGTCGACTATCCTTCTCGATGCACCCTGCTGCCCAGATGCGCAGAGCTATGCCCAGAAGTGCCAGCAGGACGCCTGGCCAGAATAGCCCCTGCCGCGAAAAAGCTATGCACAAGACAGCGATTAGATATCCGTAGACAAGGCGATATCTTCCGATACGGAGAACAGACTCTTTCATACTAGTCCTTTCTAAAGGAACAGTAGGTCATGCCAGCTAGATAAGTGCAACTTCAATACAGTACTGATTATCGAGCCTCTTTGTCAACGGACGATAGGGACACCATATGCGAACGATACTAGCATAGGCAGTATACAGCGGTATGCTGATGGAAGCGTCGGCGACATTCAATCTGTTGGACATATGTACTCTTGTCAAGACTGTTAGCCCCGTGGTACAAGTAGGGTATGCCATGTGTTGCAAGGAGGTCTACTTTGGCTACCGTATTCGGCTTCATATTAGCTGTGTTTCTTCTTGTCACTTACCAATGCAGTGGTGAACAGATTGATAAGAAATGTTTGTACGTGTATGACTTGACTTACACTCTTCGGCTAGACAGAAATGACCCAAAACAACGCCGAAAGATATGGGATGAGACTCACTTCATTACCTCGGTTCAGGGAATAGTCAACCGCAAGTCACCTAGACTGTATGTCTATCTAGTCGGTAAGAACGGCTACGTGGATCGATACTGGCTAGCTAAACTTCGTGAGCGAGGTGGATGGCTATCAGACTATAAACTTCAGCCACTGCCTGACCTAGACTCGGTGGTCCGAACATTCCGAGCGGATATAAAAGGTCTAGTCGTGTATGATGAGAACGTTCCAGCTACCTCGAATGTTGCTTCAACAATTGCTGGAGTAAATGACTTTGCCTGTGTTCGTTTTGACCAATCATCAGATTCTTTATACTATCGACTTGTTGTGGATCCAACAGGGCCTAAAATCCCTGTGAAAGCATGGCTTGTAAACAAAGATGGAACTAGTATGTTCACAGGAAGAGGTACGATTCCCGGTTCAAATACGCCGTCTACCGGCAGTGCGAAATGCGACGCTTACATTTGGGCAAAGGAAAGACTGCTGGACACTGGGAGATGCAATCCAACCAAGATGGCTTATTACATGGACGCTTACTGGTTGCGAAACCCGACGGGAGAAATTCCGAATCATACGCTGTCAAACCACGACTATTTCATTGCGAATCGAGCATTCTTTTTCGACTTATCACCATGGGACGATGAAGCGCCAAATGATGACCCGAGTCAACCCTTAGGCACAGATGTACGTACACTTAAGACCATCCTTCGAGCTGCGTATGAGCAGTTCAAAGGAAAATCCCTCATACATATAGGAGGTTTTGTACCTTGGAATAAGAAATACACCTACCATGTTGGCGGAAAGCACCAGGATGTCGAAAGTGAGTGGCGTTATGTAGAAATAGTATCGTGTTTCAACGCATATCTGGATGCAGACGCGCTCAGTCCTGCTCACATGGCAAACGCCTCAGTCTATCAACACTTTCCGCTAGCTAGGAATTATCCACAGAAATTGCCAAGTCTGGGGGACCTGAAAGCAAAAGGATATGTATTGCCTGACGGAAGGGTTGCGCCGAAAACCTATATCTACATTTACATCGGCGATTATGATTCAGCAGCATGGCTGTACCGACATCTTCCGGAGTTCTGGAATGACCCTGCGCGTGGTACGATTCCAATGGGCTGGGCTTTCAACCCCAATCTAGCAGATCGGTTCGCACCAGGCCTGGCATACACACGAAAGACAAAATCGCCAATGGATTACTTCGTGACTGGGGATAACGGAGCAGGCTATCTCAACCCGCAGTATCTTGTTCAGCGGCCGCATTCCGGGCTCCCGTCAGGCTTGGAGGTTTGGCGGGAACATTGTAGTAAGTACTATCGCCAGTGGGATATCAGCCTGACTGGATTCATTATCGAAGGAAACTCTCCAGCGATGTCAAGTGAGGTCATCCAAGCTTACAAGACCTTCTCGCCGAATGGTTTTGTGGCTATTAAGTTGCCGCGGCCGTGGGGCGTTAGTCATGGTGTACCGTATGCACGGTTGTCAGCCGACGTCGGAGTCTATGGATCCCCGGAGTCTGCCGCGAATATTATACTTGATAGAATTGGGGGACAGAAACCAGAGTTCTATGTTTTCCGAACCATTCTCTGGAAGCCAACGGACATAAGAGCTTTATACGAACTCATTACGACCTCGCAAAAGGGGACTGATATCGAAATAGTGGATCCATACACACTGATGTTGCTTATTAAACAGGAGTCGGAACACAAAGGTGAAGATTAACGTCGTGCGTTAAGAATTGCTATAATTTTTGTGCTTGCGTGGATACATTTACCGAGAACGTGTTACAGTCTGAGTTATTCAGGTTGAAAACTGCCTGGGTCAGCTGAAGAATGAACGCTGGCCTTTTATTTTGGCCTGTTAGTGCTGCCATGGTTGGGAGACAAGATCATGCTGAGACTGGTGCCTAGACAAGAATCCTTTTTCGAACTCTTCGAGAAACAAGCCCGACTTCTTGACGAGGGTGCGAAATATCTCATGCAAATCATGGAAGAGTTCGACCACCTTGAGGACTTAGCATTTAGGCTTAAGGTAACTGAACACGATGCCGATGAAGTTGTACACGAAATCATTCGCAAGTTAAACACGACCTTTGTCATGCCACTTGACCGTAAAGATATTCACGCATTAGCAAGTGCGCTTGACGACATTCTTGAAGCCATCGAAGCAGCATCAGACAGAATGGTTCTATATGAGATACAAGAGCCAACTGAGTCGGCTGTAAAACTAACAAGGATACTGGTTGAGGCAACCTGGCTCATGGTGGAGGCAGTAGGATCATTGCGCAATCTACGGCAGACGGAAGCCATTAGAGAAGCCTGCGTAGCAATAAACCGCTTGGAAAACAGAGGAGATCAGACCAACCGGGCAGCCATCGCAAAGCTGTTTCAGATGGACGATAAGCCTATCGAGGCACTGAAGTGGCGTGAGATATACAATAACATCGAGACTGCCCTGGATAAATGTGAAGACGTAGCGGATATTCTAGAAGCCACTGTTCTAAAGAACGCATAAGGAGTCCACATGAAACGATTTCGTTTCATGCCAACCGAAGAGAATTTCTTTGAGCTATTTGACGAAATTGCTCAAGCATTGGTGGATGCTGCGGTCTGTCTCCATGATTTGGTAACAAATTATCAGGATATAGGGCACAAGTGTCATGTGCTGAGGGATATGGAGAAGCGCGTAGACATAGCCACAAACCATATCTGTCAACGGCTGAATGTTAGTTTTGTTACGCCCCTGGACCGCGAGGACATTCGCCTTCTGGCGTCCACCATAGATGACGTACTTGATTACATTGAGGCATCAGCCGATAGAATGCGTCTTTACGGAGTAGAGAAACCTCGTGAAGAAACGGTTGAACTGTCAGCTCTGCTCGTTGAGGCGACTAAGACAATTCAGACCGGGATATCCGCACTGTCACATTATCGTGACATTGACTGCATACTGGGACCGTGTATAGCCGTCAATGATATAGAGCACAAATGTGACGAAATACTCCGCAAAGCGCTGAAGAGACTGATGAAAGAAGAAACGAAGCCTCTCGAAATCGCGAAGTGGCAAGAGATATTCGACAGACTGGAGATCGCCACCGACCGATGCGAAGACGTAGCAAATGCACTTGAGAGCATAGTGGTGAAGCATGCTTGATACGACACTTTTACTGGTCATTACCGTCACAACACTGGCCCTGATTTTTGATTTTATAAACGGATTTCATGATTCAGCAAATGCAATTGCAACGTCGGTCTTGACCCGAGCACTTTCAATGCGAAATGCTGTCTTGATGGCTGCCGCGCTGAACTTTGTAGGAGCCGTGATCTGGACTGGCGTAGCGAACACCATAGGCAAGGGAATAGTTGACCCTGCTACTGTTATGGGGCGATCTGGACAGTTCATTGTTTTAGCTGCTCTCGTCGGTGCGATCGTGTGGAACCTTATCACGTGGTAGTTAGGTCTTCCAAGCAGTTCGTCCCATGCCATCATTGGTGCATTGATAGGTGCGGTAATCGCATCCGGTGGTATTGAGCGTTTGAATGGGCATGGACTAGCTAAGATATTTCTTGTGCTGATCACTTCGCCCATGTTAGGGTTTGCTGCTGGCCTTGTATTCATGGTCTTGATTATGCACATTCTTGCAGAGCACTCGCCATCCAAGTTGAACAGAAATTCAAGATACTACAGGTTTTCTCGGCAATGTCCATGGCGTTTTCTCATGGGTCGAATGATGCTCAGAAATCCATGGGTATCATCACAATGGCATTGGTTGTAGCGAGCCGAACTCACGACGCGACCTTTGTGGTTCCAGATTGGGTGAAGATCTCGTGTGCGGCGGCAATGGCCCTCGGCACCGCCGCCGGAGGATGGAGAATAATAAGGACAGTTGGACGGAAGATAGCGGGACTACAGCCAGTTCATGGGTTCGCATCCGAAACAGCAGCAGCAGCCGTTGTACTGGGCGCAACGTTACTTCATGCGCCCGTAAGCACGACGCATGTTATATCCTCGTCAATCATGGGAGTTGGAGCCGCAAAACGTCTGTCATCGGTACGCTGGGGCATTGTGGGGCAGATTGTGCTTGCGTGGTTTATGACTCTACCGGTGTCAGCAGGTCTGGGTGCAGCGTGCTATGCAGTCGTACATTTCATAGCGACATAGGCCAACAGTGCCCAGGGCACTTTTCGACAGTGACACCCTCTCTTTTCTGCGCAACTATCGACACTCACAATATGAAAAATGCTCAATAGATCTCGGATATCCTGCGCTAACAGAAGCTATTTCAACATGTCTATTGCTCTAATTCTGAACTCCATAGGCGGGCAGGCGTAAACAATTCGCAGCCGACCTTCGAGCAATAGATGGTCGCGCAACCGCCGCACAGAGTTGGACCTGAGAGCACAGTCGCCGAGAATTATCACCTTGTCGGGAAGCTTATCGGGGACTATGGGTTCCTTACCAAGGATTACAGCTAATTGCTCGCCGCTTCCGAAAAAGCCAGCGGCTGAAAGCTTATCTAAGCCTCTACGAGTGTAATACTCACACGCACGGCAATAATCGCCAGCTATGACCGTTAACCCAGGGAACAAGTCAGTGCTGAGACTGATATCAGGTCTAGCAAACGGACGGCATACAGTCCCTACAGATTCGCCGAGTACTTGTATGCTATCCATATCACCTTCCCCTAACCCATGCTCGTCCGCCAGCTTGGTAGTATCTATTTCCATTGGATGAAAGCCAATCACAGCCGATGCTACGGCATCGACAGCGACAACATCTTCGCCAGCAATAATGATCCCCATATCAACAGGATTTCCTTCTTCTGCATGATCACCCTCTTGACCAACAATACCATCAATGACCGTCAAGTCAGGCTTTCGAATTCGGAGGAAATCCGTCAACTTCGTAGGCAGTTCGCGATAGCTGTGGCCAAACAGTTTGTCTTCGTCTGATAGCAGGCCGTGGAGATTCTTGATGCCTAGGGTGACCATGGTTAGACTGTGGACTTTAAGAACTGGATTGTTGATAAGAACATCGGCATCCAATATGGTGCGAGGGACACGAGCTTTCTTGAGGACCAAGCCGCCGGAAACGTCAAGTGTCACGAACTCATCCTCTTCGAGATAGACCATCCTGCCCTTTGCTGCTTCGACCGCGAAGACTATGCCAACCAGTTCCGCACATTCTCGAGTAGTATTATGGGAATTGCGAAACTTGGCCGTCGAAATACTGCGTCCTTCGGCAACTATGACATCCTTGGCACCAGCATCCCAAGCCAATCGAACCAAAGCGCCAACAACTCTCGGGTCTGTGGTGGTTGGGGCACGACTGGGTGCAAATATGTTTGGTTTGATGACGACTACATCGCCCTGGCGGATCGGTAGTTGACGTCCGGAAGCTAATGACACCGCTTCCCAAACTGCGTCAAGTACCGCTTGATCGCTGATAGGCCTACTTATTTTCGTGATCGCAACATTTGGTGCCAATTTTTAATCCTTAACACTAGATTCCAGCACCTGTCTGGAACACATAGCCCTTGACGAAAACCACGCTTCCATCGGAGCAAAGAATGTTGCAGCCCTTGATATGCCTTTGGTAGCAATCGAAAATGCCATCGCCATTCCGGTCATCAGGTGTAGGCCTACCTGATACGGGCATTGTCCCAGAGTACCCACTCCATTCGTCCAGTACGTATGTTTTGTTCCACGTTCCCCAGGTAGGATCGCCAGAAATCGGACGGGCTGGAATCTTAGCCAACTGGGCAGGAGGGTTTTTGAAGACGTTTTGCCAGTTGTGACCATAGCTAGAATACATGTACTTGTTCTTTATCAAGTCGGACGGACAATAAAAAACCTTGTCGTTTTTTACGTATCTGTCTATCGAGCGGTATGGTGGTTTTTTGGACGGTTCGGGCGGATCATTCAATGTCCAAAGCACTGGCATGAACCCATCATGATCGTTTACATACATCTGAAAAGCAACGCCGAGTTGGCGCAAATTGCTTGTGCATGAAGCGGCACGGGCTTTCTCGCGTGCCTGCACAAAAACTGGCATTAGTACAGCCGCCAGAATCGCGATGATAGCTATTACCACAAGCAATTCAATCAGTGTAAATCCGAATCTGCAAATTTTGATTTTTCCGATGCCCGGTTTCATCTACCTACGCCAAGAACTCCTTATCTTATAGTGATTTATTAGAAATCTCTTTTTACCTCGTGACTCTGCCAGCAAAAGGCTTACGGGAACCTTCAAGGGGTGTTCGAGAAGCTTGTTGCCGTGGACAAGTAGTTAGGTCATTCTACTCTTAAACCACTCGATTGTCCGAGTTAGACCTTCCTCAAGCGATATGGCTGGCTCCCAACCGAGCAAATCTTTCGCCCTGGAGACGTCCGGTCGGCGGCGCCTCGGGTCATCTTCTGGAAGCGCATGAAACGTTATCTCGCTCTTGCTTCCCGAGATACGAAGTACCATCTGTGCTAACTCCAGGACAGTATATTCGTCAGGGTTTCCAAGGTTTACAGGCTCATGTTCCTCGCTGAGGGCAAGTCGATATACTCCATCAATGAGATCAGAAACATAACAGAAACTCCGCGTCTGCATACCATCGCCATAAATTGTAAGAGGTTCGTTTCGCAAAGCCTGCATAATCAAAGTGGGAACTATTCGCCCGTCATTGATGCGCATTCGAGGGCCATAAGTATTGAATATGCGCGCAATTTTCGTATCCATGTTATGTGTTTTGTGATAAGCCATGACCATTGCCTCAGCAAACCGCTTTGCCTCATCGTAGACCCCACGAGGGCCCACTGGGTTCACGTTGCCCCAGTAATCCTCTCTCTGTGGATGAACAAGTGGGTCCCCGTATACCTCGGACGTGGAAGCCAAGACGTAAACTGCACCCTGAGACCGCGCTAGACCTAGGGTTTTATGAGTACCTAGAGAGCCGACCTTGAGCGTCTGAATTGGAAAGTTCATGTAATCTACCGGACTTGCAGGTGACGCAAAATGAAAAACGATGTCTACCTTATCTTTCAGATACAAATACTCTGTGACATCATAGTAGACGAACGAGAAATTTCCCTTTCCAAGGTTGTGCACTATGTTACTAGTGCTGCCCGTAATCAGGTTGTCCATGGCAGTGACGGCATAGCCTTTTTCGAGAAGAAGGTCGCACAAATGAGATCCGAGAAAACCTGCACCGCCAGTGACTAAGACTCTTTCCATCTTGATTCTCCAATGAAAGGCGCATGCGAGCTGATTATACCCAGGAGCTGGGATATAGTCAACCGCCTGAGACGCGTGGGTTCGACCAAATAATGAAGCTCCAAGGAAGAAGCGAACTGTATTAGTACGCCGGTAGCTTAATATGGTTGGTTGACATGAGACTGTGGCTGCAAACTGCGGACGGTTGGATTATTCCCACCGCGTCAGTTGATCCAGAATAACGGCGGCAAGAATGACAATACCTTTGGCAACCATTTGATAGAAAGAAGACACGTGAAGTAAACTCAATCCGTTATCCAGGACTCCGATTACGAGAGCACCGACGATCGTCCCGAAGATAGTGCCACGCCCCCCAGAAAGGCTTGTGCCGCCTAACACGACGGCAGCGATCGCGTTCAACTCGAACATCATACCAGATTTTGGATCACCAGAACCTACGCGAGTCGCAAGAAGCATTCCACTGAGCCCTGCAAGAAAGCCACACAAAGTATAGACCCGCAATTTCACTTTGCTGACGTTAATACCTGACAGCCTAGCCGCCTCTTCGTTTCCGCCAATTGCGTAGACATGTCTTCCGAAGTTGGTACGGGACAGAACTATGTGACCAACTGCGGCTACAAGAAGCGCGATGAAGACTAGGATAGGGATTCCGAAGTAAGGAATGTCAAATGCACCAAATTCCACAACCGCTTCTGGCAAGGGACCAACTGGCTGGCCATTGCAGAATACGTAAGCCAGTCCCCGAGCTATTGTCATGACTGCGAGAGTCGCCACAAACGGAGCCACTTTGAATCGAGTGATCACCAATCCACTAAAGGCACCCAGCCCCCCACCTACGACAGCCGCTATTAGGGCTGACACAGGAATTGCGATCAACATGGGCAGTTGTGGAACAAGAACCTGGGACCCGATTGAAAGCCCTTGCAGTACGAAAGTCATGGATATTACGCCTGCGAGAGCAAGCACTGAACCTACAGACAGATCTATTCCACCAGTAATGATTACAAACGTGAGTCCTACTGCGAGTATTGTATTGATAGCAGTTTGACGTGCCACGTTTGCAAGATTCTCAGCAGTGGCAAAAACGTGGTTTTGAGTGGCCCATGCGAAGAAGATACATAGAAGAACAAGAAAAACCGATATCCCGTATTGGGACAGCACACCTACGGCTCGTACTCGCCTACCCACTGGCTATTCTCCCCCAGTAGCAAGCCACATGATTTTTTCCTGGGTAGCCTCTTCGCGGTTCAGCTCACCGGCGATACGTCCCTCGTGCATTACAAGGATGCGGTCGCTCATCCCCAAGATTTCGGGAAGTTCGGATGAAATCATGATGATTGCAACACCATTCGCTGCTAGGCGGTTCATCAAGTGGTAAATCTCGACCTTAGAGCCAACGTCTATGCCGCGGGTTGGTTCATCGAAAATGAGAACTCTTGATTTGGTGAAAAGCCATTTCGCAAGAACAACCTTCTGTTGATTACCACCGCTCAGGTTCTGAACCTGTTGCTCAGCGGAAGGAGTCTTGATCATGAGATCCTCTATGAAGCGCGTTGCAACTGATCTCTCTTCTCTTCGCCTGATGAAGCCCAAGCTAGTAAGCGAATCGAGATTCGCAAGGCTGATGTTCTCCCGCACGACCATAGCTAATATCAAACCAAGAGCCTTCCGATCCTCCGGAACGAGACCTATTCCCAGCCTGATTGCATCCCTAGGGGAACGGATTTCCACCGGTCTGCCGTTCAACCGTATCTCGCCGGAATCAATTCTATCCGCGCCGAAAATCGCGCGCGCCAACTCTGTGCGGCCAGCGCCCACCAAACCAGCTATCCCTAAGATTTCTCCTTGACGTACCGTAAAGCTTATATCATCCAAAATACCCTTCCGGGTCAAATGGCTGACTGTCAGAACGGGTGATTTGATCTCTGCAGGCTGTTTGGGAATTTTCTCGCCTAGCTCACGACCAACCATCATACGAATGATTTCGTCTCGATTCGTTTCCGACACTAGCTTCGTACCGACTAGATGGCCGTCCCTAAGGACGGTAACCCGGTCTGCAATTTCGAAGATCTCCTCCAGTCTATGCGATATGTATATTATGCTAACGCCCTGTCTTTTCAACGAACGAATTAGGGCGAAGAGATTCTCCAACTCGTGCTCAGTCAAAGTCGCGGAAGGTTCGTCCATGGCAATGATAACAGCATTTCTCGAAGTAGCCTTAGCGATTTCGACCATTTGCTGTTGTGCTACAGAAAGGCGGTTCACAGGTGTTCGTACGTTCAACCGCACTCCCAACTGATCTATAACCTTTTGCGCTTCCGAATACATTCTTGTGAAGTTGACGAATCCCGGTAGTACTGCTCTTGGCTCCCGACCGAGAAAAATGTTTTCCGCAGCATTTAGATATGGAACCAGGTTAAACTCTTGGTAAATGATGCTGATACCCAGGTCCATTGCCTTTTGCGGAGAGGTGATGTGAACCTGCTGACCATTGAGGAAGATTTCGCCACTGTCCATAGGCTGGGCACCGGCAAGGATTTTCATCAAAGTGGATTTACCAGCACCGTTCTCGCCAACTAAGGCATGAACTTCGCCACGAGCGACTTCGAGATCAACGCTATTCAAAGCACGAACGCCCGGATAAGTCTTTGTGATGCCTTTCATTTGAAGAGCGGGGATACTCATGTCACTCTGCCGCACAGCTTCCATGAGATCACTTACCTGCTTCCAAGGATGCCTTGTCTATAATTCCGACTTCTATAGGCACTTTCTTAGGTACTTTCTCACCGTTCAGGTACTTCGCAACTATTTCGATCGTGGTAGCGCCGATTTTCCTGGGATATTGAACAGCGTCGGCTTTTAGCTGAGTCCCAGCGAGGATCTCGCGACGCGCTTCGGGATCCCCATCATAACCGACTATCACGATGTCATTTCGTTTTGCTTGCCTCAAGGCGGCCAATGCACCTAACGCCGTACTATCGTTTATGGCAAAGACACCCTTGATATCTGGATGAGCCTGAAGCATATTCTCCATTACGTCCATGGCTGTTGTTCTCTGTCCTTCCCCAGGTGGCCGCGCGATGATTTTGATACCAGGATACTTCGATATCGACTTAACAAAACCCTTGGTACGGTCTTGAACACTTACCACCGCAGGATGATCTATGATAATGATTTGCCCCTTGCCACCTAACAGTTTGGCCATGTACTCGCCTGCAAGTTCTCCACCTTTCACGTTGTCCGAAGCAATGTGACAAACCACATCGCCACCATTTGCGGCGATATCGGCGGTAAACACGGGTATTTTTGCCTGATTAGCACGCTTGATCGCTCCAGCAACCGTATCTGAGTCTACTGGGCAAACTACCATTGCATCTACCCGTTCGGTGATGAAATTCTCGATCTGTGCTTGTTGCTCACTCATATCCTGCTGTGCCGACTGGATGTTAAGAATGATATTATGCTTCTTGGCTGCCTCCCTCATCGCTGCCTCGAGTTCCTGGTAGAAGGGGTGGCTTTTCGTAAGGAGTGTTACGCCAACGACGTACGACTTACGTGAACTCTGAGACGTTTGATGGCCACGCTGGCATGACACCATTACCACAAGCAAGACCATACTTACCAATCCGATAAGAATTCGCGCGATGGATTTCTTCAAGCCCGCACCCCCCAAAATGCCCTACGTAGTGACATACTCAGCCTAGTTTGTCTTTTCGGTAGCCGAATCTGACGACGAACCAACTGTAGCGGTAGATCCTGCTGGATCTGTGTTGCCTCCAGGCGACTGTTTGATCTCTTCTTTTGTCGAGCTAGAAGATAGCTCTTTTTCTAGGTTGCTTACCTCGTCCTTAAGCATAGTATTACCTGGCCATTTCTCAAGCACCTTCTTGTATATCTCCAGTGCTTTCTGCTTGTCACCCTTTTCCTTGTATACACCCGCCAGCTTGTAGTCTATATAAACACCATCATCACCAGGCTTCACTTGACGAAGCGCCTGGTACTCAGTGATGGCGTCGTCATACCTTTTTAGGTCGGTTAGGTACTCTGCTAGATACATCCTGCTACCTTTAGTATCTTGCGGATCTTTTTCTATGTCCTCACGCAACAGCGAGATGGCAGTATCATGCTTGCCTGCCGTACGATATGCGACAATCACTCCTCGACGGAGCATCGTCCTATTTTCCGATGCTTCGCTGGTCGTATTGTCACTAGACTGATTTCTATACAATGTCTCGAGATATTGAATAGCATCATCAATTTTGCCTAGCTTCTCAAAACCGTCAATCAGATACTCAATAGCAGTCATATCTGGACGACTTTCTATAATTGCCTTCAAGACATCTATTGCTTTCTCATACATGCCAGCGTTTTGGTATGTGAGAACCATCACTTGTTGGAAACCCGGTGAAGTAGGATTCTTCTTATACAGTTCCTCCACATACGGAACTACATCCGCAGGTTTGTTCATCTGTTTGTATGAGTAGACCAGGGCACCGACTGGGCTTGGGTTCGTGGGATTGGCTGCAATGATTTCTTTAAGCAAAGGAACCGCTTTTTCGTGCATCTCAGCATTTCGATAAGCAGCAACGAGTGCTTGTCTGACCGATGAGGCATCAGGATGCTTCTTATACAACTGCTCGAAATAGGGCACAATGTCGGCGGACTTCTTCGCTTCGTAGTAAGAAGTAACCAACTGCATCATGGGAGCAGAATTCTGCGGGTTTTTCTCAATAAGTGTCTTCAGGTATGTGAAACCCTCTTCTAATTTGTTCAGCCGCTTGTATATCATCATGATGTTTGACAGGACAGGACCATGATCTGGGTTAATTTCGAGAGCCTGCTGGTAATAGTTGAGGGCTTCCTCATCCTTCTTGTCTCGTAGTTTGATCTGGGCTATAGCGGAAAGTGTGCTAAACAACATGCTACGGCTGTTTTCGTCCGAGCTTCCGGCTGCCCTCAATTGTTTGACGATAATCTCATATTCTTTGAGAGCCTCTTCATAACGGTTATATCTTTCGAGCGTCAGTGCCAAGCCCGTACGCAGAGCAGTGTTATTAGGTTGGCGCTCCACCAATTTACGTGTTTCAGCTATGGCTTCATCCGGTTTGTTCATTCTTTCCAGGATACGACCTAGGCCTGTCAGCGTGTAAACGTCGTTCGGATTGATTTTCTCTATCTCACGGTACGTCTTTATTGCCTCTTCATACTTGCCTTGAGACTCATAAACATCAGCTATTCCCCGCAAGGCTGCAGTATTGTTGGGGCTGATTTCCCTGACTTTGTTGTAATAAGAGATTGCTTCGTCGTATTTCTTTTGCCTCTCGCTAATCCAGCCCAGAGAAGTAAGAATCTGCATGTTCTGCGGATCAATCTCGAGCGCTTTCTTTGCCTCAGCTACCGCTTCGTCGAGCTTCATCTCAATCTTGAGCGCATCGACGAGAGCTGCTCTACCATCCATAGATTTGGGATTAGCCTCAACAAAGCTCCGATAGGCCTTCGTTGCTTCAGCAAACCTACCGTTCTGTTGGTATAAACTTCCAATTCTGCGGACAACCTCGAAGTCAGAAGAGTCAATCTCGACAGCCTTTTGGTAATTGACAACAGCCTCTTCCCACTTACCTTCCTGCTCGAACAAACTCGCCAAGCCCATATAAGCGCTCTTGTTTTTCGGGTCTAGTTCAAGCGCTTTCTTGAACCAACGCTCCGCATCTGCAAACTTCTTCGCATAAAGAAGAGCCACAGCAAGACTATTGACAGCCGTTTGATGTTTAGGTTCGACGTTTACGACAACTTGAAACTGCTGAGCAGCCTTGTCGTATTTCTGAAGCATGAAATACAAGCGCCCAGTAGCTAGCAAGGCGTTAAAATCCTTGGGGCTGAGAGCAAGTACTTTGTTGTAAGTGGCTAGTGACTCATTAAGCATATTGCTCGCGGCATAGGCATTGCCAAGCATGGTTAGATAGTCAACATTCTTCGGATCCAGCTCAGTCGCCTTCTTTAGACTCTCGACAGCATGTTTGTAGTCTCGTGTTTCCATATAGCATGCTCCCAACGCGTACCATGCGTGCGCATGCTTTGGGTCAAGCTTCACTGCTTCTTCGAAAGCAGTAATAGCTTCCTTATACTTGGACTGGCTTGCGCGAACCGACCCGAGATTAAACCAACCTTGAAAATTCTTCGGAGCATGCTTCGCAACAGCGGCGAACTCCGTTTCAGCTAGGGCATATTTCTGCTCATATGCGTACAGGACACCCAATTCCAAGTGTGCGTCGGCGAGTTTTGGATCTAGAGAGATGGCCTTCTTCAGACTAGCCTTACCCTGTTCTTTCCTACCAGTTTGTAGGTAAATCTGCCCCAGTAGAAGATGTAGAGTCGCATCATTCGGGGACAGAGATATAGCCTTGTTAACATATCCCTCTGCTGCTTTGCTATCGCCGGTGGCGGCGGTTAGTCGAGCTAGCTTTATGTAAGCAGGTATATTTTTGGGGTCAATACGAATTACTTCTTTGAACTCTACTATCGCCTCTTGTGTCTTTCCCTGCTTCATAAGAGCAGTACCCTTATCAAAGTGTGTACTTGCTGGAGAAGCGCCAAACAGGGTGGGAGTCAATAGGACAAGGATAACTGAAATAGCGTACCAACTAACACGTGACACAGGCATTGAAGCAACCTCTAGGTGTATAATTGTCTGTACTCCTGGTTATGTACAGCACTATAAGAATTCTATGTCATCACCAGGTGAAAGTCAAGCATGACGGCTATTACGTAACAGATGCTTGAAGTGATCTACTGCTGGATATGAGTCATGATAGTACCCAAGAACAGACTCCCAAATCACATAATCACATAATCACATAGATTTCGTTGACAAACTACGTGTAGCCATGCTAGACTTTACGCGTTTTCAGCAGGCGAGCGTGTATATTGGGTATGTATCCTTTGGCAGGGATAACCTCCCTCAGGTTTTTGGCGAAAGGAGTCACACCATCGTATGCGAGTAATTGTAAAAGGTAAGAATCTAGAAGTTACGGATGCGTTGCAGAGGTATGCGGAAAAGAAAATCGAGAAGCTGGAGAAGTACTTTCACAACATTAAAGAAGCTGTCGTCACACAGAGCACGCAACGCAACTGGCACATAGTGGAAGTCACCCTGGAAGCAGACGGTATATTGTTAAGGGGTGAAGAGCGATCCGACAATATGTATGCCTCAATCGATCAGGTCGTAGAAAAACTGGAAAAGCAGATCAAGCGATTCAAGGGCAAGTTGATTTCGCGTGTACATCCCGAAGAACCGCCAAAAGAGCATGCTGCAACCATACCCCCGCCTGAAGTGGAAGAAGAAGGCCCTGAACATCTAGCAGAAATAGTTCGAACCAAACGGTTTACACTGAAGCCAATGTCATCCGATGAAGCAGCTGCACAAATGGAGCTGCTCAATCATGATTTCTATGTATTCCTGAATAGCGAATCCGGCGCCGTCAATGTAATTTACAAGAGACGTGATGGAAACTACGGCTTGCTTGAGCCCGAGGTATAGCTAAGCAGTCATATACTACCTATCGAAGACAGCTTGTCCACAACTCCTGATATTGGGCTGAGTTCACAGGTTTGATCCTATACATAAAGGTTTCGCCCCAGAGTCAGGTGATTGATCATTTAGCTAAGAGGGACTAGGCATGCCCGAAGTTGTCAGCCTCGGTGAAGCTCTCATAGACTTCATTCCTATGGAATCCGGAGTTTCTCTGGCAGACGTCTCCTGCTTCAAGAAAGCACCCGGCGGAGCACCTGCCAATGTTGCTGCAGGTCTGTCAAAGCTTGGAATCACGAGTTCCTTCATAGGCAAGGTGGGTGATGATCCATTCGGGCGATTTCTGGCTAGGACATTTGCTGAGAGCGGCGTTGACATAAGTCGTATGCTTTTCGACCCTAATCACCGCACTGGGCTAGCGTTTGTCTCACTTACCAAAGAAGGCGTTCCGGAGTTCATGTTCTATCGCAACCCGAGCGCGGACATGATGCTCATGCCCCAAGATTTGGATGCAGATTTCATCAGATCCGCACGAGTCTTCCATTTCGGGTCGATAACACTGATCTCTGAACCCTGCAAGAGTGCCACAGAGGCTGCTATCAACCATGCACTGGAAGGCAGCCTCATAATTTCTTACGACCCTAACTTGCGTAAGCCACTGTGGCCAAGTCTGGACGAAGCAAGAAGAGGCATCTTGTCTGCGATGCCTTATGCACATGTTGTCAAGGTTAGCGAAGAAGAACTGCATTTTATATCCGAGCAGGCTGGGATAGCCGAAGGCGCTAACTGGCTTCTTGCAGAGTACCCCAACATACTCCTTCTCGCGGTTACCCTCGGTAGCCAAGGTGCTTATTTTCGGACACGCACAGAGGAAGGATACGTTCCTGCTTTTGCAGTGGAAGTGGTTGACACTACAGGTGCTGGAGACGGATTTGTGGCAGGAATGCTGTTCTCTTTAGTTGTTGCTATATCTCATCCTTCTGACATAGCCGATCTAGATGCCTACTTCCTCACGAACACATTCCGGTTTGCAAACGCGGTCGCCGCTATCACCACGACAAGAGCAGGCGCAATCTCAGCGCTGCCTACTCGAGATGATGTGGAGCAGTTCCTAGCCATCCAAGATGGTAGACCAGTTTAGACTAGTACTGTGTTCACCGACGTCGGAAAGGAGTATGGCTATGGTAATTGACGTAAATTCGGTCATTTGGCTAGTTGACTCCATCCCCCTCACCTCACGTCGTGTTCCAGGGGTTAGCTGCCATTCCAGCTAGTTTTCCACGAGTGGTACGGTGACAAATCTGCGAAATTCTACTCCTAGTGCTATTGCTAATTCTGAAAAGCAATTGTATAATGAGCCGGGTGGCGCTGAATGTGTAACGAACTAGAGAAAATTGACGTCTTAAGAGATAGATTTCGCATAACTTATGAAGAAGCTCAGGAGGCCCTGAGCGCGGCAGGCGGTGATATAGTTCAAGCACTTGTTGCGCTGGAAAAGAAGTACCCGAGTGATGATAAGCCTGATCTATTGACACTAGGGGCTGAGGTAGCAAGTGAGGTACACCGCCTTGTTAGTGGCGGGCCCGTCCGACGGCTTAAACTACGCTATGGGAACAAGCTTCTGAGTGATACTCCCGTAACTCTCAGCGCAACTTTGGCCCTTCTCGTGGGGGTCGCGGCAGTTATTATCAACAAGCTGGCGATAGAGGTGGAGAAAGATTAGAAAGGGTTAGGAGTTGAAAAACCAGGAACAGGAGTCTCTGCCACAAAGACTAGACGATTTTGACAGTTTATCCGATTCTGAAGTGGTCGAGCTGGCCCAGGCTGGTGTAGAAGGAGCTGCCGAGTATCTGCTATATAAATACAGGAACCTCGTCAAGAATAAAGTTCGTTCGTACTTCCTCGTTGGTGCTGAGAAAGAAGACCTGCTACAGGTTGGTATGATCGGTCTATGGCAAGCGATTGTCGACTACCAGCCTGACAAGGCAATATCCTTCCCCGCATTTGCAAGGATCTGCATCCAACGTCACATCATCACTGCTATCAAGACTGCTACTCGCCAAAAGCAGATTCCGCTTAACACCTCTCTATCGTTAGAATCACCTACTGACGAGTCCAGCTCCGAATGGACACTCTCTGAGATACTCACTTCTGAGGACACCGTTGATCCAGAAGAACTTGTACTTAGAAGAGAAGATTCTCAGTTGCTGCAAGAGATGCTTCATCGGATGCTAAGTGATTTCGAGTGGCAGGTCCTCGCCGGATACAAGGTAGGCAAGTCGTATCGAGAGATAGCCAACGAATTGCAATGTAAGACCAAGTCCGTGGACAACGCCCTGGCTCGGATTAAGCGTAAAGTCTCCAATACTCCACTGGAAGTGTTTGGCGAATAGTCGAACTATAATAGCCGTCAATTTCAAGGCCTTTTTGCTTGTTCTGGACATTTGGTGTGAGATAAGTTATAGTTTTGCTGGCTATGAAGAAGAAGATCTCTCCCATATTGCGGCAAGTGGTGGATACGATAGCTCTGACTGCCCTCATCTTCCTTTTCCTTGTTACCTTTGTAGTCCAGGGCTATAAAGTCTACGGAAGCTGCATGGAACCAAATCTTCGCTCTGGCGAGCGACTACTTGGAAATAAGTTCATATATCGTTTTACGAAACCAGACCGCGGAGATGTAATAGTTTTCAAGTATCCGCGAGATCCTAGCAAAGTTTTTGTAAAGCGGGTTGTAGGCTTGCCAGGAGAAATCATCGAAATACGCAGTGGTAGATTATTCATAGATGGCAAGCCGGTAGACGAGCACGAATACGTGAAGAACACACCTCGAGACCCAAGCGGCGACCTTATCAGACACCGCGTACCACCGGACCATCTTTTTGTTCTCGGCGATAACCGTGACCAGAGTAATGACAGCAGGACATGGGGCGATCTGCCAATAGAGGATGTCCAGGCGAAAGTTTGGCTCCGATACTGGCCACCGACTAGGTGTGCTATTGTGAACTGACTATTCCAAATAGACCCCTGGAAGCTTGTGGCAATTCCGACTACTGTGTATTTCTATTAAGAAATGTTCAACAACTCAATCATAAACATTAGAGTACAACAAGAATCGCTAGAGCGTGAAATTCTATCTCCTTTTGCCGCACTTAGCGCCGAATCAAGAGGTCGTTCTAGACCGGAAGAGAAGTGTCCGATAAGAACCGAGTTTCAGCGTGACCGAGATAGAATTGTGCACTCGAAAGCATTCCGACGGTTGAAGCACAAGACGCAGGTTTTCATAGATCCCGAGGAAGACCACTATCGAACGCGGCTGACACATACCCTCGAAGTCGCACAAATAGCCAGGTCAATCGCACGGGCACTGCGGCTTAACGAAGACTTGGCTGAGGCTATAGCTCTAGGTCATGATCTAGGCCATACTCCTTTTGGTCATGCAGGCGAGCGAGCGCTAGATGCTGTGTACCGTGAGTTTGTTCCTGAAGGGCATTTCCTTCACTATGAGCAGAGTCTGAGGGTAGTTGATTTCCTTGAACGTAACGGACAAGGATTAAACTTGACGCACGAGGTTCGAGAGGGAATACTTCACCATTCAAAGGGCAATAACAATCTGGAGTTTGAGGGAGAAAGCTGCAACGGAACGCTCGAGAGCCACGTGGTTCGGATTGCAGACCGAATTGCTTACATAAATCACGATATAGACGATGCCATACGAGCTGGGATAATCACGGAAGACGACCTGCCGACCGAATGCGTAAGAGTCTTAGGAAGTGGCCATTCGGAGCGAATAGCAACAATGGTCATCGACCTTGTGCAAAACAGCACCGAAAAACCGACACTACAGATGAGCTCTGAAGTTCGGGAAGCAACAGACCGATTGAAAGATTTCCTGTTCGAGAAGGTATATGCAGCAACGCCACCAAACCCTCATATTGAAGAGCTAATCAAAGCTGAGCATCTAATTGTCGAATTGTTCAGACTATACATGGCACGTCCAGATTTGATCCCTGGGTGGTCATGCTGCGCAGAAGACACTATCCGTACGCGTGCCAGGCTAGTATGCGATTACGTTGCTGGGATGACCGATAGATATGCCCGACGTCAGTTCGCACAGTATTTCATCCCTGAGGCATGGGGCGAGTATTGACGGTTTGGACTTTGCTGTTAATTACACTCAATCGAGTGTCAGAATCATGTCTGGTCAAACGACATGCATTGTATAACCTTAATTTACCATGCAGTGCCAGTACAGATTCAACAGCGAGCTCGCTGGATTTCCCAAAATGCGTGTGATATAATGACAGTGGAACCTGTGAACTTTGGCAAGGGTCGGTCTCAGCGAAGCTACCCAGGCTGGGTTATCACTTCAAAAATGGAGGTGGAATGTCATGAGCGTGAAGCCCATCATCAGATGCAATTGCGGTCAACGGATTGTAGCAAAGGACGTTATGCAGACCGGTTACTACCTTAGACTTTTTGGACCGAGCTTCGTATATGTAAAGTACCGTTGTTCGAGATGTAAGAAGCTAGGCGAACAGTTCGTGAAGCAAGAAGACTGGGAAGACGGTATCTTGAATGACATTCCCACCGAGGTCAGCCAAGCTGATAAGAAAACCTTCGAAGCGCTGGGACCGATAACTCTACACGAGCAGATTGACGCACATTTTGAACTAGAGAAGCCTGACGCACTAAGTAAACTCCCTAATGGTATGGCTTCAGGGCTTTCTAAAAGTGAGACAAGTGCCCAAGGTGAAGACTCGGATGCGTCCGACAATTGATAGACTGCGTACACGGTTGCAACCTATCTATAAGAATGAGAGCCCAGTTCGCGTGTGAGCTGGGCTATCGCGTTTACACCCCGCCTAACAAGTGATAAAATGCGTAGTGAGAGTACATTCGGAGGCATCTCGTGATCCCGCTGAAAGATGAAAACCCCACCCAGAGAGTACCCTATGTCTTATACGGAATAGTGGCGTTCAACGTTGTGCTATTCCTTTACAACGGAACGCTCAGGGCCGACTATCTTAATCCGCTAGCTGGATACATGCTCATTCCTCGAGAAGTTGTCACCGGCGTGGATATAGGGGTTCGCACGCCGATCCCTCTCTGGATGACAATCTTCACTTCCATGTTTATGCATGCCAATATCCTTCATATCGGGGGCAACATGCTGTACTTGTGGATATTTGGAAACAACATCGAAGATGTCTTGGGGCATTTCAAATTCTTGATGTTTTACTTACTATCGGGCGTCGGAGCGGCAGTTCTGCACATCATCACTGCCCCTATGTCAATTGTTCCGACGGTAGGAGCAAGTGGTGCAATAGCCGGTGTGCTTGGCGCCTACTTTTATCTTTTTCCGAGAGCCAAAATCATTAGCCTGGTATTTTTCTTCTACTACGTCGAGTTAGTCGCTCTACCAGCGTCGTTAGTACTGGGACTATGGATAGCGATTCAGGTGGTAAGTAGCTTAATCGCACCTAGCGAAGGCGGAGGGATAGCCTATACAGCCCATGTCGGTGGGTTCCTTACTGGATTGTTGTTAATCATAGTGTTTGGTGGTAAGAGACTACTCCGAAGGCGACAGCCTTTCTACCATCCCAGGTACATACGTTGGTAGGTCGCACTGTCCCAAAAGAATAGACAGCTACAGTCCATCTGGCGACTGTACCTCATCAATATTGTCTTACAACACTGATTGCCGGGAGACGTAATGTTGGAGAACAAGAGATCTAGCATTTACAAGACTAACTTATGGCTCACGCTTCTCCTGCTGCCTGGGCTGGTCTGCGGATTAATATTGGGCATTCGCAGGCACAGCATCGAGGCAGCAAATAGAACTGCTGAATTGGTCCTGGACTATTCAGAGGTACAGAGTTTGGCGATTGCCAACAATACATCTGTCCAGAACCTCCTTGACCAATTCAAGTCTGTTGGAATTACCGGAGTAGCAATCAGCGAAGACTTGCTTGGTGAGTTAGCTGAAACCGGTCAGGTGTCCTTCACTCAAACGGATCAGGGAGATGGACCACTCACAACCATATACACACCGAACGCACAACTGGCTGAAATATTGACACGCACGTTGACTGCACGGATACCAGGCAGGATCTCGCTAGTCGTGAGTGATAGCATGTCTGGCAATCGCCGCAAAGGTAATCCTGTACCAACCTCAGTCCCGACGGCACTCGCGGTCAAGGCATCGGCCGGCATTTTGAAGACCGTTGGGATCGGACTGTCAGAGGACTCCGTAAGCACTGTTAGAAGAGCGGGGCTGGATGTTGTCGCGAGACTTCAGAATAATCCCGTACTTACGAAAGAAGCAATATATGCAGAAGCGGCTGAACTTCGTCATGGCAATATTAAGCGACTAATCTGCGCAGGTGACGAGGTTCTGGGATTCAGGGGGCTGATTCCAGATACTGCCCGAGCCATTGAATCACATGGGCTAGCGTACGGCTCCATTGAGTTTGCGAAACAGAAAGGTGATGCGCAGATTTGCAGGGAGTTGGACGCGAGGTTTATTCGAGTTCACAGCATTCCTTATGCAGAGATGGCCACCATGGCTCCCTCGACTGCAGTCGAGCGCTTTGTCCGAGCGGTCAAAGAGAGAGGCATACGACTGTGTTACATTCGGCTTCCAGAGACATCAGGCACGACTGCGGTTCAAAATGATCTACGATTCATCAAAGCAATATCCGAGAACATCCAAGCAGCGGGTTATCGAGTGGGAACTGCTGAATTGCTACCCGATATGTCTAGATCAGTGGTTTTCCTCGTGCTCATCGGCGTATCAGTGGTTGCAGGGACAATTCTTCTCTTAGACACACTTGTCACTTTGCCAACTAGAACCAAGCTCGGCATTTTTCTCTTGGGTATTGCTTTCACGACCGGCTGCACGATTTTTGCAGGTGAGATTGGTTTAAAGATCATAGCCCTGGCCGCAGCGTTGGTATTCCCTACCCTAGGTCTGGTAGCAGGAGCTGGTAGATATTTTCAAACGGAAGCGTTTTGTAAGTCTTTTTTACCAAGAGCTGTGCGCATATTCTTGACGGCATGTCTGGTCACACTATGCGGCGCCGTGCTTGTTGTCGGATTGTTGGCAGACAGGTCGTACATGATGAAGGTAAGCGAGTTCTCAGGCATAAAAATAGCGCATTTATTGCCGATAGTCGCGGTAATCTTTGTAATGGTCGCCGGTTTGCCAATGAGGGATAAGGCTCTACCGGAAGTATGCAAGGAGATAAGATCCAACCTTCACAAGATTGCAAATCGCCCACTTTTTGTCTGGCATGCCATCGCTGTGATTGCGGCACTTGGCATTCTCGCGCTTGCGATAATGCGGACCGGAAATGATCCACGTATGGCAGTCAGTGACCTGGAGCTGAAATTCCGAGCTTTTCTCGACCAACTGTTGGGTGTCCGTCCTAGAACCAAAGAATTCTTAATCGGTCATCCAGCGTTGATATTAGGGATCTCATTGACTCTAACTCGTAGAAAGCCGTGGGGGCTACCACTTATCGTACTGGGTATGCTCGGGCAGGTCTCACTTCTGAATACGTTCTGTCATATACACATGCCGCTTAGCCTCTCGATCGCCAGGGCGCTGATAGGTATCGGCCTAGGGCTACTGCTAGGCATCATTCTGTCGGTACTATTCGTGAGGCAGAGAGTAAAAGAGTCCCAGTGAGGTAGCAAGACCAACATTGGCAAGTCTCAAACGTGTCGTCATATCTGGATATTATGGCTTCTCAAACTCGGGCGATGAAGCAGTGCTATCGGCGATTATCGAAGGTATCAGATCGAAAAGCACTGAACCGGTGGAAATCGCAGTGCTTTCAGCCGATCCGGAAGGAACCGAGAAGAACTACGGCGTGATGGCGATACCAAGGATGTCGGTTACCGAGGTCAGGAAGGTTCTTCGCAGGAGCGATCTATTTATCAGTGGTGGTGGAAGCCTGATACAAGACGCTACCAGTTTCCGTTCACTGACCTACTACCTATCCACCATTCGGCTTGCAAGAGCTTTCGGCTGCAGAGTCATGGTTTTGGGGCAAGGGATAGGACCACTGAGAAGAAGAGCTTCACGCTATCTTTCTCGTTTAGTACTTAATCAGGTTCATTTGATCACTGTTAGGGACACGCAGTCAGCAGAACTGCTTGCTGAGCTAGGGATACGTAAGCCGCCCATCCACGTGACCGCCGACCCAGCCTTTACGTTGACAGCATGTCAATCTCATGAGGCAGCAGCAATCTTGTCGAAGCTGGGTTTAATGCGCGATGAAGCGTTGATAGGAGTGTCGCTTCGGCGGTGGGCTGATGTGCCTGACATAGAACATATTGCAGCTAGAGCACTACAAATAATCGGTGATAGACTACAGGCCAAGATTCTTATGATCACAATGCATACACCAAATGACCTAGATCTGGCCAAACGTATTCAGCAGTTGAGCGCCTCGTCGCACATAATCATACAGCCCGAACCCTGGACACCGACGCAACTCCTGGGAGTGATGGGCCGTTGTGAATTGATAATCGGAATGCGCTTGCATGCCTTGATACTGGCAGCGATAGCTGGAATTCCATCAGTAGGGCTCTCGTATGATCCCAAAGTTGAGAACTTCCTGCGGGCTTCCGGGCAAACGAGCATAAAGCTATCAGATCTCACACCGGAATACCTTGTGGAGACTTTCTTGAGTGCTTGGGAGACAAGAAGGAGTTTGTCCGTACGGCTTCGGGAATTCGCGGCTGAGATGAAGGAAGCAGCCGACAAGAATACAAGCTTTGCTCTTGAACTGCTTGATGCTAACTGATACCATGGGCGTGTTAATACCTCTGCCACGGTAGCCATAACTAAAAAAGCCGTTTGAACGTAACATTAGTTGGGTGATATCAAATGAAAAAACTGCCATTCCCGCTATTTTTCGCGACCGCTTTAGTTTGTACCGGTTTCATCATGATGATTCAAGGATGCGGCGGTAGAGGACCATCGAAGGTTAGCGTCGTTAGTGGAACTGTGTCCGATATTAATCGCAACATCATTGTCGGTGCAATAGTGTGGGTCGGAGACAAGTCTACGGTATCCCTTCAAACAGGTACTTACAGATTGCCCGATGTAACTAGTGGTTGGCAGACAATATGGGCGCAAGCGGAAATCGACGGAGAAACGTGGATCGGAAGTACTGCTGTCGAGGTTCTGCGAAATGAACCCACGATGAATGCGCACATTGTTCTTGCTCCTTCGAGGGAAGTCACCGATATCAGAGGGCAGGTAAGGGATGACACAAATCATCCGGTAAGAGATGCCCGTGTATTACTTACCACTCGATTGCTCGCTCCACCAGAGGATACAAGTCCATACGACGGGCCTTATGGCTCAATCGTTGCCGTAACCAACAGATACGGCGAGTATGTGATGAAGAACGTCCCTGTTGGACTGCAAGCAACCATCTCTGCCTCAAAAGTGGGATTTTACAACAGGGAGCGAAGAATTACGACAAGTAGGGGTCAAGTTATCAACTTTACGTTGGAACCTTCAGACCTCCAGTACCGGATAAAACCACCTATTTTGGATGCTATCGAATCATACACTATGCCAGATGCCATAATCAGGAGTGGTGTAGACCCATACAGAGCCGTTCAAGCCATTACTTCGCCCCACTTCTTGCGCAACTACTCGAAACGCCAGACTGTGACTACTCGCTCGACACCTGCTGGCTCCCTTATTGAAATTGACTTGTACTGGAACTCCCTTGACGTGAATTACTCGGACGAAATAGCGGGATATGGCATATATAGACGCGTCGATACTGGTGTTGAAAAGGCAATCGACTTCGTGCGAGACCCGTATGCCAATTTCTACAGTGATACAGATATTGCCATCACCCCCTATAGGGACTATACCTACGCTGTGACGACTGTCGACGTACAGTTCCTTGATATTTACAACAACCCTGATCTTAACGCGGAGAGTGAAAAGAGCAACCGGTTGAGCATTCGTCCGCTTGGCCCCCTCCAAGCTCGGACACCCGCACAGGGAGATACCGTAAGTACAAAACCACTCTTCACGTGGTCAGCAGTGCCGGAAGCTGAATACTACAAGGTTTTCGTATACGCAGAGTTTCCAACTTTGGCAGCGGATCCCTCAAGGGATTACACCAGCCCGACACCACCTCCTGGAGTGGTTACACTACCTATCTGGCCAAGAACACTTGATTCCACAGAGACACGGGTTTCAGCCAGTACGACTTCGCTCCTGTACAATGGACCTACTCTCGTTCCTGGGCGAACATACTATTGGCTAGTTATGGCGAAAGGCAGAGCAGATTATGCGTTTTCCTACAGCGAGTTGAGGAGCTTCACTGTAAGGTAGTCAGTCCTGATGAAAGAATGGCTTCCGCGAATAACCGCATTAGCGATTGCCGGTGCACTAGTATGGTCTCTCCTATATCTGAAGAGGGTACATCCTCTGGGCGCGCTTGCACCTAGCCTAGATACAGACAAGCTTGCAGGCATAGCGATTCGTCTAAACGAAGCCAAGGTAGTCGGCAGGTCTCAAGGTAAGACTATATGGTCGTTTGACGTAAAGACCATAGAAGTGGGCAAGAACCGACGGATAACAACGTTCTCCGGTATTCGCAATGGAAAGTTGTTCCGAGACAACAAGGTCATCGCTTCTTTGCATGCAAATAAGGTGGTGTACAACACATATAGCAATAACATGTTAATTCCGAACAGTGCCGAGATCAGTGTGGTAGAAGGGCCAGCTCTTCGAATCAACAATGCTGTTTGGAATGCCCGAGACTCTGTGCTCCTGGCCAAAGGAGGAGTACATGCTACCCTATCAGGCAGTACTCTTTTCGGCAAGCGTATGACGGTGTATCTGGCTGAGAAGAGACTCGAAATAGAAAAAGTACATGGTACTATCAAGGTAGGCTCTAGTGTTGTAAACGCGCCGTAGGTGATAATTTCTTGCGATGATAAACAATGAGATAAGACTTGTACTGCGCCTTGTTGCCTTTTATCCGTGTCTAAATTGGTAATTTGGCAGATAAGGTTGGTGGCATTAAGCAAAGCACAAAGGTTATGTTTCTACGGGGTCAACTAGCACTTTCTTGTTGCGTTAGAGTTAGGAAGAGAGTCTGCAATATGGGATTTCATAAGTGCACTAACAATCGTACGTTTAAGACTGTGTGTATGTGTGGAATCACAGCTGCTATCGTTGTCTTGACAGTGTGTGTTACAACCAGTGCACAACAGACAAACGCCCAGAAATCGTCTGAACCTAAATACACAGAGATCAAATACAGCGCGGACGTTACTTCATACCGTTGGGAACCTCAGGATGAAATTCTGGTACTCAAAGGAAACGTTAAATTTACCCAAGGGGACATGACATTAGTAGCTGACAGGGTCGAGTACAGAAAGAACGACCAGACCGCTGCCGCATCAGGAAACTTGAGAATTACAGATGACCAAACCTCTATTACTGCAGAGGCATGTACTGTAGACTTTGCGGATAAGAAGGGCACGCTAAGCGGCAACGTACGAATCGTATCAAAACCCAAGCCAAAGAGTACCGAAAACGCCGACAACAAGTCGCTGAGGTCTCAGTGGAAAGATGAGGTATTAGTAACCTGCCAAAATGTAGACTATTACTACAAACTTAAGAAGGCGGTCATTCCTGGTCCACTGGTTATCAATCAGAAGGAAAGAACGGTAACAGCAGATTCTGGCACGTATTTTGTTAGTGAAGAGAGAGCTCTACTCGTCGGCAATGTGACGGGTAAGGACGAAAAAGAGAGACACACATTTGTTGGCCAGAAGGTGGTGGTGTCTTTTAAAACCGGAGATGAGTGGATTGAGATTGAAAAGGCTAGTGGCTCATTCTACATTAAGGAGAAGCAGGAGACAAGAGTAGAGAAACAGCCCACTCAGGAGTCAACGGAAAGCGTTGGGAAGGAGCAATAGACCTCGGGGTTTACTGTGTGTCCATACGTGCGAGTATGCCCAGTATCTTATCTTGGACGGCGATGGCATCTCGGTTTTTGCACAAATGGTTATTCATCATAATCGAGAATACAAGGGGTTCGCCTGCTTTCGTTTTCATAAATCCAGATATAGTACTCACCCGGTTCAAGTAGCCTGTCTTTGCCCGTACATTCTTTTCGCAATCAGTTCCTTTCATGCGGTTCTTTAGTGTTCCATCAACTCCAGCAATTGGTAGTGAAGAGATAAAAATCCCCGAGTGTTTGTGTCGGTACATGTAGGTAAGAAGAGCCACTAGGTTCTTTGGCGAAACCAAATTTTGCCTTGACAGACCGGAGCCATCTACGATCCCCATGGCGGTCATGTCCAGTCCGATGCGCTTTAGAAACTGGAGTTCGACCTCTATACCAGACTCTATCGTTCCTTTGCCCTTGAAACGAACGCCCAAGGTTTTGAGCAGACACTCAGCAATTAAATTGTCGCTTGGTTTGTTGAGAAGAGCAACGATCTCTGACAATGGAGGCGAATAATGTGTCGCCACCAACCTTGCGTTCTGTGGACATGCCCCGCGTCTTATCTGGCCCCTTATCTGCACACCTTCACGTTGAAGCATTTCCAAAAGTACATGACAAGTATAGAGCGTGGGATCGTCTACCGATATGAGTTCTTCAGCGACAGATGATTTATAGTCCGCAGGCACAGAACCGACGACTCGAATAATGTTCTGGCCATGTACGCGATCGACCGTTATCGACTTATCTCCGCCGGCCTTGGAGGTAATGCATTGGTTGCTAATTGTCATGTAACTAGTCGATGGGTTTAGCGTAATCACAGCCGGAGCTCCTGCAGTCTGTCCGGGACGAACCCATACCTCAACTACATTCTTATTGAGATTCAATGCACTGATTTGAGCAGCGTAGTAGTACGGTTCGTCATCCCAACCCCAGTTCGGCCCCAGGCGTATGTCATCAAACAAGGTATCGTCAGCCACAATGTCACCATCTATGACTTTGATGCCTATCTCTTTTATCCTCTCCGTCATCTCCTTAAGATGGTCAACTTTCAGCACTGGGTCGCCACCGCCAACTAGGTACAGGCTGCCAGTGAGCGTACCTTCCGAAGTTACATCCCCACTTACAAGAAGGCGGGTCACCATTCTGTAGTCTGCACTAAGGAGATCAAGACAGGCTGCAGAGACTATTAGCTTCATGTTTGATGCTGGTACAAAAGCCAAATTGCTGTTCTTCTCGTAAATCACCCGGCCGTCTTTCAGTGATCGAACCAGTACACCTTGAATGCCTTGGGCTAGGGATGGACTATTTAGTGTTTTGTCTATTTCAGAGGCGAGACGTGTACTCTGCGCACCGGCAAGAGGGATGCTCAGCAGCAACAATTCGACAGCCAGCAGAACTAGAACAAGCCTTCTTAAGCTAGTGAGAATCAGGCAACGACCACGCATTCCTATCGCTCCTGTGCACAATCAATAAGGGTATTCCACCACGTGACCCAGTTTACCTCCGCTTTTGGAACAGGTAAGAACATGATTGGCATAGGTCTGGAAGCGTGTTATAATTGTGTGACAACATGCATACGGGGGCACTTCCATGCCGGAAATCAGCGAAGTAACCACCGAGTCGCTGGAGTTGCCACTCAAAGGTCAATTTGAGACGGCAAAAGGCCGCAAGAGTGTATCACCGGCAGTTATAGTGGAAGTGAAGCTATCGAACGGCGTTTGTGGCCTGGGCTCCGCAACACCTGTGAATTACGTAACCAACGAAGACGTGGAATCTGTATTGTCCGCGATTGATTATTGCAGACCGGATCTCGTCGGCTTAGACGCGTCGTGTTATCTCCCGATTTTCGAGACCCTTGCAATTTCTCTGCCCAAAGAGCATTCCGCACGTGCCAGCCTTGAAATCGCTGTACTGGATGCCTTTTGCAAGCTCTACAATCTGCCAATGTACCGTTTCTTCGGTGGCTATTCAGCTTTCGTTGAGACAGATGTCACGATCCCCATCACAGATCCTGACAAATGCTGTCAATTGGCTGAGGAAGCAACATCTCAAGGATTCCAAACTTTGAAGGTAAAGGTCGGCACAGACATTGAAGAGGATCTGGCAAGGGTCATTGCGGTCAATAGAGGCGCACCAAACGCGAAATTAAGAGTTGATGCCAACCAAGGTTTCACTCCCGCCGGTGCGGTAAGCTTCTTGCGAAAGCTGCAAGAGATCGGCGTTCCGGTTGAGTTGATGGAACAGCCTGTCGACCGAGACGATTTCGACGGATTAGCCTATGTAACCAAACATTCTCCTATTCCCATATATGCAGACGAAAGTGATGTTACGACCGCGGATGTTCTGAAACTGATAGAACTGGAGGCCGTGGACGGAATTAACGTGAAGTTAATGAAATGCGGAATATCCGGAGCGTTGGAAATCATCGCTATCTGCAAGGCTGCCCGAAAAGAGATCATGCTGGGATCTATGATTGAAACGGGCGTCGGGCTCTCGGCGGCTGTCCATCTTGCGTGTGGCACGGGTGCGTTCCACGAAATAGACTTAGATTCCCACTTGTTGGTAGTGCCCGAGGAGAGTTTGTTCGAAGGCAGCTGTTCGTTTGATGGTCCACGGCTTGCGCCTAACGGTGAGACTGCCGGGCATGGGATAACTAGGTTTCGCTTACCGAAACCAAGTTCAGGACAACGAGTCTCCATGGAACGCCCGTCCATAAGCAATCTCAGTGATCAGCAAACTATCGGTTGACATGGGAGGTGGGAGTTCGGTATACTTCACGCAGGTTGTGACACGTAGGCAAGCGACTAACTACTATCTATACTGCTTCATGACGAACGATTCTGCTCAATCGGGTATACTTGATGGGGCAGATAAACGACTAGATTTAAGTTACCGCCAGCCAGCATCAAGGAGGTTTTCTTGCAAAGGATTTACGTCGTAGGTGGGAATAGGTTAGAAGGTGCAGTAAATGTCAGCGGTAGCAAGAATGGTACGCTGGCTATCATGGCAGGAGCACTGCTGGCAAAGGGGCCGGTTATTCTCGAAAACGTGCCACGGATAGGTGATATCGCCACAATGATTGAGATGCTTCAAGAGTTGGGGGTAGTGGCCCATATGTCAGGCGATACTGTGGCAATAGATGCAACAGAGATCCGGGCACACGAAGCTCCTTACGAACTCGTAAAGAAAATGAGGGCTTCGTTTTGCGTTGCTGGACCTATTCTTGCTAGACTGGGATATGCTAGGGTGCCCATGCCGGGCGGATGCGATATAGGAGCACGACCCGTAGATTTTCATGTAAAGGGACTGCAAGCTCTAGGCGCCAAGGTGGTCATCGAGCATGGATATGTTGAAGCAGAAGCTACCAAGCTAAGGGGCTCTCGAATATACCTGGATTTCCCCAGTGCAGGTGCAACACAACATATAATGACCGCAGCTTGCCTTGCAGAAGGAACTACCTACATCGAAAACGCCGCGCTAGAACCAGAAGTTGTCGAACTAGCTAATTTCCTTGTCGCTATGGGCGCGAAAATAAGAGGGGCGGGCACAAGTACGATACAAGTCGACGGAGTTTCTGAACTCGTTGGTACCAGATACAGGATGATCCCAGACAGAATGGAAGCAGGCACGTTTGCGATTGCAGCTGCTATTACCCGCGGTGATGTCACTTTGGTTGGTGCTATACCGAAGCATTCTACCGCGGTACTCCAGAAACTCCAAGAAGCTGGTGTTCATGTTTCCACGGGACCTGACTGGGTACGAGTAGTGGGCACGCGGCGGCCTATCGCTACCGATATAAAGACAATGCCCCACCCAGGCTTCCCGACAGATATGCAACAACCATTTGCTGCAATGTTGACCATCGCAGATGGCACCTCGGTCGTAAGTGAAAACGTATACGAGCGCAGATTCAAATACATTGCTGAGCTTCAGCGTATGGGAGCAGACATAGTCCAAGACGGACGTACTGCTATTATCAAAGGAGTTCCCAGCTTAACGGGTGCAGAAGTAACCGCGACAGATCTTCGGGCGGGAGCGGCACTCGTGATTGCGGGTCTAGTGGCTGACGGTCAGACAGAGATATCTGGAGTGGAACACATTGATCGAGGATACGAAAAGATCGAGTGCAAACTAGCCTCGCTGGGCGCTCACATAGCACGCGTCGAATCTCCTGCCGAGACAACTCCTCAACCTGCCTAATAAACAGGTGCAAAACAACTAGCTTGTGAATAGTTCGCGATTGCACGGAAATCCTAGAAAGATTGAGGAGATTAGGCCGTCTACCGACTTCGTTCATACAAAGTGAGACAAAATGCGAACATAAACGCAGCAATGTTCATCATCGCATGTACTGCTCTCGCAGTTCTGAGAATGCAACTGTGTGTAACTGTGTAACGTAGTAAGCGATGCGTGGGGTTTGTGATATGCATTTCTCAAGTCGAACATGCCTCCGTGCCCTATGCCTTGTCTTGTTACTAATTGCTGGGCCTTCATGGGCAGATTTTACTTTTGTTCAGATTAGCGACACTCATGTCGGTACAGATCAGCCGGCCTTCAATGCAAGGTTTCGCAAGGTTATAGAGGAGATAAATGCGCTAAAGCCAGATTTTGTCATTCACACCGGTGATGCTCTGACTAAAATGACTTCCGAGAATGTCCAGTTATTCAAGGACCTCTGCAAGTCTCTTACTGTGCCCTTGTACGTCGTACCCGGAAACCATGATATTGAGAATATTAGAGATGCCAGTATCTCAGATGGTGAGGCAGCTGTTGAAAAGTGGACGAGGGATTTTGGCAAACATATTACCATCGAGAAAGAAGATTGTCTCTTTATCGGTCTCAACTCTTGTCTATATAACAGCCGCCTGCCGTCCGATGTCAATCAACTAGCATGGCTGAAGACAACCTTTGGACGAACGCAGGGCAAGCGAATTTTCATATTCCAGCATCATCCACTGTTTGTTGAGAAGCCGACCGACCCCAATGGTGATTATTTCGTGGTAGATGAGCCTATGCGCAGTACTCTTCTGAGTTATTTCAGGGCTAATAAGGTAACCGCTGTACTAACTGGCCATGTTCATAGATTCCTTGAATCTAGCTTCTTTGGAATTGACTTCATTTCTACTCCTGCGGTCTCGTTTTCTACAGCAAGGGATGAGGGATTGACGGGATACCGTGTCTTCCATGTGTACAAGGATGGGTTTACACATACATTCGTGGACTTGAGGCAAAAAGGGTCACCGCCCAACTTCTGATAGAATACTACACTGGATTGATGTCCCCAACTTGCAAACAATTTAGTCTTACCAAGACATGACTAGTTAAGTGTGCGCACTTCCTCGTGTCATTGGTCTATGGGCCTCGATTCTTTCGAGGTGTTGCCAGTCTTCCTGAATTCTGATCATACGTCTGCGTCTAGTATCCTCTGCAAAGGTCAATAGAGTAACCGACTCCTAGGTTATCTAAAATCTCGATGTTGACCGTGCGAAGCCGATGGATTTATACTTAACCTGCTTTAAGTCTGGCAAAGGAGAATACTAGGTGGCAGACAAGAAACGGGTATACGTCATCCAACACAATCACTTTGATCCCATATGGCGGAGGGGTTGGCTCAGAGCCTTTGACTATGAGGGTAAGAGATACAGGCCTTATTCCGAACTAGAGAAAATGGTTTTCGACATTTGGGTCGAAAACGCGAAACGGGGAGCGACTTTCTCAGAAGGACAGGCAGTAGTCGTGCGCCAGTACGTACGAAACAACGCAGAGGCATTGCCTGTGCTGAGAGATCTAGCAAAGCGTGGGGTTTTTGAACTTACCGCAGCTGGAGAGACGGTGGCTGACACAAACATGCCTTCCGGAGAGACAATCTTGAGAAACTTGGTCATGGGCCAGCTGTGGTTTTACGATACATTTGGTGTCGTCCCATCCTGTGGATGGTTGGAGGATGCCTTTGGTCAGAGCGCACAGATTCCCCAGATGTTCCGCGGATGCGAGGTACGTCATGTCAATCGCCTCTCTTATAAGCGTGTCCCAGGGCAGTATTGGCGCGGCCTAGATGGCTCGGTGCTTTTTACGGCGGATGCGCCGTACGAGGTTGGGTGTGGTAGCTTTTACAAGATCCCTCCCTGCCCAGCGTGTAACGGCATGGGATGCGAGTCTTGCATGAATACAGGGTTTGACAACACTGGTCGAATAACCGATGACATGGTAAGGTCTGCACTGTCTGGGCAGTATGATGGAGAGCCGTTCAGCATGCTCATAGTTGGCGGCGAGGAATCCATTCCAAATCCGAATCTACCAGAGCTTGTTGCCGAAGCTAATAATAACAATAGTAAATATGAGTTTTGTTTTGGTACTTACGCAGACTTAGAAAGAGAATTTGCAGACCTTATTGATAACGTCGACGATCCTAGTTTGGAAATTTCAGACGAGGTAGAGGCAAACCCAGTATCTACCGGTTGTTATGTAACACGCATAAAAATCAAGCAGGAGTTCAGAGCTATCGAGCACTTGCTTGTGGCTGCAGAAAAGTGGGCAACCATAGCTTGGCTGCAAGGTGTGGACTATCCAAGTGACGCTCTCGATACTGCCTGGAGAGATCTGCTGTTCACGGCTTTCCATGATGCGATCACCTCCACTCACATAGACTCGGCGTACTTTGAGCTGATGGATATGTTCGCGGAAGCGAGGAAAAACATTGGTGTGATATTCGACACAGCCTTGACAAGCCTTGCTGCACGGACTCCGGGAGACACGGCTAGGCTGGTTGTCTTCAACTCCGAAAGTTGGGAAAGAGAAGACCTTGTGCGCGTCAAGATACCGACTGTGAACAAGGCAATAGTACTGCGAGATATAGACTCGGGTGAGCCAGTTGAAATTCTGGATTCCATCCCTATGGACGGAGGAATGTTGGTCATCTTTCGATGTCCTTCAATCCCTGCGCTCGGTTACAGAACGATAGCAATAGAACAAGTGGAATGCTCGTCGTCATCTATTCAAGAGGAAATCGGACCTGGCCAAATAGAGAACGATTTCTTCCGCATCGAAGCAAATGATAGAGGACTGGCATCAATCTACGATAAGCGGTTGGAAAAGAATATTGCTTTGTCGTCATCATACCTGCCGAACGAACTAGTACTAGAAGAGGATGTCGGTCACCCATGGGGTACCCAAAAAACTCCTGAGTGCGAGGAGCGTTTATCAAGATACACAAACGAAGTCAGGATTACGCACTCTATGGGCTTCTCTGAGATACGGGTGACAGGTGAATATGCTGGGAATGACGCCAATGTTAAGAAACTGAATTGGGTGCAGACCACTCGTCTCTACAAAGGAATTCCAAGGATCGAATTTATCACGAGTATTGATTGGGACACCGCACAGCGACGAATAAGGCTCGCGTTTCCCACCCCTATTAGGACATCGGAGGCAGTATATGCTATTCCATACGGAGCTGTTAAGCGCGGACCGTATGAGCCAGAGCTTAACATACTCCCTTCCACCAATGGTGACTGGCCTGCAGTCAATTGGATTGACATCTCTGATGGGGACTGGGGGATTGGAATACTCAATACTGGCACGCCGTCACACAAGGTGGTTGATGGGATAATCTTCATGTCTATTCTTAGAAGCCCAACTGACTCGTGGTGTCTGAACGAACCCGAGTATTACGACTGCCCTGACTTCGATGGCGCACGCGATGCCGGACATCACGAGTTTAGATATGCCATCGTTTCCCACGGCGGCGATTGGCGCACGGGCGAGATGGAGCGGCTCGGCAGGGAGTTTAATACTCCTCTGATCGGATGGATAGTCTCTGGTCGTGGGGATGCCAGCCTTCCGGCGGTTCATTCCTTTGCCGAATTGAGCACTACCCCTAACGTTATAGTTGGTGCTATAAAGAAAGCGCACCGCGATAACTCCGTGATCGTTCGTCTAGCTGAGACTAACGGCATGGCAGGCAAAGCATCCCTAACGATTGCCGGAGCGGGACGGCCAATTGCGATAACTAATTTCCTTGAACGACTAGATCAGTCAATAGACAACGAAACCATATCCCTCTCACCATTTAAGATATTAACCGTACGATTTGAAGGCAAGGTTGGCGATTCGCAGCAAGAGTAATCGACCTTTTCATCAAGGTTGTGTGAATCTTATGGCAATTCATGAGGAACTAGTGGGTAATATACGAATATGACGCAAATCTTTAGGGGCTTTTTCACAAAGTTAATCACTGGGCTGCTAATTAGTGCCCCGTTGGTATATCGAATTGCTACAGCGGAACTTGCAGGGGATGGGAATAATATTCCATCCTCAGTAAGCGTAAAGCAGCTTGCTATACAGGCAGGACTAACGGCGATTTCTGCACGATTTCAGTATCCTTTTGAGCAGCAAGCAAACACGTTTCCTCTCTTGGCCAAGGCAGCGTTATGTGAAAGAGCAGATCTACTCTGGAAGCAAACTCTACCGCTCGGCGACCGAGATATGGACACGATACAGAACATTACTATTGCCGCGGAAGCGGTGGACTACGCTGTCGTTGCGCCAGGCGAGATCTTTTCTTTCAATGAAAAGGTTGGCGTACGTACAGAGGAAAAGGGTTACCGCCCAGGACTGATGTATTTGAACGGCGAATTGGTGCAGGGAATTGGGGGCGGCATTTGTGTCTTGTCAACCTTACTATACAATGCCGCGCTGGAGTGCGGGCTGAGAATTATTGAACGCCATCCACATTCAGGACCTGTTATGTATGCTCTCCCTGGCCGTGACGCTGCTGTTTCCTATGGTTGGGCGGACATGAGATTCAAGAACAATACCGAACACCCGATAGTCATTCGCACAATCGTAAAGGACGATCAGCTTGTCGTAGCTTTCTACGGGAGCAAGATCGATGGCAGGAGAATTGAAATTAGGTCTGAGGATTACGAGGAGATACCATACAAGATCATTGAGAGAGAAGATCCGTCTATTCCGGAAGGCACACTAGAAGTCAAACAGAAAGCCCGCCCCGGTTTTTCAGTGACCACCGTGCGACTCACCTACCAATATGGAAAGCTCGTGAGTAAAGAGGTAATAAGTCGAGACACTATCCTACCTCGACACAAAATAATACTGGTACCGCCAAAGCCTCAGGTTGTCCCAGTGACCGAATCGCCATTTTTGCCTGGAACTGAAACCCCTAGGACAGAGACCGAGCGCACGGAGAAACCGTCACCGGTTCAGATAGAAGTGCCGGAATCGGAACCGACCACTGACACGCCTGGGTTCAAAGAGAAATAAAAGGGGCGTACACCCCTTTAGCTAGAGGGAACCATCCCTATTCTTCGATCATCCTTGCTGATGCTCTGCAGTTTTGTAAGTCCTTGGCCAATAAGAACAACCACGGTCTTGAAGTTCTGCTTGTTCCAGGCTTGTAGTTTTCTGCTTGCGAACATTATGTATCTTCTGACGTATCTTCAACTACTGACGCAAGACCTTCGATGCCTACTATTGGCAACGGTCCAGTATGCTCTGGGATCTCGCCCGGTGCTGGTCCGGGTGGTCCAGGTTCACCCTCTACGCCACCTGTGCTAGCTCCATATCCGGCGCCAAGCACAGGCGGCTCTCCCAGATCACGTTCGGGTGGAATAACCGGCTCATCCATATCTTCTGTCCCAGGTCCTTCCACAACCCGCCAGCCTCGATACTCATCCTCGAGTTCTTCCGCCATAGACGTACCTCTACGCTGCTGTATCAATCTCGTCCAGCCTGGGCAATAACTTCCCCGATGTTCTTGTAGGTCTTATCGGGCAGTTTTTCCAAGCGTTCAACAACTTCTCTAGGAAGACCCTTGCGCTTTGCCTGTTCTACGATTTCGTCCTTGGTGGCAGGCCATACTAGACTCTTCGAAACTTCGCCGGTCTTATCGTTCGATGGAATCCCAACTCGTCTAAAAACGTCCATATCTAACTCCCATTCACACCCAACGAGTTGTCTCATTTGCCGCTATTGAGATTCCCCCTCGAAACGAACCATAAACTCGAATCTAATTTCCAACGTTTCCCGACGACTTCTAGACGTACGGTCTATCTTAACATGACGCCAAGAACCTGATGTACCTGCTGTAACTAATCTGTACTATCCTCCATCGCACGCTTCGCAAAAATCGCGCGCTTCTCCTCAATGCGGAAGTTTTCATTGGCATTTTCTCTGAGAAGACGATTAGCGATGTAGACCGCGTATTCTTCGGAAAAACGTCCCTCTTCGACTTTCTCTGCCAAGACGCGTGTAATCTCACGCCGAGCAATAACAGAATGACCGTAGGAGCCTTCCACAAAAATGAAATCTCCGCCGAAACCATGAATCTTGGTCAGCGGAACCGTTTCGAGCATGTCAGATAGAAATCGGCGGCAGGCAGGTGGGTTCATTATCCATGCCCACGCAAAATCTATATAGACATTCGCGAAATTCTTGCAGATATCTATGAGTTCTTCAGTATAAGGCCAGGAGATGTGGTAACAGTCAAACTTGACCTTTGGGTACTTCATGAACAGGTTGATTAGTAAAGCAGCCCGGCTATTCTTGATGTCGTTTTCGTTTCCTTCCTGCAACCCAGTATGAAACTTGACAGGCAGGTCGTACTCGGCGCACTTTCGGATGGCATAGTGAACAATGTAATCCTCCAGGGCTTGGATATCCTTTCGGGCGGGGAGGTCATTGAACCTCATGACGCTACTAAAGACCTCCTCTGCCTTTGATGTGCTAACATCATCAAAGAAGAGTGGGCGGTCATATGCTCGGCCGATTTTGAACGCAGATGCCTCGACCGCAAACTCCTCGAAATACCAGTCTATCACCCGCAAATAATCCTGAAGTGAGTATACATCCACGCCTGAACAAGCGCCCAAGTTGCGTATGTTTCCCTTGTCCACATGGCTAAACCAATCGGTCATATCGTACACGAATAGTTCAGGATACCGCTTACGAGAGTACACAGGTTCGCTACCAAGATGCTGCTCCAAAGCAATGTCGATTCCTGCTTTGTCGAAGACTGCCCGCGTCCATTCGGCACGCGGAATATTGTTCATCCTTTCGCTAAGAACTTGAACAGTATTATCCATGAGATTTTTGATTTGGAATAGATCTCTCATAGCTATCCGAAGTGCCTCGCAATACGCCGTGTTCCATGTCCTGTGATAGTATGGCTTCATTGACTGCCATTTCTCAGTAACCGTCCATTTTGAGTTTGGATTTTGGATTTCTTCAAGGTCTTTCCTTGGCATTCCCGCAGAAATCAGATCACTGCTCGCATAATGAAGAAACATGCGCCCAAAGTCTATCTTCTGCATGCCTTTCAAGTCATGTGGATAGGACAAGTGCTCATGGGTATCTATGATTCTGATTTTGCACACTTCTGCGTGCAGACGCTTGTAAAGATCTGTATTATACATGGGTATCATCCTTTCCGGCATAAGCTTGACGTAGAAAGCTCTTCGCTTTATCATGCTCTCCGTAGTATACAACACGCGGCCGGCCTTTACCAGCCGACGCTGAACAGATCTTGGGAGGAAACACTTTGTCGGTTCAATATCAAGACAAGATGGTTTTGCTGGACGGAGAAAGACTTCAACTCATGGCCGGAGAGGTTCACTACTGGCGACTGGAAAGGAAGTATTGGAAACCGATACTCGAAAGGCTGTTGGAGGCCGGAATACATATGGTGGCTACCTACGTTCCATGGCGTATCCACATGGCACAACCGGGAGAAGTGAATTTCGGCCACGGCCCAAACGATCGTCTAGACCTACGAGCGTTCCTGGAGCTCGCGCAGGAGATGGGGTTGAGAGTATTTCTACGACCTGGTCCGCTGATAGTCAGTGAAATGCGTTGCGGAGGGTTGCCAGATTACTTGTTCGAAGATGAGAGCATTCTAGTGCGCAATTCCAAAGGAGAGATTCCCAAGGGAGGATTTGCGCCGAATGGTACTGTCAGCTACCTTCATCCACGATATCTTGAACACTGCAGGCAGTGGCTGAGCGCAGTTCACGACGTAGTGAAAGACTATTACCGGCAGAACGGTGGTCCGATTACGATACTACAGCTCGACAATGAAGTTAGCTACGTGTGTCACGATGGAATGTTTGTATCAGATTACAACGAGGCAATAGTCGGAAAAGGTGGATTTTATCATAAATGGTTGGAAAGGAAATATGGTGATACCCCACCCTATACGCCAACCCCGGCGAGTATTGTCGAGATAGAGCCACCAAGAGAGCTACGAAACGACTATGAAACCAACACGGCCTACTACCTCGACTGGGTGGAAATGCGCGAGGACATGATGGCTGAGTACCTGGCGGCTCTAAGACATATATGGGAAGGTCTTGGTGTGCGTGACATTGTCTATGCAACCAACTACAACCCCCACAATGTGATATCCGTGCCGACGAACTGGGCCAAAATGGAGGCGGGTACTGGAGGTATTACTGGCTACGATTTCTATCGGCGACCATATATGAGCTTCCATGGCTGGGAGCGAATGGCTCTGATATGCGCATACTCAGAAACGGCTACGAAGGTGCCATGGAGTCCTGAATTCATGTGCGGAATCTGGGGAGAAGACTTCGGTGATGGATTCGGCGCCGTACCGGCAGAACACTTGGAGTTCATGTCACTTTGTGCCTTTGCTTTTGGGCTCAAGGGCTTGAATTATTACATGTTTGCGGAGCGAGAAGAATGGTCTTTCTGTCCTGTCAATCAATTTGCCCAAAAACGGTATTCGTTCGAAGCCCTGAAGAAAGTAGTCGCATTAGCAAATGAAATTAATCTGAGCGCGTATACTCCTAGGCGTGAAGTAGCCCTACTGTTTCACCGCCCATACGGTTGGTTTCACTACATCGAGGATGAGTTTCCAGCTGCCGACTGGGACATTAGGCTTGGCCGTGCTTCGCTCGATGGTGATATCAATGGAATTGGTTATCAAGATTTTGAGCAGATATTTAGCAGACTACTACAACTGGGTTTTCTGCCACGAATAATAGATATAGATCTGAACCCACACGAATTGAAAGAATGTCAAGTCATCCTTGTGCCATCGCAGGTTCGCATGGATAAGCGCGCTGTCAGCGTGCTTGAAGAATACACCAAGACTGGTGGGCGAATTATTTGGTCTCCGGCGCCTCCATCTAAGGATATATTCGGAAATGCTTACTCTACGCCAATTACTTGGGGTGAGAATCTTGGCACACGCTTACCAGTGGAGAAAGCTGGTTCAGAGTCTATAGAAAGCCTGAAAGCATTAGCCAACGTCCTTGGACTTCGTCCCTCGATCCGATCCGATGATCGATTCGTGTTACCCGTGCTCCTTGAGTCCTCCACAGACGCGTTACTCTTTGTAATGAATCTAAACCCGCGGGCAAGACACGTCCGCATTGAAATAGAGCGCGATATTCATACTCTAGTTGACTTCTTTTCCAAGGAAACCTTCGATAAGAATAACGGAGTGTTTCAGATAGAAGTAGACGCAAAGATGTGCAGGGTACTCCGGGTTCACTAGGGAGTTAGACCCAGTGTCTGTTGGCCATGGCATAAACTGCGTAGCTGACTGAAGTTGCAGTGGTTTGGTAGAGATTAAGAGGCTGCACGCTGGTTTAGCCAGTCGACCCATCGGTCTAGGCCTATGCCAGTGCAGCAAGACACCCTAAACATCTCAACGGCGGGGTTTACTGCAAGTAAGTCTCGCTCGAAACGGTCCATATCGAAGTTTAGAGCATTCTTTAGGTCCATCTTGTTCAAGACAACTACAGATGCCGAACTGAAAGCTGTTGGATACTTGGCTACTTTGTCATCTCCTTCCGGAAGGCTAGCAACCACAATCTTGCATGCCTCTCCAAGGTCAAATCGCACAGGGCAAACAAGGTTTCCAACATTCTCGATGATCAGAAGATCCAGAGTTGGAAGATCGAACTCGGACAGCACGTTTTCGATCATTGTCGAATCCAGGTGACACAGCCCGCCTGTATTGATTTGGACAACCGGTACGCCAAAACGCCGAAGTCGGTCTGCATCCAGAGACGTCGCCAGGTCTCCCTCTATGACGGCCACTCTCAGTTTGTTCGTAAGATGCTCGAGAGATCTCTCGATCAAACTTGTCTTGCCGGCGCCAGGCGATCCAAGCACATTTACCGCGAGCAACCCGGAGGATTCAAACACTTTGCGAAGTCGTTCGGCGACCCGGTCATTAATGTCAAATATCCTGCGAGCTAGGTTGATCTGCATTTTCCACCTCGATGTAGTCAACATATAGTTCTTCTAGGCCGCGCAACAGCTTGCCTGCACCTCCGCAAACTGGGCATAGAAAACTATCTCTCCAAGTTTGTTGCAAATCCATCATTTCTTCCTGAGATTCATCCGAAATTTGAAAACCACTGTCACAGATACTCATGGTTGGAAGGCTTGATGTGGCATCGGTATTAAGGGTGAACTTATTCGCCGCATCAGGTTGCCATCTGGCGAAGGAATCTTCATCAGTGACTTCGGCAGCACCTGGCGACTCGGAAGATTCCAAACAGGGCTCGTACACGCAATCACACTCTTGGCATCTGTATGAAATAGGAACGACATCAACCTCGAGATGTGCGCCCTCCGCAGGGGTTCCTTCTGCGAGAATATTGAAGTAAAACCTAATCGCGCTAGAGACAAAGGTTGACCACTTGCCTACTTTCACAACTACCCTGGTAATCCGTTTTGCACGCGCTTTTGCAGCCTCTTCGAGCACTATCTGAAGGATGTTTTGTACAGCCGAAAGTTCGTGCATATCTACCTATGCTTTTCCAAAGCACCCATATGAACGTCCGCACGGTCGCCTGATGCAACGCTGGTAACTGGAGAGGAAATTGTCTGAACAACTGATGCTGCGCTTTTCAGAGGAATGTATACCGCTTTGGGATAAACGCCTATCACAATACACAGAATGGATAGCAAGACCATGGGGATCAATACACTTAGAGGTGCTTCTTTAAGTGCAATTGTCTTCTCGAAAGCCGTGGGTAGTTGGCCCCAGAACACTGTTTTTGCGGCCTTTAGAAGCACCAGTAGAGTAACCAAGCTTGCACCAGTACCGATGACCACCGCCCACCAATTTCCGGCATTTCCACCTGCAACAAACAGCGCTAACTTGCTCTGGAAACCGTTAAATGGTGGCACACCCGCGACAGCTAATGCTCCTACAAAGAAGCAAAAACTCGTAACCGGCATACGTTTAGCCAGACCACCAAGCTCAGACAGCCGGCGTAATCCGGAAGAATAGATAACTGCCCCAGCTGCCAGGAACAGAAGAGCCTTTGCCAACGCATGATTCGCAAGGTGGAACAATCCCGCGTATATTCCGAGCTGTGTACCGATTCCGAATCCCATTAATACGTAACCGATTTGGCTCACTGACGAATATGCCAGCATACGCTTCAAATCGTCCTGCGCCACTGCCATAATGTCGCCAATGACAAGAGTAAACACGCCTAGCGCCAAAGCGAATGTAGCGATGGGAGGAAATGACGGATAGAACAAACTTATAGTTCTAACCATTGCATAAATGGCAACTTTGAGCATAACACCGGACAGCAAGGCGGAAACCGGCGTGGGCGCCTCCGCATGTGCATCGGGAAGCCATGGATGAAACGGTGCGACACCTGCCTTAGTACCAAATCCAACTATCAAGAATGCAGACGCCAGTATGGCTGTCATTGTTGGAAATTGACTGGCCACAGCCTTTAACTCTGACAACAGGAGCCCTCTTGAGCCGCCCAGTATGTTGGCCCCCGTAGCGTACACTAGGACACAACCGAAAAGCGAAAAGGTAATACCAACCGTTAACAACATCAGGTACTTGTAGCCGGCTTCCAGTGATCTCTTATCCCAGTAGAAAGCGACTAGCAGACCGCTCGTGATTGTGCTCGCCTCTACCGCCACATACAACATGATGATATTATTCGAGAGACACGCCCACATCATAGTAGAGATAAACAGCATGAGCCAGCCATAGTAGGCAGTGAGTCGCCCTATGGTTGTAGTGTGCGGCAGTCCACTGTCCGCAACTGTGTGACGCATATACTTGAGCGAATACACTGTTGCAAGCAAAGCGATTAGGGACACCAGAACGACAAGCAGCGCACTTAGTGGATCTGCATAGAACTGCCGTCCAACCGCTGTGGGGGCATAACCCTTCACTGTATGAATGCCAATTAGAATGGATGCCACTAATGCACCAAGTGTACCCAAGAGCGCCAAGATTTCCCGCAGCCAAACGGTAAATCTGCCCAGTGCGAATATGAGAGTGCCAGCAATACCTGGAATTCCTACTGCTAATAAAGGAAGAATTGATGTTGACTCGATTGGCATACTACACACTCCTACCAGTGTAACTCCGAAAGCTTAAACGTATCAGCCGTGCCAAACCTGTCTCTTATCCCACCGATAATGTACAACAACAAGTACACAGTAACCACGACTTCGGTCGCTATACCAGCGAGTGCAGTTTCCTTGATGGTTGGCGCGAGACTCACTAGGCTTAGGTGTACACCGTTTTCCAAGAGACAGAGTCCGATAACACTCTTCACGGCATCACGCCGTGTCAGAATGCTGTAAAGGCCAAGCACGAATACAGTGAACGCAATAGCAAGGTTCAGTTCTGCAATACTGGTTAGCTCCTCTGTCGTATTCACGAAGAGGATGGCGTACGCATGAGTAAGTCTATACATGGTAGCGAGTAATGCGACAAGCAGCATTGCCGACAAGCCAAAACCGATAATGGGTTTTGTCTCCTGTTCTGCTCCGGTTGTCGACCGCCAAAGAAACCAGGGAACCAAGATGACCTTTGTAATCAAAGCAGTAGCCACCCAGTAAAGCAACGCTTTGTTTAGAACGGAATACGCAAGAAGCAATGCGCAGATCAAGAGTGCCTGTCCCAAGTACGCGATCGTAGCATGACGAAGATTGCGTGATTCCACCGCTGCGAAACTTGTCAGGATCATCAATAGGCTAAATGTATGAATGAGCTCCGGACTGACATCTCTCATTGCTTACACCCCGATAATTGCAAAAGCAAGTGCGGCTAACGATACGAAGAGCAACCTAGACATATACACCATTGATTGATCAATTCTCAGACGTGGGTTAATAGCATCAACTACGCCGACGACAAAATAAACTACTAATACCTTGACCAAATTAACAACGAGGGAAAGTGGCTCAAAGCCAGTTCTTGGCCAAGGAATGAACAAGGCCACCAGCATGAAGCTGAATATGAGCTGGCGCATGTAGAAAACTAGTTTGTAAGCAGCCAACCGAGGACCGCTATATTCCAGCCAGGGTCCCTCCGCTACTTCAGTCTCGGCCTCCACGATGTCAAAAGGAATCTTCCCAATATTAGCTTGCAGTGCTAAGAAAAAGGCAAGGGCGGCAAAGATAGTTGACACATTTGGTCCGTTGGTCAACTGCCAATTTATCATGTTACCCATGACCAAGCTGTTCGCCTTGAAACCAACAGTAATCAAGGCAACGATCACAATTGGCTCAACCGTAAGGATCATCATCATCTCCCTACTGGCGCCCATGTAGGAAAACGGGTTTCCCGACGCAAATGCCCCCAGCATGATCGCCACTGCCGTTAGTGAGACCAGGTATATCCATACAATCACATCACCTGAGAAGCCAAGTGGCGACTGAGTCCCCATTGGTGTCAGCATCGCTACCACCAGCATACCAGCCAATGCAACTACCGGTGCTAAGCGAAACATCAGATTGTTGCCTTGCAGCAGATCTTCCTTTGCCAAGAGCTTCAGGAGATCGATATACGGTTGGACGACAGGTGGTCCCTTTCGAGACTGTATCACAGCCTTTAGTTTACGAATAATACCCTCGAAGAGGGGGGCTAACAACACTGCAAGCAACAAATTGGCCAAGCCACCAAGAACCCCACTCATGTATCACCTCCAGCTGCATGCATGCTTTGATTGCTGGACACGCCTTCTAGCACGAGCACACAACTATCTCGCAAATTAGTGAGTTTCACCTATTCGAGCTACCATCTGATGAGAGATCATGCAATGCTGTGAAAGTTCAAGACTACCTATTCAGGGATAGCAATATAGCAAATACCAAGATCATGCCAATAAGTTGCCAAATCATGTACACCTGCGGCACGCCGGTATGCGTTCGACTCATACGGTCAGCCAAAGTCCCAAGCCAGTCAGTGATAGGTCTATACAACCAAGCGTCAAAGTTAAGTAATTTCTGCACTGATGAAATCAAACGAATTCTTGGTGTTTCGATCCTCGGGAAAACAACCGTGAATGCCTCCTTGAACGGCAGGCAGAAGCCGTGCGCTTTGAATCGCACCTCGTCAGGCTCAGCTTGTTCCCCTCCATACCAGCTCTCCGTTTCCCTGGCGGGAGCACGGCCGACTGAAACAATGCCATAAGCAATAAGCATAGAGACAAATAAGGCGACGACCAAATAAACAGGGTTCCAGATGCCAACTTTGCCGCCACCCAGATCTATGCCTACTGGGTTGTAACCGAACAGTGATGCATACACCGGTACCAATGGGCCGAGAACATCTTGTGCAGTACCGCGGAGGAGCACCAGTGCCAGCATTGGAAAGACACCTAGTAGTAGGCAAGCAAGTGATAATCCTATCTGAGGAATTGACATAGACCGCGGGACATCGGCGTCCACTTTGACACCAGCTGCTAGCTTTCCCAAGAACACCGATCCGATCAGCTTCATGAATGACGCAAGTGTCACCAGAGATATGAACATCGCGACTAGTCCAAGGAGAAGAAACAAAGGAAACCGAAGGCCACCTTGGAATGCAGACTGGTAGACAAGCCATTTGCTTGCGAATCCATTAAATGGCGGAATACCCGCGATGGAGAGTGCAGCAATGATTGCCGCAGTCATGGTTATGGGCATGAACGCCCCGAGACCGCCTAGCTTGTTCAGGTCGCGAAGACCTGTTTTGTATTCGGCAGCCCCTACATTTAAGAATAATAACGGTTTGTAGATAGCATTATTCACAAGATGATAAAGCGCCGCAATCAGAGCCGTGGAAGCCAAGAATACGTTACTCGAGAGGAAAAAGATACCAATCCCTATACCCAGCAGCATATAGCCAATCTGACCGATAATGTGAAAGGACAGCAGTCGCTTTGAATCCTCTTCCCGCAGAGCACTCAGTGTTCCAAAGAAGATGGACAGAGCGCCGAAAGCAGCTATGATCACACCCCATACTTCTCTAAATGAGGGAATTTCGAGGAATTGAAGGAACACACGAGCGATACCGTATATCCCAAGTTTCGTCATAGTGCTTGCAAACGCTGCGGACGCGGGACTTGGAGCGGCGGAATATGCTTTCGGCAACCATCCTCCCAGCGGAAACATACCTGCTTTAGTACCGAAGCCTACAAGGAACAGTGACATTAGCAAATGCCCGAGTATCGTCGAATTCTGTATTATACGGGCTACTGAAGCTGTGACGTCCTCAAACGCGAAAGAGTTCGCATTACTGTATATCACTAGTGCAGCAATAAGAATGCATGCTGCTGCAGCGTGCGTTGCAAAGAAGTAAATCCACGCAGCTTGAACCTTTTGCTTGTCTTCTCGGTCAAACCAGACGAGAACCCAAGAAACAAGAGTCATCATTTCCCAGAAGACGAAAAAGAAAAAGAGGTCAGAGACAGTAACGACTCCTATCGTTGTCGCAAGCAACAGTAGAGCAAAGGGATAATACCTTCCCGGTGCACGATTAGGGTAGACTTTAGCCATGTATTCTATGGCGTACATCAGAGCGGCAAGTCCAACGAACGGAACCACTAAGAGGAAAACAGCACTGAGCCTATCTACGTGAAATGTCAGAGATGATCCCAACAGATCAAATCTAAGCAAAGGCGAGGTACTTACTGGACCAAGTACAAATACTCTGGCTGCCAATAGCCATGTTGCTATGCTTGCGGCCATCATTGACACTACTGCAACAACTCCGGACTTCTGCCAATTCCTACCAAGCAGGCCAATCAAGAGTGAAGCAACTGTCAAGATACCCAACGCCGAGATTAGTAACCACTGCGAAGGTATATTCGCCATGTCACAAACCTCCAGGAACTACTGCAACAGCCTGTGCACTAATGGGATACCCACGATTGGAGACAGGAAACTGGCTATCATTAACAGAATGAGAACCCATTTCATTGTGAGTGGAAGACCTGCGCCCGAGTGTTCCAGCGCAACGGCCTCTTCGACATGCCCTCCAATCGCGCCTCTGGTTCTTCCAAAGAAGATCTTCTGCCCGACCCACAGAAACCATGCAAAAGTGATAAGGCTTTCCGTAAGCAGTAGAATGACGACAGTCGGACCAAATGCTCCTCGAACCTGCATAGCACCGATCAGGACATAGATCTTGCTCCAAAAGCATGACAAGGGTGGGATTCCGGTTAGCGCAAATGCTCCAATGAAGAACGCCCAGGCGGCAAGCGGCATTGAGCCGGCAAGACCAGATAGCTTCGAGATACTCCGGCTACCGGTCAGATACGCCACGGCGCCAACAGACAGAAACAAGGTTGTCTTGGCAACGGCATGCATAAGGATATGTAAGATAGCCCCACGAAAAGCCATCGACGATCCCGAGATCCCCAATCCCATTCCCAGGAATATGTAACCAAGCTGGGCAATGGTTGAATAAGCTAGCAGACGCTTTAGGTCGTCCTGGAAGAAATACAGATATAGGGCTGCGAACATGGTAACCAATGCGGCTATGGACACGAGTAACCCGGCTCCCGTCGACAGCATCCAGCCGCCCAATAAGAGTCTAGCGATGAGAAAGACCCCGGCTTTCACCATTGCGGCGGCATGCAGAAATGCACTTATCGGAGTAGGCGCCGCCATTGCTTCAGGAAGCCACGTATGGAATGGCAATTGAGCGCTCTTTGCCCACGCAGCAATCAGGAACAAGGAGAATACAGCAACTCTTGCCCCGAGAGGCATTGCTCCAAGTGCGGAGAACCGAAGACTTGCCGTATCGCTCAATACCCATGTAATCCCACCTATAAAGAACAGGCCTCCTATGGAAGTCATAATAAGGGCCTTCATACCGGCTCTTAGACTTTCATCGTTATTGTAAAACGAGATAAGTGCCCATGAACACAGCGTAGTCATCTCCCAAAAGATGAAAAGCTGTAGAAGTGTCGGCGAAATTGAGATACCAACCATGGAGCCCATGAACAGCATCAACCAAAAGTAGTATCGAGCATGACCAGCCTTTGTCGGGTGGTCGCGATTATTGCCAGACAGGTAGCCCATGGAGAATACAACTATGGACAGGCCAACCAATACGGATGCTAAGAGCATGACCAACGCCAGTGAATCAAGCTGATATCCGAAAAAACCAGCCGATTCTGGTGTTCCAAGCCAGGGCATGCTGCCAAATAGATATGTGTCTCCCGGCGTTTGCGCCAGTAGAATAGCAAGGACGGCCGTAACAACAGACGCACCAGCCGCCACATACTTCGACGCTTTATCTCTAACCGCAATGGATGCCACTGCACCCAGAAACGGGACACCTATGACACCACATACTAATGCCTGCATCTACAGTCCCCCTTATCAGGGCAAATCGTCACGCGGGTTTACGGCGTAGTCTGCAAGATATGCATCCAGGTCAAATCCCGGTGGCAGATGTTTCTCCTTCTGAGGCGTGACTTTCTTTGGAACAAGTCCCAACGCCAAAGCTGCTCCGTAGACTATCGCTTCAGGTCTTGGTGGACATCCTGGGATGTAGACATTGACCGGTATTATTCTATCCGTACCACCAAGCACGTTGTAAGTGTCGAACCAAATATTGCCGCCGACAGCACATGCGCCGACAGCAATCACAACCTTAGGGTTCGGAGTCGCCTCATACACACGTCTGAGTGCAGGCGCCACCTGCCGGCTGACTGGCCCACTGACAATGAGAGCGTCCGCATGCCGAGGTGTACTGACCAACTTCATGCCGAAGCGTTCTACATCATAGTAAGGAGTGAGAACGTCGATGATCTCGATGTCACAGCCGTTGCAGGAGCCGCAGTTCGTATGGAATAACCAGAGTGAATTTCGCACCATTCTAGCGCAGAAATCGCGAATCATGACTATTCCTCACTTTCCCTCACTAACGACTTTGGAGGCATAAACTCGAGCGGTGGTTTCACTGGAAAGATACCTCGTTTGTTCGCCTCACCTGGTCCGCGGCCCCTCCAGCGCTTGCTTTGGAAACGATCAATGGCATTATCCGTCTCAAAGCAGCGGCCACAGCGCTGACAACTGGACATCCACAGCGTCATCTCGGACTTCAAGTCGGCTTTATCATCTGTTGCTGTCTCAAATTGGTCAGTGGTCCATATAGCTTCTTCGGGACAAACCTCGTAACATCGAGCGCATTGGATACATCTGTCCAGATGGAATGTAATCCTACAAATCTCCCCAATATCCTCTATCACGATGCATCTGGGAGGGCACACATTTGCACATCCACCACAACCGATGCACTTTCGAGCATCAAACTGAATTTTGCCCCTGAATTTCGGAGGTACAACCGCTGGCTCAAATGGATAGCGAAGAGTCACACGCCCTGCACCCAAACAGATGACAGCTTCTCTTAATTTGGATTTGAACATAATACTCCCTCAATTGGACACAGTTACCCAACCTGATCTTCCGCCAGGACTACTGACTCTGCCTCAAAGATGGTTCAGGTGGGCAGTCAAGACGTTATTCTGCCATCCAGGTTTATCAGTTCTTCTCGATTGTATACATGAATGGCTTTTGTATTTACGTCCACAACCTCATACCGCTCTGTACATGAAAAACATGGGTCATAGCTACCAAGGCTAATGGGTACGTCAGCAAACGGCTGGTCTTTTATCATGCATCCCAACGCCTGAAGGTTCTGATAAGTCGGAGCTCTCACTCGCCAGCGATAAGGTCGGTTTTCATCGCCAGTGAGTACGTAATGGTGACACTCACCCCGTGCAGCTTCGACTGAACACAGGCCAATCTTGCCAGCTGGAAGTGGTTCATATATCCTGGCCATGACCGGTCCGTCAGGCATGTCTTCAAGAGCTTTTCGGACGAGCCGGATTGATTCGAAGATCTCCTGTACTCTCACCAGAGTTCGTGCCCACGAATCACAACCGTCATGGTACTGTATCTGCACACCCAACTGCTCGTATGCGGCGTATGGGTGGTTGACCCGACTATCAATGGGTACATTAGATCCTCTGGCCACCGGGCCTACGACGCCAATAGCCCTTGCATCTTCCTCACGCAGTATACCGACACCCTTCAGGCGTGCCATAAGCACAGTATCTGCAGTGAGTGCATTCGCCACGGCCTGGGTTTCAGACTCTACCTTGCTGATCACATGTCTTATATCGTCCGCGGCCTGCTCGTCTATATCAAACCGAACCCCACCAATAAGATTGGAGGAATAATGCTTTCGGTTGCCGGTCACACGTTCCATTAGCCACATGATGGGCTCTCGGATTCTCCATGCTTGCATCAATATCGTATCGAATCCAATAAAATGAGCTGCCAGCCCAAGCCATAGCAGGTGACTATGAATGCGTTCGAGTTCCAAGAGCAACGACCGTATGTACTTTGCACGCATTGGCACTTGTATGCCACAGGCATCTTCGACGGCTTGACAATAGGCACATGAATGAACCTGGCCACAAATGCCACAGATTTGTTGCGCAACGAAGCAAATTTGATTGTAATTCAATTCGCTGTCGCCCAGCTTCTCTACGGCTCGATGGTTGTAGAAACCCCGATAGTCCGAGTCTATGACCCGTTCGCCGTCAACAAAAAGTCTCAAATACGCAGGCTCTTCCAAAGTAGCATAAAACGGTCCTATGGGTATGACAGTTGTCCCTACAGGTGCTGGCTTCTTGGGTGGAGCGTTTTCCGGCTCACTGGGAAAACGTTGGTTATACTCGAACTCACGCCTTAAAGGATGCGCGTTTTTCGGAAAGTCGTCCGGCAGTATCAGGCGTCGTGGATCCGGGTGACCGACTGGTACTATGCCGATAAGGTCGTAGGTTTCTCGCTCTGACCAGTTAGCTGCGGGGATCTCCGGAGTGATGGACGAAATGGTAAGGTCGTTTGCTGGAACCGCTGATTGCAATACGAGAAACTTCTGTTCCTCATCAAAGGAGAAAACATAGGAAACTCGAAAATCTCCTGTTTTCTCTCGCATATCCGTGCCGACATTGATGACGAACCGAGCGCCAAGTTGCTTCACAATATGTTTGGCCACCGGGGGCAATGCCTCTCTAGGCAAGGAGGCAACAAACTGTCCCTTGACGTTCTCTTGAAGATCTTCTAAGACATCGGGGAAATGATTTAGCAAATCTAGTATAAGTTCTTCTCTCACCTTTTTATCACCTTATCGCCACTAGCAGTACGCACTACCATTGCAAGAATACGTGCGACATGTAGAGCTGAGGACCTCACCTCGTCACACATAATAGCTCCCAATCCAACATTCTTTGGTTGGATAGCCACGAGAAAGCACTTGCAGGCGAGTTCACTCTCTAGGTATTCCATTGTCAATCTCAGCGGCGCTCTGTGGGTATCAAATCCTCTTTTGCAAAGGTCACTTGGTCGAAGAATAGCTACCGCACCAGCGTCGCACTTTATGTCAGTCGCGTCTACAAACACGACAGTGTCGGGACACATTTCCCGAAGTCGCCAGGTATCTAACTCCGGAGATGAACCGCTGTCGATTACATTTTCAATTGCCAATTCCTTGAGCACTTCGGCAACAAGAACACCTGCGCCGTCATCGCCATGTCTAAGGTCCCCCACTCCGACTATTACAACGCGCCCTGTTAGTTGTGTAAAAAGGTCATCTTCTTCTGCCACTTTGTCGTGTGTCCTTCTGAATAAGACCATTTTAGGATACTTAAGCCGTATGAACTTCAGAGCATTTCTTTGTGTATAGTTAACTGACAGAATCAAAACTCTAGCTCTGGCAAGGTTTTGATCTGCTGATAAGTGAAGACAGGACCCTCAGTACAAAGGTATACATGATTTATGCAACAGTGACCGCATTTTCCGACCCCGCACTTCATATATCTTTCCAAACTAGTCACAATCCTGTCTTCTGACAAGCCCCGTCTGATTAAGTCTAGAATTGTAAACTTGATCATTATCGGGGGACCGCAGACCATTGCAACTGTTCGCGAAGGATCTATTTGGACATCATTTAGCAAAGTGGTTACGACTCCTACCCGGTGATGCCATGAGGTGTCACCCACGTCTACCGTTTGGAGCACCTTGACGTCTGGTCTACCGCTCCACTCAGTAAGGTCACACTTGAACACACAATCCTGGGGTGTCCGCGCACCATACAGGAGCCAGAATTCACCGTAATCCTTTCGATTTGCGAGAATATAAAAAATCGCGGGCCGTAGAGGGGCAGATCCACAACCACCGCTGACGATTAAGATGTCCATACCCTTTGTCGTCTCCAGAGGCCAACAATTTCCAAACGGTCCTCTGATACCAACTTTGTCACCCTTCCGAAGGCTGTGCATCGCCTGGGTTACCTTTCCACGTGCGACAACCGTTAGTTCAAACCAAGCTCTTTCTAACGGACTAGAGGCAAAACCAATAGGTGCTTCACCTGCTCCGAAAACGGTAAGTTCTACAAACTGACCGGGCTCCCAGCTAAACGATTCTTGATACTCTTCGTTCTCAAGACGCAGTCTGAACGTCTTCGTATCCGGGGTCTCATCAACAATCTCATCAATGATTGCAATCATAGGAATGTAGAGGTTCCCGGTCGGCAGGACGTTCACACCCCACATTTTTCTGGGCTTAGCAGCGGTCAGTTCCATGGTTCATACCTCGGACACTTTCTGTTGCGGTTCAAGATAATTATGCATAGCTCGGCGGATTCGCTTGACTACGTCCGGAAGACCGAGATGGGTAAGACAAGTGGTAACACATCTTCCACACCCTACACAGCCGTGGGTCCCATCGCGCTCAATGTACTGATAGCTTGCCTTGTGATAAAAGCGTCTTTGAACTCTGGAACCGAAAGTCGGCCTCGGGTTGTGTCCGCTTGCTTCTCGTGTGAAACCAGCATACTGACAAGAGTCCCAAGACCGGCACCTAATAAACGAACCATCTAATCGCTGCAAGTCGTCAACCGTAAAGCACGTACAAACGGGACATAGATTGGTACAGGCGCCACATCGGAAACAAGTGGAGCCGAGGTCTTCCCAGACCTCAGGAGGCACCTCATCTGAGGATATGTAGTTGATAGCTTTCGCAATATATGCAGTAGTTTCGAACAACGAATCCGCTTCGAGCTCGATCTTACGACGTTTCGCGATGTCATCGGGGCCAGCTTCCTTCAACATGTAAGCTTCTTGAGTAGTTACCTTTTCGCCCTTATCTGAGCCTATTTCATACAAGAAACGATCCCCCAGATCTGTAAGCTGGACATCAAAACCACTATCCAAATAAGGCCCGGCATCACAGCAAATACAGAAGCATTCCTTTCTTGGTGGCTTATTGCACACAAGGCTGAACAGAACTGTGTTGTCCAGACGCGCCTTGAAATACGGGTCCTCGATTTGCGAAAGGAAGAAGCGCTCCTGAAACCTCACGGCTCTCACATCGCATGATCTTATGCCTACAATAGCCTGCTGTGGAGCTTCACCTGAATCTCGTATTTCGATGTTCCCGTCGCCAGTGTAACTGAACATTTCTTCGAAATGAGGAAAAATGAAACGCTTTGGGGGATAAATGTCATGTCCATAATCCCAACAGATTTCTTGTGGGGATGAGACGGCACCGAACATCACATCTCCACCCACCAGTTTTCTTGGGGCGATGATACGCATAGTGCTCGCTAGACTCGCGAAGAACATAACCGCGTCAGATTTCGTGAGTATGTAGGCTCTTCCAGACTTCATTTCACAGCCTCTACATTAACACTTAATCCTTTGTAAACTGGTACTTCAGATACAGGGTCGCATTCGTACGAAGCCAATGCGTTTGGAGAGTCGCCATTGAAATAGTGAGGCACATGGATGCAACCGCGTGGTATGGATTCATTCAAGACTAACTTGCGAACCAGACTGCCAGATGGGGATGATATGGTAACCGACTCGTCGGCTCTTGCCCCAATCATCTCAGCATCCGCCTCACACAGTTCTGCGAAAGGCTCCGCATATTCTCTGACTAGGATGGTACTCCTAGAAGCCATTGTGCCAGTCTGTTGGTGATAGTTGATTCGGCTGGCAATTAGTTGAAATTGGTGGTTGTCATGGTCTCCACTGTGAGAAGGATATACAGCACTTAACTTTCTTGCATTGCTATCGTAGACCCACTGTCGCCCAAATGTTGAATCCTTTCTGTCGTCATCGCCAAGTCTATAAAACGGCACTCCCATACCTATCTCGGCCATGATCTTCATCGGATCGCGGGGGATTTTCTTACCAACTGCTGATGCCAGGTCGGCGATTATGTCTAGGTCTGACCTAGACTGACCGATCGGATCTAACACTTTTCGGACAGGTTGTATTCTCCGTTCTATGTTAGTGAATGTTCCGTCTTTTTCTAAGAAAGAACACGCCGGGAATACGACGTCGGCCAGTTGAGCTGTCTCCGTTAGATATAAATCAGCAACAGCTAGAAACTCTAGACCGTCGAGTGCCTTACGAGTCGCAGCTGTATTAGGGGATGACAAAAGAAGATTCTCCCCGAAAACCAAGAGGCCTTTTAGCAGACCTGACTCGGCCGCCCTAAGCATTCCCAAAGCAGACAGACCGGGTTCTGAAGGCAACTCCCTACCCCAAATTGCTTCCCAGACTCTTCTCGCGGGCTCGTAGGAAAACGGCGCGTGTCCTGGCAAGAAATCCCAAGTTAACCCAACATCGCACGCGCCCTGGGCATTGTTCTGGCCGCGTAGGGGAAGAATCGATCCGCCTAACAGTATAGCTAGATTAGCTAGGCCTCGAATGATGGCTGTTGCATCCGCTTGCTGCATTACTCCAAGTCCGAACGTGACGAGCAGAGGCGAGTTTTCTGCTAATAATTTGGCCAAAGCTGAGATTGTTCCATGGCCAACGCCGCTAAGTTCTTCTGCCTTCTCCACTTCAACATCCGCTAGAGAACTTCGCAACTCTTCGAATCCCTGGGTCTCTGGAATTTCAGGTAAGTAGAGTTGATGGTCAATAACGTATTTCACGAGTGCGCGAACCCAGACTAGATCTGCGCCAGGTCTAGGGTGAATCAAATTAGCAGAATGCGGTGCGAGTCTAGTAGTCCGAGGATCGACTGCAACAACATAGCAACCGTTAATAGCTGCATCTTCTATTCTCGAGCCGATGTGGGGAAGCTGCTCCATTACATTGGTGCCTACCGCCATTATCGAAGCGGCGTTACGAATCGAGTTGAGATCACTGATTGAGGAGGCTGCGTATCCGATGGTCTCAATCAGGGCTCGGTTTACTGATGCGTCATAGAAGCGACTCGAACTGTCGAGGTTAGGAGTTCCGATTACATCCCTAGCTAGTTTGACTAAGGCATAGCACTCTTCGTTAGTCAGCTTGGCCGATCCAATAACACCTATGCTGCGTTCTCCATTCTCAGAAACAAGTTGACTAATGCGCGATGCGGCCGTCGATATAGCTTCCTCCCAGCACACCTCTTCCAACCTACCCTGCTTCCGTACCAGTGGCGCTGTTAACCTGTCAGCACTTCGAATGCCGGGAATCCCATTCCAGCCTTTTATACAAAGCCGGCCGGAACTGACAGGGTGGCTGAGGCTTGGACACAATCCGGTCATTAGATTCCCGTTCCGGATTATATATAAGCCACATCCGCAACTGCAGAAGCCACAAGTGGTTAGGATCTGCTCCATCAATAGCCTCCCTTCCAGACTTTAGGCCGGGCAATATAATACAGCTGCTCTAGCGCTATTCTTAAGACCTGATTAGGCTAGGGTTAATTTTACGTTAAAAGGTTTCTAGAGTCACATCTAGTTTTCCTTCTAATTCTCCTCAGTACGTAAAAAAATAATAGATTTTGTTCGGGGAAAATTGCTTTACGGCGCAAATTCGTGCAAAACAGGACTCACTAACAAGTATATCGAGGATATACTAACGTGGAGGAAAGCAGTATGTACGGTATACAAAAGTTGCTACCAGCAAGCTAGATATCTAGTTGCGAAGGTAATTATAGATCAGATCGTTCTGGAATAAGCGTTCCAAGAAGCTTGCAATCACTAAGCCACTTGTCTAAGCCTGTCCAGACAAAGACCGAGGTTACTCGAGGCCTGTTTACAGCCCGGATCCAGGCTTAGCGATTGCCTGTAAGCCAGCGCTGCAGCTTCAAATGCCTGCATGTTGAAATAGCAGTTGCCGAGCGCCAAGAAACCAGCCGCATGTGTCGGGTAGTATGTAAGTCCGTTCTGGTATGCATCTGCAGCCTCTTGGTACCTGCCGATACTATACAGTAAATCACCAGCAGAAAAGTATGCATTGGCACATTTCGGATTCATGTCAACGCATTTTGCAAAGCACTCAAGAGCTGCATGAAAGTCGCCGAGGGCATGGTAATTCTTACCTAGACCAATGTGTGCGTCTATGCATTCCGGCTCAAGCTCTATAGCCCGAAGATAATGTTTTTCGGCCTCCTCGAGCTTTCCTTGAAGCCTCAAGCTATCGGCGAGGCTCATGTGCGCAGTAGCTGACTCACCATTCGATGCAAGTGTCTTTCTGAATATTCTCTCTGCCCTCTCATACTTCTGCTGGGCCAATAGTGTCTCCCCTAGCCGGCACAATACCTGAGAATCCTCTGGATTCATATCCAGATACCGCTGGATATGATGCTCCGCTCTTGTGAAATCACCTGTACACATGTACGCTAAGGCCAGCAATTCATGCGCCTTTGCATCCTCAGGCCGTAGTTTGATGACCTTCTCGCAATACTGAATCACTTTAGGGAATTCACCAATCCCCATATAGCAGGATGCAATCGCCAGGAATGCCTTGTAACCTGCGACATCTTGGTCGCCTATCCAGAATGCTTTTTCGCCCATGCGAACCGCGATTAGGAAATTATCAATCGCGTCCTCATACTCCCCGGTTAACAACAATGCAGTACCTAGCTGAAAGTATACCTCGGGATGATGAAAGCCAGTTTGTACAGCATGCTTTAATAGAGTAATTGCTTCGTCTGGCCTGCCTAAGTTACAAAGTGCTTGGGTTAGCAAGCAATAGACGGCATAACCAAACTCATGACGAGGAGAAACAAGAGGAACTACCTTGGCTAGATACTCCAACGCCTTTTCATAATTGCCTGCAGAGGTATAAGCTGACGATAGATTGTACAGGCAGAAAACATCATTCGGATTTTCGTCCAGGTCGGCAAGCAGAAGCTGGATATATCTCTCATGTTTTTGCTTTTCTTGAACCACATCAGGTTTGTAACCGTAGTGATGTATGATAGCTGAAATGTGTGCTAACTTTCCACCTGATCTTTCGATGGAAGAAGTAATTCGCTCATGCACCCGGCCCTCATAGCGGTATTCTGTGCGATTGCGGAACAATCTGCAGGTACGATGGATGAACACTCCGGCATTCTCACTTTCCGTGCCATAGTTGTAAATGTTAAGAGTATAAGCATCAGCCACAGGCTTGGTTATAGCCTCTCGGATCACTTTGTGAGCGCTAGGGTCGAGGCGTTCGTCAGCATCCAATACCAAAATCCAGTCTCCGTGAGCGCGACTAATGGCCTGGTTCCGAGCATCCGAAAAACTGTCCGTCCATTCGTAATTATAGACTTGAGCATTATAAGACTTGGCTACCTCGATTGTTCCGTCCGTGGAACCCGTGTCAACCACCACAACTTCGTCCACAAGGTCCCTCGCACTACTCAAGCACTCAGAAAGAACCGACTCCTCATTCTTTACAATCATGCACAGGGAGATTGAAGGCCGTATGGAAACAGCCTTACTGTATGATTGAGAAGCGGCGGCGGTACGCATTATCCGGTTAATTCGAGACAGACATGAGTTAATCTGCTCTAGAGTATATCCAGCTTCTCTTGTCTTTTTTCGCCGCCCTTTCTTCCCTTTAGAGACAGCGGACCTCAGTAGAGACCGGATATCGTTTAGGACCTGAAAATTAGCGGAACAGTCAGGAGCAAGTTCAAAGGCTTTACAAGCAATTTCAGCAGCTTCCAGTGCCCGGCCCTCACGAGCCAGAAGTACTGCCAGATTCCTATAAGGATCTGCGAAATCTGGCTGCAATGCGACAGCGCGGCCGAGTACCGACCGAGCTTCGCGAGTATTGCCAAGAGCACAAAGAGCGTTCGCCAGGGCGTTTAATGCTTCCACGTCCGTTGGATTATGATCCAGGGCACGATGAAAGTGATCTACCGCTTCCAGCCAATTCCTTTCCTTCAAAGCCTGCATGCCCAAGTCCTTAGCATTCACTACTGGCTCACTGGTTTTGATCTTGAGTGGCATTAGCCCTTCCTCGCTTCCAGATATGATTGGAGACAATTAACTTAAGCAGCTACTTCACACGTGAGAGACCTAATGGAACATCCGACAAAACGCTGTAAGAGTTCCTTATCAATCTCTCTGCCGGTCGTAACTATCAAAGTTTGGTCGTCTACACTTATTTCGTTTGTGATCTCGATGTCGGGACAGTTGTCTATGTCTATGCCGTGTTCTTCCAGAGCGGCACGAACGAATTCGTAAGCCTTTTCAGGTGTACTATTTGTGCGATGTCCAGCGTACATAAGCAAGATAGAGCCATCCCCACGTTTGTACTTTTCTATGTAGTCAAAGATCACAGGCTCCCAAGTTTCCCGTCGATCCCAGTCAGGCATGACAAACCACTTGCCATGGTCATCGGCTAACAGAGAACAGTAATGCTTGTTGTGGTCAAACGATGCAGACAAGATTTCAGACAAGCTGTACACCGTCCCATACTCAAGAGTCGAGGGTAATCCCCATTTCCGTTTGAATATTTGCCAATTATGCAGCAACAATCTCCGGTGGTCGATGCCGTTCCCCGCAAAGGTTCGGCTACCAAAATGATGTATGAAGCAATCCCTCGCGATACTACATGAAAAACCGGCAAGATTAGCCCTGATGCAAAAATCATCGTCCTCAAAATTACCTAATCCGAACCGAGAATCAAATCCGCCTATTTTGTCTATCACTGACCTTTTGATTAGCATGCAGAATCCGACTACACGCCATGATTCCAACCTTTGCCCTGAGTGACGGCTCGACCATTCTTCCGAGAACTCGTTGAGACCTGCCAGGTCTGACAAGTCATAACCAATGTTTTCGACTTTCTGGATACCAGAGATTTCATTCGTCACAGGGCCTACTATGCCAATTTTTGGAGACTCATTTGCGCATCTTAGCAACCGTCCAAGCCAGCCAGGAGTTACAACAGTGTCGTTGTTCAAGACCACGATGTACTCCCCATGTGCTAACCCAATACCCTGATTGTTCCCTGCCGCAAATCCCTTGTTTTCCTTGTTAAGAATCACCCTATGTTGCGGGTGGGTCTCCATCCAGCTCTTGAGATACTCTACGGTGCCATCGGTAGATGCATTATCGACCACAATCAACTCATGAGCTTCTGGGGTATGCATATCAATGCTTTCCAAGCATCTCTTTGTATAATCCAACTGGTTATGAGTTAAAATGACAATCGAAGTCAACCCACGTACGACCTCAGACTTATCAGCAGCAAAAATGCTCGCCAATCGTGCTTTAACTCGATCCGGTGACCACTCCATAACTTTCGCTTTACCATTTTGTGATAACCGCTCCCACAAGTCTCGATCAGTATACAGTCTGACAACCGAGTCTGCGAATAACTCCGGGTCGTCGGCTATAATTACGTGCTCATGATCGACTAAGTCCATACCTTCTGCGCCGACTGTGGTAGTCACAACTGGCAATCCCCAACTCAAAGCCTCACCAATCTTGCCCTTCATGCCTGCACCATACCTTAGGGGAGCCACAGAAATGCGCGCATTCTTCAGATATGGGGACAAGTCCTTAACATAGCCTGTAATAATAACATGCTCTGACTCAATAGCTCTTATTTCGGGTGTTGGATTGTTGCCTACGACATATAACTTCACATCTGGCAAGCTAACACGAATTTTCGGAAAGATCTCCTGACAGAAATAGATTAACGCGTCAACGTTCGGCGGATGTGAGAAGTTGCCCACAAAAAGCAAGTCAGACGTGTCATCAAAACATTTTGTATTTACGACGAGGGAATGGATATTCGGAACTATGTCTATTTGCACACGTCCAACTAGGTCTTTAACTACTAAGTATTCTTGCTCTGTCACCACCCACAGCCTGTCCGATTGCCGATACACCGCGATTTCTCTACGCTTCTTCGACTCGGCTAGTTCAACAAGCTTTCGATCGCCTTTGATTTCTGCCTCTCTCATCTCTCTAATAAAGTGGACATCTACTGTATCCACAATGATTTTCGTATGTGGGGATAACCCCCTGATAATTGGGATATAATACTCGGCTACAGACCAAAACTCAATGAGAGCAAAATCAAACTTCCGCTCTCCAAACAATCTACCATAGTCCAGGTATGGAATTCCTTCTATGTTGCAACCTGCTGCTTCCATGGCTGCTCGATCCCAAGCATACACTTCTATACCGAGGTCTTCCAGATGTGGTCTGTAATCAGCCTCTAGTGAGCCGTTTCTAGCTAGGAAGGTGACATGAAAGTCCAATTGTTTTAGCAATTTCAAAATGTTGTACAAACGCAGTGAACCAGAGGCACGATCGAACATAGGAAGACTCGCGTCGATAACAATGATACTCCTGCGAGCACGCCGGTCCGAAGCATGTAAGACGTTTTCTGGAGCGTGAGAGTATTGAGAGTTTAACACGCTCGACCATTTTTCTACGAACAGGTTCTTGTTCCGCAACTGATAACGCTTCATACCCGAGTTCACGCTACGCCCGGCGGTCTGGCCTTCATAATGAACAACAACACTCTTCGGTTGGTAATAGACTTTATAACCAAGTCTACGAATCTCGAAGCATAAATCTGTGTCTTCATAATAACCCGGTGAATATTGCTCGTCGAAACCTCCGATAGCATCCCAGAGACTGCGCCGAACCATCAAAGCGGCCCCTGAACAATAATCTACTTCGCGTACAAAATTGTATTTAGGGTCATCTGGATTCAGGCCTCTGCCATAGTTCCAAGCTTCACCATCGGAGAAAACAATACCGCCGGCTTCCTGCAAAATCCCATCCGGATAAACAAGTTTTGATCCTACTGCTCCGCAGTCTGGTGTCTTGTTTGCGAAGTCAATTAGTGCCCTTAGCCAGCCGGGCTGTACAAGCGTGTCATTATTGAGAAAAAGGATATACTCACCTCTAGCATGTTTTGCTCCCGCATTACACGCACCAACAAAGCCCATATTATGCGCGTTATAGACACACCTGAACTTAGGAGATTCGATGCTTTTTAGCCAGTCGGTAGTGCCATCAGTGGAAGCATTGTCCACGATAATAACTTCATAGTCCGAGTAGTCGGTATTTCGCGATATTGACTCGAGGCACTTCTCGGTCAGTTTCAGGTTGTTAAAGACAGGGATGATTATGGAAACGGAGGGAACCGCAGTATCCTCACAACAAAGCTCGTTTATATACCTGAGCAAATTCGCAGACTCAATATCGCTAGGCTCAAGACTTAACAGCTGCTGACAAGCAGACCTAGCGTTGGCGAACTGGTGACTAGCCAAGTAGGCATCCACGAGGTTACGCCAACAATCTATATCCTTGGGATCCAGTTCAGCGGCTCGTTGAAGACATTCGATAGCCCGTTCTAAGTCACCGGATTCGTAGAAAAGCACGCCTAAATCATTGTAGCCTTGAGCGTATTCCGGATCGGCTGAAACGAGCGTTTTCAGATTTGAAATGGCTTCCTGGAGCTTACCTTCCTCTCGGAGAATAGAGACGTTCGCGCTTACAACGACTCGTCTAGTTGCTTCTAGATAGCCTCGTCCGAACCTCACATCAGGCTCGAAATGGTTTCCTTCACCCCACTCGTTCCAGGCATTCAGAAAGACAATTCGCTGATCTGGCGTCCTATGCAAGACACGTTCAACCTCGATTTTAAGCCATTTTTCGTACTCTGCGGGCGAAGAGTTTGCTAGTATGAAAGCCGACCTTTTGCGTGGTGAGTTGTCCCATGATGGTGTGACAGTACGATAATCGCCATGTCCTGAATTGGCCATAACACGCCAAGCGTCCGAATATTCTACAACCAGACCTGGTTCTGCACCAGAAATATCTAATTTTGTGCCTGTTAGCTTCCCAGCACCGAACTGATCCCAGATTGCTTTGAAGTCAGGCTGGAAATAAAGCTCTGCATCAAAACCATAGTTCAGCCAGTGATTTTCAGGTGTAGAATCGAAGCTAGTCCTGATTGCAACAAGATAAAGGCCTTCGAGGCCAGAGTCTCGAGCAAGCTCTTTCCACAGGCTAACAGTTTGTTCCGGGTTCGGAAGATCTGCTGGTCTATAGATTAGGAACAATAGCTTTCCGTCAATTCTTATGTAGCGACGGTCCATAAACGCTCTCACAAGGTACTGGAAATGCGCTCTATCATCCTCTTGGCCACCATATTCCTGTTCCTGGAGAACTTCGTCACTTCTGCCGTCCCAAGCGCGTGTCCAGCTCTCGTTTGCCCAGGCCAAACAGAAAGGAAACTCCGGCCGACCAGATTCAAGTACTTGTTCCAGTGGTTTCTCTAGCAAACGCTTACCTTTGAACCAGTAATGCCAATAACAAAACCCTTCAATCCCATACGCTTTGGCAAGTTCAGCTTGGGCAATCTGCACTTGAGGATCAAGTAGATTATAGTATCCCAATTCCCCGGGAACGTGCGGCTGATAATGACCATCAAACAATGGTTGGCTTTTGGCTACATTCGTCCATTCGGTAAAGCCTTCACCCCACCACTTATCGTTTTCAGGAATTCGGTGATACTGGGGCAAATAGAAAGCAATTAGTCGCACTTCGTTGTCATTTGCAGGCAGCTCCTGAACTGACGCATTGCTTAATCGCACAGACAGTACGCGTGGGTCAGCGTTTATTCCTCGCATTGCTGGAATGAACGATTGCTCGCTTATCAGGCATAATCTGGATTCATGGGTTTGCACTTCGACGCTGACGGTTTGACGTGGCTTATCAAATCTGACGTTTGTGACGGCTTGGTTATTCATGCCAGCGCATATGTGCACGTCGAAAGGAAACTGGTCATAACAATGAGTATCTCCACAGGTGAGTTCAAACCTAACAATGAATTCTTTCGGGCTATGCTCATTCTCAATCGCTCTAACAATAGAGATAGTACCCTCTTGAGACATCCATCGCCCGCCATTCTCTTCTTTATGAAATCCTGTCTCATATTGCAGAATTGGCCTATCATCCAGAGTGCATGCAACGCTGTAACCTTGCTCTTCAAGCAAGCTCAATAATTCTCGGTTGCTGGACACGCCACTCAGCGTTCGTAAGGCACTAGCCCTGAAAATGCTGTATCCGGGCTCGGTCACACGGCCAGCAACTGCGACTTGGCTGTCTCTCACCATCATGTCTAATGATCGAGTTACAAAGGTTGCCGACTTTACGATATCGCCTTCGCGAACAATCACAGGCATGATGTATTCGGACTGTGACACATTGGCAAAATCGATAAGCTTCTCTGGCACAGTTTCTTCGGAATATTCCAGCACATGCGTACGCGTATTCGCGATAGCCGAACGTATAGATGTAGCACAACAGTCAGCGCTCTGTTCTGTTCGAGCAAGTAATACGACATCTAGAAATGGCAAGCCACGAATAGCCTCCACAACCCTCTCAACGGATCGGCCGTCCTGAAACTGGCCATATAGTCTTGTTGTGTACTCACGCTGCTTTGCTTCATACTTGTCTTGATGAGCCCTAAAGACATTGCGCAAACCGGCAAGAAAATCGTCTTCTGTCGAAAACTCGCATCCGACATCGCGCCACGCATATCCGGGAGCCGAAAAATCATTCTTACACTTGGCAATAGTCTGCCTGCTATTATAGAGTAGAATTGGGCGGTTTAAAGCTATGAACTCAAAGATTACCGAAGAGCCATCTGATATGAGGATGTCTGCTTCATCATATAGGCGGGCAATCGAAGTTCTTGGATCATCTATAAAGACAACACCAGGCTCTCTAGCGATTTTCTGCCAATAGCAAATCCAATCCTGAAACACCCGTTTGTGTTGGGCAACCAAGGGGTTATCGTATTCCAAAATGCCTGGATGGGGCTTTATGACAACCCGACTGTCTGGGTACACAGCCCGAATGAGATCCAACAATCGGTGATGAAAAAACGCTGCAGCACTTGTTTCTGGATTATATGTAGGAGCAAACAATATGGTCGGTGAGGTTGTGTTGAGGGTGCGCGTGGGAATTCTGAATACCTCATCCACCCAGGGATTGCCTGTAATTAAGAAGCTACGTCTCGGGAATACGCCCTTTGATTCGAAATCGGTTTTGTCCCATTCGCTACCACAGATGTAATCCGCATAGCTGTATTCATTTGCAGGAGACGTATACTTATTCACGACTCCATGGCGAAGACCGATCAACATAACATTCCGCGCGTCGCAAAAATCGCGGACTTTTGGCAACAAAGTGCTGTCTGCTACTACTATAACATCCGGGAACCAGGCTTCTACTTCGGAAACATCATAACTTATTAAAGAGTAATCGAAGGCACTTGCTATTGGCTCAAGTACCCGAAGCTGGAATTGTAGGTTGGCTAGACAAGCAACTCGGCGTTCTGAATACCCCATCTCTGGATTCACCTGCAATTCGATTACGCGGCTAACCGATCAATTTCTATACAAGTCAAAGTTTCTGGCTCATTTCGAAGTACGTTGCTCAGCCTTTCCAGATCAATAGGACAATCAACTTCCATCCACTTCGTCGTTTCATGCAAATACCACGGTTGCACAGCTATCCCCTGTTTAGACATTAAGTTGAACACTTCCAACCAATAGGAATTGTGGTAAACTTCTTCTCTAACCATGACATCTAGGATCTGAACAAGAGTCTCTCGTGCGTAATGACCCTTCACCAAAGCCAAACCAACGGATTCGGCGTCGATATTCGGCGGTGCTATGTCCTTACTCACCCGGCACACCATACCGTTTTGAATACTGACTTTCATGTCGTCGTCATCGTAAACAGGTTTACGCGCGACCGATATGTGAAAGCCCGACGTACCTTCCTCCGACAGGTCTAGGAAAACATGGGGTGGAAAAATACTATCCCCGTTCATGATCATGAAATCATCCTCAAGCATTAGAGATCTCGCTAGCCAGAGAGAAATGAGATTATTAGAGACGCTAAAGAAGGGGTTGTAGACGGTAGAGACACGCATACAGGATTCTGCCCACTCGTGAATTCTAGCCTCCACTTTGTCTGCCTTATAGCCTACCACGAATACCAGATCATCTATCGAACCCGATTTGCATATGTTCTTCAGCTGGATATCAAGAATGCTTACACCATTGTCAATCTCTAATAGGAGCTTGGGGAGCGTCTGGGTAAAAGGCATTAGCCTCTCTCCCCTGCCTGCTGCTAGTACAATTAGCTTCATGGGTATCTTCTCCAAGACCCGAAAGACTGTTCAATTATTGCAGACAACCCGGCTGGCAACGAACTCGTTACTGTTCGTTGCAGGCTCGTCTGGGCTCACGACATCAAACAGATTCATGAACCGTTCCAGGCAGTAGATGAGCCATTTCTGCTCGCCTGTAAACGCGGAAACATCCAAGTCTGATAAGAACTCAGGTCTTTTCGGTCCTGCCCAATACTTCATCCATGTATCCATGGGACGAGCAAAAGCAATTTTCGGGGGTATCTCAAGCTCCGGATGCACCTTGCAAAAAACTTCCCTTAAGAGATACTTACTTTCTCCAGCCCTAATTCTGTCAATATTCAACGGACAGTTCAAACGAAGCATCTCATATGGTGCTATCCAGTCACAACCTGCTGAAACAATGCCATTCTGAAAAGCTTGAGCCAGACCAGGACCGTGTACAAAGGCAAGAAAGCGAGGTACATCCATCTTGCCTTGATTCTCATATCGACTATATATCGCACGCATAGACATCGGCTCACGAACCGCTAGTTCCGGTTTTACAAAGGTGTATCGGTCGATAAACTCATCAAGCGTCCAATCTCGTGAAAGCAACTTATCTAGCCCCCCGAATGTAGAATCAGCTCCCGTTCCTGCTATCAGGAGGTCAAGACCATCACTCTTTGCCTGTAATGCGGCTTTGAACAACGCTACTTCCACTGGATGCAAAGGCGATTTCTTCCTTAGCATTAGGTGATCAGCGTATATTTCGTAGTCGTGCCAACTTACTGAGACAATCTGATGATTTAGCCCTCGCTTCTCAGCATACGCACGAGCTCCCGCTACCTCATCGACAGCATTTTCTGCTTCAAATCGAATCGTATAGGCATAGGAACCTTCCGGCATAAGAGCCGCTAATATTCCAGAATCAATTCCTCCGCTCAGCAGAATGCCAACTTCTTTATCACTACAGATGTTATCGACAATGTCACTCAAAGCCTCAAGTACTTCGTCAGAGTCTCGAACTCCGATTGAACAGAATGATTCATCGTTAGGCCAGGTTGGCACAACACCGTCTTTCCAGGCAATATGCGGCTCTACCACATAGCGAAAAGTTAGGAATGAACTGATGCAGAACGAATTGTAGGAGCTACGACGTGACATCGGCAATTCAACTCCGTGAAAATTAGATATTATTCCATACATCCTTCGAAAATCACCATGCACTTCCATTATTGGAGAATTGCTTCCAGGCCTTTAGCCAAAGACATAGAGCCGAGCAAAACACAAAGTCCGACAAAAACCGCTAAAGTTCTATTGAGTCCTTGTCGAGAAGTAATGCGGAGGCAAGTGAAATGTTTCAGGGTTTGTATGCTTCAGCGGCCGGAATGTTGACTGAACTTTCCAGGCAAGATGTGATCGCAAACAATTTGGCTAACGTCAGCACGCCAGGATTCAAGCGATCGTCCATTTCTATTTCAAATTTCCAAGCGGAACTAAGAAATGCATCTGAGCCTGTTCGCTCTGCCAACAGACTACCGACCCTCAGATGTCTGGTACCTGCACTATCAACGTATCAAGACGCCCGTCCGGGGATGATAGAAGATACTAAGTCTTCGACCAACTTTGCGCTAGAAGGACCGGGAGCTTTCGTAGTGCAAACACCAACTGGCGAGAGATACGTCCGTCATGGCAACTTTCATCTCGACGATTCGGGCAGACTCGTAACAGCACAGAACGAGCCGGTCCTCGGTCAAAATGGACCTATTGTAATTACTAACACAGACTGGTCGGTGGGCGAAGACGGCAGTGTGAGAATCAAGGGCAACATCGTAGACAAGCTGCGGATCGAAAATCCAGCCACAACAAGATCAGCATCCAGTAACGAAGTGACACGCGTTATGCAGGGAAAGCTGGAATCTTCAAACGTAAGTGTTGTCGAAGAGATGGTGTCAATGATTACTGCCTTACGAGCATACGAGGCTAACCAGAAAGTAATCCAAGCGATGGACCAATCCCTCGACAAAGCCATAAATCAGATAGGAAAGAATTCGTAGGAGGTAACTGATGATTCGCTCTTTATGGTCAGCGGCAACTGGTATGGCGGCGCAACAACTTAATATGGACATAATTTCCAACAATCTGGCGAACGTGAACACTCCGGGTTTCAAGAAGACTCGAGTTGATTTTCAAGACTTGCTGTATCAGACGTTTAGATCCGCTGGAAGCACCGAGGCGCAAGGAGCCGAAGTTCCAACCGGTATACAGGTTGGTCTAGGCACCAGACCTGCCGCGACCACGAAGATATTTTCTCAGGGCGACTTTCAGCAGACTCAGAATCCCTTGGACTTAGTCATTGAGGGCGATGGGTTCTTCCAAGTCCTTTTGCCAGACGGAAGAACGGCTTATACTCGAGACGGCACGTTTAAGCTAGATAGCCAGGGACGACTGGTCACGTCTGATGGTTTTGCTCTGGACCCAGAAATCACCATACCTGCTGAGGCAACTGGTATCTCCATAGGTTCGGATGGAACAGTAACTGTAACCATGCCAGGACAGACTGCGCCACAGGAGCTTGGTCAGATAACCATAGCAAAGTTTCTGAATCCCGCGGGTCTTGAGAACACAGGACGAAATCTCCTATTGCCGACTAAAGCGTCAGGAGATCCAGTCATAGATACGCCTGGGGTAAATGGCCTAGGTAGGCTTGCGAGCGGTTTCGTTGAAATGTCGAATGTAAAAGTCGTTGAAGAAATGGTCAACATGATAGTTGCCCAGCGCGCTTATGAAGTAAACTCGAAAGCAATCCAAACCGCCGACGAAATGCTCGGCATTGCAAACAACCTCAGACGGTAAAGCAAGATGGGCGTCGTTAGAACACTCATACCAACTCTGTTGATTATTATTACGACCTTGGGTTCGGGCTATGCGTGGGCCGAGATTCTCGTACAGTTGCGCGTAAGACCCTCGTCCGAAGTTACAAGATCTACGGTAACCGTAGGCGATATTGCGACTGTTCAAACAGAAACAAAGGATATGGCAGATCGGATAAAAGGAATTACGATCTGCTCGTCACCTCTGCCGGGAAAGAGTCGTGTAGTGGCAAGAGAACAAGTGATAACAGCTTTGAAGCGAAGTGGAATCTACAATTCCATAGAGCTGCTCTGTCCCCAATGTATAAATGTGTCAAGAAGTTGCACAACCGTAAAGGGTGACGCAATCTTCGAAACTGTACGACAATTCATACTAAATGCGCAGACTTGGCCAGGAACAGTCTCAGTAGAACCAGTAAGAATGCCAGCCCCTGAAATTGTTCCCGCAGGCCAGTTAGAACTCCGCGTTAAGCCAGGTCCGAGAACAATCGGCAGAGGCCGGAACTATGTGCCAGTGGAGATACTGACAGATGGTCATGCTTATCGAGTCGTGAGTGTCCCGGTACTCGTTCGAATGATTGCAAAGGTACCGGTATCGTCAAGGGCAGTCGCAAGAAATGAAATTTTGGACTCATCCAATATTGTTTGGGAAGAGCGCGAAGTTACATTGCTACCTGATGATATTGTTATTGAAGAACTAGCATCCACGTGTATAGCTTCCGTACCTATTCCCCAAGGTGCTGTCCTCAGGCGGCAATGGCTTTCAGAGCCACCTGCTATCAAATCTGGAAACGAAGTTGAGGTTGTCGTCACAAGTGGCGCAATCCGAGTAACTGATAAAGGAATCGCCATCCAAGACGGACAGGTGGGGGAAAAGATCAAAGTTAGGCTTCAAGGAGGATCCCGGGAGATTAGAGCCACGGTCAAAGGGCCCGGAACGACGGAAATAAGGATTGGTGGAGGAAAATAACCATGCGTTCCTTTTGGATTTACTTATTAGCAATTTTGCTTCTGGCGGTCAACATTGCTTGGGTACGCGCCGATTCGTTGTGGTCATCCACTGGGCAAAACTTGTTTGCCGACCTTAAACCCAGGCAAGTTGGTGATTTAGTGACGATTGTGATTATCGAGGAATCCGCGTCTCAACAGAAAGCTACTCAAAGTTTTGACAAGAGTTTCGACCACAGCAACAGTGCAGGGACAGGCCCGATACTTAAGCTGATTCCGGAGTTAGCATACGATTCCTCGCAAAAGAGTTCCACCCAAGGCCAGGTAACTATTTCCAATAAGTTTGTGACGACCGTCACCGCAAAAGTCGTAGCAGTGAATCCGAACGGGACGCTTGAGATTCAAGCAGAGCGAGCAATTGAACTAAACGGGGAAAAACAAGAGGTCTTGCTGACAGGTACAGTACGCCCAGAGGATATAGCAGCAGACAACACAATACTCTCAACCCGTATTGCAGATATTAGCCTTCAGACAAAGGGCAAAGGCCCCATAGGGAATCGGCAAAAAGAAGGTATCATCACCAAGATATTGGGATTTCTGTTCTAGGTGAAGGAGTTGCAGATGGGTAGAAGACTTAGCTTTCTATGTTTCGCATATATGCTTGCTTTAGGCATATTGGCCAGGTGCGTCGGAGCTGCCGAGATACCTGTCAGGTTGAAAGACATTGCACGTATTGAAGGTGCGAGAAGCAACCAATTGTTTGGCTACGGACTAGTAGTGGGGTTGGACGGAACTGGAGATTCCCAACAAACGCTATTCACAGCCCAATCCGTGGCTAACATGCTTAGTAAGTTTGGAATCACAGTACCTGCCAATCGTATGAAGGTAAAGAATGTAGCAGCAGTGATGGTGACGGCAGATCTCCCACCGTTTGTCAGACCTGGAAGTAAGATTGACGTATTGATTTCTTCTTTGGGAGATGCAAGAAGCCTTCAAGGTGGCATGCTACTTCAAACCCCTCTTCAAGCGGCCAACGGACAGGTTTATGCAGTTGCTCAGGGTAGTGTCTCCGTTGGCGGATTCCTAGCCACTGGAGGTGGTTCCAGTGTGACAAAGAACCACACAACAGTAGGCAGGATACCTGGAGGCGCTATAATCGAACAAGCTGTGCCAACAACTCTTAGCAGTGGAGATACCGTCAACGTATTGTTAAACAATCCGGACTTTACTACTGCTGTACGCGTAGCCGGTAGTATTAACGAAAGGCTGGGTGACGGCTCTGCCTCCGCTCTTGATGCAGGCACCGTGCAGGTGAAAGCCCAAGGCCGGGATATCGTTCCCTTGATCGCAGAAATAAGTGAACTGTCTGTTGTTGAATCTCAGGTTGCCAAGATCATCGTGAATGAGCGTACTGGAACGGTCATTATTGGGGGGGACGTGAGGTTATCGCCGGTTGCAGTGTCACACGGCGACCTAAGTATCGAGATAAGTAAGGAATTGCAGGTATCGCAGCCAGAGCCCTTAGCGAAGAAAGGCGAGACTGTGGTCGTGGAGCAGGCAACTGTTGACGCCAGGGAAAGGACGGCCCGTCTTGTCAATCTAGAGCCAGGGCCAACCTTGGCAGACTTAGTCAAAGCGTTGAACGAGCTGAAGGTCACACCGAGGGATATCATAGCGATCCTGCAGGCTCTCAAACAGGCTGGTGCACTTCATGCAGAAATAGAGATTATTTAGATAGCCATCCAAGGTATTGCGAGGGACTAGGTGCATGAACATAGCAAGTATAGGGCACAATAAGTTTCATCCTGAGCCTGAAAACCAAGATAATAATGAGCTACGAAAGGCATGTCAAGATTTCGAAGCCATTCTCCTACAGAAGATGCTGATTGAGATGAGAAAGGCTGTCCCTAAATCTGACTTATTTGGCTCAAGGACGGAAGAGGAAGCATGGCAAGACATGATTGATGCGGAATTATCGACGAGTATCACGCAGACCAGGTCTTTGGGATTAGCTGAGCTGCTTTACACACAGCTATCAGGATGGCAGAAGAAGCACTAAAGTAACAAATCCAACCGGTCGATAAATAGTTTGGCAATTGCAGCCTTGTTGAGTGGTAAGACTAGGTTAGCATCGAGGGCATTGAAAGGTGCATATCTCTACCAACCAGATTCAGAAAATCTTTGAAGTACATACACATCGAGTAAGTTCAGTGCGATTGGCGCCTGACATCGATCTCGTGCACAGAGCGGACAGTCTGATGTTGTCACGCCAAGCACTCGATATGCAGGCCGTCAAGCAGGCAGTTGCAAAGCTACCGGACATAAGAGACGATGTAGTGCGGTCGATCCGCAATGAGATAGCTTCTGGATCCTATGAGATTGACGAAGTGGATCTAGCTCAAAAGATGCTCACATCGTCAGTGTTAGCAAAGCAATGCAAGTAGCGAATAAGAGGGTATAGCGTTGGATTCAGGCAAGATTAGTAGCGAGCTCTTATCATTAGCATCAAGGCGCTTGGACATCTTTCGTGAATTGGTACGTCTCGCGGAAGAACAGCGCGCAATCCTAGTTGAAGGACGGCATGGCGACCTCTTGGATAACGTGAGGAAAAACGAATCACTGTTACTTACACTGAACCAAGTAGAGAAGCACGAACAAGCTCTTGTGGAACTTCTCCGTGATGCTGGGAATGAGCATGGGTATAGACCCGCATATCGACACTTGAATCAGCAGGTTCTGGAGGTAGCGGGGCAACTACGTGATTTGGTTTCCGTTAACAGGGAACTCTTAGAGAATGCAGCCGAATACATTCGCTACTCTGTGTCAGTGCTTAGTGAAGCCGTATCAGATTCATCTGTAGGTTTGGATTCAGATAGGCGCAACTGTCCAACGCTCTTAATAGACAGAAAGGCCTAACAGACTCGGGGTGTAATGTCAAGTCTCTGTTCTGAGTAGTTGGAGGGCGTGCCAAAGGGTTAGCCTTCTGTGGGGCTTGAATAGGCTGTTCTTTGACAGGTAAATACGGTGCTAATTGTCCAGGTG